>WNEZ01006150.1_pt1 | contig 16208 bp, 12 predicted proteins | sample 5400521 | NCBI WGS metagenome assembly WNEZ01 (sample SAMN13153339, study PRJNA577476) | soil metagenome | isolation source: 120 cm saprolite under Douglas fir tree site 2 hole 1 replicate 1 | place: USA:California | collected 2015-04-18
CACGGCCAGCAGGTGCCGGATGACGGACACGATGTCCTCGCTGCGCAGGGTCTTGGCGTTGGTGGACGCGCTGATGCCCAGCTTCTCGTTGATCATGAACCGGCCGACGCGGGCGAGGTCGTAGCGGCGCGCGTCCATGAACATGCCGCGGAACAGGGCGCGTGCGGAGTCGATGGTGGGCGGATCGCCCGGGCGCAGCCGGCGGTAGATCTCCACCAGCGCCTCATCGGGATTCTTGAAGTGATCCTTGGCCAGGGTCTCGTAGACCGAGGCGTCGACCCGGCCGGCACTGATCACGAGCAGCTTGAACGAAGCCGCCCGCCGGCTCATCACCTGTGAGAGCACCGTCGACGTGATCTCGGCGTTCGTCTCGACGATCACCTCGCCGCTCTCGGTGTCGACGATGCGGGAGGCGGTGCGGCGGCCGACCAGCGACTCGGCCCGGACGGCGATCTTCTCGACCCCGGCCTCGACCAGCTTCTCGACCAGCTTGGCGTTCAGCACCTTGCCGGCGGTCACCAGCGGCTCGCGGTGGCGGGGCGGCTTGACGTCCTCGGCCACCTTGGCCCCCACATGGGCCTCGGCGTTGAACTTCACCCAGGCGTTGCCCTCCTCGAACGACAGCACCTCTTCCGTCTCGTAGAAGTGGGCGAGGATCTCATCGTCGGCGAGGATGTGGTTCTTCTCGAGGAACCAGAACGCGCGGAGGAAGGCGGTCGCCAGCATCTTCCGGCGCCGGTCCACCCGGACGTGGAGCACGTCGTTGGCGTCGAAATCGAACTCGACCCACGAGCCCCGGTACGGGATCACGCGGGCCGAGAAGAGCGGCTTTCCCGAGGCCAGCGTCTTGCCCTTGTCGTCGTCGAAGAAGACTCCGGCCGAGCGCTGGAGCTGACTCACCACCACGCGCTCGGTGCCGTTGATGATGAAGGTGCCCTTCTCGGTCATGAGCGGCAGCTCGCCCAGGTAGACCTCCTGGCCGCGCTGCTCGCGGATGGTCTTCGTCTTCGCTTCCTTGTCGTGATCGAAGACGACGAGGCGCAGGGTGACCTTGAGCGGAATGGCGAACGTCATCCCGCGATCGTGACACTCCTCCACCGTGTACTTCGGATCCCCGAAGTGATAGGAGTCGAACTCCAGCAGGGCGTTGTCGTTGTAGTCGGCGATCGGAAACACGGACTTGAAGACCGCCTGCAGCCCGATGTCCTCGCGCCGGTCCACATCGACGTCCTTCTGGAGGAACGTCTCGTAGGACCGCTTCTGCACTTCGATGAGGTTCGGGATCTCGACGATCGACGGGATCTTGCCGAAGTCCTTGCGGCTGCGGCGCCCGCACTGAATGGTCCCTGCCATGGCTTCTCCTGAGGATTAAGGGTTTGGTGCGACTACTTGACCTGGACCGTCGCCCCCTGCTCCTCGAGCTTCTTCTTCATTTCCTCGGCCTCGGCCTTGGCGATCTTCTCCTTCACCGCCTTGGGCGCGCCGTCGACCAGATCCTTGGCCTCCTTGAGGCCGAGTCCGGTCAGCTCGCGCACCACCTTGATGACCTGGATCTTCTTCTCGCCGGCCGCCATCAACATCAGGTCGAACTCGGTCTTCTCCTCGGCGGCCGCGGCCCCGCCGGCGGCGGCCCCGGCCGCGCCCGGCATGGCGGCGACGGCCATCGGCGCCGCGGCCGACACACCCCACTTCTCCTGGAGCAGCTTCGACAGCTTCGCGGCGTCGAGCAGCGAGAGCTTGTCGAGTTGTTCGGCGATCTCTTCGATGGTCGACATCAGTCTCTCCTTGGTTGCATGCGGTCTGCTATTTCGTGCTGTCCGTCGTGTCTCCGGTCGTTTCACCGCTCGCCTCGCCGGAGGCACCGGCTCGGCTCGCACTGCCACGCTGATCCAGGATGTAGGCGAGCTCACGCTGGGGCGCGGTCAAGAGGCCCACCAGCTGGGCCAGCGGCCCCTGGAGCGCGCCGACCAGCTGGCTGCGCAACGCCTCGCGCGAGGGCAGATCGGCCAGGGCCTTCAGCCCGGCCGCCTCCAGCACCTGACCGTCGACGTAGCCGGCCTTGATGGTGAGCGCCTGATTCGTCTTCGAGAACGTCTGCAGCGCCTTGGCGACGGCGACCGGATCCTCTTTCGAGACGATCATCCCGGTGGGGCCGTTGAGGTGGCGGACCAGCGCGCTGAGATCCGTGGCGTCGACCGCGATCTTCGCCAGCCGGTTCTTCACGACCTTGTACTGCGCCGACACCGCGCGCAGCTGCTTGCGCAGGTCGGACAGCTGTTGCACGGTCAATCCCCGGTACTCGGTGAGGACGACCGTCTTCACGCCGTGGAGCCGCTGCTTGAGATCGTCGACCGCCTTGACCTTCGCTTCCGTCGGCACCTTACGCTCCCTGCTTCTTGAAGAGGTTGGCCGTCCGGACGGGATCGATCTTGATCCCGGGGCCCATGGTGGTGGACAGCGTGAGCGTTCGGAGATAGGTGCCCTTCGCCGCCGCCGGCTTGGCCCGGACGATGGCCTCGATGATGGCCAGCGCGTTGGCCGCGATGTTCTCGGCGCTGAACGAGCGCTTGCCGACGGGCACGTGGACGTTGCCCGCCTTGTCCACCCGGAACTCGACCTTGCCGGCCTTGGCCTCGCGCACCGCGCGGCCGACGTCGAAGGTCACCGTGCCCAGCTTCGGGTTCGGCATGAGGCCGCGCGGACCCAGCACCTTGCCGAGACGGCCGACCTGGCCCATGAGGTCCGGCGTGGCCACGGCGGTGTCGAACTCCATGAAGCCGCCCTGGACCTTCTCGACGAGGTCCTCGGCGCCGATCACGTCGGCTCCGGCCTCGCGCGCCTCCCGCTCCTTCTCGCCCTTCGCGAACACGGCGACACGGATCAACTTGCCGATGCCGTGGGGCAGGACGACGGCGCCTCGCACCATCTGGTCGGCGTGCTTGGGATCGACGCCGAGGCGGAGGGACAGATCGACCGACTCGTCGAACTTCGCGCCCGGCATCGCCTTCAGCGCATCGGCCGCCTCTTCTACCGTGTACTCACGCGCCGGCTCGAGCTTGGCCGCTGCCGTTGCGTATCGCTTGCCGCCCTTCTTGGGGAGGACCGTCGCCATAGTTGTTGCTCCTCGTCATGCTGCTCCTTAAACGACGTCGATGCCCATGCTGCGGGCGGTACCTTCGATGATTCGCATCGCGGCGTCGATGTTCCCGGTGTTCAGATCCACCAGCTTCGTCTGGGCGATCTCGCGCACTTGCTGGCGGCTGACCTTGCCGATCTTGTCCTTGTGCGGGATCGCCGAGGCCTTGGCGATGCCGGCCGCGCGCTTGAGGAGCACGGCCGCCGGCGGCGTCTTGACCACGAACGTGAACGACCGGTCCTGATAGATGGTCACCACCACGGGCAAGATCAGGCCTTCCTGACCCTGCGTCTGGGCGTTGAACCCCTTGCAGAACTCCATGATGTTCACGCCGTGCTGACCGAGCGCCGGGCCGACCGGCGGCGAAGGATTCGCCTTCCCGGCCGGGATCTGCAGCTTGACCATCGCCTGGACTTTCTTCATCTAGAGCCGCTCCACCTGGTAGTACTCGAGCTCCACCGGCGTGGGCCGTCCGAACACGGGCACCACGACCTTCATGCGGCCACGCTCGGGATTGATGTCATCGACCGTGCCCTGGAAGTTCACGAACGGTCCGTCGATGACCCGCACCTTGTCACCACGCTGGAAGACCGACTTCGGCTTGGGTTTGTCGGCGCCCGCTTCCATCTGGCGCAGGATCTCGTCGACCTGATCCTGACTGAGCGCCACCGGGCGCGTGCCGGAGCCGACGAAGCCGGTTACCTTGGGCGTGGCCCGCACGAGTTGCCAGGTATCGTCGGTCAGCTCCATCTCGACGAGCACGTAGCCGGGGAAGAACTTCTGCTCCGTCTCGCGCCTCTGCTTGTTGCGGACCTCGACGACCTTCTCGGTCGGCACCAAGACCCGGGAGATCTTCTCCCCCATCCCGAAGATCTTGGCGCGCGACTGGATGGCCTCGGCCACCTTGTTCTCGAAGCCCGAGTAGGTGTGCACGACGAACCACTGCTTCGCCGTCGTGGCCGTCCCCTCTGCGCTCATCTCAGGATCCTTTCCACGATCCGCGCCAGCCCGATGTCGACGGCGCCGAGGAAGAACGCCAGCACCACCGTCACCACGATCACCACGGTCGTGGAGTTGACGAGCTCCTGCCGGCTGGGCCAGGTCACCTTGCGAAACTCCACCATGACCTCGCGGATGAACCCTTGCGCCCGGGTCAGAAAGCCCATGTCACGACCCTCGCTGCAATGTGGTGGCAGGGGTGGAGGGATTCGAACCCCCATCCCCCGGATTTGGAGTCCGGTGCTCTAGCCGTTAGAGCTACACCCCTGTGGTCTCTTCGGCGGCCACGGCGGCCTCCTCCGAGGCCTCCCCCAGTTCCGATTGCGCGGGCAACGCCCGCGCTCGAAAGATGTACCTGCCGCGTCGTGGCGACACCGGATGGCGCCCGCAGCATCCGCACGCTCGCACGCGCTACTTCGTCTCCTTGTGCGCCGTGTGCTTGCGGCACCACCGGCAATATTTCTTCAACTCCATGCGATCCGGGTGCGTGCGCTTGTTCTTCGTCGTCGAGTAGTTCCGCCGCAGACACGTGGTGCACGCGAGATTGATGATGTCGCGCATGACCGTCCACTACTCCTCGATCTCGACGACGACGCCGGCGCCCACGGTGCGGCCCCCCTCCCGAATCGCGAACCGCAGCTCCTTCTCCATCGCAATCGGCGCGATCAGCTCGATCGCCAGCGTCACGTTGTCCCCCGGCATCACCATCTCCACCCCGCTCGGCAGCGTGCACACCCCCGTCACGTCCGTCGTCCGAAAGTAGAACTGCGGCCGGTACCCGTTGAAGTACGGCGTGTGCCGCCCCCCCTCTTCCTTCGTCAGGACGTACACCTCCGCCTTGAACTTCTTGTGCGGCTTGATCGAGCCCGGCTTGGCCAGCACTTGGCCCCGTTCGACTTCATCCTTGTCAATGCCCCGCAGCAGCGCCCCGATGTTATCCCCCGCCTGCCCCTCGTCCAGCAGCTTGCGGAACATCTCCACCCCGGTCACCACCGTCTTCTTCGTGTCGTGGATCCCCACGATCTCCATCTCGTCCCCGACCTTCGCGATCCCCCGCTCCACCCGCCCCGTCACCACCGTCCCCCGCCCCGTGATCGAAAAAATGTCCTCGATCGGCATCAGAAACGGCTTGTCCACCGGCCGCGGCGGCGTCGGAATGTAGCTGTCCACCGCCGCCATCAGCTTCCAGATCGCCTCCGCCGCCTTCGGGTCCTCCGGCTTCTCGTTGGCCTGCAGCGCCGACCCCCGGATGACCGGGACGTCGTCCCCCGGAAACTGGTACTTCTTCAACAGCTCCCGCACCTCCAGCTCCACCAGGTCGAGAATCTCCGGATCATCGACCATGTCCACCTTGTTCATGAACACGACGAGGAACGGGACATTCACCTGCCGCGCGAGCAAGACATGTTCGCGCGTCTGCGGCATCGGCCCATCATTGGCCGCCACCACGAGAATCGCCCCATCCATCTGGGCCGCCCCCGTGATCATGTTCTTGATGTAGTCCGCGTGCCCCGGACAGTCGATGTGCGCGTAGTGCCGCTTGTCCGTCTCGTACTCCACGTGCGCCACCGCGATCGTGATCCCCCGCTCCCGCTCTTCCGGGGCGTTGTCGATCGACCCGTACTCCCGCACCGCGATCTTCGTGTTCTTCGTGTGCAGCACCTTCGTGATCGCCGCCGTCAGCGTCGTCTTGCCGTGATCGATGTGCCCGATCGTCCCGATGTTCACGTGCGGCTTCGTCCGCTCGTACTTCGCCTTCGCCATGCGACGGCGGTCGGCACTTCTTCGTAGCGCGCGAACTGCATGGTCGAGGTCGCGCGCCCCTGTGACATCGATCGCAAATCCGTCACGTACCCGAACATCTGACCGAGCGGCACGTTGGCCCGGATCACCTGCGAGGTTCCGCGCGCCTCCATGGAGGCGATGCGGCCCCGGCGGCTGTTGAGGTCGCCGACAACGGCGCCCATGTACTCCTCGGGCGTGACCACCTCGACGTCCATGATGGGCTCGAGCAGGACGGGCTTGGCCTTGCGGCAGGCCTCCTTCACGCCCATGGAGCCGGCGATCTTGAAAGCCATCTCCGAGGAGTCCACGTCGTGGTAGGAGCCGTCGGTCAGCCGCACCCGCACGTCCACCATCGGGTAGCCGGCGAGCACGCCCGTCTCCAGCGCCTCGCGCACACCCTTCTCGACCGGCGCGATGTACTCCTTGGGGATCGACCCGCCCACGATCTTGTTCTCGAAGACGATGCCCTCGCCGGATTCGCCGGGCTCGACCTCGAGGTACACGTCGCCGTACTGGCCGCGGCCGCCCGTCTGGCGCACGAACTTGCCCTGGGCTTCGGCCTTGCGCCGAATGGTCTCACGGTAGGCCACCTGCGGCTTGCCGACGTTGGCCTCCACGCGGAACTCGCGGAGGAGGCGATCGACGATGATCTCGAGGTGGAGCTCACCCATCCCGTGGATGAGCGTCTGCGACGTTTCCTGCTCGGTGGTGACCTTGAAGGTCGGGTCCTCCAGCGCCAGCCGCGAGAGCGAGATTCCCAGCTTCTCTTCGTCGGCCCTGGTCTTGGGTTCGATCGCCACGGCGATGACCGGATCGGGGAAGCTCATCGACTCCAGCACGATGGGCTTGTCGGGATCGCACAGCGTGTCGCCCGTCGTCGTGGACTTGAGCCCGATGACGGCGGCGATGTCACCGGAGGCCACCCCGTCGATCTCCTCGCGCTTGTTGGCGTGCATCCGCAGCAGGCGGCCGACCCGCTCCTTCTTGTCCCTCGTCGAGTTGTAGACGGCGGAGCCGGACGGCAGCTGGCCCGAGTACACGCGCAGGAAGACGAGCTGGCCCACGTGCTGGTCGTTCATGATCTTGAACGCCAGCGCGGCGAACGGCTCGTTGTCGGCGGCTTTGCGCACCGCGGTCTCGCGTGTCTCCGGGTTGATCCCTTGCACGGGCGGGATCTCGAGCGGCGACGGCAGGAAGTCGATGACGGCGTCGAGCAAGGCCTGCACGCCCTTGTTCTTGAAGGAGGCGCCGCACAGGACCGGGAACAGCGTCATGGCGATGGTGCCCTTGCGGACGGCCGCCTTCAGCTCGTCGGCGGTGATCGCCTCGCCGTGCACGTACTTCTCCATGAGGTGCTCGTCGACCTCGGCGAGCCCCTCGATCATCTTCTCGCGGTACTCCTTCACCTGCTCGCGCAGGTCGGCCGGGATCTCGATCTGCTTGTACTCCTTGCCCAGCGTCTCGTCGTTCTCGTCCCAGACCAGCGCCTTCTCGGTGATGAGGTTGATCAGGCCCGTGTACTGGTCTTCGCGCCCGATCGGGATCTGCACGGGCACCGGATGGGCGCCCAGCCGCGCCCGCAGCATGTCGAGGCAGCGATAGTAGTCGGCCCCAATGCGGTCCATCTTATTGACGTACACGAGGCGGGGCACGCGATACTTGTCGGCCTGGCGCCACACCGTCTCCGTCTGCGGCTCGACGCCGGAGACGGCGTCGAGGATGGCGACCGCGCCATCCAGCACGCGCAACGAGCGCTCCACCTCGACGGTGAAGTCCACGTGGCCGGGGGTGTCGATGATGTTGACGCGGCAATCGCGCCAGAAGCAGGTGGTGGCGGCCGAGGTGATGGTGATGCCGCGCTCCTGCTCCTGCACCATCCAGTCCATGGTGGCGGTGCCCTCATGGACCTCACCGATCTTGTACGACCGCCCCGTGTAATAGAGGATGCGCTCGGTGGTGGTCGTCTTGCCAGCATCGATGTGCGCCATGATCCCGATGTTGCGCGTCTTCTCTAGCGAATACTGCCGCTGCACTGTTTCGCCCTCTTTTTCGCGGCTACAGATGCGAAGAGGGGGGCCGGCCCGCGGCCCCCCTCTTCAGTGTTCTCCTGCTACCAGCGATAATGCGCGAAGGCCTTGTTGGCCTCCGCCATCTTGTGCGTGTCCTCTCGCTTCTTCACGGCGGAGCCGCGGTTGTTGGCGGCGTCCAGCAGCTCGCCGGCCAGCTTCTCCGACATGCTGCGCTCCTGGCGCCGGCGGGCGGCGCTGATCACCCAGCGCATGGCCAGGGACGTCCGCCGCTCCGGCCGCACCTCCACCGGCACCTGATACGTGGAGCCGCCCACCCGGCGCGACTTCACCTCGACGGCCGGCTTCACGTTGTCGATGGCCGTCTTGAACATCTTGATGCCTTCCTGCTTCGACCGGTCTTCGATCGCTGCGAGGGCCTCGTACATGATGCCCTCGGCCGTCGACTTCTTGCCCCGCAGCATCATGATGTTGATGAACTTCGTCACCAGCCGGCTGCCGAATTTCGGATCCGGCAGGACCTCCCGCTTGGCCGCCCCCGCCCGCCGCATGGCCTAGGCGGCTCCCTTGGGCGCCTTGGCGCCATACTTCGACCGGCTCTGCTTGCGGCCGGCCACGCCGGCGGTGTCGAGCGTGCCGCGGATGATGTGGTAGCGGATGCCGGGCAGGTCCTTCACGCGGCCGCCCCGAATCATCACGATCGAGTGCTCCTGGAGATTGTGGCCAACGCCCGGGATGTAGGACGTGACCTCCAAGCCGTTGGTGAGCCGCACGCGGGCCACCTTGCGCAGGGCCGAGTTCGGCTTCTTCGGCGTCGTCGTGTACACGCGGATGCAGACGCCGCGCTTCTGCGGGCACGCCTGCATGGCCGGCGTCTTCGACTTCTTCCGCACGGCCTCGCGACCCTGGCGCACGAGCTGATTAATGGTCGGCATGGATCTCCTGACGCCAAACCCTCCGGGTTCGGCGACAAAACTCTAACTTTATAGCCGAAACGCCCTGTGTTGTCAAAGTTTTAGCCCTCACCAGCGCTACCCGGCGGCCGCCACGGAGCCGTCGGACTCCTCGCTGCCGTCGCTTGGCGGCGGCTCGAGCGTGAGGACCTGGTCGAGCGGCTTCACCGCCTCGCCGCCCGGCGTGAGCACCTCCACCCGCGTGTAATTGTTGAGGCCGGTGCCGGCCGGAATGAGCCGGCCGACGATCACGTTCTCCTTCAGGCCGCGCAGATCGTCGGTCTTGCCGGAGATGGCGGCTTCCGTCAGCACGCGCGTGGTCTCCTGGAACGACGCCGCCGAGATGAAGCTATCGGTCGACAGCGACGCCTTGGTGATGCCGAGCAGCACGGGCTTGGCCGTGGCCGGTCGCTTGCCCTGGCCGATGATGCGCTCGTTCTCTTCCTGGAAGACGAACTTGTCCACCAGCTCGCCCACCACGAAGTCGGTGTCGCCGACCTCCTCGATGCGCACGCGCCGCAGCATCTGGCGCACGATGATCTCGATGTGCTTGTCGTTGATGGTGACGCCCTGGAGGCGGTAGACCTCCTGGACCTCGTTCACCAGGTACTTCTGGAGCTCCCGGTCGCCGAGGACGGCGAGATAATCGTGGGGGTTCGGCGAGCCGTCCATCAGTGGCTCTCCCGCTTTCACCCGATCTCCCTCATGGACACTGATGTGTTTCCCTCGCGGGATCAAATATTCCTTCGTCTCGGCATTGTCCGCTCGAATCACGATCTTGCGCATGCCCTTGACGAAGCCGCCCATCTCGACGCGGCCATCGATCTCGGTGATGACCGCCTGCTCCTTGGGCTTGCGCGCCTCGAACAGCTCGGCCACCCGGGGCAAACCGCCCGTGATGTCCTTGGTCTTGGTCGTCTCGCGCGGGATCTTCGCGATGATGTCGGCCGCAAAGATCTCCGCTCCATCGGGGACCGTGAGGTTGGAGCCCACCGGCAACGGATAGCGATGCCGCTCACCCGTCTCCGTGCCCGCCTGGCCGCGGATGATCACGCCGGGCTGCAGCCGGCCGTCGGGGTCCTCGATGACGACCTTGCGGGCCAGGCCCGTGACCTCGTCGAACTCCTCGCGCACGGTCACGTTCTCGACGATGTCCTGATACTCGACCCGTCCGGTGAACTCGGTGAGGATCGGGTTGGTGAACGGATCCCACTCGACCAGCACCGCGCGGGGCTTGACCTTCAGGTCCTGCTTGACCTTGATCTTGGCCCCGTAGACGACCGGGTAGCGCTCGCGCTCCCGGCCGCGCTCGTCCACGATGCCGATCTCGCCGTTGCGGTTGGTGGCCACCAGGTCCCCGTCGCGGTTCTGCACCGTGCGCAGGTTGTGGTAGCGGACGGTGCCGGCGCCCTTGGCCTCGTGCTTGGAGGCCTCGACCACGCGGCTGGCTGTTCCACCGATGTGGAACGTCCGCATCGTGAGCTGGGTGCCCGGCTCACCGATGGATTGGGCGGCGATGATGCCGACCGCCTCGCCCAGCTCGGCCAGCCGCCCCGAGCCGAGGTTGCGACCGTAACACATCACGCACACGCCACGCTTCGTCTCGCAGATGAGCGTGGAGCGGATGCGCACGCGCTCGATGCCGGCGTCCTCGATCTTCTGGGCCAGCTCCTCGGTGATCTCGCCGTTGACCTGCGCGATGATCTCGCTCGAGAGCGGATCGCGGATGTCCTCGGCGGCCACGCGGCCGACGATGCGGTCGCGCAGCGACTGGATGATGTCGCCGCCCTCGACCAACGGTGTCGCCTCGATGTACTTCACGGTCCCGCAGTCATACTCGCTGACGATCACGTCCTGGGAGACATCGACCAGTCTCCGGGTGAGATAACCCGAATCCGCTGTTTTCAACGCCGTATCCGCCAAGCCTTTGCGCGCCCCGTGCGTCGAGGTGAAGTACTCCAGCACGGTCAGGCCTTCGCGGAAGTTCGAGGTGATGGGCGTCTCGATGATCTCGCCCGAGGGTTTGGCCATGAGACCCCGCATGCCGGCCAGCTGGCGGATCTGCTGGCGGGAGCCGCGGGCGCCCGAGTCGGCCATCATGTAGATGGGGTTGAACTCGCCACCCTGCTCACCCGCCTCCAGCTCGCGGAACATCTCCTCGGAGATGAGCTCGGTGGTGTGGGCCCAGATGTCGACGACCTTGTTATAGCGCTCACCGTTGGTGATGACGCCGTCCTGGTACTGCTGCTCGACCTCGTTGACCAGCCGCCGGGCCTCGGTGATGTGACGCTCCTTCGACGACGGGATGTGCATGTCGTCGATGCCGATCGACAGCCCCGACAGCGTGGCGTAGCGGAAGCCGAGGTCCTTCAGCTCGTCCAGGAACTGCACCGTGACCTCGTTGCCGAGCAGGTTCATGCAGCGGCCGACCAGCGCGGTGACCTCCTTCTTCTTCAGCTCGCGGTTCTCGAAGCGCAACGCCTCGGGCACGATCTCGTTGAAGATCGTGCGGCCGACCGTGGTCTCGATGATCTCGCCCCGCCAGCGCAGGCGGATGCGGGCCTGCAGGTCGACGTCTTCGTTGTCGTAGGCGACGCGAACCTCCTCGCTGTCGGCGAAAAGGCGGCCCTCACCCCGAACCGGATGCTCCGGCGTGGAGAGCCGCTCCTTGGTCAGGTAGTAGATGCCGAGGACCATGTCCTGCGTGGGCACCGCGATCGGCGCGCCGTTGGAGGGCGACAGGATGTTGTTGGCCGACAGCATCAGGACCTGGGCCTCGAGCTGGGCCTCCATCGAGAGCGGGATGTGGACGGCCATCTGGTCGCCGTCGAAGTCGGCGTTGAAGGCCGTGCATACCAATGGATGGATCTCGATGGCCTTGCCCTCGACCAGGATCGGCTCGAAGGCCTGGATGCCGAGCCGGTGGAGCGTCGGTGCGCGGTTGAGCAGCACCGGGTGTTCCTTGATGACGTCGTCGAGGATGTCCCAGACCTCCGGCCGCTCCTTCTCGACGTACTTCTTGGCGGCCTTGATCGAGGAGGCGATGCCCCGCTCCTCGAGCTTCCTCAAGATGAACGGCTTGAACAGCTCGAGCGCCATCTTCTTGGGCAGCCCGCACTGGTGGAGCTTGAGGTACGGCCCCACCACGATGACCGACCGGCCCGAGTAGTCCACGCGCTTGCCGAGCAGGTTCTGGCGGAACCGACCCTGCTTGCCCTTGAGGGTGTCGGACAGCGATTTCAGCGGGCGGTTGTTGGGCCCGGTGATGATGCGGCCGCGCCGGCCGTTGTCGAACAGCGCATCCACCGCTTCCTGCAGCATCCGCTTCTCGTTGCGGATGATGATCTCGGGCGCCTTCAGATCCATCAGCCGCTTCAGCCGGTTGTTCCGGTTGATGACACGGCGGTACAGGTCGTTGAGATCGGACGTGGCAAAGCGACCACCGTCGAGCGGGACGAGCGGACGAAGCTCGGGCGGGATGACCGGAACAACTTCCAGGATCATCCAGTCCGGCTGGTTGCCCGACTTCAGGAACGCCTCGATGACCTTGAGCCGCTTCACGATCTTCTTGCGCTTCTGCACGGACGTCTCGCCCAGCATCTGCGCGCGCAGGTCGCGGGCCAGCGCGTCGAGGTCGAGGTCACGCAGCAGCTCGCGGATGGCCTCGGCCCCCATGCCGACCTTGAGGCTGTCGGCCCCGTGCTCGTCGATCGTCTTGCGGGCCTTGTCGACCGACACCAGGTCCTTCTTCTTGATGGCGGGGATCTTCGACTCGAGGGCCACGTGCTCCTCGAAGTAGAGAATCTTCTCCAGCTCGCGCAGCGACATGTCGAGGAGCTGGCCGATGCGCGAGGGCAGCCCCTTGAAGAACCACACGTGGCTGACCGGCGAGGCCAGCTCGATGTGGCCCATGCGCTCGCGCCGGACGCGGGCGCGGGTGACCTCGACGCCGCACTTGTCGCAAACGATGCCGGCGAACTTCATGCGCTTGTACTTGCCGCACGCGCACTCGTAGTCCTTGGTCGGGCCGAAGATGCGGGCGCAGAACAGGCCGTCCCGCTCCGGCTTGAACGTCCGGTAGTTGATGGTCTCCGGCTTCTTCACCTCGCCGTGCGACCAGTCGCGAATCTTCTGGGGCGCGGCCAGCTTGATGCGGATCGCGTCAAACGTGATGGGCTTCGCATGCCGATCGAGGATCCCCCACAGGTCCTTGGTGGGCTTGTCCTCTCTGATCAGGCTGCCGAAAGGCCGATCCGTCAGCATTCAGTGTCTCCTTTGTCGAGGGGGCTCAGGACGCCTTCTTCCCGTCTTTCATCACCAGTTCGACGTCGAGGGCCAGGCTCTGCAGCTCCTTCACCAGCACGTTGAACGACTCCGGGGTGCCGGGCTCGAGGAAGTTCTCGCCCTTGACGATCGCCTCGTAGATGCGGTTGCGTCCTTCCACGTCGTCGGACTTCACGGTCAGCATCTCCTGGAGCGTGTGGGCGGCCCCGTAGGCCTCCAGCGCCCACACTTCCATCTCGCCGAAGCGCTGCCCACCGAACTGCGCCTTGCCGCCCAGCGGCTGCTGGGTGACCAGCGAGTACGGCCCGATCGAGCGCGCGTGCATCTTGTCGTCGACCAGGTGGGCCAGCTTCATGATGTAGATCTGTCCGACCGTCACCTCCTGGTGAAACTTCTTTCCGGTGCGTCCGTCGTGGAGCACGGTCTTGCCCGACTGCGGCAGCTTCGCCTCCCTCAGGTGCTCCTTGATCTCCTCCTCGGTGGCCCCGTCGAACACGGGGCTGGCCACCCACAGACCGAGGGCGCGGGCCGCCCAGCCGAGGTGGGTCTCCAGGATCTGTCCCACGTTCATCCGGGACGGCACGCCGAGCGGGTTCAGCACGATCTCGACGGGCGTGCCATCCGGCAGGTACGGCATGTCCTCCTCGGGCATGATCTTGGACACCACGCCCTTGTTGCCGTGGCGGCCGGCCATCTTGTCGCCGACCGACAGCTTGCGCTTCACGGCGACGTAGACCTTGACCATCTTGATGACGCCGGGCGGCAGGTCGTCGCCGCGGCGCAAGCGGCCGATGCGGTCTTCCAGCATCGAGTCGTAGATGGCGATCTGCTCCTCGGCCAGCTCCTCGATGCGGCGGATCATCTGGGCCAGGCCCTCGTCCTCCTTCACCTTCACCTTCTTCAGCTCGTTCCAGGAGAAGTTGTCGAGGTCGGGCCGCTCGATGCGGTCGCCCTTCTTGGTCACGCGCCGGGCCTTGTTGGTCGGGTCGAAGAGCTCGACGACGGAGGTCTTGCTGACCAGGAGGTTCTTGAGTTTCTGGTCCCGCTCCATCTCGACCATGGCGATCTCGTCCTGATAGTCCTTCTCGAGGCGCGCGATCTCCTCCTCCTCGATCGACTTGGCCCGCTCGTCCTTGTCCACACCGCGCCGCGAGAACACCTTGACGTCGACCACGGTGCCCTCGATGCCGGGGGGCACCATGAGCGAGGTGTCGCGGACGTCGCCCGCCTTCTCGCCGAAGATGGCGCGCAGCAGCTTCTCTTCCGGCGTGAGCTGGGTCTCGCCCTTGGGCGTGATCTTGCCGACGAGGATGTCGCCGGCCTTGACCTTGGCTCCGATGCGGACGATCCCTGAATCATCCAGGTCTTTGAGCGCTTCCTCCGAGACGTTCGGAATGTCCCGGGTGATCTCTTCCTTGCCCAGCTTCGTGTCGCGCGCCTGGATCTCGAATTCCTCGATGTGGATCGACGTGAAGCGGTCGTCTTTCACGAGCCGCTCGGAGACCAGGATCGCGTCCTCGAAGTTGTAGCCGCCCCACGGCATGAAGGCGACCAGCACGTTGCGACCGAGGGCCAGCTCGCCCTGGTCGGTGCCGGGCCCGTCGGCGACGACGTCGCCGGCCGACACCCGCTGGCTCTTCCGCACGACCGGCTTCTGGTTGATGCAGGTGTTCTGATTCGACCGCCGGTACTTGGTCAGGTTGTAGATGTCCAGCGGCAGGTCCTGGACGGGATCCGTCTTCTTGGACCGGCTCTCGGCCCGGACCACGATGCGATCGGCCGACACGTACTCGACCACGCCGGGGCGCTTGGCCACGATGACCGCTCCCGAGTCGCGGGCCACGACGTGCTCCATCCCCGTGCCCACCAGGGGCGCTTCCGGCTGCAGCAGCGGCACCGCCTGCCGCTGCATGTTGGAGCCCATGAGCGCGCGGTTGGCGTCGTCATTTTCGAGAAATGGGATCAGCGAGGCCGCCACCGACACGAGCTGCTTGGGCGACACGTCCATGTAATGCAGCTCTTCCGGGGCGACCATCCGGAACTCACCGCCCTTGCGCGCCGACACCCGCTCCTGCACGAACTTGCCCGTGCGGTCGATCTCGGCGTTGGCCTGGGCGATGACGAACTTCTCTTCCTTGAGCGCCGTCAGAAAGTCGATCTCATCCTTCACCCGGCCTCTCTCCACCTTGCGGTACGGCGTCTCGATGAAGCCGAACTCGTTCGTCCGCGCGTACGTCGAGAGCGAGGAGATGAGGCCGATGTTCGGGCCTTCCGGCGTCTCGATCGGGCAGATGCGGCCATAGTGGGTCGGGTGGACGTCGCGCACCTCGAATCCGGCGCGCTCCCGGCTGAGGCCGCGCGGGCCGAGCGCCGAGAGCCGCCGCTTGTGGGTAAGCTCCGCGAGCGGGTTCGTCTGGTCCATGAACTGCGAGAGCTGCGACGAGCCGAAGAACTCCTTGACGACCGCGGAGACGGGCTTCGCGTTGATGAGGTCGTGCGGCATCAGGTTCGTGATGTCCGAGATGGACATGCGCTCCTTGACCGCGCGCTCCATCCGCGTGAGGCCGACGCGGAACTGGTTCTCGAGCAGCTCACCGACGGACCGGACCCGGCGGTTGCCGAGGTGGTCGATGTCGTCGGTCGGCAGGTCCCCAAGCTTGACCCGCAGTAGATGGCGGATCACCGAGACGATGTCCTCGCTCCGTAGTGTCTTTGCGTTCGGCGAGGCGTCGATTCCGAGCTCCTCGTTGATCATGAACCGGCCGACGCGCGCGAGGTCGTAGCGGCGCGGGTCCATGAACATGCCGCGGAAGAGCGCCCGCGCCGACTCGACCGTGGGCGGGTCGCCCGGTCGCAGGCGGCGGTAGATCTCGACCAGCGCCTCGTCCGGGTTCTTGAAGTGGTCGCGCGCCAGCGTCTCGTACATGGACTGGTCGACCTTGCCGGCGCTCACGACGAGCAGCTTGAACGGCGCCGCCTTGCGGCCCATCACCTGCGAGAGCACGGTCGACGTGATCTCGGTGT
>WNEZ01012706.1_pt1 | contig 16208 bp, 10 predicted proteins | sample 5400521 | NCBI WGS metagenome assembly WNEZ01 (sample SAMN13153339, study PRJNA577476) | soil metagenome | isolation source: 120 cm saprolite under Douglas fir tree site 2 hole 1 replicate 1 | place: USA:California | collected 2015-04-18
AGCAAGGCGCGCTTGCGATGAACGAGAAAGCGCATCGCGATGTAAAGCGGCGGGGTCACTTTATTTGCGAGGGGACGATGTCGATCTTGCGCTGCCGCACCGCCTGGCCGAGTCGCAATCTGTCCTGATCGCTGAGAACGACGTGATCACCTTCGGAAAGGCCGCTCATTGCTTCCGAGAAATCGAGCGTGCGAAAACCAACCTTGACTGTGCGCCGTTGGACGCTGCCGTCTTTCACGATCCATGCTTGATCGACAAGCAGCGCGCGTGTCGGCACGAGCAAAACATTTTCATGAGTGCCGGTAATGATGTTCATCTCTCCGGTCATCCCCGTCATGAGGTTGTCGGGCGGCTTCTCCATTTCGAGCACGATAGTGTAGCGTTGCGTTTCCGGATCCGCCGCTGGTTGAATGGAGGAAACCCGAGCCGCGAATTGTTGCGTGCGATAAGCATACAATTGCAGGATCGCTCTCATTCCTGGTTTCACTTCTCCAACGTCTTCCTCGTTTACTTCGCCGCGCACGTAATTCTTGCGCGAGGACACCGTGAAAAGTTCATTCCCCTCCGCCACAAGTTCGCCATCGATGGTCTTGATATTGGTGAGAAGTCCATCGATTCGCGAACGCACTTCGGAGTTTTTCATTTGCGCCTCGAGTTTTTTGCACGTTTCATCGAGCGTCTCTAAATTGCGGTCGCGTTCGATACGCTCGGTTTCCACGGCGCCACGCAATCGATTTGCTTCCGTCTTCGCCTTCTCGTACTCGACGGTCGGTACATTGCCTGACGCCACGACCTTTTCCAGCCGTTGCAGGTTGTCTTCTGCGGCTTTGAGCAATTCCGAAGAAGGAAGTGGAAGCGCGGCGCGCTGCTTCTCCGCCTCCAGGTCCGCGCGAGCCTGTTTTAATTGTCGCGCGGTTGCTTCATCGGCGATCGTGGCCAGCAGTTCGCCTGTTTTAACGCCTTTGCCGATGGCCCCACGCCCGGTCGCGAAAGGGTCTGCTAACTTGATGAATCCCGAGTTTTGTGCGCGGACCGGCACGACGAACGCGGGCTCGATTCGCACCGTCCCATACACCGCGGCGAAAGCGGTTCCGCGGCGGACCGCTGTCACCTCTGCCACCGGCAGGAAAAAGTAATAGACCACCGCGAAAAAAAGCGTGAGCAGCGCTCCACCGCCCCACAAAAATCTCTTGAACTCCGGCAACTTCAATTGCTGGAACTAATGCATGTTTTGCGCGGTGTCTTCGGAAAATTGAAAATAGCGCCCGGTGGCGCGATCCCATTCGGCGACAGCGAGATTGTGCTCATAAATGGCATCGTTGCGACGCAATCCCTCCGGCCAGATTTTGTTCGACGACATGTGCGCTTTGTTCCGCGGCCTCGGACGCCGCCGCTAACGATTTTTGCTGGTCCTCGATCCTCTCCAAATCGTTGTGGATGCGCAACAATTCGCGGCCGACGTTTGCTTCCAATTTTCGGCAGGTAAGTTCGTTCATCTCGCGCGCTGCGCGTTGCTTCGAGGCCGCGCCCGCCACTTTGCCATTGTCGACAACGCGCCATGTGTAAACCGCGCCGGCGCGGATTTCCGAAGAAATATCTTCCGTCCGGCGGGTGGAATCTTGGCGATGAATTCCCGACACCGGGATGTACTCCCCCGAAACCGTGGCGGCGATTGCCGGATAATAACCGGCTTCGATAATGCGTTCATCTTCGTTGGCCGCGCGAACAAGCAGCCGGGCAAGTTTGAGATCGGCCCGCCCCTTCAGCGCTGCCACCGTTTCCGCATTAAGATCGACAATCATCGGTGCAAATTGCAGCTCCCCTTCGGCCCTGGCCGGGCTTGCTCCCGGCGCCAGATCGTCGCCCATCGCCTCCGCCATTTTTAACTGCGCTGCCACACTGGCGCGATGCGCGCTTTCAATTTGGGAATCCAGCTCGCGAGCTTGCACCGTCGCGCTTGTCAAAGCGCTGCGATCGGTTAATCCGGCTTCGTAACGATCTTTTTGACTGGCAACAGTTTGTTCCAATCGTTGTCGCTGGTCTTCCCGGATCGATTGCAGTTCGCGATTATAAAGCTCTGTATAAAAGGCCAGCCGCGCCGCATGAAGCTGTTCGACCACGGTAATGTTAAGTTGCTGCTCCGCGATTAAAAGATCGACATCTCCACGCCGGCGCGACGGCGGCACTGCCGCATTGAAGAGGGGCTGGATGAAAGATCCGCGCGCGAAGCCGAAAACTTTCGTAGTACTTTCGCCCGCGCGGTGGCCACCTTGAACGCCACCGGGAACTAACACTTTAGCATCGGGCCACATGATGGAACGGAGGATGAGCCGCTCGCCGGCCGCTTCTTCGAGACGCGCTTTCGCCTGCGCGATCGCGGGATTTTTGTCCAGCGTGGTTTGCAGAAGTTTTTCCAGCGTTACCCCCTGCGCGCCGGACAAGATCGACAGGAAAGAAGCGCCACCAAGCGCGAAAGCTAAGCGTATTGATTTCATCGCCGGGTTAACTTCGCCGGTGGCCTGGCCACACCAACAACTTCTGCTTCATTGCGATCTTCGCCGGCCGCGTTGCGAAGTTTTGGATTGAAATCGAGTGCTTCCGGGCGGCTGGCGCACGCGCGCGCGAGGCGCGCTAGTGCCACGTTATGCAAATAGATTGCGCTTAGACGCGTGGTCCGGGTCCGCGTTACATCAGAGGATGCTTGCAGGACATCGAGTTGTGTTCCTAATCCGGCCGCGAGGTTGGTCTTGGCAATCTCGAGCGACTCGTCGGCGGTCTGCACATTTTTAGTTTCGGATTCGAGCACGCGTTCCGCTTGCTCGAGATCGAAAAATGCGCCGCGGACTTCAGAAGCAACCGCGCGCCGCGCCGCTTCGAGCGCTTGAACGGCGGCTTCGCGCCGGGCGCGCGTCGCCTGCAGTCGTCCCTTGGTCGCAAACCCGTCGAAGATGTGCCAGGTCGCGTTTATCCCCACCAAATACCCATGATTAAATTCGTGACCGACCTCCGGGTCCCGCTCGTTGTAAATTTCGTAGGCGGAAAAAAATCCCACCCGCGGGCGAAGTTCGCTTTGGTCCAGCGTGTATTGTCGATCTTCGATCTCGATGTCTTTCTGACGCGCTTTAAGTTCGGGACGGCTGACATCGGCTCGAACCAGACACTCGTTCAGGTCGAAATGGCGCGGGTGATATTGCAATTGTCCCGAGATTTCAAAGGGCGCTTGCTCAGAATCGGGCGGAAAGTCGATCCCGAAAAGTTCTCCGAGCCGCAGGTAGGAATTTTTTAACTGGGTCTGCGCGTTGATCAACTCCGGTCGTTCGTTGGCCAGCGCAACGTCGGCGCGCTGAACGTTCAATTTGCCGACGATGCCCGCGCTCAACCTTTCCTGCTGCGTTTTGAGCTCCTCTTCCAAGACGCGCACGGAATCTTCGCGCACGCGAATCTTGGCACGATTTAAAAGGAGTTCGTTAAACCCGATGCGCACATCCATTGCTACCCGGTTGGTGATTTCCTGGAACTCGTATTCCTGCTTGTCGATGTTCAAGCGGGCGATCGCGACCTGGCTGGTGACGGCGCCGCCAGTGTAAAGGTTCTGTACCACCCGCAGCGAGGCATTGTAATCTTCATCTCGAAGGCGTGTTTCTGACTGGTGCTCTCGTTTATCGACCAGACCCGTCGATACCACCGAGGGAAGAAAGCCGGAGCGCGCTTCAACCAGACCACCACGCGCTGCCTCGATTTTCTTGCGTGCGATGGCAATCTCGGGATTTTGAGCCTGGGCAAGCGCGACCGCTTCTTCGATGCTATAGTCGGGGGTCGCCGCCCGCAATGGAGCGGGTAAAGCAAATATGATTAAGAGCGCGACTGCCCGAAGCACCAAACGCATTTCGTTTATCTCTCTGCCAAAGCGTTCTTTTTCAACAAAAATCCCTCTCGGCTTTATGGTTATATCAGTTCTTGCAAGCGAGCACGAGTGTGGAAAATTCCTTTAATTGTCCGAGCAGCAGCCGCTCTGGGGGCGGACGATAGGCCGTTTGTTATGGAAACGGGCTAACTTGCATCTTGTCCCAACCAATGGGCTGCGCATAGCTTACAACTTCGCGCATGAGAAAAATTAGAATCGCTATCGTCGGGGTGGGGAACTGCGCCAGCTCTCTCATCCAAGGAATAAACTTTTATCACGGTTCTTCCGCTAATGGCGCCGGGGTGGGGCTAATGCACCGCCAAATTGGCTCTTATCGGCCGGGCGACATCGAAGTCGTGGCCGCCTTCGACATTGATCGGCGCAAGGTCGGCCTTGATGTTAGCAAAGCGATATTCTCGCCGCCCAATTGCACGAAAGTTTTCTGCGACAAGATCAACCTCACCGGCGCAATCGTGAAAATGGGCTGCGTTTTCGACAGCTATGCCTCCCACATGCGTGAACAGGATCCGCTGCGAACTTTTCTGCCGCTGGAGAAGGAATCGACCCGCGAACAGATCGTCGCCGACCTAAAAGATTCCTGTGCGGAGATTATGGTGAATTATCTGCCGGTCGGCTCCGAGGAAGCCACGCGCTTCTACGCCGGTTGCGCGCTCGAAGCCGGCATCGCTTTTGTCAATAACATTCCGGTTTTCATCGCGAGCGATCCCGTTTGGGCCAAGCGTTTTGCCGACAAAAATTTGCCGGTCATCGGCGACGATATCAAAGCGCAAATGGGCGCGACTGTTTTGCATCGCACGATTGTCGATCTTTTCCGCAAGCGCGGCGTGAAAGTAGAGCGGACCTACCAATTGAATACCGGGGGCAACACCGATTTTCTGAACATGCTCAATCGGAGCCGGCTCGCTTCGAAAAAAACCTCGAAGACCGAAGCCGTGCAATCGGTTATGAAGGAACGGCTGGCAGACGAAAATATTCACATCGGCCCGAGCGATTATGTGCCGTGGCAGCTCGACAACAAGATCTGCTTCATCCGTGTCGAAGGCCGGCTCTTCGGCGATGTGCCGATGGAACTCGATCTCAAACTCTCAGTCGAAGACTCACCGAATTCCGCTGGCATCGTGATTGACGCGATCCGCTGCTGTAAACTCGCGCTCGATCGCGGCATCGGCGGCGTGCTCCACTCCGCCTCCGCTTACTTTTCCAAACATCCGCCAGTGCAGATGACCGATGATGAGGCGCATCGCTGCGTCGAACAATTTATCCGCGGCGAGCGTGATTGCTGAGCGCGTCGAATTCCAATTGCACGGGCGCTTCTTTTCGATCGAGCGCGGCGGCAGCGGTCAATTGCTCGGGCGGCAGTGTTCTTAATCGCTCCCATTCCGGGGCGAGCTCTTCCGGTTCGTAGAGAATAAATGCCGCGCTCGGTGTTGAATAAATAGCAGCCTCAACCTCCGTACCGCTCATTTCGCTTACCGCTTTCCAATAAGCGGCGATCTGCGGCCGGTATTGCGTGCGCAACATGTCGATCTTGTTCAGCGGCACACGGTTCGTCTTCCAGTCGAGAATCAGCCACTTCCGCGCAGCGGGATCGAAAAACGCAAGATCGACAATTCCTTCCACGCAGGTGTTGTTGTCTAACCAATAAAACGGCATCTCCGGGTGCACGAAGAATTGCCGACCCATGAAACGGAGGCGAAAATTCGATGCACTTGCAAAATAATCGCGCAGGAGTCGCCATTCTCGCGTGGACCGCGCCATGTCCGGAGACAGCGCCCGATTTGCCTCAAAAATCTTGTCCCACAAATTCGCATCCGCGTTCCATGGAATGCGTTGAATGAAATCATGCCACCAAAGGCCGTAACGCGTGGCCGGATTGACCGTCCCCGGCGATCTTAGCGCTTCGCTCGCTCCAGTCCAGACGTCGCTTCCGGTCCGAGCAGGTTCTTCCTCGATCGACAATCCGCTTGGATTCAATGTGCGAATAAAATTTGCGGCGTATTTTTGGACGCTTTCGAGCGAAACCGGCGGAGACAACGCAGGCTCTGTAATCTTCTCCATGTCGATCTTGGCGCTGGATTCTTTCTGGCTGGTGGCCGTCGCGGCACATTCGTGCGCCGCAGTTGAGAGAGCGGCGAAGGTCTCTTCGTTGCAATCGCTCGTGTCGCAGCGGAGCCATTTGATCTGCGAATCCGCCGGCACCTCGCCCCGTGCGTTGAGAAAAAACGCACGGTCGAAAGCGAGGACGAGTGTATGTTTCGCCCGCGTCAGAGCAACGTAGAGCAATCGTTCCATTTCCTGCCGATCGGAATCTTTGATCTCCGATTGCAACTCTGGGGAGACGTCGGTTTTATCAAATGCGATTTGCGGCAGAGTTTCCTCAATACTTTTTATCGCGCGCGGATATCGCGATGAACCGGTGCGGACCCAGCGCGCCAAAAAAGGAACGATCACCGCCTGCCACTCCAAACCTTTCGCCTTATGTGCGGTGATTAATTGGACCGCTTCTTCGGATGATGGACGTACTTCGCACGTTACATCAAAATTAACGCGCAGATCTTCGGCGAAATCGGCCAGAGTCATGCCACTGGCTTCGGCTGCGGCCGCGACGGCGAGCAACGCGTCCAATTCAGCAGCCGGCTCATCGAAGTCTTCGCTCGGGAGCGAACGCAAGCGGTCGCGGAGTCGCGTTGCACGAACAATTTCGCGCACAGCGGTAAAAAGAGGCTGTCGCGCGATGGCCCCGCGAGTGCGCAGAAGAAGATTCAGCGTTTCGACCACGTCGCCACCACCAGGCGTGCCCTCGGCAATTTGAAATCGCGTGCCTTCCCCCTGCGCGAACCGCGCCAGTGCGTCATCGGAAATCCCAAAGACGTCGCGCAAGACGCCGACGATTTCGTAGCCGGCGCGCGGATCGGTCATGATGGTCAGTAACGCGGTCAACCACGCGTATCCAGGACTTTCACCGTTGCGATCGCTTTCCGATTGGATATGCCCGCGAAGATTGACGGCGCGCAACGCGTCGCGAAGCACGGGTAACCAGGCTTTGCGCGGAGAAAGAATCGCGACTTGCCGCCATGAACTCGACCTGGCCGCCGAGATTATTGAGGATCTCGCGAAAGGTTTGGTTCACCAAATCGAGCTGTGCGCGATCGAGTCGGAAGCTTACGGAAAACTTCACTTCGTCAGCCGCGCCATTTTTCGTCAATCGTTCGTGAAGCTGGCGGTAGCGGTGGAGATCGGCGCTGTCGCGATAGATCGATTGTTGAAAATCGCCGACCATGCAGAAATGGCCGGCTCGCGGCGGTTCGTTGTCGTGCTCCATCCATACTCCCGTTGCCGAAGGTGGCCGGGCAATTTCCAAAAGCACGGAGAATTGCGAAGGCTCGGTGTCCTGGGCTTCATCGAGAATGACGCGATAATTTTTTTCGCGAATGCGGCGCGCGGCTTCCGGGTGGCGCATCAATTCAACGGCCAGCGCTACCTGATCGCGATAGTTGATGGCGCCCTGCTCAAGGCGGAACTCGCGATAATTTTGTTGCACTTCCGCCGCAACGCAGGTCGCACACGCGTCGATCCATTCGCGCAGCGGCCGGAAGGCTTTGCGCCATGACTGACTGAATTCCCTAGCCTGGCTGGTGCAAATCGGAAGCGGGACAAATTCCTTTGTTTCATGCCAGCGTTGCTCCCAGCGTCGCAATTCTTTCTGCAACCCGGGGATGGTTCTCAACGTACTGCCGCGGGCGACAAAGGAATAAACTTCCGAAAAGCTTGCTTCCGGACATTGTTTTTCCGGCGGCGTCGGATGCGAATCGAAATCGCCACGCCGGGCCAGTTCCATAAGCTGTCGTGCTTGGACGAAGCGCAAAAGCGCGGTGCAATCTTCCTCGCTTAGAGATCGACCGATCGTCGTTTGCCGTTGCACGAACTCGTCCCAGAGATTTTGGTCGTCCATAATCGTATCAAGATTGGCTGGCAGACCGAGGTAATGCCCGTAGCGTGCGAGCAACTTCAGGCAAAAGCTGTGGATCGTACCGAAGAAGGCGTGATTAAAGGCGGCCAGCACATCGAGTGAAATCCCCGCTTCCAAAATCTGTTGCCGCGCGCGTTGTTGCAGTTCGTCGGCGGCACGATTCGTGTACGTGACAATGACCAGGTGAGGAAGCCGGTCGCGCGCAGACGAGCTCTTCGCGATTTGCACGACGCGCTCGGTAATGGCGGTCGTTTTACCCGAACCGGCTGACGCAATTACCGAGAAATTCCGGTCCAATTCGGAGACGAAGCGTTTGCGAGACGTTTGATCGGCCAGTTTGTTCACCGCTCGATGCCTCCATTTTCGGCGACGGCTAACGCAGGGTGCGTCGCCACCCATTTTTCTTTTAAGAAATCGAGATCGACCGCGAGGGTCGCGAGCGGATATTTCGGAGCAAATCCGTATAGGGGGCGAATCGGTCCGAGCATTCCAAATACGCCGGTTTCCTGCATACGATGCAACTCGCGCCAGAAACTCTTGTGTGCGACGACATCTTCGATCCGGAACTGCGGTTCCAGGTCGCCGGCCGGCGTCAGCAAGGTCAATTGGATATTCGAACCGCCGAGCTGCCGGGCGGCAAGAGCGTACAAGCCGAGCTGAACGGCTTCTCCGCGCGCCAATTTTTTTTGAAATTGTTCTTCACAGGTTTCGCCTGTTCTAAATTCGCGAAGATCAAAGCCACGTTGTCTGCCCGTTTTGTAATCGATCACCCAGAGCTCAGCGAAACCGAGGGGTGCGAGAATCAAGTCGATGCGGCCCCGAACACGCAGCTCTTTGTTGTCGCCTAACGAGATGATCTCTGGCGAAGCGAGCTGCCATTCGGTCGCGAGGTGCGACCAATCTTCCAGTCCAGACAAATGCGCGGCGAGACAATCGGCCACATACAAAGCATTGCTCCAGCCGGAGCTCCACCAATCCGGCAGGGCACGGCCGCTCGCTTCGCATAAGCGCCGCATTTCGCTGCGAAATTGTTGTGCCGCCTCGATAATCCGTGCCCGCATGACATTCGCTGGCGGCAATTCGACAAATTGATTGCGGTCCGATGCGGCTGCACTTTGCGCGAGCCAGCGGTGGATCCACTGGCCAGTCGATCGGCTCCAGGCGTCGCCACCCCACTCGTCCGCTTCAACTCCAAGAAAAGTCTTCATCCAGATGAGCGCTGGAGTTTTGAGCGCCTTTTCCCAGTCCGTGACCCGCAAAGAAACGGCGCGTTCCGGCGGTTTTCGCAGTGCAAACTCGTATTGGCCGCTCACCCCGGACTGACGTCGCGCATCGTAGGAAACGCGAGTTTGCGCAGTGTCGATGGAATCGCCTTTGTCTTTTTCGGGAAACATCTTTGATTCGCTGAGCCACGCGCGCGTCTTCGCCTCAAGCGCGTGCATCACCTCTTGCGAAACCGCTTTACCGCGTGTCGCAAAATAAAGTCGCGAGAAAAAATCGCTCGGATTCCATGTTCTTTCCGGCGCGGAGTCCTGCAACAGATTTGCCGTCACACCGATTTTCTCGGCTGCCGACTCGATAAGGTTGAAAAACTGGCGGCGGGCGATCTCTCGTTGCTCAGCCGCGCCGAGGTAAAGCGTCTTTCCTTCCTCGACGCTCCACTGTCCTTCGCCGTGCCGCCCTTGCCGAATCGCACGCCGATTCAATTGCCGGACCCGGCGGTTTAGATCGACAATCTCTTCGTCCCGAATAAAACCGGATTCATCATTAAGCGGCGGCCATTCACCGTCGTTTAAGCCAGCGAAAATAAGGTGCGACCAATCCTGTCCTTCCGCCGCAGCATACGGCTGCAATTGGACCCGGCTGTAAGGATGATTGCCGGATTCGTCGCGGCCAATCGCCGGGGGTGAAATTATTTCCGTGAGCCAGCGAAGATAAGCTCGTCGTGAAACCGGCGCGGAAATGGCGCCGCTCCAATTTCTGCTCAGACGAGCCACCTCCGACCATCTTTCCCGCCATCCAAACTGTTCAAAAATTTTGCGCGACTGCGAGAGAAAGACCGACATCGTTCCGCGCTCTGGCAAAAACGGCAACGCGCTCAATCGGTCGGCGACGGATGCCGAGATTTTGTCGTCTACTCGGCGCGCGCAATACTCACGCAGCACGTGAATGTCGTCGATCAGAACGTCGTCGTAGGCGCGGCGCAGAGTTTTCTCGACATCGTGGATCGACAAGGCGGAGAAAAGGCCGTCGTTTTCAAATGCGCGCAGAAAACGAAGCAAAATGTTGAGTCGCGGATTTTCCTGCAATTCCAGCCACCCGCGCCAGGCCGAGCAATCGAGCGGGTGGGGCGCCGCGTGACCGACGCCGTCGCCATGCGGAATTTTCATTTCTTCGAGCAGTGCAGCCACCAGGCGATGCAGACCGCCGGGACCGGAAAACAAAATTCCAATTCGTTCGCAGCGTTTTTCGGACAGGAACTGTCCGGTTAACGCGACAATAGCCTGCGCCTGTTCGGTTGTGTTGCGCCCAACAAAAAAACGCACATTCGCGATTGGGTGCGCCGCGCGTTCTTTTAATTCTGACGGCGTTTGCGGCACACGCGCCAGTTCCGCCAATGAAGATGTCGATCGTTCCGTGTGGGCGGCGATCGGCTGCGCGGCGCTGAATGTTTCCTCCCAGGTTCCAACCCATGTTTCATCGAGATCGCGCGCTTCATCCCGCGGGTCGCTCAGAACGACGGTTGCCTTTATGGCGGAGGCCGCTGCTGCACGCAGGAGTGGCCAGAGCGGCCAGTGCATCGAATTGAATCCGGTAATCAGCAGATTGCTGAAGCGTGGCGGATTTTTGTCCGCTGCTTTGACGGCTGCGCGATCGACTCGATGGACCATTTGAAATTCGCATTTTTTGGCGAGGTCGTGAAAATTGGCGGTGATCTCACGCAGCGCCGCTGGCCCCGCATCCTCAAAACTCCAGCCCGCGCCGCTCAATTGATCGATCGCGCGAAGCAGATGATCGGGCGCGCGCGCGACTGACTTTGCGATTGTGGAAAGATCGATAGCGTTTTGTTTGTTGTCCGCTGGGCTGGCGTGCTCTGAGCATTCTTCTGCCGCGATGGAAAGCAGCAGACGAAGATGTTCTCTTAACGGGATCGTGGCTGGCACTCCACGCAGAAGCAGTTCCCGCAATTGTGCGGGCGAAAAAAATTTCACCGCCAGCAGCGAAATGCGGCGCTCGAGCAGCAACGCGCGCAAAAAGGATGCCTGACTGTAAAATGGGGTGACAACGGCAACTGGCTCTTTGTTTGCGACCGCTGTGGCGGAGACAGATTCAAACCACGGCAGCAGAACATTTTCCCATGCCGCACGAAAGGAAGGGCCGATGTGCAACGAAACCCGACGTGGATCTGCGACCGATCTCCCGCTTCCTCTAGGCACTGTTTACTGTAGCAAATTCGCGTTGGAATACATTTTTTCTTGATCGCGCAAATTGCGCCGGTCGCCTTGTCGCTGCGTGATGCCGGCGCGGTCGAGATGCTCAAGGAAAGGCACCATCACTCGCCGGGAAGTACCCAGCATCCGACGCAACTGGCTCACCGTTGCTGGCCCGTTTTTGGAAATAAATTCAGTGATGGCGGCTTTCATGCCCCGAAAAGTTTCCGGTAATAGGACGAGGTCCGGATCCACTTCGATAATTTCTCCCTGCTCGATCAAGAATTGGAGCGCTTGGTGCGCATGTCGATCTAACACGATCTCTTTACGGGACGGCGGATCGGACGATTTTTTCGCGAGCGCTTCTCGAATTTTTGTCGCGGCAAGCTCGAGGTGTAGCGGCAACGTCGGCCGATAGGAAATTCGTGCAATCCCCGAATCTTTGCGACGAAAATCGTGGGTGCAGAGGTCCGAAATGAGTGCTTCAAACAGGTCAGGCAGCTGATCACGCAGCGCTACGCGCAGTTCGCTCAGATCGAGACCAGCGCGTTCGGGATCTCTTTTGTGCGCGTCATCGATCAAATGCGTGGCGCGAGCGCGGAACGCTTGCCAGGCCTCGGCATTGGCCACGATCTCTTCAGAAAGGACAATTTCATTACGGCGCTGCAAACGGAGCAGGGCTTCAGCGATTTCCGCGACACTAAAGCGTGACTTGCGCAGAAGCATTTCTCTACGCGCAAATCCACTCAGTGCGATTTCAGAGCGAAGGCAAACATCGACATCGTCCAGCGCGACGGAGCGCTCTGCGAATAATTTGCGTCGCGCTGCGTCTCGAAATTTTTCTCGATCGCCATCTGGATCAAGCACAACTCCGCCCGCGATGGTGTGTTGTTCCGACGCGTCGCGAAGAACAAATCGATCGCCGAGAAAGGCCAAGATTGGTGACTGCAATCTTACCTGCGCAATCGCCTGTTTACCGGGTTCGAGCGCGTGCTCTTCCAGCAAAGCAATCTTTGCCTGGAACCGCGATGTGCCGTGGTGAATGTGGACCGAACTTCCGTTCTTGAGTGGTCGAGTGGCCGGATCTCCGCGGCTAGGACGCGGCGATTTTTCGAGCAGAACATCAAAGGTGGCGCTGGGCGCGCCAAGATCGACAAGCGTAATCACGTCGCCGCGCTTGATCGCTGCAGTGCCGGTTCCAAGTTCGGCATCGGGTAGATTGAGGGCGGTGCGCATGCCCGGCTCGGCGAATTCCACATCGCGCCCGTGACTCTGAACCGAGCGAATGCGCGAGGAAACATTTTGCGGCTGGATGATAACGTTTTCGCCTCGTCGAAGTTTTCCACCTGTCAACGTACCGGTCACGACCGTGCCGATGCCGCGCAACGTGAACGCGCGATCGACAAACAAGCGCGCTTTCCCGCTATCGCGTTGCGGTGGCAGAGTTGCGAACTCCAGGGCAAGCGCGCGTTTTAAATTTTCGATTCCTTCGCCGCTGCGAACGGAAGTCGGGATGATGTGTGCATTTGTAAATGCAGTGTCGCGCAGCTGATGGCGGATTTGCGCAGCGATATTGTCAATCTTGCCCAGATCACTCTTTGTGAGCGCGATCAGCGCGCGCTTCACACCGAGATAAATCAAAATTTGGAGGTGCTCTTCCGTTTGCCGCATCCAACCGTCGTCGGCGGCGACAACCAGGAGTGCGAGATCGATTGAGCCGACGCCCCCAATCATGTTTCGGACGAAATCTTCGTGGCCGGGGACATCGACAATTCCGACGTGGTACCGCTGCTCGTCAGGCCCGGGGAGAATCAATTGCGCGAACCCGAGTTCGATGCTGATGCCGCGTGCCTTCTCCTCCGGTAGGCGATCGGGATCAATTCCGGTAAGCGCTTTGACCAGCGCGCTCTTGCCATGATCGACATGGCCGGCGGTTGCGAGAACGAAATGTTTTTCCGTCACTTGGGCGAGAATTAGTGAGTCGTTGCGCAGGCGGTTCGAATCGCGTCAACGACAGCGTCGTCCTGTGGCGGAAAGATCGTGCGCAGATCGAGCTTAAACCGCTCATTCGCGACGTAACCGATGACCGGTGGAATCGATCGACGAAGAGTGCTCGCGAAATCCTGGACAGAACAATTCTCCGGAAAAATATCGATCGTGATTGACGACATCATTGACCTCGGCAGTGTGCCGCCGCCGACTTTGACCGTGCCGTGCCCAATCGCGATTTGCAGCGGCAATCCGCGCAGCCGGGCAAGGATCGCTGCGGCGCGTGCGCGCAATTCGTCTTTGGAAATCCGTAAGAACGCGATTGCCGGGATTTCGGACGTCGAATCCGCGAGGTGAAAATCGACAGTCGATTGCAACGCTGCGAAAATCAGCTTGTCGCAGCGCAACGCGCGAAATAGCGGCTCGCGCTTCAGTGCGGTGATGAAGCGCTTCTTCCCCGCGATAATTCCCGCTTGCGGGCCGCCAAACAACTTATCGCCGCTGAAGCAAACAAGATCGGCGCCATCTTTCAGCGCCTCTGCCGGCGTCGGCTCATGCTCTGGTATTCCAAATTGTTCCGTCGCAACGATGGCGCCGCTGCCCAAATCTTCCACAAATGGAACGCGCTTCTTTCGGGCGAGAGCCGCGATCGCCGCCGAAGAAGGCGATCGGACAAAACCGCTCATGAAAAAATTACTGCGATGAACTTTCAAGATTATTCCGGTTTGTGGACCAATTGCCCGCGAGTAATCGGCGAGCGCTGTTTTGTTTGTCGCTCCGATCTCTCGCAGCTTCACGCCGGTCGCCTCGAGGATTTCGCCGATGCGAAATTCGCCGCCAATTTGGACGAGTTCACCGCGCGAGATAACGACTTCCGGTTTGGCCCTGGTAAAATGTCGAACGATTAGCACCAGCGCGGCCGCGCAGTTGTTCACGACGGTGGCCGATTCCGCGGCGCAAAGCAACGCGAGCGCGGTCTCGATGTAAGCGCCGCGGTGCCCTCGGCTGCCCGTCACCAGATCGTACTCGAGATTGGAGTAGGCCGAACCAACTTCGCTGAGCGCACGGACTGCCGCTGAGGCGAGCGGGGCGCGGCCAACGTTTGTGTGAATGACGATCCCAGTTCCGTTAATGACCGGTTGCAGCCGGCTGGCGTGAAGCTGCTCGAGCGAAATGCGCACAAGATCGACAATCGATCGAAATTCGGGAATTTTGCCCGACGCGCGGATTTTCGAAAGTTCCCGCCGGACAAAATCGACAATCAATGGCCGGGGTAAATCGATTTTGCCTAACGAATCGAGCACCTTTGTGACTGAGGGAATGGCACGGCGCGAAGCAGTTACTTGTTTATGCATAACAGAGGTTCGCGCGCTGGAACAATTCTCCCGATGATGGCGGCGCATGCCGTGCGATTCCGTTTGAGCAGCGCGAGCACATTGTTGAGACGGGTTGGCGCAACAGCGAGAAGCAAACCGCCGCTCGTTTGCGCATCGGTGAGAAAAATTCGTTGCGGCTGCGGCGTTTTTTGCCAATTGACAATGCTGTTCGCGGTTTTCAGGTTGTCGCGGCTGCCGCCGGGAATGCAGTCGCGCGCGATCAATTCGAATATCTCGTCGTCGATTGCGGGAACTCGGTCGCTAAAAATTTCAGCGCTCATTTCGCTGGCGCGGCACATCGACGCAAGATGACCAAGCAGTCCGAAACCAGTGACATCGATTGTCGCGCGCACAAGTTTCTTTTCGGCGAGCTTGGCGCCAACCGAATTCATTTTGGACATTAACGAAATAACTTTTCGCTCGACCACGCGCGAGCAAAGGCCGCGTTTGAGCGCAGTTGTGGCGATGCCGGTGCCGAGCGGTTTTGTCAGCACAAGCAAATCGCCGGGTCGCGCGTTTGCGTTTGTCATCATGTGTCGAAGGTCGACAATCCCCGTGACAGCGAGACCGTAGATTGGCTCCGGATTGCGAATGGTGTGTCCGCCGATGATTGCGCAGCCAACTTCAGCCGCTTTCTCATAACCACCGCGCAAAATCGACGTAATTGTCTTCGACGGAACCAAACCAGTGGGAAATCCCATGATGTTCAAGGCCGTGAGCGGTCGGCCTCCCATGGCAAAAACATCGGAGAGCGCATTGGCGGCGGCGATTTGTCCGTAAGCGAATGGATCGTCCACAATCGGCGTGAAGAAATCGACGGTTTGCACGAGTGCACGATGTCGATCCAAACGATAAACACCGGCGTCGTCGAACGTGCCTGAATTAACGAGCACTTTCGCGTTCGTGGAAATTGGAAGCTGACGCAAAACTTGTGTCAGGGCCTGTTGGCTCAACTTGGACGCTCACCCCGCGCAGGAGGAAAGCGCGGTGAGCTTACGAATTTGCTCGCGCGACATCCGATTCCACCTCCTCTCCAAAACATGTCTGCCGCCGTGACGGCGGCGGCTACAACGCGATCGAAGATCTGGAACTGGCGGAGAGGACAGGAATCGAACCTGCCCCGCCGCTTGCGCGGCGGCGACGGTTTTGAAGACCGCGAGGGCCACCAGGCACCCTTCACTCTCCGGAAAGAAAAAACAGAAACCGTCCAACGCTCAACGCTCAAGGTCCAACGCCGAGCTACAGAAGAAGAAGCAAAAGAGCGATTACTTGAGTTTCTTGATGTCGCGCACAATGGCGTCGAAGTCCGGCCAATCGCCGGAATCGAGTTTGGAATGGAGAAGTTTTCCATTGGCGCGAATCTCAAATGCTCCGCCGCTCGAAGGAACGAGAGTGAGCGACTTGATACGCTCTCCGAGTTCGAGAATTTTGGCCGCCAAACTGACGGCCTTGGGTGTGTAGTTTCAAACCACGCAGTATTCGATCGATACTTCGGTTTTCACCTCCTGCTCCTTTCT
>WNEZ01002346.1_pt1 | contig 16204 bp, 14 predicted proteins | sample 5400521 | NCBI WGS metagenome assembly WNEZ01 (sample SAMN13153339, study PRJNA577476) | soil metagenome | isolation source: 120 cm saprolite under Douglas fir tree site 2 hole 1 replicate 1 | place: USA:California | collected 2015-04-18
CTCGCCGGCGCGCGACGTAGGCCAGCGATTCAGGAATCTGGCTGCTATTCGGCAGGAACTGACGCGCTTGCTCAAAGTAACGCACCGCGGCGTCGTAATCTTTCAGGCAGGCGTAGTAGTAATATCCCTTGGCCACTATGGCCTCGCCGAGATTGGGCTGTAGAGTGAGCGCGGTTTCAGCTGCCTGCCCCGTTTCTTCGCGGAGGGCGACCGTTGGTTGAAGAGTGAGTGTGAGATAGCCGAGCGCATCGACGTATGACAGCAGCGCCCAACTGAGGGCGAACTTGGGGTCCAACCGCGCCGCTTCTTTGAGATATTTCTGTGCGCCAAGTGTATTGGCGGGTGAGTTTCCCGTTTTCAGTGTATAAGCCAGACCACGCAGGTAGGCATCGTAAGCCTCAGGGTTGTTTGTCGATCTGGCCGCAATGACTTGTTCTTCCTGACCAGTAAGTTTCGCCCGTAACTGATCGGCAATGGCTTTGGCCACCTCGCTCTCGACGGAAAAGATGTCAGTTAGTCTGCGATCAAAGGTCTCTGCCCAGAGATGCGAATCATTCGCGGCTCTAATCAATTGCACATTCACGCGCACCTGATCATTTGTTTTCTGGACACTACCTTCGAGGAGATTGGCGACACCGAGTTGGTTCGCAATCTCAGAAAGTTTTTGAGATGTCTTCTTATAACGCTGCGTAGACGTGCGCGAGATCACTTTGAGATCCGCGATCTTTGAGAGGCGGGTCAGAATTTCATCCTGGATCCCATCGGCGAAGTAGGCGTTGGATTTTTCCTCACTCAGGTTTTCAAATGGCAGAACGGCGATGGATTTTTCATTTGGCAATGGCGCCGGGGCGACAAAGAAAAAAGAGTACGCAACCGCCGCGGCCACCAGGAGCGCCGCCGCCAGAGTGACTAACACGCCCCGTTTATGACGTTTGATGTTGCTGACGATAGATTCGGCACGCGCTTTGGTCTCCGGCAAAGAACTTTCCGCTTCCAGTTTCCCCTTGAGAATGCGGAGGTCGGCTAGCATCTCCTTGATCGTCTGGTAACGTTCGTCACTGTTTTTGCGCAAAGCCTTTTGCAGAATGGATTCGAGTTTCAGCGGAACATCCGGCAATACGCCGGATAAAGGTGGTGGCTCGGTTGTTAGGATCGAGGCAATGCAGTCGCTCGGCGTTTCGCCGTGGAACGGCGGGCTTCCTCCCACGATTTCGTAGAGCACTACGCCCAAGCTCCAAATATCCGAGCGCGCGTCCACCTTCTGGCCGCGCGCCTGTTCCGGAGACATGTAGTGCGCCGTGCCTAACACTAATCCCGGTCGCGTTTGCAGCACCGCCGTTGTTTCGAACGTATGATCGTCCGACGCCGGCCTTTGCTCGGTCAGTTTGGCAATCCCGAAGTCGAGCACCTTCACGTATCCGTCCGGTCGCAGCATGATGTTCTCCGGTTTGATGTCGCGGTGCACGACGCCGGCTTCGTGCGCGGCAGCCAGCGCTGAGGCCACTTGCACGGCAATTTCGAGCGCCGCATGCGGATTTATCCTTCCGCGCGCGAGCGACGCGCGCAGGGTGATGCCTTCGATGAACTCCGCCGCGATGAATTGCCGGTTTCCCTCCGCGCCGATCTCGTAAACCGTTAGAATGTTCGGATGATTTAAGGCCGAGGCACTCCGCGCCTCATTTTTGAACCGGCTCAACTGCGTCTCGTCCGTCGTCAGGCTATCTGGGAGAAGCTTGAGCGCGGCTTTGCGCCCGAGTCGCTCGTCCCGCGCGAGATAAACCTCGCCCATTCCGCCGACGCCGATGAGTGACTCGATCCGGTAATGACCAATCACTTTTCCAACCAATGCGCCGGTCCTGTCGTTAGTCACAAGCTCGGGAGCGACTTCGAAGGCCGGTAATTCAATAAAATTCTCCGACCGCCCATGAGAGGTGAGCAAAGACTCCACCTCGCAGCGCAAGCCTTCGTCACCCCGGCAAGCCTCATCAAGAAATGCGGCCCGCTCCTCGGGCGCATGTTCGACGGCTGACTGGAAAAGATCGTTGACCTGTTTCCAGCGCTCAGCCTTCATCAGGTTTCTTCCTCGCTGAGCGCCCGGTAAAGCCAGGCCTTGGCCATGGTCCACTCGCGTTCCACCGTCCGCTGAGAGAGTTTCAGGAATTCAGCGGTCTCTTCGACCGTCAAACCGCCGAAGTAGCGCAGTTCAACAATCTGACTTTTACGCGGGTCTTGCACGGCCAAACTTTCCAACGCTTCATCGAGGGCGAGTAATTCCTCCGATCGCGTTTCTGTTACTAACGCAGCTTCATCCAGGGTTACTTTCAGCGCGCCCCCGCCACGCTTGAGCGAGTGGCGTTCACGGGCATGGTCAACCATGATGCGCCGCATCAACTGCGCCGCTGCCGCGATAAAGTGGGTCCGGCCTTGCCAGACCGGCTTCGTATTATCAACCAGCCGCAGGTAGGCTTCGTTGAGAATGGCGGTGGTTTGCAGAGTGTGGCCGGCGCGCTCCCGGCTCATGTAGTGGTGAGCGAGCCGGTGCAATTCAGGTTGCACCAGCGGAAACAACTTCTCCAGCGCTCCCTCGTCTCCGCCGCTCCACTCGCCGAGCAGTTGGGTGACCTCTTGCCGCGTGGATGGGGGCGTCGTCATACAGGCTGCTCGACGCCGCAAATTCTAACACAATCGAGGGATTTTTACAGCACAGCCGGAGGCGATCCAAAAAAACTGCGCAGTCGTGGCGGGTTTCAGGCGGCCTTTCCGCTTTAACACATGAACCGGCACAAACAAACAGACGCCGGAAAAACCAAAACAGAAAGCAAACCTTAAACAAGAAAAACCTATGCAAACTAAACAATCAGTAACCAACTCAAACAATCATCAGCCTTCGACTGCTTGCAGAGAAAAGCACGCAGCGATGAAACTGCCAATTCGTTCGACCGCCATAGCCGCCTTTGGCTTGCTGTCGACGCTACTTCCGGTTATCCAGACTGCACATGCACAGGGCCTAAGGCCGTCCAGGTTCGACCTGGTACCAGCTTCAGATCCCATCGCAGCCTGCCTGCCAAACGCGGCGGCGAACGTTGCCGTTTTTCCGAGGGAGGACATTCGCGGTGTGGATACGCTGGATTTGCATGCGGAGGGCCTGCGGCCTAATACGACCTTTGCGGTCTTCCTGACAGAAATGCCGGTGCCTCCCTTCGGCGCGGTTCAGTATATCGGGGACTTCACCACGAATGCGGCGGGCACCGGGTCTGTCCGCGTAGATGCCATCATCGATGAGGCTTTCGCCTTTAACAATATCACAGGGGTCCGTACGGATCTGAACCACATAGTCTTCTGGTTCGCCGATCCGGCGGATGATGAAGATTGCGTACCCGGTTCTCCTCCCACACCCTTCGATGGAGACGGTCAGGCCGGAGTTGCAGCAATGTCTTCGAAGAATTTTCTCCCTGGCGCGCCACTACCGTAACAGCGGTTTACCGCTGCGGCGCCATGCCTGACAATCGCGTGAAGGGGAACGCGCCTTAATCGGCGCTCCCTCACGCGAGATCCCGCCGTAATGATCATGCGTTTGGTGCGTGTGCACGACGAGCAAGGGAAGTCTGGCTCGCCGGGAACAAAAAAGATTCTGGTACATCTCATCGCAATGAAGACAAAACCATTAATTTTGTTCGTTCTCGCGGCAGGGGCCGCGTTCGCAACGACTGCGAGTGGCCAAAACGCCTCGCCCAGCGGGACGCTGCCGCCCAAGCGAAATCAAAAACCCGCCAGCGTTCACATTTCTCCTAAACCAACGGCCATTCCGAGTCGGGCGTCGACAACGAATGTCGTCAGCCGGAAAAAAAATGAGGACAAGCATGTCAGTTATGCGGAGGCACTCGGCCGGTATCGCCACGAGCGTCATGATCGCGTTTGGTGGAAGCAGCACCACGTTATCATCGTCCTGGTCGCTGGCGGTTATTACTATTGGGATTCAGGTTACTGGTGTCCGGCATGGGGGTATGATACTGCCCACGAAAGTTACGACTACGATGGACCAATCTACACATACGGTAACCTGTTGCCCGACCAAGTTATCGTTAATGTGCAGCATGCCTTGAAGGAACTTGGCTATTACAGCGGAGATGTTACTGGCTCACTTGGACCCGCGTCGCGTCAAGCGCTGAGCGCGTATCAACGAGACTACGGGTTGGAAGTGACCGGCGCGATCGACGAGCCAACGGTCCAGGCGCTTGGACTGATCTAGAATCAGGCCTGCCGGGATCTTTGCGGCGCGGGATCACGCGAATCCCCTCTTGGGCCCGCAAGAGGCCGACGAATGGGACAATATCATTCGTTACGACCGCAATCAGCCGGGCTGAAATCCGTAAGCCTCGCGTGAAATGTTAAATGCTAAGACGCGACTCTACGTTCCCCCCGGATCGAAGTCATTTCCGTCTGTAGGATGAAACCCGAAGTACCCGAATCGTCACGGGCTTGTCGTCGCGGCGAATGTCTCGCTTCTTAATGTCGAACTCGATGATGGAAGCGGTCGTTAGCGTGCCGCCGCCATTCTCCTGATACTCAATCTTGTAATGATTATCTTTCGACTCGAGCAGGCGATAACGCATAAATCCGTTGGTATCGGGCACCGGACATCTGAGCCACTCGCCGTCTTGCCTCACGCCATCCTGATTAAACTCGTTCCCATTTCTTTCGACCGCATCCAGGTTGATTTCCGTGACCACCGGACTCTCCGAATCCGAGATCCAGCAATCGATCATGCTGAAAACTCTCGGGTGAACTTTGAGCGCTGGTGTGGAAGTCTGCTCTGCCGCCGGCGTCGCCGCCGTCTGGGCCCGGATTGGGTGAAGCGACTGAGCGATTTTTGTGAATTCCGCCACGGTCATGCCGGTCGCAGAAAATCCGTGAAACCGGCCGAGCACGGGATGGCCATTCCCGCTTTTAGCGTCATCGGCGGTCATGTTCGCATCTCGAACCCAATTCGTGAGGATCTGCATCTTGCGACCGCCTTTCCCTTTCGGCCGGTAGATCAGATACATCGGGCCGAGAGGCGTTTGGATCTCCGTCTCCTCGGTGTCCTCTTCCACCATGATGTTGCGATCGCCGATCCCTTCTCGCGCCGATTCGATTGAAAATGTCGCTCCGCGCCGCGGATCGTTGCTGTAGACGATCGAGTAAAGCGGCAACTGATGCTTCATGTCATCGAACTCCTCATGCAGCTCGTCGTAAGTGATGTCGACCCGCTGCAATCGAAAACCCTCCGGTTGATGCGAAGGAACAAAGCAAATGATTTCCAGTTTCCTCAAATCATCCAACGTAAGTTCCGGCGTAGAGCGAACCGCCGAGCGCGAGAATACGAACGCGCACAGAACAAACCACCAGGTTCGTTTTATGCCATTGCCACCAATCACTCTTCCAGTCTGACCGACTCAATTACTTTGTCGAGAATCGAGCGCGCTGCTCGCGGCTTTGTCTTCAATGCCGGTGATTAGTCAGTTCCATTCACAGATTTGCACCCGATTCGAAGCCAATTGATTCCGTGCCGCCAATCTGTCTGTTAATCTGTCGAGATGGGGAAGCCTCGGGAAAAGACCGGCTCGACCGCGCCGCGACCGATCGCGCCGCCGCCGTTCTCGCAGCATCTGCGCGAGCTGGCGTCGCGGCCCCACGCATGGGGCGCGCTCGCGCGCAATCTGATTCCTGTCGTTGGCATCTACGGCTTCGGTTGGTCCGCCGCGCTGGCCATGTTCAACTACTGGTTCGACGGGCTTACCGCGCTGGCTGCGATCGTCGCCGCGCTGATTCCGCGCGCGCTGCGCGAGACGCAACCGAAATCGGTCGGCGCGACATGGGCGGTGAACCTCGTGCGCGGCGTGGTTACGTGGATTTTCCTCGTCGCCATCGTCGGTCTGCCGTACTGGATCGTGCTGATTCCGCTCCACGATCTGCTGCTCGGTAACGAACTGCGCCGCGAGCTCGCGCAGTCTCCGGCACTCTGGTTCACCTTCGGCTCACTCGCGGCCGGACATTTCTGGAAGGCGTTCCACTTGGGCTATGACGCGCTGCCCGACAATGAGCTGAAGCAGCGGGTGCGCTGGGATGTTTATCTCCTGGTGCTGCGCGCGCTGGCGATGTTCATGATGGCCGCCCACGGCCTTGCTTTCATTCTGGTGCCGCTGATGGCGCTGCTGCTGAGCTATTTCGAGATCTGGCCCGAGCGCGCGATCGGCGCGGTCTTCGGCGATCCCTCGCGGCTATACGAATACGATCCGGACGATCCTGCCTCGAGCCGGCGCCGACGCTGACGGCGGCTGCGGCGTTGCGGCGCACTCTTTAGGAAAACGCGAGCGTCTTACCTTAATCTTTGCGAAGAAGTTTTTCGCCGCACTCGTCGAGTGCGTCGCAGCGACAGTTCTCCACGCGCTTGAGCAACGTCTCCATTAGCTTAAGCCGCTTCATCCGGTTTCGGAGTTCCGCGATTTTTCGTTGGGAGAGTTGGTGCCAGCGTTTCGGTGGAGGCGTCCCGGGCGGGAACCCGAAAAATAACTCGCGTATTTCCTCCAAGGTGAACCCCGTCTCCCGAGCGCGCTGCACCACAGCGAGACGGAAAAGCGCACTGTTGTCGTAGCGGCGCTGGCCATTCTTGCGCATTGCCGGCGGGAGAATCCCGATCTGCTCGTAGTAGCGAATGGCGGAGGTGCGCAAACCAAACACGCGCGCGACATCGGAAATCGCCAGGTTCTCTGCCACTCCAAAACCTAACAAGGAGCCGCGCGGAACGCCACGAAAATCCCTCGCGTTTTTCTTGAAAAATTCCCGTTGACTTAAAGTCAACTTGAAGTCGTAGCGTCGAAAACTATGAAAAAAATATTCCAATTCATAACTGCGATCGCCATCATTGCGCCGGTCGCGATTTCGGCAACATCAGAACCTTCATCGCAAACCGAGCACGTGTCCCCTTTCGCCTGCAACGGACTAGCGTTGTCACCGGAGGTAAGAAAACGCCGTTTCGAGGAGCTTGGACCAGCGTTGCTAAAACTGAAGAAGAGCACGCGCGAACTGCCAGATGGCTACGAGTTCGAGTTTCCGGCGGATAACAGAACGTATCAGCTGTTAACGGAATGGGCCTTCCAGGAGCGGTTATGCTGTCCGTTCTTCGATATCGACCTGCGCTTCGACAGAGAAGGCGGACCGTTATGGTTACGTCTCACTGGCCGGCCCGGGACTAAAGAGTTCATTAAGGAGGAGTGGGAGTCCGCCCAATCTCGTTAGAAGGACCATGCCACAGGTCTCAACTCAAGAGTTCGAACGGCTGCCGCTGCGAGTTCATACGTTTCTGGCCGGGGTGCCGCTTCACGACGTATGGTCCGTCGATCTGCCGCGTTGGCGTGCCGGAGTGACGCTCGATGAATTCCTACGGACGGCCAGCAACTGTCTATTCACGCCGTCCCGCCTCGTGCGGACGCTGCTCGACATTCGGCTCTTTGTTGGACGGTTCTTCGGTTGGGATCACGAGCCAGCGGCAACCGCGTGGAAAACCTTCGCAACGCGTTTAACCGACACCGACCATTCCAGATCACTGATCGCAGCCGGCACGCGAGATGGGTTTTTCGGCGTCGTCTACCGCTTCGAAAACGAGCAGCTCGTCGAGTTGATCAATCGGACAGCCCATGCTGCGGCGCTGAGCGCCCTGGTCGAGACGGCGACTGCCTATCGGTTTTATTTAGGGGTCTATGTCCGCAGCGTAAGCCGCTTCACGCCGTTCTACATGGCACTGATCGACCCTTTTCGGAAACTGATCGTCTATCCGTCGCTCTTGCATAGTGTCCGTGCTCGCTGGAATCAAGCATTCGGCACAGGCTGACGTGGAGATATTGCAAGCGAAGGAGAAAACATGGAAACACTGCGATTCAAACAGCTGCCGCTGGTTCTCAAAATAGCTGTGGGAATCGGACCATCAGAATCTTCGATTATTCATTTTCAACCACGATCGTCGCCGCCCTCTTCTGGTGGGCAAATATCGGGTGCCGCTTCCCGGCCATACTGCTTCACCTGCCGGCGCACCAGTGCGAACACATGAGCGGTTCTCTGTTTATCGAGCAAGCTACGCTTCGCCAAACGCTCAAAAACTTTGCGGAACTTAACTCCTAGATCCCTGCCACCCTTATTCTCGCCAGACTCGAGTTGACCTCTTGCAATGACTTCCGCAATCGTGGCAAGAAGGTACGGCTGGTGAGCGCCCCTTAACCATTCAAACAACTCTTCCTCAGAATATTCGTTGAACTCAGAAAAGTCGGCTGGGTTCCATCCGTCGGAATCCCCAAGTGCCAAAACCAGTTGCTCTATGGACCTGCGCGACACGAGCTGCTGTTCCTTAGCTTTCGCTTCTTCCCTAACATCCTTTGACTCGCAAGACGTCTGAATCAAACGAAGCGTCGCGACGTCTGCGGTTGGAATCAAAGCTCTAGCAATAGACTCCTTTTTGGATTCGGCATTAAGTGACGGAGCTATCTTTTTAACGAAATCTAACAAATCATTCGTGTATTTGTATGGGATATAGCTGGAATATTTCGTTATGTATTCTTCAGCAGCGCGAGCGATCTCGTCGGAATTTGATTTGTAGCTGTGCCACACGCGGCCCCAGATTTCTGTTAAAGCCTGATCGGCTTCACGCTTTTGATACTCCTGATTCAGGCGTTCAACGGTCGACTTTAGTCGCGCAGTGTCGCAGTAGCCATTGCGTAAGTATTCAATGATCGAATCGTCTGCATCCGTAGGTAAAAACTGTAGATTTCTAACTATGTCTTTTGCGGCGTCACTTAAACCGTTTCGGTCAGATATGCTGACGCCCAACCACGACGTGGATGTGAGCTGTTCGAGCGTAATTTGCTTCGACAAGGCAAAATGAACGCAAGCCAATCTTGTGCACTGCTGATTGAATTTATCGATGAAGCCTGCATGACAATCTTTCAGATGCGGTCGGAAATACTTTATGCACCAGTTCGCTTGTTGGAACACACGAATGTTGTTCAGCCCGACAGCCTCAAACACTTCGCGGATCGATGGATTCGCTTCGGGGAAGATAATGCGAAAGTTTTCGTCGAATAACGGTTCATAAGTGAGCTGTCGATCTACGATTTTTTCCCGGTACTTGCTCAACGTCCGCAAATGACGCTCTGACAACTCGGTCTCATTGCAGATCATTACGATCCTGCAGTCGTTTTGCTCTTTGAGTACTGAGACGAGTCCGAAGAATTGTTCGAGATCCAATGCTTTGTTTCGTCGCTCTAGGTCGTCGAAGCATACGAGATAGTTTTTAATCAACAATTCCTCGAAGCTCGGCAACAGCGTGCCCACGTCCGCGACCTACGGGATCTTGATTGCGCGAAAGTATTTTCCTTTTCGAGCGACCCAGGTCTTGACGCGCTCTACAGTCTCTTCAAATCCGCTTGCGGAACGAAGTGCATCTCCGCCGAAAATAAGAAGGTTCTTGACGTTGGATATCGACGAAGCACCGAAGAGCGATACGTAGGAGTAAAAGTTTTCTTTTATCGCCGTGCGATGACGCTCGGCGAAGCCCTTCCAGAAATATGTCTTTCCCGTACCCCACTTTCCGTGTAGCAACAGTACTTTCTGCTCATCGCTTTGAAGAAACGCAAGGATTTCATCGGAATAAATCGACCGCGGTTGCGAAGTTCCTCTAGTGGCAGCCGTCTTCATCGTAACTAGGCGTGAAGACTATACCTTAAAAAAATCTCATCGTTCTCCGCAAAATTCGTCTGACTTTTGTTTCAATCCTTTTTCGAGGGCTTCGGTTTCGCTTTTGATTGAACTACGTACCACATTTTCAGCTAACGTGAGTCGGCATTTCGTCATTGTTTTCGCACGTTGAAACCAACACCGGCCCACCACGGCGGGCAGGCAGTTCGATCCGCGGAATTTGGGGCTGAGACTCCGAATGCTTTCGCGAGCAGGCAGCCGCGGCTATAGTTGGTGCTTTGAAACGCCGTTGGTTTTTCATCAGTTTCCTTCTTGTTCTGCTCGTCGCCGTGCTCGGCGTGTACATCGATTGGACTTGGAAACGAAAACTCTCGCCGCGCGGTGGCCGTTATTTTTTCCATCGCGTCGAGCTGGCGGTGCCGTCGTTCCGCCAGTCCGATGAAAAATGGCGCGACGATCCGCTTGGCGGGATCGAAGCCAACGGCACCCTTGGGGGCGAAGGCTGCGCCGTGGCGGCCGCGGCGATGGTGTTCAAGTTTTATGGCGTCGAGACCGATCCGCAGCAGTTAAACTGGTTTTTAACATCCGTTGGCGGATACACCGAGCAAGGCTGGATTTATTGGGACCGCGCGGCGTGGTTCGCGCGCGACCGCGTCCGGCACGTATACGAAGACCTGGCCTCGTATCAGCTTATCGATTCGAATCTCTCCCATGGAAACCCGGTCATCGTGCGGGTGCGGCTGCCCAGCGGCGTCACGCATTTTGTCGTCATCGCCGGCAAAGACGGGTTCGACTACCTCGTGCGCGATCCCGGCGCCGGCTCTGCCAAAGGCCTATACCCGCTGCGCGAGCTTGGCAGCGACATCGAGGCGCTACGATTTTACGAGCCGATCGCAAAGGTGGGTTCCCAACTCTCTGTGCAACCCACTGTTCCGCCAGTGACGCCGACACCGCAGCCTGACTTTACCGGGCTCGTTGATATTGGCGGATGCAAAATGTATCTCGAATGTCGCGGCACGGGCAGCCCCATCGTCATTCTCGAATCCGGCTATCGCAACGACGCGGATATTTGGAACGTACAGGGCGGCGAACCCGGTGCGACGATGGTATTGCCCGGCGTTAGTGCCATTACGCGTGTCTGCGCGTATGACCGTCCGGGGACCATCCTCGAGGACACCCATTTCAGCCGTAGCAACCCCGTTCCGATGCCGTGCACGGCGAAGGATGTTGTCACCGATCTCCACGCGGTGCTGCACGCGGCGAACATTCCACGTCCGTATGTGTTGGTCGGTCATTCCCTTGGTGGTTTGTTTGTCCGCCTGTATGCCAGTACTTATCCTGATGATGTTGCAGGAATGGTCCTCGTGGGTGCGTTTTCCGAATGGGTTAGGGACGCGATGACATTTGACCAGTGGACCTTGTATAAACGCTTCGGCTTTAAGGATCCTCCGCCGGGACTCGTATACAAAGACCTGGAAACCATTGACGTGGACACCAGCTTTGATCAAATGACTCAGGCAAAGACTGCCCATCCGTTGCGTTCCATCCCGCTCGTTGTCATCTCCAAAGGTCTGCCGTTCGATCTCTCGCCTTGGCAGCCGTTACCGGCAGATTTTCCCGACGCTCTGGAAAGCGCATGGAAAGCTGCGCAGGAAAAGCTCGCCGCGCTTGTGCCAAACACGCGCCATATCGTTGCGACGAAGAGCTCACACTATGTTCAAATCGAGCAGCCTGCGTTGGTTATTGAGGCGGTGCGCCAAGTCATCGGCGCGGTGCGCGCTCCTTCGTCATGGACAGTCCTTTCAGCGAGTCCCACTCACACACCGTAGGGACAATCAGTGGGGCCCGTATAAAACCGGTTACCGATGCCACGTTTAGCGAGCGACCAAAATCCGGTTACTCCTTTTTTTTGTAGCCGAAAAAGCCACCTCATTCACGACCGAGGAGCGCAAAAATCTCCGTCGATTTTTGCTTTCCTTTCACGGCAACCTCGCCGAGCCGCCGCGTGCGATATCGCTCCTTGGCCGTGGCCAATGTCGAACCGCTGATAATGATGCGCGTTTCGTAATGCGGTGTTTTCGTTAGCCCTTCCAACCGCGAAGCCAGATTTACTCCATCGCCAATCACGGTGTAATTGAGCCGCGTCTCCGATCCCATATTTCCGGCGACGACGATGTCAGTGTTGATACCAATGCCAACGCCAATGGTGGGCAATCCGCGCTTACGCCATTGCCGATTTAAATCGTCCAACGCCTCGGTCATTTCGAGCGCAGTCTTCATCGCGCGATCGCCGTCGTCAGGATTGCCGAGCGGTGCGCCGAACAGCGCCATGAGCGCGTCGCCGATGTATTTGTCCACGACCCCGCCGTGGTTCTCGACGATCGCGCCCATGCGGGTGAAGTAATGATTCAAAATCCCCAACATCTCTTGCGGCGAAAGCGCTTCGCTCATGCCGGTGAAATTGCGCAGGTCCGAAAAGAGAACGGTTACCTGGCGTTCTTCTCCACCAAGCGCGACATCTTTACGCAACAGCTCCGCCGCTATTTCCGGCGAGACCACTTTCCCTAACAAATCGCGAACGCGATCGCGTTCGGCCAGACCTTCGCCCATCTGATTGAACGAAGCGGCGAGCGAACCGAGTTCGTCCTCCTGCTTTAGCTCAACGCGATGCTGATAATTCCCTGCCGCGATTTCGCGCGCGCCTTTGGCGAGTTGCAGCACAGGCCTGGAGACGCCGCGCGCGATCCAGATTCCCAAGGCACCGGAGACCACGAGACCCAACAGCGTCAGACTCAAATAGGTGTGTTCAAGTCGAAGATACGGCGAGAGTTCCTTGTCGAGCGATCGTTGCAGAAGCGCGATCGGTTTTCCATTCTCCGCCGGCAGCGGCACGGAATAACTCAGGAGGGTTTCGCCAGCGACGCCAAGGTCGAAAATCTGTTTCGCCGGTGGCGCGCTCCCGCGCAGAATCGACATCAGTGCGGCGCCCCGCTTTTCATCGAAGGTGGTGCCGAGGGAATTCTGCCCGCTCAAGAACGTGATCTCCAAATCGGTATATGCCTTGATCTCCCGCGCGAAATTATCGTCGATGCGAAATCCGGGACAAAGCCACGCGATTGGATCGGGCGCGAGCAGCGGCGTGACCGCCATCGCGTAGAGTTCGTTATCGAGAAGAACAAATGCGTGCGTCGATTCGGTTGTTTCCGCCTTATCGATCAATTTGGGAAAAGGAAATGGAACACCGTGCAGTTCCGGCCGGTGCATGTCGAAAAGAAGTTCCTTTTCGAGGGACGCGACTAGGACCACATCTGCTTTCACCCGGCCCTGAAGACTTTCCAATGCCGATAACGTGGTCGCGCGATCCTGGTCCGCGCCGGCAAAAGCTTCCTGAAAAGCGTGATCACGCGAAAGAATCGCTGCAGCGGCGGTGATCTGTAGATTCCGTTGCTCGATCAGCTTCTCGAAAACTTGCGCGCCGGCCCGCAAGCTCGATTCAATCTGCGCAAGCGCATGCTGGCGGTTGGCGTGCCTGACCACGAGATAAGTCGCACTTTGCAGCAGCGCTAAAAGAGCGACCAGGAAGAAGAGCAGCCGGTTTCTGAATCTGCGGAATCGAAATTTCAGCGATATCCTCCGGTCAATAACCCAGGCGCGCGTTTTGCGCGAAAGTGCGGCTTCAGATCCAGAGTGAAGACCAACTCTTTCGCGTCCCGCGCTGCAAGATCGACACGTTGCGCGAATTTTTCCGGCGTGCCTTTGAGCGACGGTTGCCAGACCTCGACGATATATTGCCCCGGTGGCAGATCCTTCAACCGCGTGCGGCCTTCTTTGCCCGTGACCTCAAAATACGGCGTCGCCAGCACTGCCACGTAAGCAATCATCCAATCGTGGATATTGCATCCGAGCGTAACGAATCCTTCCTTGTCGAAAGTGACCGGCTCGGCTGGGACGCCGGCATAAAGTGGCAGCTCGAATTTTTTCGCCGGCGACAACGAATAGACGTGATGGCGAATGTTGTCGTTGTTCGGAAACAAGACCGATGTGCCGACCTGCAGCGCGGTTACGTAAGGAATGAACTGTTTGTCTCGCTGATCGATGACCATTCGGTTTTTCGCAAGCGCGGAGGTCACGGCCCTTCCTTTCGCATAGACAACCGCGTCGGAAACGAGTGCGCCGTTACCGTCTTTAACCGTAACGTCGAGTGAACCGGCCTGCAGATTGTGGCACAACCCAAAAGCCGCGAGTAAGACGCGCACGCGCAACAGGTTCATTTAATAAGCAAACGCGACCTTCGCCTCAACCAAATGGTTTTCGTATTGCAGCGGGTCGTGTGAAGTCGCAGCGTACTCGTAAGCCAACTGAATGGACAAATATCTTGTCAACGCGTATCCGGCGGAAACGGAGACGGCGTGTGTCTGACCTCGAAGTCGATATGCAGTGTAGAGCGGATTAGTGCCGAAAGTTGTGACCGGTCGGCGTTCGGACGTAAGCAGGAGAATGTCGGGCCGCGGCGGGACCGCGTAGGAAATGACGTCACCGTCGCGATAAGTGTATCCGAGCACGACTTGCAATGACGAGGTCAGATCGACAATCACACGCGCGTTGGCGGTGTGGCCCTGCTCATCGAAGAAATCGTCCGGCGCCGCGAAATTTCCGAATATGTAGCCGGCTTCGAGCGCGATCCGTTCCGAGATTGCGATTCCGCCGCGAAGACGAAGCGATTCGTCCCAGCCGCTGCGCACAGTTTCGTGAAAGCGATCGTAGCCAATTCTTTCCTCCAGCAAGATCCATGGGGCCTGACGGCCCAAGCCGAATCGATAACGCAGGGCGGCCGATGCGGCGCCGCCGATCTCATTAAATCCATCGTAGTGATCCCAGACTGCGCCGTGTAAATCGGCGGCGAGACTTAGTCGAATATCGCGGGACAATTGAAAACCGTCCGCGAGCCGCACATCGGTTTTCCATGCCCAATCATCTTTCTCATCCGACGCGCGATCCGAATTCGAGAGATTGCTGTCATAAAAGCCGCCCGTTTCCGCATCAAGACGCCATTCTGCTCGCGCGAAATTCAAAGTCATCGCGAGTAACACGCTCAGAACTATTAATCTCACCGTTTTATACGTCGATTTGGCTCTGGGAAATCACCGCAGTCCAGCGCAAAGAGTTTCGCGCAGGCGCCGATGAAAGGCGAATCGAAGAGCGTGCCACGGGTCTAAGACATAATTTCTCGTCGCCTATTTGCCTGCATCAGGGCGTGCGGTTCCGCTATACTTGCCCACGCGATAGGTGACTTCGATCCGTTTTCGTGTAATTGCTCCTATTGCGCTCGATCGGGTCCCACGCTTAGCGAGCGACCAAAATCAGATTATTCCTTCTTTTGGTAGCCGAAAAAGCCACGCTGGCGGATGATCTCCGCCACTTGAGGTGGCACCATTTCATCCCAGCTCTCGTCGCCGCTGGCGATGCGCTTGAGCACGTCACGCGAAAAGATCGGCAGATATTTCGGGTTGAAATTATCGAGGTGCACGAAGCTGCCGCGGCCTACCAGGTAATTATAGAGTGGCTGCAAGTCGGATTTCACCTTGAGCGTGTGAATGGTTTGTAACTCGTCCCCTGCCTGACGCTGCAGGGGATAGACATAGACTTTCAAGTCATTCTTAAACAGCCGCCCAAAACTCTCCAGAGTGCCGCCGGCCAGTTGCGTGTAATACTTCTCGTCAAATAACTCGGAAACACTCGGCAGCCCCACGACGACGCCGATGCGCTCCTTCGTGCGCCAAGCGAGATAGGCGGCGAGCCGGTAGTATTCGAAGTAATCGGAAATGAGCACAGTCATGCCACGGGCCGCGAGCAGTTCTGCGCGCGCAAGAAAATCGCGCCGGTCCACGTCCGTGCCTCCCGCCAGCAGGTTGCGCATGGTGAGTTCCATCAGGGGCAGGATCGGTTTGCCAGCGCACGCGGGGTCCTCTTTGAACTTTGCCAGTGCGCACGCCAGCATGTCGAGATTGACGTGTGTGGGCGGGCGAAAACTCCCGCGCTCGACCAGGACCGCTTTGTCATGCAGCACGTCTGACGGCTGCAGCACGTCGCGATTCGCGCCAAACATGGCCGCGCCGCTCAGTCCCAGCTGCACGAGCTTCACCGCCATGATGCGATTGTCCACGTTGCGAAATTCGATCCCGCTGAGTTCGAACATGTCGATCTCGACGCGGCCGGTAGTCAGCTTGTCGAGCATTGACTCGATTAACTCCTCTGGCACGTGGCTCAAAAAAAACGCACCGTAGCAAAGATTGACCCCCACGATGCCGAGCGTTTCCTGCTGCAGCGACGCCTCGGCGTCGAGCATCCGCACGTGCATCACGATCTGGCTCGGTTGATCGTGCACGCGGCTCTGGAATTTAATCCCCATCCAGCCGTGGAATTCATGGCCGCCACGATAGCTTCGCGCCACCACTGTATCGGCAAAGGCGAAGAACGA
>WNEZ01002348.1_pt1 | contig 16201 bp, 15 predicted proteins | sample 5400521 | NCBI WGS metagenome assembly WNEZ01 (sample SAMN13153339, study PRJNA577476) | soil metagenome | isolation source: 120 cm saprolite under Douglas fir tree site 2 hole 1 replicate 1 | place: USA:California | collected 2015-04-18
GCTGACGACCGCGCACGCGAACGGCGCGTATCACGCGCTGCTCCGCGTCGAGACGATGGCCCTCATGGGCGGCGTAGACCTGCCACTTCCCGCCATCCGCGAGCAGATCAGGCGCGGTGTCGACCTCGTGGTGCATCAGGAGCGCGGAGAGGACGGTCGACGTCGCATCGTCGAGGTGGCCGAGCTGGTCGCTGGTGACAGCGACGGCTACGAGCTGCGGAGTGTCGCGGCTTGACGACGCTGCTCGCACTCGCCGCCGCGACCGCGCTGGGCGCCGCGGTGCTGGACCGGCGTTCCATCGACGCGATCGAGCGAAAGCTGCGCGCTCTCCGGCGGAATGCGCGGGAAACGCGCGCCGCTCTCCCCGCGCTCGTCGACGCGGTGGCGGCGGCGCTCGCGAGCGGCCTCTCGCTGCCGGTCGCGTTCGCGGAGGTCGCGCCGACCCTGCCGGAGTCGCTCGCCAGGCCGACACGTCGCGCCGCGGCGGCGCTCACGCTCGGCGCACCGGTCGGCGTGGCGCTCGCCGCGTACACGGGCACCGTCCCGGATGAGGACGTTGCCCCGCTCGCGGTCGTGCTCGCGGCGTTCGCGCGGAGCGGCGGACGCGTCGGCCGCAGCCTCGCTCGCGTCGCCGCGCTCATGCGTGGACGACTCGCGCTCGAAGACGAGCGCGCGGCACTGACGGCACAGGGTCGTGTTTCCGCGATCGTGCTCGTGGCACTCGCGCCACTCGGGGCGCTCTTCTTCGCGCTCGCGACCCCGGACTATGCGGCGATCTTCCTCGGAGCGGGCCTCGGTCTTCTCGGCCTCGCTGTCGCGCTCGAGGTCGCCGGCGCGGTGTGGCTTTGGCGCATCGTCCGTGCGACGGCGCCGCCGCCGGACCTCGCGACGTTCCTCGATGCCGTCGTCGTGGGTCTGGAGGCCGGGCTCACGTTCGAGCGAGCATTGGCCGCGCTCGTCGAGCGCGCGCCGAGCTTCGGCCGCCTGTCGGACGCGCGAAGGCTTCTCGCCGACCTCGCGCTCGGGCGCTCGTTGCCCGATGCGCTCCGCGGCTTCGGGCGCGGCAGCGATGATGCGCGCATCGCAGCGCTGGTCGTCGCCGCGACGCGCTTCGGCGCGCCGCTCGCCGAGCTGCTGGTCATACAGGCTGACGCGCTCCGCACGACCGAGCGCCGCCGCGCGGAGGCCGAGGCGCGGCGCCTGCCGGTGCTGATGCTGTTTCCCCTGTCGCTGACCATCCTGCCGGCCCTGCTTTTGGTGTTTCTTGGTCCGCCCTTGCTGTCGCTACTCTCCCCGTGAGTGGCTGGCCGGTTCATTCGAACGCTTCTCTTCGGCGCGCTGGTTCCGGCGACGATCCTCGTTGTCATTCCGGCGATGATCCTCAACGCGACGGGTACCGAAGGCGAGGGTGGGTTGCTGCGTCTGGTCGGGCTCGTGCCGCTCGTGCTCGGCATCGCGATCCTCGCCTGGTGCTTCGCCGGCTTCATCGTCGAAGGTCAAGGCACGCCCGCGCCGTACGATCCGCCGCACCGCCTCGTCACCGGGCGCCTGTATGGATGGATGCGCAATCCGATGTACGTCGCGGTGACGACGATCCTCGTCGGCGAGGCGATGTTCTACGGATCGATCGTGCTTCTCGCGTGGGCGGCCGTCGCGTGGATCTTCTTCAACTTCTTCGTCGTGCTGTATGAGGAGCCGACCCTGCAGCGACGGTTCGGTCCGGCCTACGAGCAGTACGTCGAGCATGTCCCGCGCTGGATCCCGAGCCGGCCGCGCAACGTCCCGCCGCGTCCGCAGCTCAGGCTCGCGACGCTGGTGTATGCGCTGCGCGATGGCCAGGTCCTTCTCGTGCGGCGCACCGCCGACCCGAATCGTGGGCTGTGGGTCGCGCCCGGCGGTAAGCTCGAAGACGGCGAGTCTCCGGTCGAGTGCGCGGTGCGCGAGATGCGCGAAGAGACGGGACTGGTGATCAACCAACCACTGCTCCGCGCGGTGATGACCGAGACCTCGCCGCGCGCCGACTATCAGTGGCTCACGTTCATCTTCGTCGCGTGGGACTTCGCTGGGACGTTCACTCCGGCGACGGGCGTCGGCGAGTTCCGCTGGGTGCCGGTCGACGAAGTGACGAAGCTGCCGATCCCGCCGGCCGACGCGATCTTCTTCCCGCGCCTGCTGCAGGACGGCGCGACGTTCAGCGCGAAGTTCGAATACGACGCCGATCTCAATCTGCTGCGCTCGGAGGAGACCTGACGAGGACGACCTCCGAGGCTGGCTCGACGCGGACGTCGCGGCGGCGATAGCGACGCAGGACGGTACGCGCATCGAGCGCGTACACGTCCGCGTCACGACCGCGCGCGAGCGACTCTAAGAGTGCTTAGGTCCGGATGACGTAGGTGCCGGCGATCTTGTCGTGCCAGCCTTGCTTGTTGGCATCGAACGCGGCCCAGATGACCCCGATGAACAGACAGATGATCGAGACGACCAGTCCGATGTAGCGGATGAACGCCTGAAGGATCGTGAGAGCTGACCCGTCGGTCCGCACGACCTTGATGTTGAGCACGCGCATGCCGAGCGTTTGCCCGCCGCCCTGCGCCGACCAGAAGTAGCAGAAATACAGAACGCCGATGAGCGTCTGGAGTGAGCTTCGGCTCGTGTCGAACGGGTCGGCGCTCGCGTTTATCAGGCCCGAGAGGATTCCCGACACGATGCCGATACCTATGCTGTCGATGATGATCGCGAAGAATCGGACCCAGAAGCCCGCTTTGTTCGTGGTTACCGCGACCGTGGTCGCTTCAGCCGCCATAGACATGGACCCCCTTCCTGGGCGCGGAGTCTAGATTCGTTGGCAAAATGCTCCTAGTACGACCTTCCTACTGGCTCGTTGGCCGTCTCGGCAGGCACACTGCCGCACAGGACATGGAGAAAGGGGGAACATAAATGCTCGCATTCATTCGCGAAGACGAAGGACAAGGCCTCGTTGAGTACGCGCTCATCATCGCAGTCATCGCCATCGCCGTCATCGTCGCGATGGTCTTCCTGCGGGGCCAGATCCAGAACATCTTCAGCAACATCGGCAACAACCTCACCTAGCGCACGAAGCTGTCGATGCGATGAGCGGCGCCCTTACCGGCGCCGCTCATCATCTTTTACGGAGGGAGCGCCTAGATCTTGAGCCTCGAGCTTCTGCGGGCGATCGAGAACGTCGCGCTCGCCGCGCTCCTGATCACCGTCATGTACACGGACTGGCGGTTCCTCCGGATCCCCAATGCGTTCACCTACCCCGCGATGCTGATCGGGGTCGTCTTCGGGGCGATGGAAGGCATCCCGGGGGGTCTTTTCACCCACGGGCTCGTCGATCACGTCGCGGCACTCATCCTCGCCTTTGCGATCTCCTACCCCTTTTATGCCGCGGGCGGCCTGAAGGCCGGCGACGCCAAGCTTCTTATGGCGATCGGCGCGCTGCGCGGCATCAACTTCCTTCTCTTTGCGGCGGTCTACGGTGCACTTATCGGCGGCGTCCTGGCCGTCGGATTCATCCTGCGGCGAAAGCTCGCCCGTCCGCTCGCGGGCGCCGCGCCGAACACCCTCGCCGGGATCATGAAGTCCTCGATCCCGTACGGGGTCGCGCTCGGTATAGGTGGACTGCTCGCGCTGGCACTCGAAGCGGCGGGCTATGTCCAGGTGACGGTTTAGACTCGCCCGAGCACCGCAAAGGGGAGCGATGACGCTTGGCTGACGGCGAAAAGATCCGCATCCTCATCGTCGACGACATCGCCGACACGCGAGAGAACCTCGCGAAACTGATCGGGTTCGAGCCCGACATGGAGGTTGCCGGCACGGCCGGCGGCGGGCAGGAAGCCGTCAACATGGCCAAACAACATCGGCCTCACGTGATCCTCATGGACATCAACATGCCCGACATGGATGGGATCACGGCCACCGAGATCATCTCGAATACCGTCCCCGAGTCGCCGATCATCATGATGAGCGTCCAGGGCGAGCAGGACTACCTACGCCGCTCGATGCTCGCCGGCGCGCGCGAGTTCCTGGTCAAGCCGTTCTCGGCGGATGAGCTCATCAACTCGATCCGGCACGTCCACGAGCTCGAGAAGGTACGCCGCGCACGCTACGCGCCTATCGCGCCCGTGGCCCCGGTCGGTGGTCCTGCCGCGGCGGTTGCAGGTCGCGAGACGGGCAAGATCATCACGTTCTTCTCACCCAAAGGCGGGGTCGGTCGCACGACGATCGCGACCAACCTCGCCGTCGCACTGCACCAGCTCACCGGGAAACCCGTGGTGCTGGTCGACGGCAGCCTGCCGTTCGGCGACATCGCCGTGATCCTCAACATGAGCCCGAAGGCGAAGACGATCGCGGACCTGATCGGGTCGTTCGAGACCGCCGACTCCGACGTCGTCGAGTCGATCCTGGTCCAGCACTCGACCGGGATCAAGGTGATGCTCGCGCCGCCAACGCCCGAGTCCACCGAGCTCATCACCGGCGCGCACATCAAGCACGTGCTCGAGCTGCTGCGCGAGCGATACGCCTACATCGTTGTGGATACCTGGCCCTCGTTCCAGGAACAGGTGATCACGATGCTCGACGTCGCCGACGTCATCCTCACGCTGATGACGCTCGAGATCACCAGCCTGAAGAACGTTCGCGTCTTCATGGAGGTCGTCGAGAAGCTCGGTTACGACGAGGCGAAAGTGCAGCTCGTCGCAAACCGTAACGACAGCTCCGGAGGCATCAAGGCGTCGGACGTCGAGGCGAGCCTCGGTCGCAAGATCCCGCACACCATCGTTTCCGACGGCCGGACGCTCGTTCTGGCTGTGAACCGCGGTGTTCCCTTCGTCATCAGCCATCGGGACAGCCAGGTCGCGAAGGACATCTTCGCGCTCGCGCAAAAGGTCGCTTCGGCGGAGGCGGCGCCCGCCGCGGCGGGCAAGCAAGCCCCGGCGCGCGGCGGGCTCAAGCTCTTCGGAGCTCGTTAGGCCCGCGACCGCGGCATTAGTCACCGGTCTGATCCCCCGAACGGACGGCCAAAGACAGGGTGAGTGGACGTAGACTCAAACGCCGAGGGAGCAGGCGCCCGCCATAACGGGAGCCGGAGATGAGGGTTTCTTAGGACAGATGTCACTACTGAGGCGCATCGAAGGTCAACGTCCCGCTGGGCAGCAACCCGCCGCGCCCCAGGCGACGGGCACGCCACCGCCTCCGGGCGGCGGGCCCCCCAAACCACCCTCCGAAGGACCCCTCACCCAGAGCACGTCCCCCACGCGCGATGCGAACCGTGACGTCCGTATCAAGCTGCAGACGCGGATCATCAACAACCTCGACCCGCGCCTCGACCTCGCGGACGCCAAGGCCGTCCGCTCGAGCATCGAGGAGATGTTCAACAAGTTCATCGACGAGGAAGGCGTGGTCGTCACGCGCGTCGAGCGTCAGAAGATGCTCGAGTCGATCCTCGACGAGATCCTCGGATTCGGTCCGATCGAGCCGCTGCTGAAGGACGACACGATCACTGAAGTCATGGTCAACGGCCCGTTCCGCTGCTACGTCGAGCGAAAGGGCAAGCTCCAGCTCTCCGACGTGACCTTCCAGAGCGACGAGCACGTCATGCGTATCGTCGAGCGCATCATCGCCCCGATCGGCCGGCGCGTCGACGAGTCGAAGCCATACGAGGACGCGCGTCTTCCGGACGGCTCACGCGTGAACATCATCATCCCGCCGCTCGCGCTCAACGGTCCGGTGGTGACGATCCGTAAGTTCCCCAAGTACCGGATCACCGTCGAGGACTACATCAAGTTCGGCACGGCGACCGCCGAGATGATGGAGTTCATGCGGGCCTGTGTCGAAGCCCGACTCAACATGTTCATCTCCGGTGGCACCGGCTCCGGGAAGACGACGCTCCTGAACATCATGTCCGGCTTCATCCCGGAGGACGAGCGGATCATCACGATCGAGGACGCCGCGGAGCTCCGCCTCGTGCAGGATCACGTGGTCCGTCTCGAGTCGCGCGCCGCGAACATCGAAGGCAAGGGCCAGGTCTCGATCATGGATCTCGTGAAGAACTCCCTCCGTATGCGCCCCGAGCGCATCGTCGTCGGTGAGATCCGTGGCGGCGAGGCGCTCTCGATGCTCCAGGCCATGAACACCGGTCACGACGGCTCGCTCTCGACGGGTCACGCCAACTCTCCCCGCGACATGCTCGCCCGCCTCGAGACGATGTGCCTCATGGCCGGCGTCGACCTGCCCGCGCGCGCCATCAAGGAGCAGATCGCGAGTGCGCTCGACGTCATCGTTCAGATCTCGCGGCTCAAGGACGGCTCGCGCAAGGTCACGAACATCACCGAGGTGCAGGGCATGGAGGGCGAGGCGATCGTTCTCCAGGACGTCTTCGTGTTCGAGCAGACGGGTTACGTCGAGGGCAAGGTCCAGGGTCGGCTCCGCCCGACCGGCATCCGCCCGAAGTTCAGCGAGAAGTTCGAAGCGGCCGGCATCAAGCTCCCGCAGGGTGTCTTCGGCGACATGAACGTCGGTCTGCGGTAGATGGAATACGCCCTTCCCGCCGGGATGTTCGCCGGCGTCCTGTTCTTCTTCTGGGGTATCTCCACGATGCTTTCGGGCGGCGGCGCCGGCTCGGTCGAGGAGCGCATGGCGCGCTACGCGGGCGGCAAGGCCGACGTCAAGACGAGCGGCGGCAGGCGGGAGACGCGTCAGCGCAACCTCGTCGATCCCTTCGCGACGCTGTCGAGCGATGTGCAGGACAAGCGCTTCCGCATCCGCGTGCAGCGCGACCTCGCGCGCGCGAACCTCAAGCTGCGTGTGTCCGAGTACTACGCGATCCGTCTCGGTCTCGCGGTCGGTCTTGGCCTGCTGCTGGGCGTTCTGCGCGACCCGCTCTCGGGCATCGTCGGCGCGATCCTCGGATATTTCGTGCCGCGGTTCTGGGTCGGGCGGCGCATCGGCGGACGCCTCTCCGCCTTCAACAAGCAGCTGGCGGACACGATCACCCTCCTCTCGAACTCCCTCCGCGCGGGCTCGAGCTTCCTCCAATCGATCGAGCTCGTGTCGCGCGAGACGCCAGATCCGATGGGCGAGGAGATGGGGCGCGTCGTCCGTGAGGTCAACCTCGGCCTCGGCATGGAGGAGGCGCTGTCCAACCTCGTTCGCCGCATCCGGAGCGACGACCTCGACCTGATGGTCACCGCCATCGGCGTGCAGCAGCAGGTCGGTGGAAACCTCGCCGAGATCCTCGACACGATCGCGTTCACCATCCGTGAGCGCGTCCGCATCAAGGGCGAGATCAACACGCTCACCGCTCAGGGACGCTACTCGGGTTACCTGGTGGCGTTCCTGCCGATCGGCATCATGATCACGCTCAACTTCATCAATCCCGAGTTCATGCAGCCGCTCTTCACCGAGCTCATCGGCCGGATCCTCCTCGGCGTGGGCGCCGTGATGATGATCATCGGCTTCATCGCCATCCAGAAGATCACGAACATCAAGGTGTAATTGGTGGAACCGCTCGTCTTCGCCGGCCTCATGTTCTTCGGCGTCCTGGTCGTCTTCGTGTCGATGGTCATCGGGTCACAACTCGACCCGGTGCAGGCGCGCCTCCAGCAGATCGCCGTCCGCCCCAGGACCCTTGAAGAGCTCGAGCTGCAGCGCCCGCTCTCAGAGCGCATGTTGCAGCCGATCATCCGCGGCTTCTCGGGTCTGGTCGGCCGCTTCTACCCGCAGAACACGGTGCGAAGCCTCTCGCTGCGCCTCAAGCGCGCCGGCATGGAGACAACGAGCACCGAATTCTTCCTCGGCGTGAAGGGCTTCGCGTCGATCGTCGTCGGCGTGCTCGTCTCGGGCCTGGTCAACGCCATCACCGGCGATCCGGTGCAGACGCTCATCGGGCTCATCGTCGGCATCATCCTCGGCTTCCTGCTGCCGGACTTCTACCTCACGAGCCGGGCGAGTGGGCGCGCGAACAACATCATCGAGCAGCTGCCCGACGCGCTCGACCTGCTGACGATCTCGGTGGAAGCCGGCCTCGGCTTCGACGCCGCGCTCGTCAAGGTCACCGAGAAGATGAAGGGCGCGCTCACCGAGGAGTTCAAGCGTGCCTCCGGCGAGCAGCGCGTGGGCAAGTCTCGTCAGGAGTCGCTGCGTGGCATCGCGGAACGGGTCGACGTGAAGGAGTTGAAGAACTTCATCTCCGCGATCATCCAAGCCGACCAGCTCGGCGTGTCGATGTCGAAGGTGCTGCGCATCCAGTCCGAGCAGCTCCGCCAGGACCGGCGCCAGCGCGCGGAGGAAAAGGCCGCGCGCGCCCCGATCCTGATCATGCTTCCGACCGTCGGTTGCATCTTCCCGTCGCTGTTCATCGTCATCCTCGCGCCCGCCGCCCTGTCCGCGCTGTCCTCCTGCGGGTCCTTCTAAGTCCGACCCGCGCGGCTTCGCGTCCGGAACATCACCAAGGGCACCGTCCTCGCCTCGGATTGCCGCGTCGCGGACTCGTTCCTGTCCCGCGGTCTCGGCCTGCTCCCGCGCTCCAGCCTTCGCGCGGGCGAGGGCCTCCGCCTCACGAAGACGTCTTCCATCACGATGTGGCTGATGCGTTTCGCCATCGATGCGGTGTTCGTCGACAAGGCCGGCCGCGTCGTGCGCGTCGTCGAGCGTCTTGCCCCGTGGCGCACCGCGGTCTTCGCGCGTGGGGCCGCCGAGGTCATCGAGCTCCCCGCCGGCACCGCAGCCGATACGCGCACGCAAGCCGGCGACGAACTCGTCTTCGAGCCCGTGTGATCTCGAAGATGGCAGCGGACGCCGCGCTCGACCTGCTCCTCGCTCCCCGGTGCGCTGGCTGCGGCGCCGCGGGCAGCTGGCTGTGTCTTGCGTGCCGCGATCTCTGCGAGCCGGTCCGCCATGGGCGCGTCACCGCCGCTGGCACGTACGGCGGCGCCCTCCGTGAGGCGATCCACCGCTTCAAGTACGGCGGCGAACGGGCGCTTGCGAACGAGCTCGGCACGCTCGTCGCGTCGTGCGTCGCGAGCGATCTCGCGACCGGCATCGCGCTCGACGTCATCGTGCCCGCGGTCCTGCATCACGAGCGCGCTCGCGCGCGTGGCTACGACCAGGCCTGGCTCCTCGCGGCCGTGGTCGCGGACCGCACCGCACTGCCGCTTCGGATCCCGCTGAGGCGCATCCGCCCCGCCGCTCCGCAGGTCGCGCTCGACCGCGCCGCCCGAGCCGACAACCTCCGCGGCGCCTACGTGGCCGAGGCCGGGGCGCTGCGCGGCGCGCGCGTCGCGCTGATCGACGACGTCGCGACGACCGGTGCGACCCTCGCGGCTGCGACCGGTGCGCTGCGGGCCGCCGGCGCGCGCGCGGTGCGCTCGTACGTCGTCGCGCTGGACGCATGAGCGAGGGCGTCGGCGCCGCACGCTGGTTCATGCGCGGCCTGCTGCTCTTCGTCCTCGCCTTCGCGAACCTGAACGACATCTGGTCGCCCGACGTACTCCCGAACGCGCTGTTCGCGTGGACGGTCGTGCGCGAGGGAAACGTCGATTACGACGAGTTCGTCTTCAGACCTGGGCCGGTCGACCCGAACAACCGGACTGCACCTTCGAATGCCGGGTTGCTGGATTCGGAGGCCTACTTCTTCCGCGCCTGCGGCGAGTCGACCGCGACGGAACCGCCGAAGGCGTCACGGAGTCCGGGCGGTCCGCCCGCCCCCGGTCCGAACGACCACGTGTGTTCCATCTTCCCTCCGGGGATCGCGTTCCTCGCGTTCCCGTTCTTCCTGCCGTTCGTGCTGGCGGGCGCGAACGCGCTGGACCTCGCACTCCTTGTGCGTGTGGGCCACGTTGCCGCAGCGACGATCGAGGTGATCGCGACCCTGCTGCTGTGGTCGGTCATGCGTCGCTTCGCGAGCGAACGCTGGTCGCTCTCGCTGGTGCTCCTCTACTTCTTTGGCACGAGCGTGCGCACCATCGCGTCGCAGGCGCTCTGGCAGCACCCCGGCGTGCATCTCGCCATCGCGGTCGCGCTCTGGCTCGTCTTCGTGGCCCGACCGGTCGCGCTATGGCGCGAATTCGCCGCAGGCGTCGCGCTCGGTTTCGGCGCCGTAGTGCGACAGACGACCGCGATGCTCGTCCCGTTCGTGCCGGCCGGGCGGGTTCGCGCCACCGTCTTCGCGATCGCCGGAGCGGCGATCGGCGTGGTCCCACTCCTCGTCTACAACGCTGCCGCCTTCGGCAACCCGCTCGAGCAGGGGTACGGCACGAAGCCGTTCGACACCTCGCCACTCATCGGTCTCTACGGTTTGCTGCTTTCGCCGAGCCGCGGTCTCTTCGTCTACGAGCCGTACCTGCTCTTCGCGTTCGCGACGATCGTGCTGCTGCGGCCCGGTCGGGATCACCTCGAGCTGCGGCTCCTCTCGCTCGTGTACGCCTGGGCCGCGACGGCGATCCTGTATTCGACCTATGCGGAGTGGTGGGGCGGGCGAGTGTTCGGCCCGCGCTTCCTCGATGATCTCGCGCCGGCGCTGTTCGTGCTCCTGGCATGGGGGATCGGACACGGCTTGCTCGCGAACGTCGCCGCGCGCGTCGCATTCGGCCTCTGCGCCGCGTGGTCGCTGCTCATCTTCCAGGCCGCCGCGTTCGTCTACGACCAGAACACCTGGGACCTGCACCCAGCCAACATCAACGTCGATCCGTCGCGCCTGCTGGACTGGAGCGATCCGCAGTGGCTCTTCGTGCTGCGCAGCGCATCGGAGGGCGGTGTCCGTGTGATCGCCGCCGGTGGACTGAGCGCGCTCGCACTGCTCTTCCTGCTGCGGGTGGAGTCGGTGTTACCGTCGCGTCGGTGACGACGGCGTTCATCGTCTTCTTCGGCCGCAGCGGCGCATCCGAGATCGAGCACCGCCTCGATTCGATCAAGATCGCGATCGGTGCCGTAGTCCTTGCGCGCGCGGGCGACGCCGGCTTCGCGCCGCTCCTCGCCGTGACCGCCGACGTCGAAGCGCGAGCCGCCTTTGCACGCGCTGGCGCGGACGTCGTGGCTCCGCGGACCGATCCATTCCACTTTGGCGAGGAGCTCCTCGGTCTCTCGCGCGCCCGGCGGCTCGAACGTATGGCGACGATCGGCGCGGGCGCCGGCGCGCTCATGAGCACCGCGGAGCTCACGCGGCTGCGCGAGGAGATCGATGCCGGTGAGGCCCTCGTGCTCTCGAACAACTACTACTCCGCCGACCTCGTCGCCTTCACGCCGGCGTCGGCCCTCACCGTCATCGACCTTCCGGCAACGGACAATCCACTCCCGCGTCGGCTGCATCAGCAGGGGGGCCTTTCATCGCGCCAGCTGGACCGTTCAGCGGCGACCCTTCTCGACGTCGACACGCCGGCCGACGCCGCGGTCCTGAAGCGACATCCCGCGTGCCCCCCGGAGCTGCGGACGCTCGACACCTGGGACCGCGAGCTCGGCGATCGGATCGACGCGCTCATGCGCCTCGTGACGACTCCGGAGCGCGAGCTCATCGTCGCCGGTCGTGTCGGCGCGCCGGTGTGGTCGTATCTCGAGTCGCAGACCGCGTGTCGCGTGCGGATGCTGGCGGAGGAGCGCGGCATGCAGGCCGCCGGCCGTGATACCTCGGGCGAAGCGCGCACGGTCCTCGGCTTCCTTTACCGAGAGATCGGAGGGAAAGCGTTCTTCGAGCGCCTCGGTGAGCTCGGCGACGGGATGCTGTTCGACACGCGCGTGCTGTTCGCTCATCTCGGCTGGCATCCGAACGCGCAGGAACGCTTCGCGTCGGATCTCTTCCGCGCGGACTCGCTCGCCGATGGCGAGCTGCGCGCCTTCACCACGGCCGCCCAGGCGGCTCCGTTCCCGCTGCTCTTGGGCGGACACACCCTCGTCTCCGGCGTGCTCTGGACGCTGGTCGAGGCGGCGTGGTCGGGCCATCCCGAGCCGTGAGCCTGCGGCTGTTCGATCACCACATCCACAGCGAGCGCTCCGACGGCACGGTCTCGTTGGCGGAGCGCGCGAGGACGGTGTCGGTGCGGCCGCACGGCGTCTCGGATCACTTCCCCTGGCCGGGGAAGATGCGCGACGACGATGACGTCCTGCGGTATCTCGACGACGCCGCGCGGCTCGGTCTGCGCGTCGGTCTCGAGTACGACATCGGCGTCGCGCCGCCGCTGCGCGCGTCGACGCGTGCGTCGCTCCACTACATGATCGGCGCACTCCACCAGCTCGAGGTCGACGGCGTGCGGATCCCGTTCGATGAGGCCGGTGCCTTCCTCAAGGGAAAGCTCGCGTCATTCTCGGAGCGCGAACGCTTCAGCGACGGCTCGCTCGCCGGCCGCATCCGCGAGCGCATGCTCGAGGTCGTACGCGACAGCTTCGAGCGCGATGGGATCGACATCCTCGGGCACGGCACGATGTCGCCGCTCGCTGCGCTCGGCGACGGGGAGCGCGCGTATCCCGCGGAGTGGCAGGAGCGGCTCATCCAGCTCTGCATTGATGCCGACGTTGCGATCGAGGTGAACGAGGCGTACCGCGTCCCGCACCGCGAGTTTCTCGAGCGAGCGCAGCGGATGGGCGCGCGCTTCTCGGTCGGGTCCGACACGCATGGACCGCTCGCGCCGCTCGAGCGGACCGCGGCGATGATCGAGGCTGCGTCGCTGCCCCAGGAGCGATTCCTCGCCGGCGAACGGGTGCGCGCCGCCCGCTAAGCGGGCGCGTCCTCGACCAGGAGCTCGTAGACGAGGATGCCGATCGAGCCCAACAGCAGCAGGTGCACGAGGTTGCCGGCGATGTTCAGCGCGAGGGCGACGAACCACGCCGCGATGAGCAGCCAGACCAAGATCCAGCGGATGCGGTGGCCCGTCGCGGCGCTCACCAGGGGAGGGTATCGTCCGTATACTTTCATTGCAGGGGACACACGCTCCTGCTACTCACCAAACGTTGAGGGGGAGCCGTGTACGGGGGCCTGTCCGTCTACACCGGCAACGCTCATCCGACGTTCGCGCGCGACATCTGCCGTGCCCTCGAGATCCCGCTCGGAGCCGCCGAGGTCTTCAAGTTCGCGAACGACAACATCTTCGTAAAGGTCAACGAGAACGTCCGCGAGCACGACGTGTTCGTGGTCCAGTCCCTCACCGGTCCGTCGGTGAGCGACGCGATTATGGAGCTGCTCATCATGATCGACGCGTTCAAGCGCGCATCGGCCGGGCGCATCACCGCGGTCATGCCCTACTACGCCTACGGCCGGAGCGACAAGAAGGACCAGCCGCGCGTGCCGATCACTGCGCGCCTCCTCGCCGACCTCATCGCCGTCGCCGGCGCGAACCGTTTCCTCACCATGGACATGCACCAGATGCAGATCCAGGGCTTCTTCAGCATCCCCGGCGACGAGCTGTCGGCACGCAATCTCGTCGTCGAGCACCTGCGGTCAGTCATCGAGCGCTCGCCTGACGACTTCGCCCTCGTCGTGCCCGACCTGGGCTATGCGAATCAGGCGCGACGGATCGCCGAGATGCTGGATGTCCCGCTCGTGTTCATGCAGAAGACGCACCGCGACAACAGCGGACGGAGCGACGTCGTCGGCGTCATCGGCGACATCGATCGCAAGCGGACGATCGTGATCGACGACGAGATCGATCGCGGCACGACGATGCTGAATACCGTCAAGGTCCTGCAGGAGCGTGGTGTCGACGAGATCTGGGCCGCCTGCACGCACGGCGTGTTCAGCGACAACGCCCCCGAGCGGCTCACCGCGAGCGGTATCGTGGAACTCATCACCACCGATACCTGCCCCATGCCGCCATCTGTGCGCAACAACGAGAAGGTGCGCGTCCTCACCGTCGCCCCGCTGTTCGCGGAGGCGATCCGCCGGATCCACGAGGGCGAATCGGTGGGCGCGCTCTTCAATCCACCCGGATCGCAGATGCCGCTGCCGGTCACCTAGCGATCGACCCTTGAGCGTCCTGGGGCGTCTCTTCGACTCCAACGAGGCCGAGCTCCGACGACTGAGAAAGATCGTCGAGAAGATCAACGCGCACGAAGCTGGAACGAAGGCGCTGTCCGAAGACGCGCTCCGCGCGCGCACGGCGGAGTTCCGCGATCGCCTCGCGAAAGGCGAGACGCTCGACGACATCCTGTCGGAAGCTTTCGCCGTCGTCCGCGAGGCGGCGCGACGAACACTCGGCCAGCGCCATTTCGACGTCCAGCTCATGGGCGCGATGGCGCTCCACAAGGGACATATCGCGGAGATGAAGACCGGTGAAGGCAAGACCCTGGTCGCATCGGCCGCGCTCTACCTGAACGCGCTCGCGGGCAAGGGCGCGCATCTCGTCACGACGAACGACTACCTCGCGAAGACGGGTGCCGGCTGGATGGCGCCGATCTACGAACTGCTCGGCATGACCGTGGCGTACATCGCGCACGAGAAGTCCGCGATCTACGACACGAGCGTCGTGCTCGAGGCAGTGGACGAACGTCACCGCCACTGGCGCGACGTCACCCGGCGAGAGGCGTACCTCGCCGACATCACCTACGGCCAGAACAGCGAGTTCGGCTTCGATTACCTGCGCGACAACATGGTCGACGACCTCGCACGCATGGTGCAGCGCGATCTCTACTACGCGATCGTCGACGAGGCCGACTCGATCCTCATCGACGAGGCGCGTACGCCGCTCATCATCAGCTCGCCAGCGGAGGATGTCTCCGAGCAGTACCACCGCTTCGCGTCGGTGGCGAAGAAGCTGCGGCCCGAGACGGACTACCTCCTCGAGGAAAAGCAGCACGCCGTGTCGCTGACCGAGGAGGGCATCGCGAAGACCGAGAAGATGCTCGGGATACACAACATGTACGAGGGCGACGTCACGGCGGTGCACTTCATGGACAACGCGCTGAAGGCGCATGCCATGTACCACCGCGACAAGGAATACGTGGTCAAAGACGGTGAGGTCGTCATCGTCGACGAGTTCACCGGCCGTCTGATGCCCGGCCGCCGCTGGAGCGACGGCCTGCACCAGGCCGTCGAAGCCAAGGAAGCGGTCAAGATCCAGCGCGAGACGCGGACCTTCGCGACGATCACGATCCAGAACTACTTCCGGATGTACGAGAAGCTCGCGGGCATGACCGGTACCGCCGCGACCGAGGCCGAAGAGCTCTTCAAGGTCTACAAGCTCGAGGTCACGCAGATCCCCACGCATCGACCGATGGTCCGCAAGGACGATCCCGACCTCGTCTACGCCACCGAGAAGGGGAAGTGGAACGCACTCATCGTCGACGTCAAGGAGCGCAATCAGCGCGGCCAGCCAGTGCTCATTGGCACGACGTCGGTCGAGAAGAGCCAGCAGCTGTCGGACGAGCTGCGCCGGCATGGCATCAAGCACGAAGTCCTGAACGCGAAGAACCACGAGCGCGAGGCGCTCATCATCGCCGAGGCCGGGCAGCGGGGCGCGGTCACCCTCTCGACGAACATGGCCGGTCGCGGTGTCGACATCCTGCTCGGCCAGGGTGTCGTCGATCTCGGCGGATTGCACGTCATCGGAACGGAGCGGCACGAGGCGCGTCGCATCGACAACCAGCTCCGCGGTCGCTCCGGCCGTCAGGGCGATCCGGGCACGACCCGCTTCTTCAACTCGCTCGAGGATGACCTGATCCGCATCTTCGCCTCGGACCGCGTCGCCGGGCTGCTCGGGAAGATGGGCATGAACGACGAGGCGCCCATCGAATCCGGGATGGTCACGGGCGCGATCACGCAGGCGCAGATCAAAGTCGAGACGCGCAACTTCGACATGCGCAAGCGCGCCCTTGAGTTCGACGACGTGCTGAACAACCAGCGCAACGAGATCTACAAGGACCGCCGCAAGATCCTGGAGAAGGGCGACGTCCGCGAGACCGTCCTCGACTTCCTGCACGACGAGGCCGCCGCCATCGTCGATGCGGAGGCGACCTCACCGGATCCGGAGGACTGGGATCTCGAGAAGCTCGCCGCCGCGCTCGGTGCGCTCGTCGGCCGCGAGCTCGCGTCCGGATCGTTCGGCCAGCCCACGGGGCTCGAGGAGCTGCGCGAGAATGTGGCCCAGATCGTCGACGACGCGTACGCCGCGAAGGAGGCGGAGCTGGGCGATCCCGAGGTCATGCGCGCCGTGGAGCGCTGGGTGATGCTGCGGACGATCGACACGCACTGGGTCGAGCA
>WNEZ01005415.1_pt1 | contig 16188 bp, 17 predicted proteins | sample 5400521 | NCBI WGS metagenome assembly WNEZ01 (sample SAMN13153339, study PRJNA577476) | soil metagenome | isolation source: 120 cm saprolite under Douglas fir tree site 2 hole 1 replicate 1 | place: USA:California | collected 2015-04-18
TTGAACGAGATTGGACGGATTGAGCTTCTGAAGCTGGAGAATAAGGGAAAGACGAACCGCCGACTGTACTATGCCGTCGTGAACACGTGATACCCTTAGCCAGACTATTTTTCTCCCAATTTGGCGCACGAAATCTCTCTTGAGGTTCCCGAGTCCTAAGGCTCGAGAATCGCGTTTTTGTCAGCTCTTCTTGGCAATTGTTGAAATATCGAGATTTCAGGCGTTCTTTCAAACTGTTAAGCAAATCTCGTCATTCCACGGTGAAAAATTGTTTTGATCGGCTTCGATAAGGCTGGCAAGAGATTCGGCACACTAGACGCTGTGAAAGAATTCTCGATGACGATTCGCGACGAGGAGATTCTTGGCCTATTGGGCCCGAACGGGGCAGGCAAGACGACCCTGATGCTGATGATGGGCACCGTCTATCGACCAACGAGCGGCAAGATCTCCGTGAATGGATTGGATGTCGTTCAGCATCCGAACGATGTGAGAAAGATGATTGGAATCGCCTTCCAGGATCCTCGCGTCGACGGAATATTGGGAGCATTTGACGTCCTCAATTGGCACCTGAAGATGACGACAAACCTCGACAAGGTGGAGCGAGAGGCTCGCGTAGAGAAGGTTTTGCGGGCTGTCGATCTTTGGGATGCGAGGAACAAGAGAACCTGGCTGATGAGCGGTGGAATGCGGAAGAAGGTCGAGGATTGTAAAGTCCTAGCGCAACGTCCGAAGATTGCTGTGTTCGACGAGCCGACCGCTTTCCTCGACGTTCCGAGTCGGTTGCTGATGTGGAAGATGATTCGAGAGCTTAGAGATGAAGGATCCACGGTAATTGTTGCGACGAACATGATGGACGAAGCTGAGAGGCTCTCTGAGCGGGTAGCAATCGTGAACCTTGGCAAACTGGTCGCCATCGATACGCCTGAACAGCTGAAAGGCAAGACAAAGGGTGGAGAAGTTCTAGAACTCACTGTGGGAAACGGACAGGAGTTTCCACGCGAATGCCTTACACAGTTTAGCGAAGTCCAAGACGTGAATCAAGAGAACAACAAAGTCACAGTTTACCTGAGCGGGGGCAGACTGCTCTTACCGAAGATCGTGGAGACGCTGACGAACCGGGGAGTGAAGATTGACAGCGTTCATCTTAAGGAGGTCACATTGGAGGATGTCTTCCTCAACTACACAGGTCACAGACTCGAGTGAGCTTTCGGGTCAATCGACCTCCCGGCTCGTCCTCCAGATGGCCCGGAGAGACATCGCGACCTTGTTCCGGACCCCCTGGATCATAATCTCAAGAAGCTTAGCCTTCATCATCCAACTGTTCGTCTTCGCCTATCTGATCAGTGGCCTCGTCGTAAAGTTCCCCGGCTTCTTCCCCTACTATGCTGTAGGAAGCGTCGTTTCAGTTGTAGCTTCGATCTCTTTCATTATAGGATACGACATTTTCGAAGAGGCCGAAGAAGGATTGCTAGACTACTTGCTGACGCTACCTATCCCTAGACGCGAGTTCATCATAGGTCGCGCCTTAGGAGGGGCAGTCCGCGCGATGATCTACACGATTCCAATGTTTGCCATAGTCGCTGTCTTGGAGAACTTTTCGAACCCGCTATCACTCATGGCCGCCGTCCTCGATCTGTTCCTTCTCGCATTCGGCGTCACCGGGCTCTCAATAACCGTAGCGGTTAGTGTCCGCAGCGCGAACAGTGCTAGCTCTGTTGGAGTTAGCCGTGTCAAGGGCTAGCACTGCGCTCTATCCTTTGGCTTTCATGCCTAGCTACGTCGCTGCTCTCGCGCCGTTTTCCCCCGTAACATTTGCTGCCGACAGTACTAGGGCAGCGTTGTCCGGATCCAGTCTGGACATTCTGGGGCTGGCTGGCCTATTGGCGTTTGTTGCCATTTTCCTGGGTCTAGGAGCCACCTTCTACTTCCGCCGCCTAGAGGGAGGCGTCTACGCATGAGCTCGATCCACCTGATCCCACGAGTGATCGAGAGGGATGTCAAGATACTTTTCTCAGACACGTTTCTGATCGGAATAATGTTCGCCAATTTCTGCATAGACCTGTTTGTCACCGCTGCCACGTTTGGGAACCTCATCGGCTCTAGCTACTTCCTTAGAATCGCTCCTGGCTCCAACCTCATAACCGCCATGGTCGCTGCGTTTCAATCTGGCCGGGACATTTGGCGTGAGAAGTACATCAAAGACCTCGCGTCATACCTTTTGACCCTTCCCATCTCGCGCAGAATATTCGCTCTGTCCAGGATTACCGGTGGAGTTGCACGGAGCGTCATAGCGACGTTTCCGGGCACGCTCGTCATATCGTATCTCTACGGTATCCTGTTCAGCCCTCGCCTCATCGAAGCCTTTGTGATAGTCGCAGTGTTTTCTTTGGGCATAGTCGGCCTCTCGATAGCAGTGTCGGCTTTCGCCTCTACTATCGAGGTGTTTGCGACGGTGAGAAGCGCGATACAGCTCTACCTCTCATTTCTGAGCACGATATTCTATGATGTCAGCCTCTTCCCAGTAATAGTGCAACCGATTGTGCAAACGAATCCCATGACTTGGGCAATGCAAGCGTTCAGAGCGCTACAGAGCCAAGGGTCGACGTTGTATCCGATCGCAGTCCTCGTCGGACCGTCGCTGGCGTTTGCGATGCTCGGGGCGCTCTGTTATCTCTGGTACACCAGACTATGATTTTGAAAGAAGCCGATGTCAGAAACCTACGGGATCAAAATCCCGTCGTTGAGAAATCTGAGTCAGAAAATAGGTTCGATCTAGGAATAGCCTGAAATAATCAGAATCCGAACTCAGCGCATGCCTAACTGTCCAGTGTGCGGGAAGGAAGTCCAATCAACAACAGCCTACTGCCCGGCGTGTGGTACAAGTCTCAAGCAGACCAGTTCAGGTTCATCCGCGCAGAGCGCAACCTACTCTCCGAACTATTACTCTCCTCAGCCGAATCCAGGAATGCCAACGGCGAACCAGCCCCACGGCCATAGGAAGTACATTCTCGCAATCATCATAGTCGGATCAATCGGCCTGATTGTCGGAGGGCTCGTCACCAGCACACTGCTCATAGGACCCGACGTGACCGACGTAACAGGAACAGTCTCCCTTGGAAGTCCCTACGCTAACCCGTATCAGGGCACCCCCAACAACATAATCTTCAACAGCGTGGTCACCGGCAATCTAAGCTCGGGCGTCTTTCCCGACAAATCTTACCAAGTGTACCTCCCCATTCTCTCAAGTGGAAATTATGCCGTCATAATACAATGGACAAACGTCACGGCCGGGACCGTTTCATTCCATAGCTGCACAGCGAATCCGAGCACTTTCAGTTCATCGAGCCAGAACGTTACGCAGAACTTCTCATGCTAAGCGGCCAAGAGCATACCTAGCTTTCCAGCCGATCTTTTCCATCGGTAGGTATAAGCCGGATCGACCCAATAGATTCCGCGTCTGATGAACACCGATGGATTCTCAGGACGAAGAGATCGAAGTTAGAGCGCCGGGGCTCGCCGTTGACTTCGTGGGAGTGTCCAAGGAATATCTGGTTAGCGGAAAGCCTGTCAAAGCTCTGACCTCAATAACCCTCAATGTCAAAGAAGGAGAGGTCGCCGCCATCGTCGGACCGTCTGGAGCTGGCAAGACTACTGTTCTCAACCTAATCGCGGGACTCGAGAAACCTTCGAATGGAGATGTGAGAGTCTTAGGATTGGACTTGACTGATTCAAGCGAACACGCTCTCTCAGCCTTCAGATCCGCAAACATAGGCTTCATCTTTCAATCCTACAACCTCGTCTCAACTCTGACTGCGGAAGAGAACGTGGAGTTGATGATGGAACTGGCCGGATGGAGCGATAGTGGAAGAAATGAGAAGCTGACAGCGGAGCTCATCAACATGGTCGGGCTAACCGATAGAGCACAGCATCTTCCGGCCCAACTTAGTGGGGGAGAACAACAGCGTGTCGCGATCGCTCGTGCTATGGCCAATGATCCGGCTCTTATTCTGGCTGACGAGCCGACGGGAAACCTTGACCAGAGGACCGGGTTAGAGATAGTCAAACTTCTTTTGCGGTTGAAGGGAGAGAAAGGTAAGACACTTGTTGTCACGACCCATGATGATCGGATCGTTGAGATGGCAGACGTGATCTATCGGCTAGAGAATGGAGGTCTGGGGAGCGTTGATAGGCCCGTTAGGGTACGCAGCTAAAAGCCTGCGACGCCGAGGCTTTCATTCCTATCTAGCATTCCTAGGGTTGACCCTCACCGTAGCAACGACGACATTCCTGCTTCTCCTTGGTCAAGATCTAGCCGCGAGACTCGGGATTGATTCGTCGATGAGATCGACCTTTGGCATATCTTGGCTGATCTTCGCTTACTTGGTCCTCGCTCTGGCTCTCATTAGCATCGTGGGACTGCTGTCCAGTTCTTACTTAGTGTCATCGATGATCAACCAGCGAATGAGGGACATTGGTGTGATCAAGGCTGCCGGTGCTCTTCCTAGACGTCTCCTCTCATACGTGACATTCGAGGCGTTTGTCGTGGTTTCCTCAAGCTGTTTAGTAGGCGCACTCTCAGCACTCCTAATCTATGCTTCTTGGTCCTGGCCATCCATCTCACTGTACAAGCAAGTAGGACCTGTCCCCAATGCTGGAGCAACCGTTCTGATAGTAGTCCCGCTGATCTCTTTTCTGCTCTGCTACGTGGTTGCGAGCGTTCGAGTGAGGAGAATTGTTGGGTCCAGTAGTGTCAACGCGATTTCCAAACAACTCTCCAATTTGGATCTGACGAGTCTCGGAAAGCCGCTCCGGATCAAAAGGTTTGGTTCTGCGTTCAACCTCGCGACGAGGAACGTGTCCCGGGACAGAGGGTTCAACCGAACGCTACTCTGCATCGGCATATGCGTCTTTCTCAGCATGGTCGTACTGTCCGGAGCGCTGGTCTCGGCTGACACTTCAGCCAGCTACGTCGTCCGGGCCATGCCTCCTCATGTCCTAATCGTGGCGAACAGCAACATCTACAACCAGTACGTGACCCTCGGAAAGCTATTTTCGAGAACAGCACCTGTTCCATCGATGAACTACCTAAATCAATCCTACATCATTACTCCTCAGAACGCATCCGCATTTAGAGCGATTCCCGGCGTGGTGACGGTCGATACGCGCCTCATTACGATGACCTCGATAACGGGCTATGTCAAGGCGCACTTTGCAAGCAATCAGGATACTGGAGAGAATATCAACACCCAGATCATTCCTGAAGTGGAGACTGGCTCAGCCCAAGCCCTCACAGTTGGAATTGACGCGAGTAATGTGATAGGGGACTGGTACACTTCTGATGGATTTCTTCAGACCGCTGATGCCCAGTACACGATGATAGCTGGTGACTCACTCGTAGGGAATATCGTGCAGATGCCCCTCAACCTATCCCAAGTCAGCGCCTTCAACTTTCGATATGACGTCAAGAGTGCACTGGTCGACCCTCTCAACGCTGGACGAGTTCTATATGCGCCGGTCCAGACTGTTCAAGGCAATCTCGGGGTAATCGGCTACAATGTTCTGCTGTTGAAGGTGAATAATGATCCAGCGGTCTTTTCCGAAGTCTCGCAACTAGCGAGCTCTGATGGGCTTGTAGTCGGCTCTCAAGATCCGATCCTGAATTCAAACTTGGCATTTCTGAATACCACATGGTCCTACATCTTCCTCGTTCCAATTCTTGCATTGGCACTAACAAGTGGAATATTGCTGAGCTACTTGGCAGCGAATTTCTCTCGCAGGTTCAATGACTACATAGTTTTGAAGATCTTAGGCGCCAATTTCGGGTACAGACTCAAACTATTGCTGTGGGAATCATGGGGGGTCCTCGCGATCTCGATGCTGATTGCTATACCTGTTGCATGGGCCGTCTCGATCTTCTTCCTTGTTCCTGATCCCAGCGTATCAGTCGTGGACTTGGAACTCTCAACCCTTGTTTCAGCCTTGGCACTCACCTCAGTATCTCTGGCTACCGCTACGATCTACTCAAGGAGGCTCGGATTAATGACAGTGAAGGACCTCAAGCCCTGAGAAGAACCGACCGGATGACTAATCGACAAATGCAATAGGGTGCCTCGGCTTATGCAGACCACTCGGTTTCTGTTGGTGCGGGGGGTGGGATTCGAACCCACGAAGGCCTACGCCACGGGATAACACACCCGCGCTCCCAGAGGCATCGAGCAGCCTCGACGCCTCTGTTCATTCAGGTCTTGAGTGTAGCGCGCGCATGCTAGGGCGCGACCCGCCCATGTGGTCAGTGTTTGACCTGACTCTGGTACCCCCGCTGTGAAACAGGCTCGTCCCCTATGGCAAATATATCTTGAGTGGACGACAAAAGAGGACCATAGAGCTTAGCCATCGGATTATGCGGCCCCACAATAGCACCGGACTATGAGATTGAGACATGTCTTTGATTGGGAAATCTGTCGCGACGAGAGGTTCCAAGAACGAGCGAATATTGATCTAGCTCATGATATGGGCGAAGACCCTATTAGCGAGTTTTCTCAAGCAGAACTCTTAGTTCTAATCCACATCTGCATCGGTGGGATAATGATGAAAAACAAGATGCTTGCAATAATCGTTATCACCGTGGCGGGAGTTCTGGGCGGAGGCATCCTGACGTTCGCAATTGGTCTTCCCAGTTCACCTTGTGCTGGGATTACAGGCATCACGCATAGCTTTACCATCATTGAAAATTTGAACGGGTACAACGATAGCGCGTATCACCCGGGATCGTGGCTCACGAACCCCTGGCCGGTGATGAATGTACGTCAGTGCGAGATGGTGGTCATCAAGATTGAGAATAAGGATATACAGACCCACGGTTTCGCGGTTGACTTCTACGCCACGCGGGGGACCGAAGTCCAAGGTGGTCAATCGCTGACCGTACAATTCCTCGCATCAAAAATAGGCCAGTTCAGAGTATATTGCATTGTCCCGTGCAGCGTCCATTCCTCGATGATATACGGATCTTTAGACGTCACTTAGAGTGGACCGTCACGAATCGCATCGGACCCTTAACGATCTCGATAATTCTCCTGACGATTTCCTTTCAATTCGTAGGAGTCCCGCTAACTGGACCGATTCATTTTTCATCGCCAGTTCTCTATCGGAATAGTCCAGCGGGAACAAATCCGTATGTGACTACATTTCCTTTTTCGAAGAACTCCTCTGACTTTACCCCATTTGTCCTCTATCCAGCCAACAAGACTGTATGGGTAGTCACCATAAAAGAAGGTAACATTGTCAACAATGTCCGTCAGCCCCCTCAAGCACAAATAGTAAACTTCACGGTCGGAGCTGGCGGCAAACCCATCGTTACTCCCGTTATCACATTGCGTAACGCTATCCCGTCCGACATAGTCTATGATCATAACTTAACTAGAGTCTGGTTCCTCGAAAACAACAGTCTCGCTTACTACAATTCAACCGCACCTGGGAACGTGACCATTGAGCAGACTTTCGAGGGCGGCAGTCCTCAGTACATGACCATCGACCATCAAGAGAGGATCTGGATCACACTTTTGGGTTCTAACCGGGTTGTGGAGTACGACCCCATAGCAAAGACAGTAGTGAACTCCTTCGCCGCGCTGGCGGCGAACGCGTCGCTACAAGGGATTACGACCGCGCCTGACGGCACAATATGGTTTGCCGAGACAACCGCAAAAAGACTGGGACATATCATCTGCCAGCCAACTTCCTGCAACGTTACTGACTATGGTCCACCCCCCAGCGTAGAAATTGCCTTCCCTATTCAATTAGCAGTCGACCGTGGGGGCGTAGTCTGGTTTACTGATCATGGCCGCGGCCAGTTCGGTAGCTTCAACCTTTCGACCGGAGAGTGGAGAGTGTTTGGCATCGGGTATTGTTCAGAGTCATATAATCCAGACTGTCCCGTCGGGCTCCCTAACGCGATATCTCTCGATTCCAATGGGATGATATGGTTCTCGGAGCATTTTGCGGGAAGAGTTGCCAAGTACGATCCAACTACTGGATCATTGACCGAGTACTTCGTGCCCGCAACTACGATCCCGTACGTTTGGTGGATGTGGCCTGGACCAGGAAATCTGGTCTGGTTCACAGCATTTGGACTCGGAGAAATTGGATACGTCAATGCCAGCCTACCCGTCCCTATCTCTATCAGCGCAGGAGTCCAGCCTGTCAAAGTCGAACGGGGAACATCTCAGGCCATACCTGCATCCATCATGGACCAAGCGGGCGGTCCCGTCTATCTGAATGTCTCAACTAACGGCCACGACGGGCCATTCGGGTTGCCACCGTTAGTATACGGATTCGCCGTCCCGAGCCAGATCGAGCCAACCGCGAACCCAGTAACGGCCACATTCAGGGTCTCCGCGGCCTGGACCGCAGACCCTGGCGAGAGATACGTTACTCTGACAGCCTACAACAGTAACGTCGCTGTGAATGCCTTCGTAACTGTTAATGTGACTCTAACAACCCTTCCCTTCATATTCCGGACAAGTGCACCATACGTCTCAGTAGGATTCGCGTCCAGCATAGGCGTCGGAAGCTTTGCGCTCTACCTGTTTAGTCTGCCAAAGAACTCTCAGAATGACCAGGATAGGAGAAAGGTAGCGACAAAGACTGACCCCGAGATGAAAGAGGACAATTAGAACATATCCTGTGGAATAGGCTGTCCAGACAGGGTCCTGTTAACTTGTCGGCTGATAACGAGTATTGTTGACTGCGTCGGACGGCTGTGCCAATTGGAAGGTCAGTGGATAGCGTTCTTTGAAGTGAGCATAGGTTTCGTCACTGCAAACAAAGGGAATGTCTGGTGGTCCTTCGATCTTGACCTCACCGTCAATGATTACCGTGGGAACCACCCTTACTCCGTAGTTTCTTGCGAGTTCCAAGCTCTCCGGTAAGTTGTAGACGATTAGCTGGCATCCAGCACACTTTCCTGCTTCTATCTCATCTACGACTTTGTTGCAGAGAGGACAACTGGCGGAGAAGACCTCTATCCTATGAGGCATGCCTTCAGGACGGCCGAGGGCGTATTAGAGCATTCCAAACGCTATTCGACAACGGTTACCACTGTGATGCATTTGACGAAGACGTAACAGAACCCCTGACAGAAATCCTCTGCTGAATTACCGCTACTCGAGATGCAATTCTCCGCTGTGGACAACATATTCAAATAATATGCGGGTCATGGAATGGCTGAATAGTATGAGCGTACCGTCGAAACCAGTCGCCGCCTTCGCTCTCAGCCTCGTTGCAGGAGTTTTCATTCTTCTGGGCTCCGTTGTCATGTCCATGTTCGCGCTAGGGTTCCCGGGAATGATGATGGGTGGAACGGAGGGTATGCAGGTGGGGACGGGGATGACAGGTAGCATGATGGGTGGCATGATGGTGCCTTGGATGCTGGGGTCTGTCCCGGTTCTTGTGGCCTTCGGAATAGCATCTGGAATAATGGTGATTTTAGGAGCTGTTATGCTATACACGCGCTCCGCAGAGAACCATCTCTGGGGAGCCATCATCCTCGCCTTCTCGCTCGTAAGCATCTTAGGAAGCATGGGCGGCCTTCTGGTAGGACTAGTCCTAGGAATGCTCGGCGGAATCCTCGCGCTTACATGGACCGATACCGGGAAGCCTATTCAGCAGACCGGTATCACTCTCCCGACTAGTGCCTAGTTCCGTAGCATGGTTTCTCAACTAAGGGGTCCGTCCAGTGCCGGTAAGGCTCTTCGAGACCGTTGCAATTTCCGGTGGAGCAGAAGATCCAATCAGATGCATCTCCGAGATCACAACATGTTACCAGAGAGCTTTGAGAAATGACTGGGGGAAGGATTCTTCTACTTGCCTAGCCTGAGAGCGTCATCGCAATTTTCTGGCCATCCTTGAGAACTACGTCTCCTGTAGCCGATGCTTGCTGGACTCCGTCCACGGTAACAGCAGTCACCGGATGCCCATCAATGGCGCTCCCGTCACTTGGCTGACCCCAGATCGCGAGAAACTCGTCGAGGGTAAAATCTCGATGGGATGTGTTGACCTCAACATGGATGGTTCCTGACGTGTCATGAGTATGCAGAGCCGCCGCCCCACTTCCGTACTGGTCCAAGGAGTGATCCTTCCACAGACTCGAATCTATCCCTATATTCGCGGGTACCGTGTAGGGGCTTCCGTTTAGTGTCACGGACAGGTGGGGATGCCAGTGAACCCCTCTGTCATAGCTAGCCGCCGCCACTGACACTCCGATGACAACTAACACCAAGAGACCCAGAATCGCGAAGTTTCTCTTCCTATGGCTCCTGAAGACTGAAACCGATTTCACGACGAGTTGTCTTTCAGCCACTGAGCCGGCTCGATTCGAGTGGACCCGTTCCAAATGTCCTTTCAGATTCTCTTTCTTGACAGAGGTCCCGCATGCGGGACACTTCTCAGTCTCCACCAACCCCATCTCAATTCATTCTCATAGGGCCGGTACCGGTACCACAGCACGCTTCGAGGTCATTGACATGAGCGACCTGTTGTGCAGTGTATCCGTATCTGACAATCAAGATCTTGGCAAGTCCTTCGTGCTGATACCAGCTCCAACACTGGCAACAACACCAATTCTCCTTTGACAGGGTTGCAGCACTTGCGAAGACGGACCGCTGGTCAGTTGTGAGAATCAGTTTTTGCCCAGCAATGTCAGCCTTTGCAACTGGAGCTGGGATGTTATATGGGTCTTTAGCAATCAGCGAAGATAAGGAAGTATAGTTCGAAAGTTCAGAAATCTGATTCTGATAATCCGTTGCGACCATAGGGTTACAGCAGGCTCCCTGAATGTAAGTATCGTCTGCCAAGCTGTTCATCCAATTCGTGTAACCCATTTCGTCTCCCATGTTTGCACCCCACAAACAACGACTCACCTGTTGGTTCAAATAATTGAACTGTTCAATAGACCCAGGTGAGGCTGGACCTGGATTTGTTCCTGGCATATTCATATTCTGCGCTGAAAAAGCGACAAAGGCAATCCCGATAACTGCTAGCAGCACCAAGGATAGAATCGCGATGTTTCTCTTTCGATGGTTATGAAGGACAGAACCAGTCTTGATAGAGTAACTTACTGTCTTGGGCCCGGCTTCGAACGACCCAGACCGTCTGGGATGAACTCTTTCAACATGTCCCCTGAGATTCTCCTTCTTGACAGAGGTCCCGCAGACAGGACACTTCTCGCACTCCAATGCTACCCCTCGATTCGGTTTGAGTCCCCAAAAAATCTATCGGCTATGTTGCTACCATGAAGCCCTTGCCCTGAAACTTCCAGTCCCGAGGCCTCCTGGTCGGCAGTCTACGCCGCTTATGTTGTATGAACATGAGAAAGGGTCGGCAGAAAGACTACACGAGTTCAATCTCGATAAAAACATCGTCGGGTGCGCGAATCCTCATCAACCGTTTCAAAAATCGTTCGTTCGGATCTACATCGATGAGTCGTTTGTGAATCCTCATCTCCCACTTGTCGAAAGTGTTTGTGCCTTGGCCTGCGGGAGACTTTCGGGTTGGGACCATCAGCTTCTTGGTCGGAAGGGGAATCGGACCCTTTAGCTTGACGCCCGTCTTGTCCGCGATCTCTTTGATTTCCGCGCATATTGTGTTGATATCCTGGGGGTCCGTGCTGGACAGCCGAATTCTAGCTTTGGAGACCATTCCAAGATACCTTCATGATTCTACTTTTCTCGCGGAGTTCACAGCCCACCCTTGTACTGTTAAAAACATTGGTATCTCGAAATCAGTGATCTAGTCGGTTCTGCGACAGAGAAACTTTCGAAAAAAAAGATCTTCGCTTTGACCTAACAAACCCCAGCCCTAGCCTTGCTAGGTTGTCAGAAATGGATGGAAAAGTTCTGGCTTTGAGATTCTAGGCTTTCGGAATCTCGCCCTTTTCCTTGATCTCCTGGACGACTCCCACGCCAACCGTGGCTCCCATGTCGCGGATGGCGAATCGTCCAAGCTCAGGGATGTCCTTGAAGGCTTCAAGCACCATTGGTCTGAGCGGCCTCATCTTAACGAGAGCACTGTCGCCTACTTTGAGGAACGAGGGCTTCTCCTCAACTACTTGACCGGTTCGCGGGTCCAATTTGCGTATCAGTTCCTCGAAGGTTACACCAACGGTAGCCGTATGGGCGTGCAGTACCGGAGTGTATCCGGCAGCGATGGCGGTTGGATGGTAAATGATGATAATTTGGCCGACGAATGCCTTTGCGACCGTCGGTGGGTTGTCCGTGTGACCCATGACCTCGCCTCGCCCTATCTCATTCTTGGCAACACCGCGGATGTTGAACCCAATGTTGTCTCCCGGTTCTGCCTTGGTCATTCTAACGTGGTGGGTCTCGATCGTCTTGCACTCGCCGACCTTTCCGGAAGGCATGAAGATCACTTTGTCCCCGTCCTTCAACACTCCCGTCTCGACCCGTCCCACCGGGACAGTCCCGACTCCGGTTATCGTGTAAACGTCCTGGATGGGAACTCTCAGTGGCTTGTCAAGAGGCTTCGGTGGTGGAATAATAGCGTCCAACGCATCCAGTATGCTGAGACCCTTGTACCATGGAGTATTGGCACTCTTCTTTGTGAGGTTATCGCCCAACCATCCGCTGGTGGGAACGAAATTAATCTTGGAAACGTCGTAGCCGACAGTCTTCAGTAGCCCTTCCAGTTCCTTCCTGGCCTCCTTGTAACCTTCGAATTCTCCCTTCTTTGCGGAAATTACGAGTATGGCAACGTCCGCTTGGCTAGCCCCTGTAATCATGTTCTTGATGAAGTCGCGGTGTCCGGGCGCATCGATAATAGTGTAGAAATTGTGATTCGTCTCGAACTTCTGGAATGAGAGGTCGATGGTGACTCCTCTCTCTCGTTCCTCTTTGATCGTGTCAAGGACCCAGGCGAACTTGAAAGTATCGCCAGCTCCTGTTTTCTCTGATTCCTTTGCGTAATTATCGATCGTTTTCTGATCGATGTATCCGGCATCGAAGAGCAAGTGGCCTGTCAACGTGCTCTTGCCGTGGTCTACGTGACCCATCACGATTAGGTTGAGATGGGGCTTTGCGGACATTGTCTAGTTCATTCGCTCCTTACGTGAAACAGAGAGAAGAAAGTCTGGGGTCTTTATAAAAAGCCTTGTCCATCTACAAAAAAGTTCGACAACTTTTCCTTCAAACATTTTCGGTTGTGAGTGAAGAAAGGTCTAAATGGAGAATTTCTCGATGGCGTCTCCGAATTAGAAGGGTCGTTTGTTGCTGGAGACTACATCAAAACACGACGCTGCCCCAGTTAGCATGGGGATTCAGAAGAATCAGTACGACATGGCCCTGGAACAATTCCAGAAAGCTGCCGACATAATGAAACTAGACCCTAACGTTCAGGAGATCCTGCGAAAGCCCAGACGAATTCTTAGCATCAACTTTCCAGTCAAGATGGATGATGGCCGAATTCTCCTCTACCAAGGCTTCAGGAGCCAGCACAACAATGCTCTTGGACCCTACAAGGGGGGAATAAGGTTCCATCCTAACGTTACGATAGACGAGGTAAAAGCGCTCTCGATGTGGATGACCTGGAAGTGCGCAGTCGCGGGTATCCCATTCGGCGGAGCAAAAGGAGGAGTGACAGTCAACCCCAAGCAACTCTCTCACTCGGAACTAGAGAGACTGTCAAGATCATTCTTTTCCTTGATCAGCGAGATAGTTGGTCCCTTCAGAGACATCCCCGCACCTGACGTTTACACCGACTCTCAGACTATGGCATGGTTCATGGATGAGTACAGCAAGAATGAACGAAACAATCCTTTCGCTGTCGTCACTGGGAAACCGTTGATAATTGGAGGATCGCTTGGTCGAGATTCTGCCACTGGCCGTGGTGTGTCAATCAATGTCGAAGAAGCAGCTCGGCATCTCAAGATGGACCTGAAAAAGGCGACGTGTGCAGTACAAGGCTTTGGCAATGTTGGATCTTTTGCTCACATGTTCCTTGAAGAAGCAGGGGTGAAAGTTGTCGCGGTCTCGGATTCCAAGGGCGGAGCCTACAAGAAGAATGGAATCTGGTTTAACGAAGTCTCAGCTTACAAGAAGAAGACCGGCAACATCGTCAACATGCCGGAGAGTGAACCCATTACGAACGAGGAGCTGTTGGAGCTTGACGTCGACATTCTCGTGCCGGCTGCTCTCGAAGATGTTATCACCGAAAAGAACGCTTCGAAAATAAAGGCGAAGCTGGTGGCCGAGGGCGCCAATGGTCCGACTACGCCCGAGGCTGATGAAATTCTGTTCAAGAGAAATGTGACGTTGATTCCGGATATACTCGCGAATTCCGGAGGCGTCAGCACGAGTTATCTCGAGTGGGTCCAGAATCTCCAGCACCTCTATTGGAGCGCCGAGGAAGTTGACCAGCGGTTGAAGGCGATAATGAAGAAGGCCTTCGCTGAGGTCTACAAGACAAGCCAGGAGAACAATGTCGATATGCGGACTGGGGCCTACATCTACGCTATTGGCAAGGTAACCGCCGCGATGAAGATACGCGGCTGGGTCTGAAACTCATCTACCGGCGGCTATTCGACTAGAGCAGAGATTCTCTGCTCGTCGTGGGCCTCTTCGGCCATGACATCCATGGCCATTCTGTAGGTGATCAAATCGCTGTCTCTGGTCTTTAGAGCTAGCTTCTGGAAGAAGTCGATAGAAGCCCTCTCCAGCTTCAGACTATCCTTGATTAGAGCCTTCAAATCGTTCCCTCTCCTAGGGGGTTCATAATATGGGAGAAAACTTCTCTTCTCCCATTCAGCGGGTCTTGCAAGGGGGACGCCCCCTAGCTGTATTATTCTCCCCATGAGCGTCGATGCATGAGCCCACTCTTCTTTGGCGATCTCCTGGAAGATTGACGAGAGATGGGCGGAGTTGATACCGTTGGCGATTTTGCTTAGGTAAAGGTACCGGAAGGCGGCCAGGGTTTCCCCCGCCAGGGCCTGGTTTAGGTCTTCCAGTAGGGTGGACTCTTTCTTGACGGACATATCTCGATATCGGCATGTGCCTCGCCAGTTTATTTAGGCTTATTCCGAAACAGTCTAGTTGTGGAAACCACAAATCCTTCTGATAAGAGGAGACTAGATCCTCGAAGCACTGCATCTGCCGCTCGAATGGCTCCGTTCTTGAGGCTGGTCAGAATTCCCAATTGCCTGATGATCGGATTAGCTGTTCTAGTGGCAGAGACGATAGGCCTCGGCGGCCTACCTTCTGCGGTAGAGGCAGCCTTTGGTTTCCTCACAGCTTTCTTGCTGCTCGCTGGGACGATGGTGTTTAACGATATCCAGGACGTTCCTGTGGATAGGGTCAACAGCCCAGACAGGCCAATACCATCAGGCCGGGTGACGATTCGACAGGCCTACGTATTGTCGATTGTTTTCTCGAGCCTCGCGTTGATATCCTCACTCGTTCTCGGCATCCTCACTTTCTTGACTGCACTAGCTGCCCTAGCTCTGATGGCTTACTATAACACGCGGGGAAAGAAGACGGGTCTGTTAGGAAATGCTGTCGTAAGCTTCAACGTCGCCCTACCATTCTTCTTTGGAGGATTAGCGGTCAATAGCCTGCGCCCGCTACTCTTCATCTTCTTTCTTCTCGCCTTCTTAGCCAACACGGCACGAGAGGTTGCTAAGGGAATCTCGGACGTCGCAGGTGATAGTTCCAAAGGAATCATGACAATCGCTGTTACGCAAGGACCGAAGCGCGCCGCTGAGCTCGCGGCTAGCTTCTTCGTTGTAGCCGTTCTCCTAAGTTTCCTGGCCCCCGTTTTCGACCAGAAAGTTTCACTATTCTACTACCCTGGGGTAGTCGTTGCGGATCTTGGTTTCTTGTACTCATCCTTTCGGCTGATTCGTGATCCGACTCCGGCGACCGTTCGTAAGGTGAAGAGTCAGGTCTTAGTTTGGATGCTTCTTGGTTTGGTGGGGTTCTTTATGGGAGGCATCCCCGCTCTTTGAAGATGCCATCTCTGTAACCAGCTCTTTTGCCCGGTCCAATCTCACCTTCTTCTCCTGCACCATCGCCGCAGCAACGGCGTCGATCATGTCTCCTTCAGCGCCCGCCATCGCGGCGATGTTTCTTGCATGGAGAGACATGTGACCTCGCTGGATTCCCTCCGCGGCCAAAGCCCTGAGCGCTG
>WNEZ01017266.1_pt1 | contig 16186 bp, 17 predicted proteins | sample 5400521 | NCBI WGS metagenome assembly WNEZ01 (sample SAMN13153339, study PRJNA577476) | soil metagenome | isolation source: 120 cm saprolite under Douglas fir tree site 2 hole 1 replicate 1 | place: USA:California | collected 2015-04-18
ACGATCGAGCGCCGTGCAGATCCCATGAGCGAATACTCTATCGGCATCGAAGACCATTACGCGTGGGCCAATCTGGTGAGCGTCACGACCTCTGGCCCTAACGAAATTCTCCTGGATAAGCGACGTGTCGAGTTGCTTGATCAGCAACTTGCGGCTTCCCCTTATCACCATGAAACACTCCAAATGCCGCTTTCAGGAGCCGAGAAGCTCGTTCGAGATGTGAAGACATCTGCAAACAAGCGGGCCAAATTGGCCCTCTCGTCGCTAATCGGAGAACTCGCACCGGCAAAGTGTCGCGGCATCGCGATCCGAGTAGCTCCGCTTCCCGCCTTGCCTGCTACCGTTGCGGAGGTTCACGCGAACACTTGGATCATGAATCGCGCTGACGGCATGATCTATCATCAAGCTCTCACGCAGGCTGCGGCACAACTCAACCTGAGGGTTTTCTATTTCGCGAAAGACAATGTTCTTGAACTCGCAGCGCAGGCCCGCGGCAAAACCGCTCGCGATCTTGAGCGTCAATTGAAAGCGTTCGGAACAACCCTCGGACCACCCTGGCGCAAAGGTCATGTTGTTGCCTGCGCAGGTGCGATCTTCGCGCACGTATCCGCCGCGCCATTGAAACCCAAGACATGAGGGGTGTCATAGTGTCCTCAGGTGTTGGATGATACGATGACCCGCGCCCAGTGTCGACGCCAGGAGTGGGCGGACAACGTGCCGGGCGAGTCCTCCTCAGTGCCAGGATTAGTGCCAACGCCGGCGTTGTGCTGCGACGCCGGCGTTGTTGAGCAAAAGCTAAGTCGTTGAAAATCAATAAACGCTGCAACGCTGGCGCTGCTAGGAGTGGGCTCCAAAACCGGGGGTTGCAGGTTCGAGTCCTGCCGGGCCTGTTTCTATAACATGATGCCTCGTAGCTGCACTCTCATGCCCTCTTGCCATTCTTAGAGAACGATCAGGTCACGCGCAGCGTACGGATGAGCAACGGCCCCGCGTTAGAGTATGCCTCGACCGACGACCCTCGTGTTGAACCACCCGCTCAAGTTGAGGGATTTCCATGCCTGGCACGTGGCAACCGCTTGCGAACCAACCGCCGTTCGGCGCAAGCACAATGCTCTTACTGACTGACGGTACGGTGATGTGCCAGTCCTCGGGCAGCCGTGACTGGTGGAAGCTGACGCCGGATAACGCTGGCGACTACGTCAAAGGAACTTGGTCCAAGCTCGCGTCGATGGCGAACTCGCGCCTGTACTTCGGGTCAGCCGTGCTGCAAGACGGCCGTGTGATCGTGGCAGGTGGCGAGTACAGCGACGGTGGTTTCGAGTTCAACGGTGTCGAGATCTACGATCCAGTCCTCGATAGCTGGACGTCGATCGCTGGACCTGGTTGGGCGAACATCGGAGATGCCATTACTTGTGTGCTTGCCGACGGCCGGCTGCTGCTGGGCAACATCTTCGCCAAGGGCACGGCCATCTTCGATCCGATCAGTGAGACATGGTCTGCTGGGCCGACCAAAGATGACGCCAGCGACGAGGAGACATGGACCCTGCTCCGCGATGGCACCGTTCTCACCGTCGAATGTACCAACATCCCGAAGGCGGAGAAGTACCTACCTTCCAGCAACAGTTGGGTCAGCGCCGGCACAACCCCGTCGCCGATCGCCGAGGCATCGATGAGCGAAATAGGTCCGGCGCTCCTCCTGCCGAATGGTCATGTGTTTTGCGTCGGGGGCACGGGGCACACCGCGCTGTATCAACCGCCGGCAAGCCCGTCGAGTGTTGGCACCTGGACCAGCGGCCCCGACTTCCCGGAGAGCCCGCCCGGCTCTGGGCAGTTGATGAAGGCAAACGACGCGCCTGGGTGCTTGCTGCCTAACGGAAGGGTTCTCTGCACGGCTGGCCCCGCCGGCGCCACGGGCTTCGCGCTCCCAACCTACTTCTTCGAGTACGATCCTGGTACAAATACGTTGAACGCCGTCCCCAGCCCGGCCAACGCCGGCGGGGTCGTCTTTGCCGGACGCATGCTCCTGATTCCATCCGGTCAGGTCTTGTTTGCGGCTGGTGGACCGGACATCGAAGTCTACACGCCGACCGGAAGCCCGCAGGCTGCCTGGAAGCCCAGCATCACGTCGTATCCGACGCAGCTCGAAGTCGGGCTCAGCTACACCCTCTTTGGCCACCAGCTTAACGGGCTCTCGCAGGCCGTCAGCTACGGCGACGACGCTCAGATGGCGACCAACTATCCGCTGGTTCGCCTCACTTATCTGAGCGGCCAGATCGTCTACGGCAGGACCTTCGACCACTCGACGATGGCTGTCGCCACCGGCGCGGCTCTGGAATCAACGAACTTTTTCGTTCCGTGGTCTGCACCAAAGGGCAAGGCCGACCTTTGCGTGGTCGCGAATGGGATCAGCTCAGACTGCGTGAGTGTCCATGTCAAGCCCCACCGTGTCCACATCCCGCATTACGAGGCCTGGAACTGGCTCCTTGGAAACCTGGCGGACGGACCCTTGTGGGTGATCGGCCGGCATGGCCCGCACCCGATCGGCCCATTCAATGGTCGCCTGGCAGAACGGGCGAAACAGGCGTACGCCACCATCCGCAAGGGCGTCGAGGAACTCGAGGTCCTTGGGCGCGAAGTGGACGCCCGACGGGCCCCAGCCAAATCAGAGGCGATCCCGGCCCGCCCGTCCGGTGAGCGCCATCGGAAGGCTCGGGAGAAGGCGGCCGCGAAGGCATGACGCTTGACCTCCGGGGAGGGAGCGCGAGTAGTGTCTCTCACCGACGTAGGCAGTGATGAAAACGGTGTCGTCGGGGGCGTAGTCTTCGTATCGCTGCTGCAGGACGGCGCGACCGAACTGCGTGACCCCACGACGCTGGAATCAACGACGAAAGTGTCGCCGGGCTGGAGGGAGAAGGCCAGTATTCCAGAGTTTGCTGGGCGCGCTCGGACGTGGAGCGCGCCTCCAGCGCGCCGGTTGCCCGGCCCACATTCAGTCGGCCAGCAGTTCTCGCAGAAGGTCGGTGCGCGCAGCGGGGTCTGCGCCCTCAGAGTAATAGCGCAAAGCCACAAAGGGGCGACCGGGGCAACCTTGGACGAGCGCCGGGCTTCGCAGGAACTCGTCCGAGCGCCTGCGCTACGTAAGCGGGTGGATCTTCCAGATTGGGTGGAAGTGCCCGTTGCCCCCCCGCTGAAGAGTGATGTCGCGACCCCAAGCGACTGGCTGCTCTTCGGGCGACGTCCCTTCCCTGATGTACAGGTGGACGGCCCCGGCCCCGAGAACGGTCACATCGAGTGCGACAACCAGGTCAGCCACGCGCACGACTGCCGGAGTTCGTATAAGCAGCTGCTGTCTCGGTTCAGGCGATATGGCGGAGTCGAGCCAAACGCCCAGGGGCACGCGACTCGAGTCCGGCAACCAGGGTGATGAGGCCACCTTCACCGGTACGTCGTTCTGGCTCAAGGACTCGATTCGCTGAGTCGTAGGCGGGTTGTTGGACGAGGAGTGTTGGAGCCGCCGGCAAGTGCCGCAACGAGAGCGGCTGCCCCGGTGGAGAGGTTCGTCTGGAGCGTGCGAGACACCATGATGTCCCCCAAAGACCGACAACCGTCGCGTCCTTCTAAACCCCGCGTCCGAGCAGGAGGTCCCTTCCTCCTAGTCGCGTCATCACCGCGTGCCGGTTCGGCGGCCCCCCTCAGTGCCAGGATTAGTGCCAACGCCGGCGTTGTCCAGCAACGCCGGCGTTGGTGGCCCAAAGCTAAGTCATTGAAAATCAACAAACGCTGCAACGCCGGCGTTGCTAGGAGCGGGCTCCAAAACCGGGGGTTGCAGGTTCGATGTCGGATGCGGCGCGAGGCTACTGCGGCGCCTGAAACTAGCACAGCTCACCTTCGTAGGGGCACATCATGAAGTATCCGCCCGCCCAAATGGCGCTCGTGATTCTCGTAGGTCTCATGTTCGTGGCTTTTGCTGCAGCAACGTGGGCCGCCGAGCATCCGGCGTCCGTCAGTGTGCCCAGCCCATCGTCCTTGTACAAAGAGATCTCCAAGGCGGACAGCGCTCTGTCCAAGGCATTCAACGCTCACGATCTCAACGCGCTCATGTCATTGTTTACCGAGGATCTCGAGTTCTACCACGATGCCGGTGGGTTGCAGTCCTACACACAGGTGAGGGACGGATTCGGCGTTCTCTTTTCCAAGAACGACGGAATACGTCGAGAAATGGCGGCGGGAACGCTCGAGGTCTATCCGATCAGAGGATACGGCGCAATAGAGGTTGGGGCGCATCGGTTCTGCCATGATGAGAACGGCCGTAGAGACTGTGGCACCTTCAAGTTTCTTCAGGTGTGGCGAAGTGACGCTGGGAAGTGGAGGATCACGCGAGTCATCAGCTACGGTCACTAGGGAGGGAGGGTGCATGACGAGGTGTTTGGCCGCAACCCTACGGTGCGAGCTGCCATGTGCGCATGCGCCCTGCGACTGACCACGAGTCTCCCGGTCTAAGTGTTACCAATGCTCCCGGCTGTTCAGCTCTCAGGAACCCCGCCGCCAACCACGCGCCACCCCCACCCCCAGAAGCAGGCCGACACCCGCGAGCCCACAGATCAGAACGGGTGTCACGGGTGTGCGGAGATTGGTCACGGCGATCGGGGCAGCAACCGCGAATCCGACAATCCCGCCAACGAACGCGCCACGGCGATCCGTGGGCGAGAGCCACTGCAGTTTGGTGAGGACGACAACTGCGGCCCCGACCCCGAGGACGCCTCCGACGACCGCTCCTGCGAGAAGCCCCGGCTTCCCTGCGGCGCTGCCAAGGACGGAACCGATCACGGCACCGAAGCCTGCCAACGCCCAAGCAGCGATGAATACGGGTATGGGCTTTAAGGAAATTTTGGCTGGTCCCGAAAGTTGTGTGTTCGCCTGGCTCTGACTAAGCAGCATAGTCTGCTCCCGCGGGACCCGCAATCGAGCGCGCTAGGCGGCAACCCTCGCGGCCTATTTCAATTCCTCCATCTCCTAAGGGGCCAATAGAACCGCGACGGTTGCTGCCTAATCCAGGTGCCCTGCGCACGGATTGCTACGGCGGGACGCGCGAGTTGGGCCAGCGCAGCGAGGCAATCGTCCGACATGGGATGCGCCGGGCGGCTCCTCCCCAGTGCCAGGATTAGTGCCAACGCCGGCGTTGTCCAGCAACGCCGGCGTTGGTGGCCAAAAGCTAAGTCGTTGAAGATCAACAACCGCTCTAACGCCCGCGTTGCTAGGAGTGGGCTCCAAAACCGGGGGTTGCAGGTTCGAGTCCTGCCGGGCCTGTTAGAACGTCAAGCCTCGTAGTGAGTTGAGTCGGGGCGAACTGCTCACTGCGCCGAGTCGATGCCAAACAGTGCCAGCGATAGTGTCAGATCCGCGCTCAGCCACTGCTAATCCACTTTCCGACGGTTAAGCGTCACAGCGTCCCAGCGCAGGTTTCGTCAGGATCGTCCGCGCGCCTTCAGTTGCCGCGCGCTTGCCGAGCACATCATGCCCTTGCACTGTTAGCGGGTGGACTTTCACATTGTCAGCCCAATCACCGATGTCGAAACGATCGCTACTGGCTCTGGCATTCGGGAATTAGGCCGGCTTCGGCGTAGGTACGGACGAGCACGGTGGAGGAAGCGGAAGGGAATTGCTCAAGTAGAGCTCTCGGATGGGGCTGTTCGCCTTGCCGAAGTGCATTGGTATGAAGCCACAGGCGTAGGACTGCGCGAATTCAAGATCAAGCGTTATCTTGACTAACATGGCCACTCGCCCACGCCAACTCGCTCTCTGCCTGCGCAACAGGGGTTATGAGGTCTCTCTGGAGCGTCGCAAGATCTATCAGGTCTTACCTGATCGTGATGCCGCTGCACACGGACAGCTCCGAGTGATCGACGAGTCAGGGGAGGACTATCTCTACCCTGCGAAGTTCTTCGCGCTCATCACCCTGCCGCGAACAATCCGCCGCGCTGTTCTCGCCGCCGCCTAACAAGCGCATGAAGCTGGCGGCGCGCGCAGACGATGGAACTTGATCTTTCTTCAGCGCGCCGCAGCTTATGCGCGATCCGTTAGGCGGCAGCGCAGCAACCGACTCGGGGGGCATATCCATCCTGCCAGCTATGCCGTTCGGCGGCGCCTTGCCGCCACCCTGCTGGTGACGGTCCTGTGCGGCACGGCCTGTCAAACGTGGCACACTCAGCGGGTTGCGCCAGAATCCCTTCTGGCAACTCGCCAACCAACCAAGGTCCGCGTCACCCTCACCGATGGCTCGCAACTTGTCCTCGAGCACCCAGTGCTGCGGGGGGACACACTTATAGAGCCCCGCTACACACTCTCAGGCGCCGGGCTCCGTCACAGTGGGGAGCATGACGTCCGCATTCCGCTCGCTGACGTGCGAGAATTGGCGACTCGCGGTTTTAGCGCAGGCCGGACGGTAGGGCTCGGCGTGGGCGTGGCTGCCGCCCTGTACGCGGCGTTTCTGGTGGCCTCCGCTATTGCTTGTTCCGGGAACGCGTGTTACTGAGCCCAGGCACGCCGTAAGCGTGCCGCCTAACAAGCGCTTGAAGCTGCCGGGCGGTGATCGCTCTAAAGGAAGCGGAGTGTTGTGCGCTGGCGCGCACCAACTATCGTTCAACTACACCGCGCCGGCGGGCGAGTCGCCCGCAGCTTAAGCGCGATCCGTTAGGCAGCGACACGAGCGACGGTACGGATTCTCTCGGGAAAGCACGGCGCAAGGAGCTGCGACGGCTCGCCGGGGTCGCGTACGAGCGGGAGCTGGGCACCGCGCTCGCCGCGCTTGAGGCGCAGTTTCAAGAATGGCACGCCGCCAACCTCGACGTCCACGAACTCAGTGGCGTCATCCATCAATTCCACAACGGCTTCGCTCGCGATCTCTACGTCAGATATACCCGCCTCGAACCCCGGGTCGCGGTCGCTCAGGCCATCGCACGGAAGGTCCTTCGAGACGACGAAGTCCCTGCAACGCTTCGGGAGGCCTTGCAGAGCCTGATCACGTTCTACGAGGAGTCCGGAGTGTGAGATCGTCCGAGTCGCTGGCCTAATTGACCTTTCATCAGGGCGCTGCAGGTTATGCGCGGTCCGTTAGGCTGCGCTCAACCACCCCACAGGTTGCGTGATCCGATACCGCGTCCGGACCGCCTTCCGCATCGCAGCTTGGTTCCCAGCTGCGCTCCTGACGCCGATGGGCATTGGGTTTCTCCTCGTTGGGGGCCGAGGCTTAGTCGAGAGCGCTGTCCTTGCTCTTGCGGCCATTCTGCTGGGGGCACTAGCGACCGCTCTCGGGCTCCTGTTCGGCTGGGTCGCCTGGACTGGGCGAGTACCAGCGAGCAATGAGGAGTATGGGTTGGATGAGTCGTCGGACATCGAGGAACTCCGAGCCACAGCCCGTAGGCAAGGTCGGCTCGAAGAGTAGGCATCTATTATTTGAACTGTTCAGGTGATAGGTAACAGTTTGTTATCAGCTGATAAGTAACACTCTCCCTTTGATTCCCGCCTTCGGGGCGGGCGGCGCGACCGAGATGGTCGACGATCCGACACGTCCTCTCGTGCAAGCGGCCGAGCCAGACCTGGCCGAAGTACACCTCCCAGAGTCCATCCTCGATCTCCTTGAGGCGGATCGTCAGGCTCAAGATTCTGGATGAGCCGGTGCACCCTGAAGTGCACTTGGGTAACGGGATTTCAGGGCACTACTGGGGACGTGCGCGGTAACGCTGCCGGGCGATCTCGATCTTCCGCGGACACTTAGGGAGTCGGCGGGTCTTCGGGGGACTTGGGAGGCTCGCCTCCAAAACCGGGGGTTGCAGGTTCGATTCCTGCCGGGCCTGTTCGCTGCACATGAACCCTCGTAGCGAGTTCACCGGCACCGCGCCGGTGGCGCGAACGCGCTGCACAGTGCCAGAATTGGTGCCGATGGTGATCGGTCCATCGTTTGCCCCGACCACCGTAAGCGGTCGAGTTGGGCACGGTTCAGCGTGACCACGGTGCTCGCCTGTCGGCTCCCGCGCACTTCTGCTCAGACCTCGGCACGCCACCATGCCGGCGCCACCCACCCCATTGGATCGTTGCGCACCGAACGCTCAGCGGTGCAGCGACTTGCCCTTACAGAGCTGGCGTTGGCTGCCGACTGGCACATGGCGTGCGAACGCTGCGCCGGGCGGCAGGCGCACGGCAACTGTCGAGCGGAACGGGGGGCGGAGATGTCTGGTTCTCGTGATATGTGGCGGCCGCGGGCCCTCACGGCGTTGGCTTGGGTCGTTACCGTGCTCGGCGCTGCGTCCCCAAGACGCCGGCGCTCCTCCTCACGCCGGCGCCCGCGTGCACGTGGTGACCGCTGATTCCGCGTTGTCGGGGGGCGCCGCACGATGAGCGCGAAGCACGAATCCCGAGGCTAGGACGGCCCCGGGGCCACTCATCACCGGGAGGCAACAATGACTTGCACCAATCGACTCGAGCGGAGAATCACTATGCCGCAGAGGGCCGCGCGGCCGTCCCTGGCCGCGCTCTTGGCCCTTGGTCTCACCGCAGCTGTCATGGGTTGCACGCGCGCGGCGGGCGATTCCGCAGTGCGACGGACTGGCGGCGCCGCGGACGAGCCGTTCCTCGCCGCCAGCGGCGCCGCAATGGAGCAGATGATGAAAGACATGGCGATCCGACCGTCCGGTGATGTGGACCGCGATTTCGTCGCCATGATGGTCCCGCATCACGAGGGTGCGATCGCCATGGCACAGGCCGAGCTCCGTTATGGCAAGAATGAGCAGCTGCGGCGCATGGCGCAGGAGATCGTCGTGACGCAGCGCCAGGAGATCGCGGCGATGCGGCTGGCGCTGCCATGACACGCATCGTCGGCATCACCGCCTTCGTCGCGGCCACAGCGTTCACCACCGGGCACCACCTGGCGGGGCAGGGAGTTCCCGTCAGTCACGGCGACCGAGTGTACGCGGCGGAGCAGTTCTCGAACACCGTTTCCGTCGCCGATCCCGCGGACAACAGGCTGGTCGGCGTGATTCGCCTAGGAGATCCGGCGCCCGGCAATTTCAGCCCCTTGTACCGCGGGCAGGTGCTGGTGCACGGCCTGGGGTTCTCGCCCGATCACCGCACCATCGTCGTGGTTTCGATTGGCTCGAATTCGGTGGCATTCATCGAGACCGGAACCAACACGGTCAAGCACATCACCTACGTCGGGCGATCGCCGCACGAGGCGTTCTTCACCCCGGACGGCTCCGAGGTATGGGTCACGGTGCGGGGCGAGAACTATGTCGCCGTCCTGGATGCTCACACCTACAAAGAGAAGACCCGGATCGTCGTGCCCGGCGGACCGGGCATGCAGATCTTCTCCCCGGACGGCCAGTACGGCTACGTCTGCTCCTCCTTCACCCCCGAGACGGTTGTGATCACGGTGAAGGATCACCAGATCGTCGGCCGGATCCCTCAGGAGAGTCCGTTCTGCCCCAACATCGCCGTCACCCCGGACGGCGGGCAGGTCTGGTTCACGCTGAAGGACGTCGGCAAGACCATGGTATTCAGCGGGCGCCCGCCGTTTGCAGTCCTCAAGACCATCGCGACCGGACCGATCACGAACCACGTGAAGATCGTGCGGAATTCGAGCGGCACGTTCGCGTACGTGACCATCGGGGGCTCGAACCAGGTCGAGGTCTTCCGCACTGACGATTTCTCCAAGGTGACGACGATCCCGGTCGGGAAGCTGCCCCATGGGGTGTGGGAATCGGGCGACGGGACCCGGGTCTACGTGGGATTGGAGAACGACGACCGGCTGGTCGCCATCAACACCCTGACCAATCAGGTGGTCGCGACGATCCCGATCGGGCAGGCGCCGCAGGCGGTGATCTACGTGTCCGACGCCGTTCCGACGGGGGCGGGCGCCGGAACAGAAGGTCTCCAACCCCTCGGCCTTGCCGGAGAGGCGGTCCACATTACCCTCGCGGCGCCCGGCCGCCAGCCCACGAGCGTGTCGCTGTTCGATCAAGGACTCATCCAGGTGCTCCAGGCCGCGGTGACCGGGCTCGAGTCCGGTAAGCCGTACGTGCTCGCGCTGGCGCGGCGCCGGGACGGGGGTGGCCCGCTCGAGCCGCTCGCGGCATTCACGACCAACCCGGCGGGAGCGGCCGTCGTCGACGCGATCGGACCGATCCGGCAGATCGTGCGGGCTTCAACGCCTGCGGAGCGCCGTTACCTGGTGATCGCGTCGGGCACGCCGGCTCAACTCGGGCCGGTGGTGCAGACGCAGGTCGAGTGACGACCGCGGGCGGTTCCACAATGACGCCACACAGCGACAGCGGGATTATCGACGAGCGGAGCCAACATTCCGTCGAGCAGACGGTGGAGAGGCTCACCGCCCTGCTCCACGCCAAAGGCGTCACGCTGTTCGCGCTGGTGGACCACAGCGCGGAAGCGGCGACGGTCGGAATGACGATGCCTCCGACCAAGCTCCTAATCTTCGGCACCCCGAGGGCCGGCACGCCGCTGATGCTTGCCGCGCCGAGCGTCGCCATTGATCTGCCGCTGAAGATCCTGGTCTGGCAGGATGCGCAAGGAAGGGCTTGGCTCTCCTACAATAGTCCCGCGTACCTGAGAGAGCGGCACGGCGTGCCCGAAGCGCTGTTGCCAAACATCGCCGTCGTGGAGACGCTGGCGCGTGCAGCCGGTGAATAGGCAGGCGAGCTCTCCTCCTCAGTGCCCGGATTAGTGCCAACGCCGGCGTTGTCCAGCAACGCCGGCGTTGGTGGTACAAAGCTAAGTCGTTGAAAATCAACAAACGGTGCAACGCCGGCGTTGCTAGGAGTGGGCTCCCAAACCGGGGGTTGCAGGTTCGATTCCTGCTGGGCCTGTTGAAAGATCAAGCGTCGTCGTGCCTTGCGTCGCCGCGTGCTCCTCTGTTTCCTGGGTCGAGCTCAAGTAGTGCCGGCCACCGTGTCAGACCGGCGCTCCGCTCTCCCACTGTTCAGCAACCATGATCAGAGCTGCGTTGGTTCGTGAAGTCGTTCCTCAGCTCTTCGCGAACGCGGCTTGAAGTGCGGTCGCCCGGGACTGTTACCCATGTGCCCGGTCTAAGTGTTACGTATTCTCCCGGCTGTTCACCGGTTCCCTCTCGCCTCGATACGCCAGACGTCCCGTTGCGATGAGCAGAAAGAGCACCACCCCGCCACCGCAAGTCGCCGCGTACACCAGTAGCATAGGGAAGCGCGCCGCTCGAACCCGGTCCCAGTTATTAAGCCTGAGGCCGATCTCGTGCGCACCCAGCGGACTGGAGCCCGCTTCGTCTTTTATCCATAGTTGCTTCGCGTCCAGCAGGGCCCCGAGCGGCCTGCCTCGAGCGTAGAGCTGCACCCGATCCTGGCTCTCAGTGAGGGAAAGGGCCATGGTCGGTGGCGTCCACCAGATGTCGGAGCGCCTCGAAAGCTCCCGGTAGAGCGCCAGAGCGGGAATGAGCAACAGGACGCCGGTGAGAGCAGAATAGAAGAGTCGGAGGCGAGGCGGCATCGGGGGTCCTCCTCACTCGTGATCGGTTCCTGCCTAACTCTGATTAGACAGCATAGTCTCCTCCCGCCGGACTCGCAATCGAGCGTGCCAGGCGGCACCAATCCGCGGCCTATTTCAATTCCTCCATCTCCTATAGGTCGTATAGGCTGCAACGGTTGCTGGCTAATCCAGGTGCCCTGCGCCCGCGGATTGCTCCGGCGGTACAGACGAGTTGGGCGTACAGATCCGCCGACCATTTCAGGGTTTCGCGGCGCTGCATCCGCACGAAGCCGTGTTGCTCGAGCAGCGCCTCCATACCCCGTGTCGAGTGCACGAAACCCCGGAAGGGATTCCGAAACAGGGCGCGGCCCAGATTCTGCATCCCAACAGCGGCCCGCACATACCACCGGTCGCGTGGGTATGAGAACGCCACAAGGCGCCGGCTCCGGCGCAATGCCGCCTCAAGCAACGGTCTATACGCGGGGTAGCAGCAAACCACGCGATCCATGGTTACGACGTCAGCTGGCACGACGTTGCCAGCGACGGACACGAAGTCGCCGTGCACCAAGTCGAACCGATCGGAGACGTCACGGCGATGAGCCTCCTCGCGAGCAGCCGCAACATAGGCCGGCGCCGCCTCCACAGCAGTCACTCGCTCAGCACCTGCGGCCAAGAGCTCGAAGCTAAGTGCGCCGACGCCGGCGCCTACATCCAGTACCGTCTTCCCATGCCATGCCCCGAGAATGGCGTCCCTCAGCAGGCGCGTCGTCTGATCGGGCCCTTGCCTCCGGTATCGCGTGAGATCGCGCCGGGCGACGGCGTCGCTGAACTGACCCTGGTTAGCCGCGAAGAATGAAGAGCAGCAGGAGCTCACGTACGGATCGCGCTTGAACTGCGGACGAGCGCCTCAGGCGCTTGTTTATTGGGTTTGATCGTCCTCGTTCGAAGATCACCGAGGCCGAAGTCACGTGCGCTGTGTAACCTGGGGACAATTGTCACTGGGAACTGATACACTTCGCGCCTGACCAGGAAGCGATGACCCCGCGAAGAACACAGCAACAAGTGGAAAGAAAGGATGTTTGTTCACTCCAAGAGCTCTGTCGCGGCCTAACCGGGTCCGCCTAAGCTGAGGCGCTTTCCTTCACGTTCACAAATGGATTCTACCGCAGACGCCGGGTGCCGGCAGCGTCAGACGCGTGCAGAACGCGCGAGGCAGCCAAACCAACCCGGTTTGACGAACTGGGTTGACGGAGTCCGCCCCTTCACAGAAGATTGCGATGAGTGACGGTAGCTGAACAGGCGACCAGCACTCTAAAATGAGTTGGGCTGCTCCCACCTTCCTCGGAGGGACGGGCCATGCCTTCACTTTTCGACTCCAAAGCCCGGGAGGCTGTCCTCGGGCGCATAGCCCGCTTAGCACCGGATCGGAAGCCGCTCTGGGGGCGTTTCACGGCCCCGGAGATGATCTGCCACGTAAGCTGCGCCCTTCGCCAGGGTCTTGGGGAGATGGAGACCGTACCGCCCGCCGGCCCACTGGCGCACGCACCCCTCAACTGGCTGCTGATCCACGTGCTGCCGTGGCCCAAAGGCAAGGGACGAAGCCCGCCCGAGTTTCTGGCCACGCGCCCAACCACGTGGCAGGCGGACGTGACCCGGTTGCGCGACTTGATTCGGCGCTTTGGTGACCGCGGACCGGCTGCTGAGTGGCCCCCGAGTCGTGTCTTTGGCCGGATTTCCGGACGGAGCTGGGGTGTCTTGGAGCACAAGCACCTCGATCACCACCTCCGGCAGTTCGGCGTGTGATCGAAGCCCGAGAGTGCGCTGACAGTTGCTGCCTAATCCAGATGCGGATGCGCCAGGCGGCTCCTCGTCAGTGCCAGGATTAGTGCCAACGCCAGCGTTGTCCAGCAGCGCCGGCGTTGCTAGCCCAAGGCTAAGTCGTTGAGAATCAACAAACGCTCCAACGCCGGCGTTGCTAGGAGTGGGCTCCAAAACCGGGGGTTGCAGGTTCGAGTCCTGCCGGGCCTGTGAGAAGATCAAGCGTCGTAGCGAGTTGCGTCGCGACGAACTTCCCATGTCGTCGGACTGCGCTCCAGCAGTGCCAGCGATAGTGTCAGACCCGTGGTCGCCAATCGCACGGTTCGGCGTTCAAAGTGACTGCAGTATCTCTTCCGCCCCATATTCTCCCTTGTAAGGTTCGCTTGCCGCGAGGGTGATATGAAAGCTGTCTGGTCCTTCGTCCTTCTGCCTGTCGCCGTTGGTCTTGCCGCAATCATTGAGTCCAATCGTCTCCTGCCCGCGCAGGAACCTGAACAGACTGCCGCCGTGCCAGCCGGTGCGACAGCTCGCTGCCGAGACGGCACCTACTCTGTCAGCCAACATCGTAGCGGCACCTGTTCCCATCACGGCGGTGTCGCGACGTGGCTCGATTCGGCGAGGACACCCCCTCCTGCCACGCGCGATACACTGTCGCCCGCGCCGGGAGGTGAAGCACGCATCTGCGGCGGTCAGTGTGGCACCGAACGGTGGGACGTGAAGACGCTCAGCGACGCGGATCGCGAACTCGTGCGGTTTCAGCCGGTCGATGCCACCGTCGAGTTTCTCACAAGTCTCGCGCCGCAAGGCGTCGCTCCCGGGGGAGCCCGCTACACGCCGACAGAGCTCACGGTCTATCGCGTGGAAGCCTACCTCGGCGGTGCGTTCCCGGAGAACGACGGGGACTGGCACCTGGTGCTGTACGACACGCGGAACCAACGTGTAAGTCTCATTGCCGAGATCCCCGACCCCTCGTGCGCCCGCGCCTGTCGCTCTGGCTTCGCTCAACAATTTGTGCGGGCGCGCCAAATACTCCAGAATGAGCTCCAGCGCCCCAATCCGATGGGTGCTGCGATTCTGGTACGCGTCACCGGCATCGGCTTCTTCGATCGGCCCCACGGACAGATTGGTGCGGCGCCCAACAACTTTGAGCTTCATCCTGTGCTGACCATTGAGTTCCCGAAATGAATCTCGATCCCCCTCTAGGAGGATGACATGAAACGGACCTTGGCGCTCGTGGGAATCGCAACTGCTTCGGCCGTGACATGCGCCGTTGTACTTGCGGAGAGCCAGCAGGGGAAGGCCCAGGGGAAAGCCGTGACGTTCGCCGCCTCGAGTCAGGCATCCTTCAAGGACGCGATGCCGGGTGTCTCCACATCTCTCATTTGGGGGGACACGGTCAAGGGGCCGTTCGGCTCGTTTACCAGGTTCGTACCCGGATTCGACGCGGGAACGCACACCCACACCAACGACGTCCAACTCGTCGTTCTGAAGGGCGCTTACCTGTACAAGGACGATGCTGGAGACAAGCGAGTGGGGGCAGGGGATTTCATGCGGATCCCGGGCGGGCACAAACACTGGAGCGGTGGAGACGCGAAGGAAGGCGCGCTCTTCTATCAAGAAACGTTTGGCAAATTCGACTTGGTGCCTGCGAAGTAGGGCGGCGCCCTGACCAATCCTCTGCGCTGTCGGCTCGACGGCAAACTCCGACTACTGGCGGCGCCGCGCCTCAGTGCCAGAATTAGTGCCAACGCCGGCGTTGTCCAGCAACGCCCGCGTTGCTGGCCTAAAGCTAAGTCGTTGAAAATCAACAAGCGCTGCAACGCCGGCGTTGCTAGGAGTGGGCTCCAAAACCGGGGGTTGCAGGTTCGATTCCTGCCGGGCCTGCTCTCGACTTGCCAGCTGTTGCGTAAGACTCAATAGTCAAGGCCGACCGGCTTCGCGGTTGGGCAGCTGGGAAGCATCCGCGCTGGGACGCGTCGCGCGAGCGGAGGAAACGATGATCATGCGGGTTGTCGGTGCTGCGATGGCCGCTGTTCTCGCTGCCGCGACAAGCGTGAAGCTGCCAGCACAACGCGCTCCTGTGGCGTGCACGGAGAACTCTCCCGAGCGAAGCGGTGAGCCTGGCTGCACGATTCTGGCGCAGACGCCTCTGCTCATGTCGTCGCGCCAGCCCCTCTTCTGGCACATTGACCGGTTCCCTTCATTGACGGCTGCAAAGGCCGCAGCAGGCAGCGCCGGTGTCGCGGCGGAAGCCCACGGCGTGGCCTGGCTCATGACTGTTGAAAGGCAAACGTCGGATCACCATGGCGGCACGCACATCGCGCTAATCGGTCCCCTTCCGCTGCCGAGCGCCCAGTCGTATGAAATGATGATCCTGTCCGCGCTCTTTTCGCCGAGCGACTACACTCCCATACACCAGCATTCGGGACCGGAAATCTGGTATGTGATTGCCGGGGAGCAGTGTCTTCAAACGCCTGAGCGCGCCCTGAAGACTCGGGCAGGAGAGACCGCTATCGTACCGGCTGGCGTGACGATGCGGCTCGTCGCGACCGGGACGGAACCTCGTCGAGCGCTAGTGTTGATCCTCCATGACGCCGCCCAGCCCCCGACTTCCGTAATCAACGGGCCCCCCCCGTTAGCCGACTGCAAGTAAGTCGGAAGTCGTCCCTCCGTTCGCACGGGCACGCGACAATAAAGCAGCGGACACCGCGGCGTTCGAAAGGCGGCATCTAACGGGTTGGTGGCTGTCATGATCCTCCGCACTCCTCGGCTAGAATTGACATATATAACGTTATCCATTATACTTGTCCCTTGCGGAGGGCGGCGGGCGCTCGGTGATTCGCTCATTCTATGATCGCGGAAC
>WNEZ01003821.1_pt1 | contig 16183 bp, 14 predicted proteins | sample 5400521 | NCBI WGS metagenome assembly WNEZ01 (sample SAMN13153339, study PRJNA577476) | soil metagenome | isolation source: 120 cm saprolite under Douglas fir tree site 2 hole 1 replicate 1 | place: USA:California | collected 2015-04-18
ATGGGAATTGTTGCGGGCTTGCGATGACACTAAGGACCAGTCCTATTTTCTTTGGGGACTTAGCCAGGAACAGCTCTCGCGCAGCGACTTCCCTCTCGGGGAGCTCACCAAGGAAGAAGTTCGCTCCCTGGCTCGCCGCGTCCATCTGCCGGTCGCGGAAAAACCGGAAAGCATGGAGCTGTGCTTTGTGCCGAACGGCAATTACGTGCATTTTATACACGCGTATACCAACGAGCGCGGACTTTCTCTGCAGAACAACGACGGCGAAATCGTCAATGAGAATGGCGACGTGATCGGCCGCCACGACGGCGTGCACAATTTTACCATCGGCCAGCGCAAGGGACTGGGATTCGCCGCAGGAAGGCCGTTATATGTTCTCTCCATCGATGCGGAGAACAATCGCGTCGTTGTCGGCGAAGACAGTGCCTTGCGAAAGACCGTCTGCGAACTCGGAGATGCAAATTGGCTCTCCGTCGCTCCGCCGGAAACACCGGCGCGCGCGCTGGTAAAAATTCGCCACAAGCACGAACCCGCACCCGCAACCATCGCGCCGCTGGATGCGAATCGCGCGCGTGTCACGTTTGATTCACCGCAGCGAGCCATTACGCCGGGCCAGGCGGCGGTTTTCTACGACGGCCAGCGCGTCCTCGGCGGCGGCTGGATCCGCTAGCACCGGAAGGCGCGCTTCAGAGTCATCGGTTTTCCGCGCTCCTTTGGAAAAATAACGTACGGGCTGGATCGGCAGGAGATGGCAGAAAATAGAAGCCTGCTAAACGTGAGCACTAGGAAAAAGAAACGGACGCAGGCAGTTTGAAAATTCTGAGAAGTGACTTTCGACTTTTATCTGTCCAATCGCGCTAAATAAAGAGTTCTTCTTCCCGTTGTTCGCGGGAATCATCGCCTCGCGAACCCCGGCGGCGTGACCGGAGCAGGTCCAGCCCTACCTTGATTCCCTCCACCAGCGCCGAAGCCTTCCGCACCGGCCGCCAGAAACTGTCCCGGAACTTCGACCCGGTATCCTCGATGGCCTCGAGTGTTCCGGTCAGAATCCGGTCGGCATGTACGAGTTGTCCGCGCAAGCGGTCGGCAGCGTCGGTGAACACGCGGTCTATCTTCTGCGCCTGTCCGCGCGCCAGATAAACGATGTGCGAAGCATCGTTCACCATACTCGATATTTTCGGCTGGGTATCGTCCAGAAGAATCTGCACGCGCGTGAGGATCGGACCGACGCGCGACTGCAGATCGCTTGACAGGCGATTGACGTTTTCCGTCGTGCGCCGCAGCTGAAAGAACAAAGCGGTGAGAATCACCACCTGCACGACCAGTGCGATCGCTGCAACAATGCTGAAGAATTCGAGCCACACTTGCATACGCACCCCAGCCGCTTACCCGAGAGAAACTACTTCCCTGCGCTACTGAAAAAACCTGTCCCTAAGATTTCGACTCGCGCAGATACGCTTCGCGACCGGCTTCCACCGCCGCCGCTATGGAATCCTTCTTCCGCACCGCGACTTCCTTGCCCCGCTCGATCAGTTCATCCGCGCGCTCGCGCAGTTCCCGCGCTTTCCGCTGGGCATAGTCCTTGCCTTCATCCGCTTTCTGCGAAAGAAAATCGCGCGTCTCCTCGCCGGACTTGGGAGCGAAAAGAATCCCCACGAGCGCTCCAATCCCGAGACCTACCATGAAATACGTCACCTTGGAACCTACATTGTCCGCCATAACAACCTCCACGGGAACCGTAACATAGCCGGGACCGCGGCGCAAGATAGCCTAACCATTATACCTCCATTCATCGGTTACGCCGCCCCTGACACACCAAAGTGCGCCAGAATCCTTTCCGCGCTTTTCCGGGGCACGACGCTGCTCAATTTCTCGAGCCCGGCACGTTGCATATTCGCGACGCTTCCAAATTCTTTAAGAAGCTTTTGCGCCGTCTTTGGCCCGATGCCGGGTATTTCGCTGAGCGCCGTTTGCGTTTGGCGTTTGCCCCGGCGCAGCCGGTGAAAAGTGACCGCAAAGCGATGGGTTTCGTCTCGGATCTGTTGGATCAGGTGGAGCACGGGGGAGTGCCGCTCCAGTACGATGGGCTCATCTTCTTGCCCAAGTACGTAAAGAATTTCTTCCTTCTTCGCGATGCTGGCCACCGGTTGATTGATAATCTGGAGTGAATCGAGCGCCTGTGCGGCGGCGTGAAGCTGGCCGATTCCTCCGTCGATCAGGATCAGGCTGGGAAGATCCTTTTTTTCTTCCTGCAGCCGCCGGTAGCGCCGCGTCACGGCCTCGCGCATGCTGGCAAAATCGTCGTTCTGCCGGAGCGCATTTCCGTTCCCTGCCGGCCGGCCCGGCCCTCCCTCTCCGCGAAGAATAAATTTGCGATAGTCCGATTTTTTCATGCGACCGTTCGCCCAAACGACCATGGACGCGACCGTGTCCGTCCCTTGCATGTGGGAAATGTCGAAACTCTCGATCCGCCGCGGCTCTTCCGCCAGGTTAAGCGTATTTTGCAGCGCTTCGCCGATGGCTTTGGACGTGGGCTTCAGCACCCGGAAGCGCTGCTCGAAGGAGTGCTTGGCGTTGTTTTCCACCAGCTCGAGAAATGCGCGTTTGCTGCCGCGATGCGGCGTGAAGATCTCAACCTTATGTCCGGCCCTCTCCGTCAGCGTCTCCTCGAGCATTTCGCGGTCTTCGAAATCCGCCGGGACGTGGATGGCCTTCGGCAAATACTCCGCTTCCAGATAAAGTTGTTTCAGAAGAGACGGTACAAATTCCTGCGGGTCAAATTCCTCGAGCTCTTCCCAGTAGAATTCGCGGCGATCCACCACACGGCCACCGCGCAGATGGAACAGATCCGCGGCCACCAGCGGCGGCTCGGCGTAGTAGGCGAGGACGTCGGTATCATCACCCTGAGCGGCGGCGATGCGCTGGCGTTCCTCGATATCTTCGAGCGTGCGCAGAAGATCGCGGTAAGCAGCCGCTTGCTCGAAAAGCTCCTTATCCGCCGCGGCGGCCATGCGCGCTTCGAGGCTCTTGATCAAATCATGCCGGCGGCCTTCCAGAAACAGGCGCACATCGCGAGCGGCTTCTTTATACCGTTCCTCCGTCGTCAGGCCGGCGACACAGGGGCCAAGACAGCGCTTGATGTAGTACTGCAGGCAAGGGCGCGGGTGGCTGCGCGTGAGGTCCACCGTGCAGGAGGGAACCAGAAAACGCTTGTGGACAAAATGCAGAATGCGCCGCGCGAGACTCGCTGGAAAGTACGGCCCGAAATAAAGGGATCCGTCCTTCTTGATCCGCCGCGTAAAATAAACGCGGGGATGGTTTCGAGCTCGGCAATTTCGCGCACGAGCGAGCCGGTCTTGGCGTCGGCCCACCGCGATTCGAGAAAATAGGAACGCACGCGGCTCCGCAGGTTGCGCGCCTTGCCCACGTACAAAACAGTTCCGCGGGCATCCTTGAAAAGATAGACGCCCGGACTTTCCGGAAGCAAGGCGGCTTTTTCGCGGGGTTCCATGGACGTTCGCGCAGAACGCTACATTCGCCGGACAACTTCCATCATACTAGAGAGAATCGGAGAAGAGGGAGAACCTCTGTGACGCCCTTGAGACTCGGAATCGCAATTCCAATCCTTGCCGTGACTTCCCTTTCCTTCGCGGGATTGCCGGGGCGCGCGCAAGATTCGAAACAAGAATCCTCATCGAAGCCGGCGGAGGCACCCGGTTCCTCGCAGGTGAAGCCGACGGGCAAGAAGAAGAAAGACGCGGCAATACAGAATGCTCCGGATCAGCCCGCTTGGGACCCCCTGCGGGCCGAAAAAGATCTCGAGGTGGGCCAGTACTACATGAAGAAGGGCGATCTGGATGCGGCCATTGACCGCTTCCAGGATGCCACGGAAGCCAAGCCCGGCTACGCCATTCCTTTTCGTTATCTGGGCGAGGCTCAGGAAAAGAAAGGGCTAAAAAAGCAAGCCATCCAATCGTACCAGCGGTACCTGGATTTGTATCCGCACGCGGAAGACGGCGACAAAGTGCGTAAGAAGATCGAGAAGTTACATCGGGACATTGACAAGGAGTTGAAGTGAGCGGCTGGCGCCTCGAGTTATCCGCCCTCCTCTGGGTCTCCCTTTCTACTCTAGCTGTAGGTTGCGGTCATCCTGTTGTCATTGATGTGAATGCTTCGAAAGGCCACTCAGCGAACGAATGGATCCGGTATCTGCCCAACCGGATCGATTGGAGCCTTTGGCATGATCCGCTGCCGGATTCGCTCTGGGCCGTCGTTGCCGATTCTGGGGAGTCGGAGGCAGAGGCATTACTCGCTAACACAGCTGCGATGCCATTGACTAACGCCCAGCTCGCGAAATTCGTTCCAGGAAGAACTGCAAAAGGTATTCCCTTTCTTGTGCGAGGTGTGAGCGCGACCTGGAGCACGGATGGTTTTGAGGTGAAAACGAGTAGCCGAGGTGAACTCTGGGTTGGATGTGCAAGGCTCAGCCGTAGGAAAGTTCCCATCCAGCGGCGACCCGTCGTCGTGTGGTTAGAAGAAGCACCTACCCAGGTTTATGTGACCTTTGGTATTTACGAGTAAATTCTCTTCCGATTCTCAGTGAAATGCAAAATCAGCGCGCGAGCCGGTCGAGGATTCGCCGGGCCCGTTCGAATTCCGGAAAACGCTTCTCTTCTTCGCGGAACTCGCGCGAGTGTGAGACCAGGCTGCATCCCGAGCGCCGCGTCGGGTGCTTGACGTGCAGCATCTCATGGAACAAAACGTATTCCACCACGCACCGAGGCATGCCCGCCCGGTCCATGCGCCGGTTGAGCAGAATCTGATTGGGGCCCGGGTCGTAGCAGCCGAATTGCCGCCGCCAGATTTTCCCGCTCCAGCCGATGCGCGGCCGCTGCAAGCGGCCCTCGAAATAATTTCCGTTCAATTGATCGAAAAGTTTTTCGAGGTCGAAATGCTCTCCCCGGGGATCGTTAGCGGCCGGGCGAACGCGCCGCCGCCGCATGTGATTCATGCGGCTGCGCGTGCGGCCGGAGCGCGCATATGCCAGATAGGATTCGACGAGCGATGCGGGGGCTTTTCGCCGGTAGACGCGCGACAGCAGCAGCGCTGCCGCACCTTCGAGCACCGAGAGCGGCGCCCGGCGAAGAAGATCGGAGAATCGCACGTAGAGGGCATCTTCACGCCGCCGGATCGTCAGCACCAGGCTGGCATAAGGGTAAAACTCGACCCGGAAGCGCGGGGGCCGGCCATCGCAGCCGAGCCGCGTAAACATCCGCTGGAACAGCGGCCCGCCACACGGCACCAGTGAATTCTTGGGGCCCTGTGCTCTCATTTTCTTCGTCATTATTCCTCGAAAACTATTTTTTCCGGCGAAGCGGCGGCGGTGCAACCTTCTTTTTTGCTTTCTCCGCGTCATTCATTGCGTCCCTCGTCCCTTCCAGGGCATCGTCCAAATTGGCTTTATAGAGTTCGCGCTCCGGTCCATCGGCGGACAATTTTTCAAGAATGGCCATAAACTCCTTGGTCCGCGATGCCATCAGGTCGATTCCCTGGCGGATATTTTCCTGTTTTTCGATGCCCAGCTGGATGAGATCGGCCGCATCATCGACACAGCCCATGTAGGCGTTCAGCAAGGAATTCAGCATGTCCGCATGGCGGCTGGGAGAGGGATGCTCCAGCTCATACTGAAATTTCTTTAGGCGGTCGCCGGCAAACGTAAGAAAGAGCTTGACGCGTTCGTTGCTCGTTTCCGCATCGCGAATCTTATCGGCTTCGAGAGCTGTGAGATAGTCCTTTTGCTGCAAAGTCCCGGCGTTGCCGTGGTAAGATGCGGCCAGAAGACAACAAGCGGCACCAAGAATAGCAGAGCGGAATTTCATGGTTGCTTCTCCGGTGGCAGAGGAATTGCCGGCGGCTTTGCCGGGTGGCGCGGGAAGAGCAGCTTCAGCAGCTCCTCATCCATCCCGACGAGGTCCTGCCGGACGATTTTAAGCGGAGGCTCGTAGACTTCGGGGACCACCAGCAAGGATTCATCGACATTGCGAATTCCTTCGCGCACGTGAATTTCCAGCTGCCGGTAACCATCGGAGTGTCTTTCCGCATCGGGGCGCTGCTTCTTCAGGGCCTCCAGGGCGGCACGGACATTGTCCCGATATTTTTCCAGCGTCAAGCCGAGAGTATTGTAGTCGCCGGTCTTTTCCGCGCGACGTGTCTCCTCCAACTGCGCGTTACCAAGTTTTACGACCAGTTTTGCCTTGCGCACGGCGTTCTCTTCCCGGTCAAATCGCGCCTGAAGTTCCGCCAGGCTCTCCGTCACCCCAGGATAAGAGATCGAAAGAAGCATGGCGAAGCTGCACAGAGACCCCAGGAAACTCCCGCCGGCCCTCATGCTGTTACCTTTTTCGTTCCAGCATGCGCCGCAACGCCTTGCTGCGCTGCTGGGCTTGCCAGAACTGGTCGGAGTTCTTGTCCTGCTCGAGATCGAGAAATTTCTGGTAAGCCTCCAGCGCGGGCTTGGGCTGATTGAGTTTATCGTAGCAAATCGCGCGGATAAACCAGACGCCCGGACCGGGTTGTTCCACCTTGGCAACCTCCTCCAAGGTCGCAAGCGCAGCGGGATAATTCCCGCCAAGAAAAAAGGTAGAGCTCAAATCCTTCCAGTAGGCGAGATTCTTGCCCTCGAGGCGCACCGCGATGCGGAGCTCCCTCTCCGCCGAAGGAAAGTCCCGCATCTGGAGGAGCACGCGGCCTAAGCCTCCGTGGAGCTGCGCGTCATCCGGCGCGAGAACAATGGCCTGCCGGAGTGTGACGATGGAATCATCCCATTTTTTCTGGGCGATCTGGATATCGGCGCGAAGCTTGAGCGATTCGAGAGACACTTTGCCGGAGTTCGCGAGGTCGAGTTGGACTAGCGCGCTGTCGTACTGCTGGGCGTCCATGAGCAAGCGAATAAGCCGGGCGCGCGTGGCGGCATCGGACGGCTGGACCGCAAGATATTTCCCATAAGCGTCGGCCGCCTCCGGCTTTTTCTGGGCATCGAGACTTCGCGCGAGACCTGACAACGCGCGCGGTTCGTTAGCCTGCAATTCGAGGCTGGACCGGAATTTTGCCTCCGCATCCCCCGGACGCTCGAGTTGAAGATACAAGTTCCCGAGATGGAGCAGCGTTTCCACGTCGCGGGGATCCAGCCGAACTGCGCTTTCGAAGCATTCGGCGGCCTTCGCGAGACTGCCGGTACGCTCCTCAGCGACGCCGAGAAGGAAGCGCGGGCGTGACTGCGAGGGAAGCAATTCCACTGCTTTGCCTAACGGCGTAAGCGCGGCCGAGGCGTCCGTATCCAGGAGCAAAATCCCCAGATTGAGATGAGCCCCGGACATTTTAGGTTCGATGGCGAGGGTGCGCTCGTATTCGGCACGGGCGTCGCCGGGCCTTTTCAGCGCAGTAAATACATAGGCGAGCTGGAAATGCGCAAAAGCAAAGGCCGGTTGCTCCGCGATCACTTTTTGCAGCGGGGCAATCGCAGCCTCGAAATTGTTCTTGTCAATCTCTCGCTGCGCTTCATCCAGAAGGTCGTTCAAGGGATTGGCCACTTTTTGGGATTTCGATTGCGGAGAGGTTTTCGCAGAAGACGGTGCTTGACCTGTCAGTTGCATGCCCTGCACGGGCGCCATAAACTGCGCCGCTGTTAAAAGAAGACAGCAGAGCGCATGCCGAAGAGCTCGTAGTGCGATTGAACGGCGATGCGAAGGCATCATGGTTTGGTTGAAGAGGTCTTGGCTCCGTTCGGAATTGTAGCCGATGGACCTGCTGGTTTGGATGCGCCGTTCGCCGCGTGCTTTGCCTGGCTGTTGCCGTTTAGGACCCGCGCCAGATAGCGCCCGGTGTGCGATTGCGTATTGCGCGCCACTTGTTCCGGGGTGCCGGTGGCCACGATCTTGCCGCCCTGGTCGCCGCCTTCGGGGCCCAGGTCGATCAGCCAGTCCGCGGACTTGATAACCTCGAGGTTGTGCTCGATGACCAGGAGCGATGCGCCCCCTTCCAGTAATTTCCGGAACGCGGCGAGCAGCTTGGCAATGTCGTCAAAGTGCAAACCCGTGGTGGGCTCGTCGAGGATGTAGAGGATGCCTTGATTGTCCGTGTGGGAGAGGTGTGCGGCGAGTTTCAAGCGCTGCGCCTCGCCCCCGGAGAGGGTCGTGGCAGATTGCCCGAGACGCAGATAGCCGAGGCCAATTTCGTTCAAGATTCGCAATTTCGAAACAATCTTGGAAACGTTGACGAAAAAAGCCAGCGCTTCCCGCACCGTCAACTGCAGCACTTCGTGGATATTTTTCCCGTGATAGCGGACTTCTAACACCCCGCTCTTGAAGCGCGTGCCCCGGCACTCTTCGCAAATCAGCTCGACGTCCGCGAGAAATTGCATTTCCACTGTGACCGTGCCATCGCCCTGGCACGTTTCGCAGCGGCCGCCCGGCACATTGAAGGAAAAATGGCCGGCGCTGTAGCCGCGGCGTTTCGCATCGGGCGTGTCCGCAAATACTTCCCGGATGGCGTCGAACGCCTTGAGATACGTGGCGGGATTCGAGCGCGGAGTGCGGCCGATGGGCGATTGATCCACGATGATCACATCGCTGACGTGGGCATCGCCTTCCAGGCGGTCGCAGAACTCTTTGACGCTTCCTCCGTTGCGCTTGGCGGCCAGCGCTCTGTAGAGAACATCGTGGACCAGTGTGGACTTGCCGGATCCGCTGACGCCGGTCACGACGGCAAGCGTCCCGAGAGGAATCATCAAGTCGAGATGCTGCAGATTGTGCAAATCTGCCCCGAACAGACGCAGAAATCTGCCTGCCGGCTTGTGCCGCACGTTCGGGACCGGAATTCGCAGTTCACCGCTAAGATAGCGGCCCGTAAGGGATTTGTGCTCCTCGAGCATGGCCGGGTAGGCACCGCTGAACAGGAGCCTCCCGCCCAGTTCGCCGGCCCCCGGGCCGAGATCAATGATGCAATCGGCGGCGTGAATCGTGTCCGGATCGTGTTCGACAACGAGCACGGTGTTGCCCAGGTCGCGCAGCGATTTCAAAATATCGATCAGCCGCTGCGTGTCACGCGGGTGCAGGCCGATGGATGGTTCGTCGAGCACGTAGAGCGCGCCGACCAGATGCGAGCCCAGCGACGTAGCCAGTTGGATGCGCTGCGATTCTCCGCCGGAGAGCGTGGAGGTCAGGCGATCGAGCGTGAGGTAGTCCAGCCCGACTTCATCGAGGAATTGCAGGCGCGTGCGGATTTCTTCGAGGATTTTGTCCGCGATCTTCAGGTGCGCGGAGGAGAGCTGCAAAGTCGAAAAGAAGGAGCGGGCCTCCTTCACCGTGAACCTGCAGACTTCCGTAATCGATTTTCCGGCGACGCGGACGGCGCGCGCTTCGGCACGCAAGCGGGCGCCGCCACAATCGGGACAAGTGGCGTAGCCGCGGAAACGGCTCAGGAACACGCGGACGTGCAGCTTGTATTTTTTCCGCTCGAGCCAGTGGAAAAACCCCTTCACTCCTTTATAGTCGTTTCCCGCGTCGCCTTCGAGGATGAGCCGGCGGTGTTCCGCGGAGAGTTGGCGCCAGGCAACGTTTGTCGGAATGCCGCGGCCGCGCGCCCACTCTTTCATTTCCTGGAAAAGCACGCGGTAGCGCGGTTTGGTCCACGGTTCGACCGCGCCGTCATCGAGCGACTTGCTCGGATCCGGAACGACGAGATTGAGGTCGAAATCGATGGTGTTGCCGAAGCCCTGGCAGCGGGCGCAGGCCCCGTACGGATTGTTGAACGAGAAAAGACCCGGTTCCGGCTCCTGGTAGAGCACGCCGTCATTCTTGCATTCGAATCGCTCGTTGAAAACGAGCCGCTCCACGGGATTTCCGCCAGCGTCCGCGGCAAATTCGAGAATCGCTTCTCCGTGCCCTTCCCGGTAGCAAATTTCGATGGAGTCTACGAGCCTCGAGCGCGACTCCGGGTGAATGGCAAGACGGTCCACCAAGACGAAAACCGGTTTCGCAAAATCAATATCGAGCAAACTCTCCGGCGAAGAGAATTCGTGAACCCTGCCGGACTGATAGAGCCGGTTGAAGCCCCGCTTCTGAAGATCGAGTAGCCCCTGGCGAAGCGCATCCGGCGCTGGAGCCACGGGGGCTTTCTTGGCTCCACGTTTCGAAACGGCGGCAGTCGCGGGCGTGGCCATTCGAAACGGATACAAAATATAAAAGCGCCGACCGGCCGCGAGCGAAAGAATTCGCGTGGCGATCTCCTCGGGATTGTCCCGGCGCACCGGCGCGCCGCATTTGATGCAAAATGTCTGTCCGCAACGCGCAAAAAGCAGCCGCAGATAATCGTATATTTCCGTGGCGGTCGCCACGGTCGACCGCGGATTCCGCGTGGAGTTTTTCTGCCGAATCGCGACGGCCGGGGCGATCCCGGAAATCTCGTCCACCTCCGGCTTCTCCATGCGCTCGAGGAACTGGCGTGCGTAGGCGGAGAGGGACTCCACGTAACGGCGCTGTCCTTCCGCGTAAATGGTGTCGAAGGCAAGGGAGGATTTTCCCGAACCGCTGACGCCGGTGATGACGGTAATAGAGTCGTGCGGAATTTCGACGTTGATGTTTTTGAGATTGTGAACGCGGGCGCCGCGGACGCGGAGGGGTTCTTGCTCCGGCCGGCCATCCGCAGTTGCGGGGGTGATTTCTCTCGTCGCCAAGGGGGAAGCCCAGACAGCGCGTATCCTGCGCACTGCCTAAACTTGTAATTATACGTCCGCTGCGAAATCGGGGCAAACGAGGATTTGGCAGGGATTTGGGCAGGCGAATTTACGGTTCCTGGGTGAGCACGATCTCCCCGATACCACCTTCGACCCTCAAGTGAATCGTCGCAGGCGATTTCCCATAGGCGTCGTTCGTGTACGAGTCCCCGTCATGCTTGAGTCCGTGCACCCGGATGGAGCCGATCCCGCCTGAAGCGCTAGCCATCACACCCACGTTCTTCGGCAGGCGAACGTTAGCCTGGCCAACTCCTCCCTCGATATTGGCTGTCAAATCGGATTTGCGGTTACCGGTAAGATCCAAGTCCACCTGTCCCGCGCCCATGTGCAGATCCAGGCGAGTGAGCGCCACATCGCGAAAGTGCAGATTTCCCTGCCCCGCCCCCATTTCCACTTTCAGTTCCAGCGGAACCTCTTTGTTGAAACGCAGATTCCAGTCGTTATGCGACCTGCCGAAGTGTACCGGCTGGGAATCCTGAGAGACGTTGAGCTGGGCAACCCCGCCGGTCACGTGGTAATCGACGCGAGGCGCATCGTAGGTATCACTGTAGTTGAAATCCGCGTCCATCAAATGATTCGCACCGCCGTTGATGGTCAGTTGCCCAGCGCCGATTTCCAAGGTCGCGCGGGCGGATTGCGCGCCCTGCAGCTCCACCGTCTGGGTGGTGTGTCTCAGCTCCGAGGAGAAACCGCGCCGGCGCGAAAAACCATGCCCGTGCCAGAGAAGAAGGATGAGGACAAAGACAAATGCGAGTGTGCCGACTGTCGCGCCGGTCGAAATGCCGGAAGAAGCGTTGGGATTGCGGCTTCTTTGCACGTTATCCCAAATTTTCCCCAGGCCGATAAAAATCAGAATAAGAGGCCAGTACGTCGCAAGAATCGGCCGGGGATCGAAAGCCGGCCGCCAGTTGGCAAAGAGGAAAAGTGCGCCAATCACGATGAGGAGAATGGGAACAACCAGCGACGTACGTCTGGGATTACCTTCCTGGGTCATGGCACACCTCCGCTACGTGTAATACGCGCGAGAATGAGAAATAGTTCAGCGACCCAAGAAGTTCACTGTTCCACTACGGCCGGTGGTGCCAAGCAACGGGACTGCCGGCAGGAAGCCGGCGCTGCCAAGCACCATGCTCCCGGGATGGCCGGAAAAATCTCCTCCCGGCAGCCACGCGGGATCACGAGGACCGCGGCGTAATTCTGAACATCGCGGTGTGATAAAGTGCGGGCGGAGTGTGACCGAGGCATCGGATGGCAGCCTACGACAAGATCATTTGGATCGTGCTGGATAGTGTGGGAATCGGTGAGCTTCCCGACGCCGCGGAGTACGGCGACGTGGGCAGGAACACGCTGGGACACATCGCGGAGTCACGGGCACTGGCGATTCCAAATCTCGTGAGGCTCGGGCTCGCGAGTATTGCGCCGCTAAAATTTCAAACGCCGCCGGCCGCGCCGCTGGGCGCGTACGGGAAGGGTGCGACGCACTCCCCGGGAAAAGACACCACGACGGGACACTGGGAAATGGCCGGAGTGTGGCTGGATCAGGCGTTTCCCGTTTACAAGAATGGATTTCCCAAGGATTTAATCGAGGAGTTTGAGAAGCAAATCGGCAGAAAGACGATCGGAAACAAGCCGGCGTCCGGGACGGAAATCATCAAGGAGCTGGGCGAGGAACACGTGCGAACGGGCAAGCCGATTGTGTATACATCCGGTGACAGTGTCTTTCAGATCGCCGCGCATGAAGCGGTGATCCCGGTTCCGGAACTATATCTCATGTGCGAAATCGCGCGGAAACTTCTGGATGGGCCGCACCGTGTTGGGCGAGTGATCGCGCGGCCGTTCACGGGAGTACCGGGGAATTTCGCGCGCACTTCGCGGCGGCATGATTATGCGGTCGATCCCCCGAAGCCGATGCTGATGGATGTCCTGGCAGAGCACAAAGTGCCGGTGCTCGGAATCGGAAAGATTCATGACATCTATAACGGGCGCGGCGTGGATGAATATGTCAGCACGAAGAGCAACGCCGACGGCATGGAGAAATTGACGGTGGCGCTTCGGGAACGTAAACGCGGGCTGATTTTCTGCAATCTGGTGGATTTTGACATGCTGTACGGCCACCGGAAAGACGTGGCAGGTTTTGCCGAATCGCTGGAGGAGTTCGACCGCTGGCTCGCGGAGTTTTTGCCGCTGCTCGGCCTTTCAGACATGCTGATGATTACTGCAGACCACGGCTGCGATCCCGATCCCCGCTGGGAGACGACGGACCATTCGCGGGAGTATGTGCCGATCCTGGTGTATTCGCCGGGAGCAGGGGCGGGCGCGAATCTGGGTGTGCGCGAGACGCTGGCAGATATGGGACAGACCATCGCCGAGAACTTTGGAGGAACGATTCCCCACGGAACGAGCTTCTTACATGAAATGACAAAGCCACGAAGTGATGGGGTAGCGAGGTAGCAAGGTAAGACGAGGGAAGGAGGGAGTGTTGAGCGGCGGGTTGCCATTTGGGAATAATCCCTCCACACCGAAGGTCGTCAGTTGCCAGAGGCGCTGGCGTGGGAGCCGGGAGCGTAGTAGCCGTTGCGGGTGCGGGCGACGAGCTTCCCGCGGCCGCGCGGGGGAATGACTTCCACCTGAACGATGCGGAAGGTGCCGTCGCGGCGGGTGTTGGTCGGATAGTAGGCGAGGGTGTATTGATTCCGGATGTCGTGGGCGACCTGCTGGCAGATATTGTGGACGTCATCGACATTTTCGGGAAAATAAGCGATGCCGCCAGAAGCCTGAGCAATCTCTTCCAAAGCTCTTTTGGCCTTCTTGGCGCTTTTCTTGCTTTCCTGACTGAGCAGCCCGATCGTATAAATGACGGTATCAGTCTTCTGAATTTCGCGAATCGTTTTTTCCAGGGAATTGTGGCTGGTATTGTCTTCGCCGTCGGTAACGATCAGGAGGACGTGCTTGTCTTTTGAGGCTTTTTTCAGATGATCGAGAGAGCCGATGATGGCGTCATAGAGGGCGGTGCTGCCGCGTGAATCGATGCGCTCAAGAGCTTCCTTGAGCTCGGGAATGCTGCTGGTGAAGTCCTTGTCGAGATCGAGATAAAAGTCGTCATTGAAATTGACGACGAAAGCTTCGTCCTGGGGATTACTGGCCTGGACGAGGGTGATGGCGGCTTCGTTGACGCGGGGGCGCTTGTCGCGCATGCTGCCGCTGTTGTCGATGACCAGACCCATGCTGACGGGGAGGTCTTCACGCTTGAAGACGGAGAGCTTCTGCTCGACCTTGTCTTCGAAGATACGGAAATTCTCCGACTTGAGTCCGTCGGCAAAACGCTGGCGGTCGTCAAGGACCGTGGTGTGCAGGACGACCAGATTTACGTCCACCTTGATGCTGGGGCCCTGCTTGTTGGCGTTGACGTCTTGCCCGGAAATGGGCGGGGGCGGCGGATTGGGTACGGGGATTTGGGAGAGAGAAGGCGACGCCAGCAGCGCCAAGGCAAAGAGCAGAATCAAAAAGTGACGCAAGGGGGAATACAGGCGGCGCGGAAACTCAGTGGCTGGGGGCGTAGTACCCGGTCTTCGAATAAACGCTGAGGGGCGGAAGTCCCTTGGGGGTGCGCAATTTGATCTTGACCTTGCGCCAACGCGCATCGTGGGCTTTGTTGCTTGGTCGGTATCCGAGAACATATTGATTTCGCAGCTCCATGCCGATTTTTGAAGCAATGTCTGGAAGCTCTTCCAACTTCTCGACCGCGAAGACGCGACCCCCCGTCATTTCCGTAACTTCGCTGAGAAGCGAAGGGCCGTTCAGTTCTTCCGGGGTCCTGCTGCGATATCCGAACGGGTCAAAGATGCCGATCGCGTAGAGCTGCGTGTCCGCTTCCTTTACCAGCCGCTTGATATCGCTTTCGTTGTACCGGCTATGATTATCTCCTCCATCGGATAGGATGAGCAAGGCGCGCTTGGCGTTGTGTGCACCCCTCATCTGGCTGAGGCCGAGATAGATGGCATCGAGGAGCGCGGTGCGGCCTTTTGGAACCGTCAACATCAAGCGGCTTTGGAGGTCTTCCACACTATTGGTGAACGAACTTGTCAGCTCCGCGCGCTCGTTGAAGCTCACGAGAAAGAATTCATCCTGGGGATTGGCGGTCTTGAAGAATTGCACGGCGGCTTCCCGGGCCTTGGCAACTTTATTGGCCATGCTGCCGCTGAAGTCAAAAATCACGCCGATGGAGATCGGCACATCTTCGGCGGAAAAGGTAATGACTTCCTGCTCGATGTTATCCTCGAAGACACGAAAGTTGTCCGGTTCGAGTCCGGTGACCAGACGATTGAAAGGGTCCGTGACGGTGACGTTCAGTAAGGCGAGGTCCACATCCACGTGCAGGGTTTGACCGGGTTGGAAAGGCAAGCCCGCCGTATTTTTTCTTACGTCGTCCTTCTTGACTTCTTCTTTCCTGGCTTCTTCCTTGGGTTTGTTTTCATCCCCGGCTGTTTGCGCGGCGGTGAGGGCGGCTGGCGTGAAGAAAAGGCAGAAGAAGAGCAGAAATGGAAAAGAGAAACTCAAAACGCGAGTCATCAGAGCGCTTGACCGAAAAGCGGTCCACAATAAATCGCGTTCCACGGCACCCCCAACTCCGCGACCAGGCCGGGGCGGCCGCGCGGTTCGGTCTAATTGCGATTCTACCACCGGGCTTTCCGAAAACAAGCTTAATTGACGCAAGCGGCAAGCCTTGCACTGCGATGAACTCCGGAGAAAAAGTGGCGAGCGATTGCCTTGTCTCATGCGAGGATAGTCCTCAGTTCTATAGGACTCCAGAAGTATGAAAAGATTATAGGGAATGGAGCACTGGAAGCGATGAACGCGGGGAAGGTGGTCATCGTCATACCGGCGCGATATGGATCGACACGGTTGCCGGGGAAGCCGCTGGTATCGCTGGCGGGAAAAACCATGATCCAGCGGGTCTACGAGAGGGCGAAGCTGGCCCAGCGGGCGGACCAGGTAATTGTAGCGACGGACGACGAACGTATTGTGGGGGCCGTGGAAGGCTTCGGCGGCGAGGTGAGAATGACGCGTGCGGATCACCGTACAGGAACCGAGCGGGTTGCCGAAGTGGCCGCGCACGTTGCGGGTGAGGTTTTCGTGAACGTGCAGGGAGACGAGCCGCTGCTGGATCCCGCTGCGGTCGACACGGCCGTCAACTCACTGCTGGAAGAACCGGCGGCTTCGATCAGCACGGTGGCGACACGGATCAAGAGCCGGGCGGACATCATGGACCCCCATGTGGTGAAAGTAGTGCTGGATTTTGACGGCAACGCGCTCTATTTTTCACGGGCGCCGATTCCGTGGGTGCGAGATACGGCCAGCAAAATCCAGGTGCGCCACCTGAAGCATCTCGGG
>WNEZ01002353.1_pt1 | contig 16182 bp, 15 predicted proteins | sample 5400521 | NCBI WGS metagenome assembly WNEZ01 (sample SAMN13153339, study PRJNA577476) | soil metagenome | isolation source: 120 cm saprolite under Douglas fir tree site 2 hole 1 replicate 1 | place: USA:California | collected 2015-04-18
GAGCAGCACGTGGGTTCCGACATGAGCTGGTTCTTCGACGAGTGGGTGCAGGGCAACGCCATCCCCAAGTATGTGTTCTCGTGGCGCGCCGAACCCGCTCAGGGCGGGCACTACACCCTGCGGCTGCGTGTACGCCAAGAGGACGTGCCCGAGCACTTCGTCATGCCCGTACCGGTAAAAATCGGGTTCGCCGACGAAACGATGTACGCGTACGTGCGGATCAAGGTGACCGGACCTTTGACCGAGGCGACCCTGGATCTTCCAGCGGAGCCCACGCGGGTCGAGTTCAACCCGTTGGAATCCGTTCTGGCGGACGTGAAAGAAGAGGAGTGGGAGTAAGGTCAGCCGCATGCGAGCGATGCTGCTCGACGCACCGCGCCGCCCGCGGTCCTACAAGTTTGAACGCGGAACGCGGAACGCGGAACAGATCACGCAAGCTCTGAGCCGGAGAGTCGCCCTCGAAGATCGAGCCTTCCCAACCGTTCCGCGTTGCCTCAAGGCAGCTGCCAGATCTCCACTCTATTCCCCGTAAAGATCGGGATCAACACGCGCCTCCGCTTGCCGTCGTATCCGATGTCGGCCGGGCTGGGCACGCCGGTAATCACCTTCACTTCCTGTCCGGTCTCGTAGCTCGACACGGTCGAGTCGCTCCAGCTCGAGACGAGCATCCGGCTCCCGGCCATCTCGACGCCGTCGAACCCGCCCGGACCCTTGGCGATCACGCTCGGCGCCTTGTCACCCGGCTTCCACGCCAGCACCGAGCGCCCGCCAAACTGCACGACGATGAAGCGCTTGCCCACCGAGTCCAGCGTGATCCCGTTCGGCCGGCCGAGCGTGTCGCCCCGCACCGCGACGGTCACCTGCCGGTCCGTACCGACCCGGAAGATCCGATCCGGCCCCGGGTGCAGCATGTTGCCGACGTCGTCGAACCGAATGCCGGTGTCGGTGATGTAGAGCGCGCCGGTCTGCGCGATCGCGATGTCGTTCAGGAACACCGCGCCCAGGCCGGCCAGGCTGACGCTGTCCCTCGGCGCGCCGGTCTTGGCGTCGAATGAGCGGACCATGTCGATGTCCGCTACCCACAACGTGTCCCCCCGGATGGCCAGCCCCTTCGGGGCGTTGAGCGTCACGCCACCATGGCCGCCCTCGATGAACTTGAGGTTCTCGACGGCCCCGTCCGGCCGCACCCGGCTGATGAACCCGTTGTTGTCCTTCGTCGTGGGACCGCCGTTGATGTTCGAGACGAAGTAGATGTCCTGCACGGGGTCGTGCAGCACGGATTCCGGCGTGAGGAACCCTTCCACCACCGTGACCTTCGTCGCGGCGGGAGGCGGTGCCTGCGTGGGCGTCGGGGCGGGCGTGGGGCCCGCGGTCGGCGCGGCTGGTGCAGCCGTGTCCGCCGCCGGCGGCGTCTCGGATACAGGTTGGGTCTTGTCCAGCCGCTGGCAGGCTGCGCCAAGGGCGATGAGTGCGGCGTAGAGGACGGTTCCTCTCATGGATGATCTTCCTCCTCGGCCACTGCCTTGATGTGCCGCAGCACTCGCGCATGGATCATCGCGACGAGGCCCCCGGCAGGCAGCGTCCAGTAGGTCTGCGGAAACATGTCCACCACGTATCGCGTCCGCCCCTCGAGCCTGGTGCGGTTGCCCGGCAACGCAACGAGCCGGAACTCCCCGTGGGTCGCACGGAAGTACCCGGCGAGGTGCGGCGGGTTCACTTCCGGGTAGGGGCTCCATTCCCGCATCGGAGGCGCCTGGGCCGTGATGTCGAACCCGAGCACTCGATTCTCATCCCACACAGTGATCGGCTCCACGAAGCTGCCGGTGGTGAAGTCGCAGTAGCGCGTCGCCCCGACGCCCGTGCCCTCGATCCGGGCGCGCAGCGGCGCGGCGACGCCGGCGCGGAACACCCATTCGCGGGGCGGTGGCAGCTCCGGAAAACTGACGACGTGCCGCCAGACGACGGCTGGCGGGGCGTCGATGTCCACCGCGGTGACGACCTCATGTGACGGCGCAGCCTGTCTCGGGCTCGCGAGCACCATGAGCGGCGCGAGCAGCGCCGCAAGCCCGGCCCGCGCAGGCGGCCCCACGCTCCGCAGCGCAACAGCACGGCCGAGGATCGCTCCCGGAAGGGCGAGCAGCGCCGCGATCGGGAACGCCATTGCGATGCAGACAGCGCCCTCCAACGCGAACACGAGCATCGCGCCGCCGGCGAGCGCCACGGCGAGAAACGCCACCTGCATCGTGTGGCCCTCGCTCTGCGCACCCCGAGCATTGAAGACGTAGGCGCTGATGTATCCAATCGTAAAGGGCGTACCGAGAAACAAGCCGGCCGAGTACATGCGCCGCAGGTACACGCCGATCAGGACCGTGGGAATGGCGATCGCGAGCGCCGCGGCAACGCCCAGCAGTCCGGCTCGGAAGCGGAGGTCCACGGCAGTGGCGAGGGCCGCTGGTGCGCCCCAGTCGGCGCGCGACGGCAGCAGCGCCAACCACAGCATCACCGCGCCGGGCACGAAGAAGAGCAGGCACCACCAAGGCGAGCGTCCGGCATCTACGGCGCGGCGCAGCGTCATGCTCACGCCGATCCACAGGAACGGCAGCGTCCACAGGACGAGCGCTGGCGCGAGCCAGGCCGGCGCGCCTCGCAACAGTTGCTCGCGGAGCACCCACAGGGGGTTCAGATACGTGAGCGGCGTCCACAGGCGGTGAGTGAACGCCCAGACTACCGCGGCATCCACCCCGTACTTGAACAGCATCAGACCGGCGCCGTGCAGCAGGTAGGTACGCCGATCGACAGGGTCGTGGAAAGAGAACCAGAGGCGCAGCCAGCGCCCCCCCCTCACGCCTTCGCCTCCTCCAGCTCCTTTTTCCGCACCTCCGCCACCTTCTGCGCCGCGTCGGGCGGGACCTCCTGGTACACGTGGAACTTCGACCGGTAGGTGCCGCGCCCGTGCGTGATCGAGTGTAGCGTCGTGGCGTAGCGGTCCAGCTCGGCCTCGGGGACCAGCGCCTTGACCTTCACCAGGCGGCCGTCAGGCTCGGTGCCGAGGATGTGGCCCCGGCGCGACGACAGATCGCCCATCACGGCGCCCTGGTAGTCGTCCGGCGTCGACACTTCGAGCTCCAGGATCGGCTCGAGCAGCACCGGCCGGCAGTTCGGGCTCACGTTTCGAAACGCGAGGATGCCGGCCATCTTGAACGACATTTCGTTCGAGTCCACGTCGTGATAGGACCCGTCGTACAGCTCCACCTTGAAGTCGACCACAGGATAGCCGGCCACGGGACCGCGCGCCGCGGCTTCCTGGATGCCGCGCTCCACCGCCGGGATGTACTGCCGCGGGATTACGCCGCCCACGATCTCGTCCAGGAACTGGAAGCCCGAACCCCGCGGCAGGGGCGCAATCCGGATCCAGCAGTCGCCGTACTGGCCGCGGCCGCCCGTCTGCTTCTTGTGCTTCCCCTGCCCCTCCGCCCGCGCCTTGAACGTCTCGCGGTAGGCGATCTTCGGCTTCCCGATCACCGCGTGCACCCCGAACTTGCGGGCCAGCCGACCGACGATGATCTCGAGGTGGCGCTCCCCCAGCCCGCGGATCAGTGTCTGTCCCAGCTCGCCCGAGTACTCGTGCTGGAACGTCGGATCCTCTTCGTGCAGCTTGTGCAGCCCGTTCGAGAGCTTTTCCTCTTCGCCGCGCTGCTTCACTTCGATCGCCTCGGTGATCACCGGCTCGGGGAAGGGGATCTTGGGGAGCACGATCGCGTGGTCCTTGGTCGAAAGCGTGTCGTTGGTGTGCGTATCTCGCAGCTTGGCCACGACCCCGATGTCCCCAGCGTGCAGCTCCGGGATTTCGATCCGATCCTTCCCCACCGTCACACAGAGGTGGTTCAGCTTTTCGACCGCCTCGCGCGGCGCGTTGTAGACGTCCTGCCCGTTCTTGACGGTCCCCGAGTACACTCGGAAAAACGTCACGTCGCCCACGTGCGGCTCGGAGATCGTCTTGAACACCTGCGCCACGAACCGCCCGGTGTCCTCGGGCTTCAGTGTCACCCGTTCCGCGCTCCCCCAACGCTGCGCTTCCACCGGCGGCCGCTCGTTCGGCGCCGGGATCAGCTCCACGAGCTTCGAGAGCAGGGCGCGCGTGCCGTAGGTCAGCTCGGCGGCACCGCAGAACAAGGGGAACAGCTCGCCTTTCGACATGCCCGCCTTCATCGCCGCGATCGCCTCGTCCCGCCCGATCTCCTCGCCGCCCAGGTAGCGCTCGAGCAGCGTATCGTCCGTCTCGGCGATGCGCTCGATCAGCTCCTTGGAGTAGCGCTCGAACCGGTCCCGGTACTCGGGTGGGACGTCCACCTCCTCGTACTCGCCGGCCTTCGTGCCCTTCTTGTACATGTGGCACTGCTTCGAGAAGAGGTTGATGATCCCGTGGAACTCGGGGCCTTCGCCCACCGGGATCTCCACCGGGATCACCTTGGGCGTGAGCCGCTCTTTGACCTGGCGGTAGACCTTCTCGAAGTCGGCGTGCTCCTTGTCCATCAGCGAGACGAAGAACAGGCGCGGGATCGCCCGCTTCTCGCAGTAGTCCCAGACCTTTTCGGTGCCCACCTCCACACCGCCCGTGGCGGAGACGACCACGACCGCCCCGTCCGCCGCGTACACGCCCGCGAGCGCCTCCCCCGTGAAGTCGAGATAGCCCGGCGTGTCGATCAGGTTGAGCTTCGCGTCCATCCACTCGGCGACCGCGATGGCGAGATTGATGGAATACTTGCGTTCGATTTCGTCGGGGGTGTAATCGGTGAGAGCGGTACCGTCCTTCACGGATCCGTGGCGCTTGCTCGTGCCGGCCACGAACGCGAGGGCGTCGACCAGGGAGGTCTTTCCGCTCGCGCCGTGGCCCACAACCGCCACGTTGCGGATCTCCGGTGTCTTGTACACGCGCATGGGCGCATGCAGCTCCTGCTGGGGGTGAGGTGAATATGGAGCACGAAACAGCAGCCAGGCTAGGTACGTCTAGGTGTTGACAGCCTCCGCCCTGGCCACTCGGTCCGGTTCACTCTTCGGCAACCACAGCGCCACCAGTCCACCCAGCAGCATCACCCCTCCCGCAAGGAGGAACGTGCTTCGCTGGCCGAGCCCGTCGTACGCCAGACCAGCGGCGAGTGGGCCGAAGCTGCGGCCCAGCGCGGCGAACGCCTGCGCGGCCCCGAGGATCGTGCCCTGTTCCGTAGGGTCCGCGTAGAGGGACACCAGGCCCGCCGCGGCGGGTGCGAACAGGCTGTTCGTGAAGGCGAGCGGGACCGTCCAGGCGTACACCAGCAGGCTGGTGCCGGCCCACGGCAGCGCCGCGATGCTCACTCCCATCCCGAACAATCCGACGATGAGCAGGGCGCGCGCGCCCGTGTGCCGCTCGATCCGACCGAACAGAAAGCCCTGAACCAGCGCGGCGATCGCACCGATGAGAACGAACAGCCAGCCCAGCTCCCTCGCTCCCCAGGCGAACGCCTTGGCGGTGTGCAGCGGCAGGGCCACGGTGTAGCCCGCGAAGGCGAACGGCGCGAGGAACCATACGAGCATCAGCGGCCGCAGCGGCTTTCGAGCAAGCGCTTCCACCATGTGACCGAAATCGAACAACGGCCGCGCCGTGCGGTGCTCGACGGCGAGCGACTCCCGCAAGATGGCGCTCGCCGAGAAGAAGTTGACGACCGACAGCCCAGCGGCGATGAGCCCGGGCGCGCGGTGACCCACGTACTGGTCGGCGAGCCCGCCGATCAGTGGGCCGAGCACGAATCCGATCCCGAACGCGGCCCCGATGACACCCATACCGCGGGCCCGCTCCACCGGCGACGTGATGTCCGCCATATACGCCTGCGCCGCCGAGATGTTGCCACTCGCGAACCCGGAGATAACGCGGGCGACGAACAAGACGGCGTACGAAGGGGCGAAAGCAAACAAGACGTAGCCCAAGGCGTTGATCACCATCGTGGTGAGCAAGATTGGTCGGCGGCCGATCCGATCCGACAGCCGGCCGAGTAGCGCCGTCGCCAGGAACTGCATGGCGGAGAAGACGAACACGAGCGCGCCGTAGCCGATCCCCTGCGCCCCGAACCTGAGGGCGTACACCGGCAGAATCGGGATCACGATCCCGAACCCGATGAGGTCGATCAAGACCGTGAAGAAGATGACGGCGAAGCGCGAGCCGGTCGGGGGCGCGGTCACGGGTTGGCCTGGCGCCAGTCGTGCCAGTCGTCGTCGATCGCGTCCGCCAGGCGACGAGCGGAGTCGTAGAGCCAGTGCTTGTCGCGCCGCTTCAAGTCCGCTCGGATGGCGCGGGAGCCGGGAGTGCCGAGGTGAACGTTGGCCGTCTCACAACCCATGGCGGACAACAGCCGTGCTTCGTCGCGTTTGCGCGGGAGCTCGTTCAACTTTACCCGCGAGCAGTCCGGCGCGAGCCGCCGCACGAGCCAGGCACCGTCCACCCGGACGCACGGATCGGGACAGCGAACGCCGCGACGCAGGATCGCGTCATAGTGGATCTTCCCCGCCGTGCCGCTCAGCACCCACAACGCGCGCCGCACCATCCTCCCCCTCCCGCCGTTGGCGCTCACGGCGAGGGTACAGGCAGAGGGAGCGAGTGCCTTTGCCTCACGCGCGACCCGCCCCCCACGCCACGCGGCGAGCGCGACGAACCGCTGGCGCCCCAGGCTCCCGAGTCCGGCGACGCGATGAACGATCCTCGCCTTGAGTCCGCGCTCGGGGAGGGCCCGTCGGAGCGAGGCCAGGACGGCGGGGGGGATGGGGGATTTCACCGTCGGAAGCGACTCGAGCTTGTGCCAAAAGGTCTCCGGATCGTGCAGGCGATACAGCGCCATCTCGCGCAGCGCGGTATGATGCTCCGCTAGCACGAACGCCTGTCCCCCTTGCTCGAGCGCCTCCCGGTAGCCGTCGAGAATTGCCCCCACCGCTTCCTTGCCGTCGATTTTCAAGTCGTGATATTCGCGCGCGACCAGCGCGCTGGTGGCGAGCCGCACCAGGTCATTGGTGTACGGCAGTGGCCACGCTTCGTCGAAGTCGTTGACCCCCCACACCAACCGCCCCTCCGCGTCGCGCCAGGTCCCGAAGTTCTCCACATGCAGGTCCCCCACGGCCAGCACGGTCGGCGCCGCGGCGACGTCAGCCACCAGCGTCCGCCAGCGGGCCGCCCACCGGTAGAACGTGGCGCGGAGGAACGGGAAGATCCCGGCGCTCATCGCGTGATGCTTGAGCTCGAGATCCGGTTTGACGAGGGGAATCCGCTCGGCGAGCCATGCCTCGTAGCGCGCCGTCGCCGCGACGATCCCGATCTCGCTCCGATCCTTCATGCGGGCTACAATCTACACTGCCCCTAACGGATGCGTCCCATGACGATGTGGCACCGCCTCGGCGACAAGCCCGAGCTGCTCGTTCGTGTCCCCGCCGTCTTCAAGCTCGACCGCTGGTCGGTCGCCGTTTTCCACCATGACGGTCGGTTCCGCGCGATCGGCAACGCCTGTAACCACAAAGGTGGCCCGTTGTCGGAGGGCCGGCTGCACGGCGAGTTCGTGATGTGCCCGTGGCATGCCTGGGAGTACAGCGTCATCACGGGCAAGGGCCCGGAAGGCTACGACGAGGAGCAGGTCCCGGTCTTCGCGGTCGAGGAGCGGGAGGACGGCGTCTACGTCCAGACGCCCCCGGTGATGCCGCGGAAGCTCGTCAAGCACAAACCATCACACCTGCTCGAGGTCCATCCCAAGCCCGCCGGCGCGCCGCCGCGTGTGCTGGTCATCTCCACCACCGCAATGGACGACGTGAACCCGCGCTTCTCTACGTCCGACGCGCTGCTCCAGCACGCCCTGGACCAAGCAAAGCGCCGCGGAGCCGACACGCAGCACATCAAGCTGCGCGACCTCAAGTTCCGCCACTGTGAGGGCAACTACTCGAAGGCCGCGCGCGCCTGTACTTGGCCTTGCGCCATCACCGAGCGCGACCCCGATGATCAGCTCACGCCGGTCTACGAGGGGCTGGTGCATTGGGCCGACGTGGTGTTGATCGGCACGCCGATTCGCTGGGGGAACGCGTCGTCGCTGTATTACAAGATGATCGAGCGTTTGAACTGCGTGCAAAACCAGGTCACGATCCAGGATAAGGTGCTGATCCGGAACAAGGTGGCGACGTTCATCATCACGGGCGGCCAGGACAACATCCAGGCGGTCGCGGGCGCCATGTTCACCTTCTGGGCCGAGCTCGGCTTCGTGTTCCCGCCGTTCCCTTTCATCGCGCACTCGCGCGGCTGGGACGCGGAGGACATGCAGAACAACGTGAGGCAGGTGCGGACCAGCGACACGCTCAAGGAAGCCGCCTATGAGCTGCTCGACCGGGCCCTCGATTTCTGGACCATCATCGACCGGCACAAGGCCGAAATGGACAAGCCGATGGAGCGCGCCGGGCGCAAGGCGAGCACGCTTCCCGAGCCGGAAGAGATCGAGGAGGTCACCGCATGACCCGTCGCATGGAGGTGGCCAAAGCCTATGAGCAGGCGCTGTTCGCAGGAAATCGAGCGGAAACCGGGGGCTACTTCACGGATGACATCGTCTATTGGGTGGCCGGCGCTCCCCGGATCGGCGGCGAATGGCGAGGCCGCGAGGCGGTGCTCGATGCCCTCTGGAACCGCGAGCCCGGACTGGGCGCCGCCGACTGGGGCTACGAGGACGTCTGGCGCGATTGGTACGAGGCCGAAGATCGCGTGATCGTGGAGCTCCGCGAGCGCTCGTGGTTGAAGTCCGACCCCAAGGACGTGATGGACCAGCGGACGTGCTGCATCCTTAGGTTTCGGAGCGATCGGATCAGCGAGATCCGGGATTACACTGACAGCCATATTTACGAGGAGTACTTGAAGCGCCACCGCGGCGAGCTGCCCAAGTTCAAGCAGCGCTAGCGCGTACGTGTGTGACCGGCATCACCCTGTTAACACCCTCCCGGTCGTAGGGTCTTATCTGCGAACCTCAACCGGGACCATGTATGCGACGTCATATCGCCCTCTTCGCCGTGCTGGCGCTGAGCGCACCCGTAGTGCTGTCGGCCCAGGACTCGAACGACGTGAAGCACGACCGCAAGGAAGTGCGCCACGACCGCCGTGAGCTGCGCGGCGACCGCAAGGACATCCGCCACGACACCAAGGACGTCCGCCAGGACCGCCGGGAGGTCCGGCAGGACCTGAAGAACGGCGATACCACCGCGGCGCGGCACGAGGTGCGCGACCTGCGGCAGGATCGCCGCGATCGTCGCCACGACGTGCGCGATGCACGCCGGGATCGCAAGGATCTACGGCAGGATCGGAAGGACGTGCGCGAGGACAAGCAGGAGAAGAAGGACAGCACGAAGTAGGGCGCCCGGATAGCCGTATGGCGCGGGCCTCCTTCGCGACAAAAGGACGCAGTCGCTTCGGGAGACCCGCGCCGTCCAGCATTTCGGGCTCAATCTATCGCGTCGAGCTTCTGGTCTCTCCTGCGGGCCAACCAGTACAGCGGAATCCCGAGCAGCAGTGTCAGCCCGCTGTACGCCCACGCCGTGCCGATCGAGCGCGTCCGCGCGACCCAGCCCCACACCGTCTGCCCGACCACCCCGCCACTGCTCGCGAACATCGAGTCGAGCGAGATGATCGTCGCCCGCTGGGCCGACGGGATGTGGGCGTTGAGATAGGCCTGTTTGACGGGCAGCGCGAGCCCGACGGCCACGCCGTATAGCAGGTACAGCGATACGACCGCGAAGAAGTTCGTCAGCAGGCCGCACGCCACTGCCAGCACCGCCTGGGCCCCCGCCGAGAGGATGAGCAGTCCCGTCCGCGTCCGCACCACGCGAGAGAGCGGAGCGACGCACGCATTACCCACGATCAGGCTCAACCCGACCAGCGCGCTGATCACCCCGTCCACCCACACGAGATTCCGTCCCAATAGATCGAGGAAGTAGCGCTGCCAGCTGTAGAAGCCGAAGATCATGAAGCTCATCGAGACGAGCGATGCGAGCATGACGGGCCGGACGACCGGATGGTGCAGGCCGTAGGTGAGCCCCTCCACGAAGACACGCCGCAGCTCTGCCGGCACCCGCCGCAGCTGCAACGCCCGCGGGGTGAAGCCGAGCTCCGGCATGCGGAACCACGCCAGCAGGAACAGCGGCACGACCAGGGCGGCCCGCACCAAGTACGGGATGTCGAGGCGAATCTGGCCCAGCAGGCCGCCGCCGACCGTCCCGACCAGCATCGCAGCCCCGAACAGCATCTGCCCTCGGGAGAACACGCGCTCGAGCGGCTCATCGTAGCCGCTCGCCTGGAGGGCATCGACCAACCAGGCATCCACGGCGCCCGTGTAGAAGGTGTATCCCAGTCCGAGGAACACCGAGACCCACATGAACGCCCAGAATCCACCGCCGCGCCATGCGATGGCCACGTAGAGCAGCGTCGTCACGAACAGCGTGACGAGGCAGAGCAGCAGCGACACCCGACGTCCGACCGTGTCCGCCACGACTCCCGTGGGGACTTCAAACACCATCGAGCCGAGCGTGAACGCCGCGTTCGTGAGCAACACCTGCTGGATGTCGAGCCCGGCGCCCATCTTGAACAGGGTATCGATGCCCCAGATGAGCGACATCGCCAGGTTGAACAGCCCTGTGATGGCGAAATAGGTCCGGATGATCGTGTGCGGGCCCGTCTTCACGCCGCCACCACCTGGGTATCGGTCCACGCCTTGAGCGCCGTCGCCGTGAGGATCACGGCCCCCCCCATCACCGCCAGCGGGCCCAGCGTCTCACCGTGCGCCAGCCACGCCCAGACGGGGCTCAGCACCGGCTCGACCAGCAGGAACAGGGACGCCTCGAGCGCGGGCACCCGGGTGATGGCGCGCGACAGGAACACGTACGCGAGTCCGAGCTGAAACACGCCGAGGTAGATCACGATCAGCCAATCGGTGGCGCGGCCGGCCTCGAGTGGCAGCGCCCCCGGCAGACAGACCAGGCATACGATCAGGTTGCCGCACGCCGCCGCGGCCGCGATGGGGCCGTGGTCCGCGCCGCCCCGGCGGGCCAGCCAACGGTAGCCCGTCACCGTGAACGCCCATGCCAGTGCGCTCCCCGCCGCGAGCACGTTGCCGAGGATAGGATCCGGCGCGGTCGCGAAATGTCGCTGCCCGCCGACGAACAGCAGGGCGAGGCCAAGAGCCAGCACGCCCATGAACGCCAGGTCGGCCGCCCGCACGCGCTCGCGCAACAGCCACGGCGCGAGCGCTACGACGAACAGTGGATTCGTCGCCTGGAGGAAAACAGTGTTGGCCGCCGTGGTGAGCTTGTTCGCGAACACGAACAACAGCCCGGCGGCCGCGTAGGCCAGGCCCACGAGCCCCACGTGCCAGCTCCACCGGCGTCGAGCTTCGGGGATCAGCGCGAGGATCGCCAGCATGGCGACGAAAGCTCGAACCGCGGCGATCTGCCACGCGTCGAAACGGCTCCCCTTGATGGCCGCCCCCGCCGTCGAGAAGCATGCGGCCGCAAGCGCCAGCTGCAAGCGGGGCCCCACCTTCACGGCAGACTCGCGCGCAGCCAGTCCCGCGCGATGGTCGCGATATCCCGGTGCGCGACGTCCGCGAGGGCGTTGAGCCGCCGCATCTCGGCGTCTGAGATGCGGCCCGCGAGCTGATCGAGGGCCGCAGCCACTCCCGGGTGCCGGGTGATCACTGCCTGCCGGATCACCGGTGCAGCTTCGTACGGCGGGAAGTAATGGCGGTCGTCCTCCAACACGACGAGGTCCAGGGCCTGAATCTGGCCGTCCGTCGAGTTGCCGGCGATCACGTCCACCTTCCCCTCCGCGAGCGCCCGATACGTCAGCCCCAGGTCCATCGCGGTGGGTGGGGAAGCGAACCGCAGTCCGTAGACGCTCGCGAGCCCCCGGAAGCCGTCGGCGCGCTCCAGGAATTCGTAGCCGAATCCGGCCTTCCAGCGCGGCGCCACGCGCGCCAGGTCGGAGATGCGCTTCAGGCCGTGGCGTGTGGCATCGCGGCGTCGCACGGTGATCGCGAACGTGTTGTTGAAGCCGAATGGTTTGCCCCAGACGACCTCGAATCGCTGCGCGTAGTCCCGCGCAACGGTGCGATACACGCTGTCGCGATCGGCGACGGGCGCGTGCTTCAACACGGCGGTGTAGGCGGTCCCCGTGTACTCGACGTAGAGATCGATTTGGCCCGACGTCATGGCTTGATGACACACGAACGTGCCACCGAGGTGGAAGCGCCGCTCTACCGGGAGCTCCGTGCGCCGCTCGATCTGCTGCGCCACGATCTCGCCCAGCAGATCGGACTCGGTGAAGTTCTTGGAGCCCACCACGATCCGGTCGCGGTGGGCACATCCCGTCAGCAGCAGGGCGACCAGGCCGAGGGACCACCGAGGCTGGCCCGGCGTTCTCCCTCTCCCGAAGGGAGAGGGGGACAGGGGGTGAGGGCTCATTTCCCCCGCCACGCGAACCGCCGCGCCGCAGCGCCCAACAGGCCATCCGCCGCGAGCGCCATCACCGCCGCCGGCAGCGCCCCGGCGAGAATGAGGGTGTCGTCCACGACAGCCACGCCCCGGAAGATGTAGACGCCCAGCCCGCCAGCGCCGATCGCCGCTGCAATGGTCGCCGTGCCCACGCTCACGACAGTCGCGACGCGCACCCCTGCCAGGATCACGCCGAAGCCGAGCGGTAGTTCGACCTGCGTGAGCAACTGCCAGTCGGTCATGCCCATGCCCCGTCCCGCCTCGCGCACCGCCGGGTCCACGCCGGCGACCCCCTCGTAGGTATTGCGAACGATGGGCAAGAGGGCATACAGGACCAGCGCGACGATGGCGGTCGTCGCGCCGATGCCGCCGATGAACGGCAGGGGGATGAGGAATCCGAACATGGCGAGGCTCGGCACTGTCTGGAACACGTTCGCCATACCCAGCACGGGGCCCCGCCACGCCGGTCGCCGCGTGAGCAGGACGCCCAGAGGCACTCCGATCACGATGGCCACACCGGTCGAGATCGCGACCAGATACACATGCTGGCCCACGAGGCCCAGGACTTCCTGCGAGTTGCGTACGTAGAACGCCCAGAGGGTCATGCCCAGCCCCGCTCGCGGCTGAAGCCGCGGCTCGGCATCTCCCGCTGAAGCGGGAAGGCATGCCGGTTTACCGGCAGCGGCCGAGCCGCAAGTTCACTCGCGCTCATGCGGCGGCCATGAAGGCCCGACACTCCGGGTTGTCCGACCGCCGGAACTCGTCGGGCGTGCCGAGAAACGCGAGCCGGCCCTGTAGCATGAGCCCGATGCGGCTACCGAGCAGCAGGCCTTCGCGCACGTCGTGGGTCACGAAGACCATGCCTTTCCCGAGCCGCCCCTCGAGCGCCGCGAACTCGCGCTGCAGCTCCACCCGGGTGATCGGGTCGAGGGCACCGAAGGGCTCGTCCAGCAGCAGCAGCGGCGGGTCGGCGGCCAAGGCGCGCGCCACCCCGACGCGCTGGCGTTGTCCACCGGATAGCTCGTGCGGGTAGCGCCCCGCGAAGGTGTCGGGGTCGAGTCCCACGAGCGCCAAGAGCTCGCGCACCCGCGTTGCGATGCGCGCCGGCGGCCAGGCTTCGAGCCGCGGAACGAGCCCCACGTTGCGCTCCACGGTGAAGTGCGGGAACAGCCCCACTTCCTGAATCACGTAGCCGATCCGGCGCCGCAGACGCGTCACCGGAAGATCGGCGGCGCGCTCCCCCGCGACCCGCACCTCGCCGGACGTCGGCTCGAGCAGCCGATTGATGAGCTTGAGCGTGGTGGTCTTCCCGGACCCGCTCCTGCCCAGCAGGACGAGCGTCTCTCCCGCGCCCACGGTGAACGACACGTCCCGCACGAGGGACCGGCTCTTTCTCCGCTCCCCTTTTCCCCGTCCCGGCAGGTCGTAGCCCAGACCCTCGACCTCGAGCGGCTTCGTCATGTGGGCGACACGAGCACCATGAGAAACCGCTGGTCGTCGCTCCGTCCCTGCCAGCGCGCGGCGAGCCCGGCCTCGGAGAGAATCCTGAGGAAGGTGTCCGCGGCGTACTTGTACGAGTGATTCATGGCGAGCCGCTCGCCGCGCGTCAGGCGCAGCGCCTCGCCGCCCAGCAGGGCCTCCACGTCCCGGCCCGCCAGGAAATGCTTGGGGATCAGATGCAGGCCGGGGAGCCGCGGATCGTCGGCCGCTTCGAATACCAGCTCGCCATCGGTGTCACGGATGCCGACGGCGTTGAGCGGCGCCCAGGCGAAGCGACGGTTCAGGGGATTGTCGTAGCCGGCGACCGTCGCATCCCCTGCGTAGATCTCGCCGTCTACGAGGAGCGCGTCGCCAGGCCGCAGCAGCCGCGCCAGGTCGCGCGCCTCGGCAATGGGATCGAAGGCGCCGAGCGTGTTTCCGATGAGCATTACGAGCCGGGGCGGCGTCTCGGGCTCCGCGGCGAGCGCCTGCAACTGGTTGGGGTCCGTGAAGTCCGCCTTGATCCCCTGCGCCGGGAAGCCCGCGGAAAGCGCGCCGGCGCACGCCATCTCGAGCAGGGCCTGGCTCGTATCCACCGGGACGTAGGACACGCGCGCGCCCCGCTCGCGCAGCGCCTCGAGCAGCAGCAGGTCCTTGTCGCCCTGGCCCGCGCCGAGGCTCAGGACCTCGAGCGGGGCCACCGGAAACAGGCGCGCGAGCTCGGCGCCGGAACGGGCGATCAACGACCGTGAGCGCACGAAGTTGCGATACGCGCCGTCCGAGCACAGGGCCAGCCATGCCCGCACCGACAGGGGGAACCAATAGAAGAACTTCTCCGGCAGCCGCCTCGAGCGAAACGCGGAAACGAATTCGTCCGCGAGAGCGTTCTCGGTCAGCAGCGCATGAATCGAGATCATGAAGCGTTGAGAGTTACCGGTTGACGGGTGTGACGGCAACCCGTAGGATTCTCTGAACGGCCGTCTTCCTGATTCTGTCCTAGCGAAGGAGGATGTTATGCAGATCGTCGAGATGCAGGAGCTCGTGCCCAGCTGTCATCGTCCCGAGGTCGTCGAGACGGCGGAGCTGGTGCCCACCTGCCACTCCTAAAGGGAGTGGTTCAATTGCGCCCGGGGGCCCGGACTGATGTCGGGCCCCCGCTGCGTTTCTTGACCCCCGGACCGAGTCTCGGATTCGGGGCATGGGCGGTGGGCGGCACGGAGTGGGGCGCGGCCGCGCCGGAACCCGAGCGCCTTGCCGCGATCCACCGCGCGCTCGAGCTGGGCGTCACCTTTTTCGACACCGCTCCCACGTACGGCGACGGCACGTCCGAAACCCTGCTGGGCCAGGCGCTCAAGGCCGACCGCGACCGCGTCGCCATCGCCACCAAGGTCGGCCCGCGCGACGACCCCCGCCGCTCGCTCGAGGCGTCCCTGCGACGTCTGGCGACCGACTATGTGGATCTGATACAGCTGCACGAGGCGCTCGACGGCTGGGAGCGGCGCCTCGAGCAGCTCCACACGCTGCAGGAAAAAGGCAAGGCGCTGGCGGTCGGCCTCTGCAACGCCACCTCCCGACAGCTGGCGCAGGCCCTGGAAATAGCGCCCCTGGCCGCCTATCAGGGGCCCTACAACCTGTTCGACCGGGATGTAGAGCAGCGGGAGGTGCCGCTGTGCCGAGAGCGTCGGATCGCGTTCCTGGCCTACCGGCCCCTGGCCGCGGGACTCTTGAGCGGGAGGTATCCCACACCCCCGGAGTTCCCCACCGCCGATCACCGACGCAAGATCTACTGGTTCAAAGGCCGGGAGTTCGAGCGCCGGCGGATGGTGGTCGAGCGACTTGGCGCGATCGCGCATCGGCTCGACATGCCGCTGTCGGCGCTGGCGCTCGCATGGGTCGTCGCACAACCGGGCGTCGGTATCGTCCTGGCGGGAGCGCGCAGCCCCGAACAGGTGGAGCAGAATCTTGCCGGCGTCCGACCCCTGACACCCGGTACGCTGGCGGAGGTCGATCGGATCGTGGCGGATGCGTTCCCGTTGGTCCGTGCAACGGAAGCGCTCAAGAAAGAGGCCTCCAGCTGGGGCGAGCGCGAGCGTTTCATCGTCCAGCGGCTGGATGGGAAAACCAGCGCGGAGCTAATCGCCGCCCTGTGGACGGACGGTCACGCGACTCCCATGG
>WNEZ01003682.1_pt1 | contig 16179 bp, 17 predicted proteins | sample 5400521 | NCBI WGS metagenome assembly WNEZ01 (sample SAMN13153339, study PRJNA577476) | soil metagenome | isolation source: 120 cm saprolite under Douglas fir tree site 2 hole 1 replicate 1 | place: USA:California | collected 2015-04-18
AGGCGCAAAAGAAAAGCCGCCATCGCGTCCTAGAACTGCCGACTTTGGAGCAGAGGTTGGTGTGGTCGATGTGGGGGCGCATTCGACCGAGGATCAATCATGGCGATGTTTGATTTCGCAGTTCTCGCGGCAAAGATGCTGTTCTTTATTTGGGCTTTGCAACTAATCTGGATCGGATCGCGTTTACTGGAGCGCCCGGCGAAGAGAGTTTTGCGATCTGTTCTGACGTGGGAACACATACCAATGAAGAAGGCCGCTCAAGCGCTTCGATCGAGTTTCTGAACCGCCAAACGAACGGACCGCCCGAAGGCGGCCTCTGTGTTGGGATTGGATTTATATCAGGCCGCGATCGTAGCGCTCTTCCGGCGGCGATAAGTCATGAAGCCGAGGCCAGCGAAGCCCAGGATCATCATAGCCCAAGTAGAGACCTCGGGGACGGCAGGATCATCATAGCCCAAGTAGAGACCTCGGGGACGGCAGTTATAAAGCTGCCTGAGAATGAAGTCGGCGCCGGGGTATCGAAATAGACGTTTACGAAATAGCTCTTGGCCGTCATCAAATATGGGCTCGGATTCGGGGCGAGAAATTCAATTGAATTTGGTCCGATCATCCAAATGTCGCCTGAGGGAGGTGTTCCAGAACGTTGTTTCAAGCAGCCCAAAATTAGTGGTCGTGATCGTACTAGCGGTAATCACCGCGCCCGCAGCGAACGTAATCTCAAATCCAATGGCTGACTGCGTTTGCCCGTAGGGAACGGTGCCGGCAAAGACGCCCGGACTACCCCGATTGTCATGGAATCCGGTTGCGGCGGCTCCTCCATCAAAGTTGTTTGTCCACGTTTCGGCAGGGGAAACAAGGGCACCACTCGTTCCGGAGCCGATGAATACATAGTCTGCCCCAGCGAGCCAGTACCAGCCATCATTTGGACTGGGTAACTGAGCGGTCGTCTTGTCAGTCAGAAGAATACGGATGTCGGCCATGAGCGGAGTCCAGGCAAACTAAACGATTTTCAAACGGTTTTAGCCAACCGAGAAGTTCGAAGGTTTGCGTTCGAGGGAGTGCGAAGCTATGCGAGAAATGCCTATAAACAAAGAGCTTCATCAATCTCATGGTAGCATAGCGCGCATTTAGAAATTGCAGCGAAGAGTTCGTTTTGAACTCTTAGTCAGACGGATGCAGAGTGAGCGCGGTGCCGGTTGTTTCCTGAGGATTGTCGCAGTCTCACCGTTGCTGATCATGAGCGTGACGCGTCCGCGACCGGTGAACCTTGGCACGGCCTGTGCAAACACAATGACGTCGGGGATTTTGCGGCTTTTTGAGAGCGTTTAGTCGTAACGGGCGGGCGGAGGATGCAATTGGGAAAGCACGCGAAGCGACAGCTTTCGCTCGTCATAGGTCAGTTCGTAACTTGCAAATGAGAGATGCGCTGATCCGGTTCTGCGATACTCGGAACGCATCCGGGGACCAAATTTGAGGTTGGGGTCCGGTCATGCCGCGCACCCACACGAGACCGCTTCGACTTCTCGTCGCTCTATTTAGTTGTTCGCACTCCGCCGGGCCGCATGCCGTACCCAAGCTTATAAAACCGTTGGCGAACAACCTGCACACTTCGCTTTAGCTGCGTCGCAAAGCCAAAGAAAAAATATTGGGTGGCAACAACCTTGTTGCTGCGAAGAATCTTGTCGTTTCAATTTGGCCCGATGCCGATTCGCAGTCACTTCCCCTTCGACGCCTAGGGTTAACCATCGGTTAACCCGCCTCTTGAAGCAGTTCGCCAATGGCCTATCGTGTCAGGATGCGTAAGAAAGATCACCGACTTCAAATGCTCTGGGCGGTCATCCCCGGGATCATTTTCGTCGACGCGGAAAGAAGAGATTGAAATGAGGACCGGCAACAAGCTCGGCGCGATCGACACAGTTCCAGGAGAGGGCATGGTCACTGAACCGGCCGTCAACCCGTGGCTGGATTGGACCGCGCGAGCGGCGATCGTGATCGTATTTACCGCACTCGCTTTTATCAGCCTTGTAGGAATTCCCCAACTCCTTCCACTGGACAGCATTCATAAGGTGCTCGTCGTTGCGGCCCGCATTGCCAATGTCATGTTCTTGAGCCTGATCGCATCTACGACATTGACGCGCCTGGCGCCGATCCTGAAGTCGAGGGGGATCGAGCCGCGGATATCGGCTTTGCTCGGCACGTTCATGAGCATAGGGCTCGTTCTGCTTCCGAAGGCGGATCTCGGTCCGATCCTGTCGGTCACGTCGACAGTGCTGATCATCGCCGGCGCAACGCTTTCTTTCGTCGTGCTTCGCTGGCTCGGCAAATCCTTCAGCATCCTGGCGGAGGCGAGGCGGCTGGTCACCGAGGGCCCGTATCGGATGGTGCGGCATCCGCTTTACATCTGCGAAGGACTTGCCATCGTCGGCGTTGTGCTCCAGGTGATTTCGCCTTTGGCCGTGTTGATCGTGATCGTCACTGCGATCGTTCAATATCGGCGCATGATCAACGAAGAAAAGATTTTGAGTTCGGCTTTTCCTGAGTATCGCGCTTATGCCGCACGAACTCCTCGGGTGATTCCTGCGCTACCTGCCGGTTTCTATTCAATGCCAAATTCCGACATGGGCGACTCCGAAGCGCAATAAATCCCGTAGTACTACGGACAGCCAAGCGGTACTCTCATCTTTTTGCTGCTTTTAGGTCACAACTCGATCGCCCAATTAACGACAAATCGCTTAAAAATAGCCACATCGTTGACTCCGGCGGTCACTTAACACAAAATTAATCGCAATGATGGTCGGGCGTTTCCGCACCATCAGAAGAAACCGAAAATTAATTTATTACGGAGGCGTAAAGTAAAATGCGTAAATTTCTTGGCACTATCACAAAGTTCGGCAAGGACGAAGACGGTGCGTCACTCGTCGAGTACTGCGTGCTTCTCGGAGTGTTGGTGGCGGGAACGATTACCGCGATGCAGCTCATGGGGACGAGTGCTGCTGGTATGTTCACCTACGCATCCGGTCTGTTGGCCGCTCCATAGGAGTCTGACCCCGGAATCGGGTTCGAGATTCCTGTACAACCCAATAACGATTACCGCGATGCAGCTCATGGGGACGAAAGCTGCTGGTATGTTCAGCTACGCATCCGGTCTGTTGGCCGCTCCATAACCCCAGCCTGACCCCGGAATCGGGTTCGGGATTCGACACGTGTAGAACCCAATATTGCAGTTGTTTTGAGTATCGGCTTCGCGCATTGCGTGAGGCTGATACTCGCTTAAGTGCCGCGGATGGCTTTCTTCCTTCGCCGAAAATTTCAACCAGACGCCGGACACGGCTCTGATAACCGTGGCGGATTTGAACGATGCGCAGAAGCAATCTGATCATCCTGCTCGTCGCGCTGGCGATGGGCGGCATCGCCGCCTTGATGGCGCGCAGCTGGATCGCGCAGCACACCACGGCGCAACCTGTAGCGTCGACGAGTACCATCGTGGTGGCCGCGGCGCCGCTGGCGTTCGGCACCGTCCTCACAGAGGATAACGTCTCCGAAATCCCGTGGGCCGAGCCGCAACTGCCTGAGGGCGCGTTTGCGAAAAAGATCGATCTGTTGAGGGAAGGCCGCCGTGTCGTGCTGACGGCGATGGAACGCAGCGAAATGATTACCCGGCCGAAGGTCACAGCGCCGGGCCAGCGGGCGTCGCTTTCCGTTCTGCTCGAGGAGGGCCAGCGCGCGGTCACCGTGCGCGTCGACGACATCAGGGGTGTTGCGGGATTCATCCTCCCCGGTGATCGGGTCGACGTCGTGCTGCTCCGCACCGAGACACAGAAGGGCGAGACGGAAAACTCGGCCGATGTGCTGATTGAGTATGTCAAGGTCCTGGCGATCGATCAGCTCGTCAATGAGCGTCAGGATCAGCCGGCGGTGGCCACGGTCGCCAAGGCGGTCACCTTGCAGGTCAGTCCCGCACAGGCGCAGAAGATTCTGCTCGCCGGCAATATCGGAAAACTGTCGCTGGTGCTGCGGCAGCCGGGCGAGGCGCGCCTCGCCGAGGGCAGGCGTATTACCGACAGCGATCTGGGCCCTGGCTTTGCCCGGCATGAGGCGACGGCCAAGCCGGTGATTGAGAACGTGTCGGTGCCGTCTCTTCTTCAGGCGTTCAAATCGGATACCGTGAAGGTCACCATTTTTCATGGGACCGACGAAAAAAAGTATGAAGTTATTCATCAGCCAGAGAGTAGATTTCCGGGAGATGCCGCATCTGCACGGGGGCAGAGCGACTAGAATGCCGCGATGGCGGCAAGGGGAGTGGGGATGAGCGGAGTTCGGATTTCGCCGAAGTCAGGGCGAAGGTTGCTCGCTCTCGGTGCGATCGTCGCATCCGTGCTGACGTGGGGCCACGCCATCGACCGCGCGGCAGCGGCGGACCGGAGATCGGGTAATTCGGATAACCTGTTCGTCAGTGAAGTTGCCGAGGTGCACCGGGTGACGGTGATCGTCAACAAGTCGCGCACGTTCAAGGTCGAACGACCATTTGCGACGATTGTCGCCGGCTCGCCTGATATCGCGGATGTGAAGGCGCTCGGCGACCGCACGATCTATGTGCTTGGCAAGACAACCGGGACTACCAATGTCGTCCTGTTCGATGACGCCTCAAGGCAGATCGGGGTTCTCGATGTGCAGGTGACGATCGATACCGGCAACCTGCAGCAGAGCATCCAGGGTAGCACAGGCACCAGCGGCATTCGCGTTCGGGCCTCTGAGGGCCAGGTGATCCTGAGCGGAACTGCGATCGATGCGGTCGCCGCCGAGCGTGCGATGGCCATTGCCACCGGAACCGTCCCCAAGGGCGGCGTCGTCGTCAACGCCATGAATGTGGCGGCTCCGCAGCAGGTGATGCTGGAAGTACGGTTCCTCGAGGTCAACCGGGATGCCGGCCGCCAACTGGGCGTAAACCTCTATGGCGCCAATGCCAGCGGCACGAATATAGGGAATTCGGGACTCGGCAGTGTAATTCCCGGCGCCACCGGTCGAGCTGCAATTGCTGGCGCTGGCGCTCCCGGCGGCACGATTCCGCTGCTTGGCACCGCCGCCACGCTGGCGACCGGAGCGGCCCCGTTCGGTAGCCTTCTCACCAGCGTCCTGAGACTGAACAACGGCATGTCGATTGACCTGCTGGTGACGGCGCTGGAGACCAAAGGGCTGCTGCGCCGGCTCGCCGAACCGAACCTGATTGCGCTGTCCGGTGATTCCGCCCGCTTCCTGGCCGGCGGCGAATTCCCGGTGCCGGTGGCCTCATCACCTAATGGGAATTTTCAGACCGTAACCATCGAGTTCAAGAAGTTTGGCGTTGAGCTGGCTTTCGTTCCGACCGTGCTGTCGCGGGGTGTGATCAACCTCCGCATCGAGCCTTCGGTCAGCGAACTCGACTTCACCAACGCCGTCACCATCGCCGGCACGACGATCCCGGCGCTGACCCGCCGCGACGCCCGGACCACCGTGGAATTGCGCGATGGCCAGAGCTTCGCCATCGCTGGCTTGCTGCAGACCCGCAACCAGCAGGACGTCTCCCAATTGCCCTGGATCGGCTCGGTGCCGGTGCTCGGCACGCTGTTCCGAAGTTCGTCCTATCAACAGCACGAGACCGATCTCGTCATCATCGTGACGCCGCGCCTGGTGGCGCCGGCGGCGCCCGGCCAGAACCTGGCGTCGCCGCTCGACTCACGCTTGCCCGCGAACGATGTGGATTTCTTCCTCAACGGCCAGATGGAAGTGCGCAAGCGCTACAACGACTACGTCAATTCCGGCGGCGACATCAAAGGGCCCTATGGGCACATGATCGGCCCCGATGTCCGCACGTCCGAACCGCCGGCGGTCGTACCCGGCCAGCCCGTTGTCAGGACTCTCAATTAAGGACCTCCGACATGACATGCACGGTGTTACTCGCGATCGTCACGCTCGGCTCCTGCAACGGGTTGGCGGGCCACGATGAAATGGATCGTTACTTCCACCGCTCGGATACCATCACCCTGAGTGCCGGCGACGCCAAGCAGGCGAATGCCGTCACCCACACGATCAATCCGTGGCCGCGCTACGTCGACGATCGCAGGATCGTTTCCGACGCTCGCCGCGTAAGCGGCGCGGTCACGCGCTATAGCAACACTCAGAGGCCGGTAGATCAACTCCCGAACATTGGGTTCGCCGGTGAAGCGATGGGCCAGCCGCCTCCGACTAACCAGAATATCAACATCAGTGGATCGGGCGCTGGGGCCGCAGGGGTATCGGTGCCGGTCAGCAGAGGTCAATAAGGGCGATCGAAAGCAAGATTCAAATTTGATAGCGAGTAATAAGATAGCGAGTCATAAGATGCTCAGGCGGTCGATCGCGTCATTATGGCACGATGCCGAAGGATCGGCGCTCGTGGAGGCGGCGATTGTGATGCCGGTGCTGGTCCCGCTGATATTAGGCGTGTTTGAATTTTCCTGGTACTTCCACTACCAGCAGCTGGTGGAGAGCGGTGTCCGCGACGCGGCTCGCTATCTGGCGCGAACAGCCCTGGACACTACGCCCCCCACCAATCCCTGCGACAATGGTACATTCGTAGCCAACGCAAAAAGCATTGCAACGCACGGCGTCATCAGTGGCGGGACGGCGCGCGTTCCCGGCTGGACCGTCGGAAGCGTGGCGGTCAGTTGCTCCGCATTCGACAACAGTTCTTCCGCCTATCTGGGCCCGGCCTCGATCTATCGTGTTACCGTAAGCACGAGCTTTGCCGATCCGGCGCTTGGATTTTTCGGCATCCTAAATCTGACTACGCCGAATTTGTCGGCATCGCATACCGAGCGCTCGATCGGACCGGGGTAGGAGGATGACGTCTCTCATTCGTTTCTGGCGCGATGAGGTGGGCGGACCGCTTGTCGAGGTTGCCGTGCTGCTTCCGATCGTGTTTCTCTTCCTGTTTGCATCGGTCGATTTCCTCATCGCGTTCTATCAATGGACCGCGGCAACCAAAGCGGTTGAGGTCGGGGCTCGTCTCGCCGCCGTGTCCGACCCGGTCGCATCCGGTCTCAGCACCATTCCAACCAACGCCTTGAACGGCACGACGGTACAGCTTGGGGACTCCATGCCCGATTTCGAGGTGACATGTAATGACGCAAGCACAGGGTTAGGGGCTTGCACCTGCACGCGGGGCACTTGCACTGGCATGGGGACCTACAGCGCCACGGCCATGAATACGCTTGTCTTCGGCCGCGGCAGCGCGGCATGCAACGATGCCACGTCCTTTTATAAGGTCGGAATGTGCGACATCTTCCCGCCGATCACCGCGGCGAACGTCAAGGTTGCCTACAGCCAGACCGGGCTCGGCTATGCGGGACGCGCCGCCGGACCGGTGCCGACGATTACCGTATCGTTGCAGAACCTGAATTTTCAATTCCTCTTTCTGAACGGCTTCGCGACTCGCACGATGCCGTCATTCGCGACCACCATTACCGGAGAAGGGCTTTTATCCGGAGCTCTATAGTTTTGCGAGTTGCAAGAGGGTAAGAGGTTTTTGATGACGTCCCCGATCAAGCGCGCATTCCGGTCAGTCATAACTTTTCGGTACGATACCTGCGGCATCATCCTGCCGTATGTGGCCCTGCTGCTGACTGTGTTGATCGGAATTAGCGCGCTCGCCATCGACATCGGGCGGCAGATGAGCCTGCAGACGCAGATGCAGTCGATCGCCGATGCGCTGGCGCTTGCCGGCGCGCGCGAACTCAACCAGCAGTCCGGAGCCCAGACACGGGCGACCAACGCCATCACCAATATTGTTTCGAATGGATTGTCAGGACTGGGCTATAACGGCGCGATTGCGCATTCCGTGGCCTTCTACAGTGCGCTCCCAGCGGCATCTTCCGGGTTCGCCGGCACCGTCTCCGCATCGGACATCACCACGAAATTCGTGGGCGTAACGGTGACCCCGGTAACCATCGGCAAGACAATTACTATAGTGGGCACTCCTACGCTGACGGCCGGAGGGCAGGCCATCGCCGGGTTCACCGCCCAGGCTTTCTGCGACATCCCGCCGGTCTTTATCTGCAACCCCTATGAAACATCTGGTATGAGCGAAAGTGACGCCACTGCGGCGTTAAGAACAAACTTGGCATTAGCAACCGTTCAACGCCAGCAACTGCGCCTGGACCCGACAAAGACCGGGCCTGGACAATTTGGCTATCTGGTGCCGCCAGACAACTGCAACGGGGCGAGTTGTCTCGAGACCTGGATTGCGGAAGCAAAGCCACAGACCTGCTATCAAACATCGTCCGTGAGTCTGAATACAGGGTTCAAAAGCTCGGTTACGGACGCTTTCAACGTTCGTTTTGATATGTATGTGGGCAATCTCAAAAATAATTCTTCTGATCCAAACTACGCTCCGGCGGTGAACGTTAGAAAAGGATATCAAACGACGGGCGCGGTTTGCAGCCCGGCACAGCCAAATCCCTATTATACCACTAAACCAAACTTTTCTTTGTCGGTAATACCCGACGCAACGCTCACGCCGGTGACCGGCGATACCGACAATACCAACAAAACCTGCAAAAAGATTCCCAATCCTTGCGTTCTAAAAAACGTTCAACCCAACGTCATCACTCAGGTCAAGATTTGGCTTGCACAGGGCGCGCCTCTTATTACCGGCACCAATATCCCCACCGACCCCCCTACGACAGTGCAAACAGCGTGCAACGCGACGGACGCCACCACGGTCCCAGCTTGCAGCAGCACCACCAACGGCGCTGGGGCCAACACCCTCATTCTAAGTCAGCCCGTTACAGGAAAACAGACCGCGGTTCCTCTTACTATCGGCTGGCCGACAAGTGGTCTTCCGATGGATACCAACCTCGTGGGGAATTCCATTACATTTGGAAACGGCCAGTGGGACTGTGCTGATTATTGGAAAGTGAACCATCCGGGCGTCGCGGCGCCTTCCGGATGCTCGAGCCCTGCCGCAACAACCATCACCCGCTACAATGTCTATCGATCGGAGATTGATAACGGACTTCACACCGCCTTTTCTTGGCCTGGAAGCCGCACCGCGGGCGGCGAATCCGGGGCTCCTCTTTGCGCGCCTGCAGGCGTGGACGCCTCACCCACGCAAACTGATCGTCGATTGATTTTCGCTGCGGTTATCAATTGTCTTGCGCAAGGGCCCTTTCCCCCGGGAGCGAATGCAATCAATATTCCGGTAGCCGGATTTGGAAAATTCTTTATGACCCAACCGGTCGGCGCCGATCCAAATACGCCCAGCGCGCTGCTCGGCGAAATGTCCGGTCTCGTCGGCCTTAACGATAACGTCAAAATCCTAAACCAGGTCCAGCTTTACCGATAGAATCCCAGGACCGTTCAACAATCCGTCCGTGCGGCAGTACGGCATGACATGGGACGACTTTAACGCTAACTGCCTTTGCTGCGGGCATGGCCTCGATTTTGCTTGCTGTGATTGTGATTGTGAGTGACGATATTTCATTGAGCGCTTCTGTTTGGGGCGTACGTTACATGGGTGCCTAGCTGCGGCTTTTCTGGAACAATGCACATATTTCTGTTCAATGCGGGTGTCGATTCGAACCAGTTGGGCGACCTCGAACGGCGCATCAGGGTTAAACTGCCCGATGTGCAGGTCGTCAGCCGCATGGAGGAAGTCACCAACGCCCTGCCGAAGACCGCGGGAGGCGACAGCGAGCTTGCCTGCATCCTGTTCCCCGTCGTGCCGAATGCGCCGGGGTCGTTCGATCGTATGGTCTCGATCGCGGCTGAATACCGGGGCTCGCTGTTCTTCATCTTCATCAGCGACGACATTCCGGCCAGCGACTACAAGCGCCTGGTGCAAACCGGTGGCGCCGACTGGGCGTCGACGCGGGGAGCGCCGGAAGAAATCGCCGACATTCTCGCGCGGATCGGCAAGGATGGTGCCGCCGCCACCGATATGGCTGAGCCGACAACGACAGAACCGGTCATGGTGGCCTTCGTGCCGAGCGCCGGTGGCGTCGGCAACAGCACGCTCGCGATCGAAACCGGCATCCAGCTCAAGACCGCAAAGCGAACGCGGGGCCGCCGCGTTTGCCTGCTCGATCTCGATTTTCAAAACAGCCACGTCTGCGATTATCTCGATATCGAGCCGCGCATGCAGATCCATGAAATCGCGGCCAATCCAGAACGCCTGGACGCGCAATTGTTCGAGCTTTTCATCAGCCATCACGGCAGCGGCCTGGATGTTCTTGCGGCGCCGCGCAGCAGGGACAACTCGCCCGATCTCGATCCTCAAACACTTGAGGCGCTATTCCGCATGATTGCCGCGCGCTACGATCTGATCTTACTCGACCTGCCGGTGCCCTGGTTCAATTGGACCCGCCAGTTACTTTCGGCAGCGGAGGTTGTCCTTGTCTCCGGGTTGAACACCATTCCGGGCCTGCGTCAGGTGGCGGCGGTGCTAACTGCAGTGAGAGCAGTGGAGCGGGTTCCCGCGCGGGTGGCCGTCGTGCTTAATCGCTGCGAATACCGGTTGGTCGGGGGCATCGCGCGGCGAAATCACGTGAAAAATTTGCTCGGCAAGGAGGAAGTGTTCTTCGTGCGTGACGATACCGAAAACGCCGTGCAAAGTGTCAATACGGGAATTCCTATGGCAGTCCAGGGACAGGGCAAGGTGAGTAAGGATATCGCACCGATTGCACTGCTGGCCTCGGAGGCCAAACCGGTCCCTGCGGCGGGTCCGCGGCAGTAGTTTTACGGACTCTTGCTTCTCCCTCTCCCGCTCTTTGCGGGGGAGGGCCGGGGTGGGGTGCCCAACGAGAATTCGATGCGCGTGGTGAGAGCCCCCACCCGCCGCGCTCCGTCGAGCGCGTCGGCCTCCCCCGCAAGCGGGAGAGGCGAAGAGCCCGGCCATGACAAAAAAGCAACTGGTGCTCACGCGTTTACCTCGTTGCATTGAGTCGCGTGACATGGGCTTAACGATTGGGTAACGTAAATTATTACGTCTCAATCTGAGCATCATCGGACCTCAGTCGCGAGTTTTTAGATGAGTATTTTTTTCTCGACGGGCGCCGCCGCGCGCGAGCGCCCCAATTTTAACCCGCGGGTCAGCGCTTCGCCTCCCGTGGAGGACGAACGACTTTATCACGAACTGATCGCCCAACGCCCCGCGCTGCTGGATGAAAAGGTCAAGCTTCACGCCAAGATCATCGACGAATTCAATCTGGCAGTGCTGGAAAGGATGCCGCGCGAGGAGCTGGTCAAAGAACTCCGCGTCTATGTCGGCGATTACGTTCGCACCGAGAAAATCCCGCTCAATCAGCGCGAGACGCAGGCCTTTGTCGAAGACCTCGTCGACGAGATGATCGGCTTTGGCCCGATCGAGCCGCTGCTCAAGGATCCGACGATCACCGACATTCTGATCAACACCCACAAGAAATGCTTCGTCGAGCGGTTCGGCAGGCTCGAGGAAACCAAGGTTCATTTCAAGGACGAAGGGCATCTGCTTCGCATCATCCACAAGATCGTCGCCGCGGTCGGGCGCCGGGTCGACGAATCGTCGCCGACGGTCGACGCGCGCCTGCCCGATGGCTCCCGCGTCAACGTCGCGATCCGGCCGATCGCCGTCGACGGACCGCTGGTTTCGATCCGCAAATTTTCCAAGATGCCGTTTTCCATGGATCGTCTGATCGAACTGGGCGCGCTGCGGCTTCCGATTGCGGAGGTACTGCAGGCCGCAGTCCACGGCAGGATTTCGATGATCGTCTCAGGGGGCACCGGCAGCGGCAAGACGACGTTGCTCAATGCCTTGTCCAGTCACATTCCACACGATGAGCGCATCATCACGATCGAGGATGCCGCGGAGCTGCAGTTGCAACTGCCGCACGTCGGCCGGCTGGAAACCCGTCCCGCCAACGCCGAAGGCAAGGGCGAACTGCGGCAGCGCGAATTGGTCAAGAATGCGCTGCGCATGCGGCCCGACCGCATCATCATCGGTGAGTGCCGCGGCGAAGAAGCCTTCGACATGCTGCAGGCGATGAACACCGGCCACGAAGGATCGATGACCACGGTCCATGCCAACAATCCTCGAGACGCAGTCAAGCGACTGGAGCAGATGGTGGGCATGGCCGGCGCATCGATGACGGTTGCAAGCGTCAGGAGCCAGATTGCATCGGCAGTCCGCGTGATCGTTCAACTGCAGCGTTTGCCGGACGGCAGCCGGCGCATCACCAGCGTCTGCGAAATCACCGGCATGGAGGGCGAAGTCCTGCAGATGCAGGAGCTGTACAAGTTCGTCAAGGAATCCACCGACGAACGCGGCATGATCCGCGGAAGTTTCCGGGCCACGGGAATTCGGCCGATTTTTCTTGCCGATCTGAAACATGCGGGCATCGATCTGCCCTCCACTTATTTCGACCCAACACGACCCTTGTGACGGCATGATCAATAACGAACTCTGGATCATCTACGCGCTGGTCTTCGGGGCGGCGCTGCTTGGAGTCCAGGCGCTGTACTGGCTGGTGTTCCGATCGCGCGCGGAACGAAAGATCATCAATCGGCGCCTGACGCTGACCAGCGAGTTGTCGGATCAGGGCGCGGTGCTGGAGGCGCTTCGGGAGGAACGCGGATTAGGCAACCTCGCGAATGTGGCCGGGCTGCAGTGGCTCGACCTGCTCGTGATGCAAAGCGGATTGAAGCTCGATGCAATGCGGCTGGTGGTCTGGATCGGCGGGTTGACAGTCGGATTTTACTTCGTCCTGGAGTTTTGGCTGAAGCAAGGGCCGCGCTCGATCGTCATCGCAATTGCCGCTGCCCTGGTGGTCGGATACGTTCTCCTGAGGAGAGCCCGAGCGCAGCGGATCAGCCGCTTCAGCGAACAGCTCCCCGAAGCGCTTGATATTATCGTTCGTGGCCTCCGCGCCGGCCATCCGTTTCGCGTAGCGGTTGGGCTTGCCGCTCGCGAGATGCCCGACCCCATCGGAACGGAATTCGGCATCCTGCTCGATGAAATCAGCTTCGGGCTGGATCAGCAGGTCGCCGTCGATCACCTGTACGGGCGTGTCGGACAAGAGGATCTTTCTTTCGTTTCGATCGCCATCAACATCCAGAGCCAGACCGGCGGCAATCTCGCAGAAATTCTTCAAACCCTGTCCCGCTTGTTGCGCAACCGCTCGAAGCTGCGGCTGAAGGTCCGTGCCCTGACGTCCGAGGGAAAGATGTCCGGCATTATTATGTCAGCGCTGCCATTCTTCCTCTTCCTGATGGTGCGGTTCCTCAGCCCGAATTTTTTTGACGAGGTGAGAGCTCATCCTGTGCTCGTGCCCGCGGTGGCGGTCGGTTTGTCACTGCTGGTAGTTGGAAATTTCGTAATTTACCGGATGGTCAATTTCAAGATTTGAACATGTTAGAAACCTCGCCAGCTCTCATCGCCCTGATGGCCTTCGCGGCCGTAACTGGCTTGGTATTTGTTGCCGGCCAGTATTTTGCGAGAGAAATCAGGGTTCAGCGACGGACCGCGGCGCCGCTGCGAGAGCTGGAGTCGAGTTCAAAATTGCTCGACGGTCTCAATTCCGTCATCGTGAAATATTTCGACGAGAAACGTTTCAAGGTCGAAGGGCCGGTGAGATCGAAGCTGCGCCAGGAGCTGTTGCGCGCCGGCTTCTTCCACGCCAACGCGACCAATTACTACATCTTCGGGCGGCTCGGTCTCGTCGTCGTGTTGCCGCTCCTCGCCTATCTGCTCACACTGGCTATGTCTGCCCAATCCGGCGCGATGACCAAACTAGGGCTGGTCGCGATCATGACTGCTGTTGCCATCCTCGGGCCGGATGCGTACATCGCCCGGCGTCAACGGACATTGCAGGACGAGTACGGAACCGCGTTTCCGGATCTGCTTGACCTGATGGTCGTCTGCGTCGACGCGGGTCTCAGCCTCGAATCCGCGCTCGATCGCATCAGCCGTGAGGTGATCAAGAAAAGCCGTGCGCTCGGCATGAACCTGCTCCTGATGGGGGCCGAGATACGTACCGGCCGCAGCACGATCGATGCGCTGGGGTCGTTCGCGGATCGCCTGGGCCTCGACGAAGCCCGCTCATTTGTGGCGACGCTGCGTCAGTCGGTCGAACTGGGCAGCGACGTAGCCGACGGGCTGCGGGCCTTCAGCGAGGAGATGCGGGACAAGCGGCTGTTGCGTGCTGAGGAGAAGGCCAACAAGCTTCCGGTAAAAATGGTACTACCCTTGGGAATCTGCATTTTTCCTGTGATTCTTATGGTTGTCTTATTGCCGGTTGGAGTAAAGTTAGCGGCAGCATTTGCACAAATTCAATTACATTGAATTTAGATTGAAGTTGGGCTGGGGAGCCCCGGGGTGGGGGATAGGCTTATGCGGCGTATTTTTTTACTGCTGGCATGTGGTTGGCTGGCAATAGGCTTGGCGGCCTGCGACACCGTGCGCGAGGCTGCCGTCGAGGCGTCGGTGGCTCCGGCGCCCGTCGATCCCGTGCAGGAGCCCACCGACGTCAAGTACTATGCCTCCGATGAACCGGTGCGCATGGGGCTGGAGCACTTCAACCGCGGCAGTTACGGACTCGCCCAGCGCTACTTCAAGGATGCGGTCGAAAAGGCCCCGAAGGACGTCACCGCCTGGGTCGGGCTGGCGGCGAGCTATGACCGGTTGCGGCGGTTCGATCTGGCCGATCAGGCCTATGCACAGGCGATCCGTCTGGGAGGGGTCACCGTTCAGGTCCTCAACGATCAGGGCTACTCCTATATGCTGCGCGGCGATTTGAGCGGCGCTCGAAAGAAGTTCCACAAGGCCTATGCGCTGGATCCAGGCAATGTCACGATCGCCAACAACCTAGAGTTGTTGGATGGCAGCCGTGCATTCATCGACCGACCGCCGAATAACCAGCCATAATCACCAAATTATTCGGTTATATTCGAGGCTTAGCGCCTTTCAACCGGCGCGGTTTGCTTTCGTCAGCGACTGGCTCCCCGTCGGGGTTGGAACCTTAAGACAAATTCAATGTTTGGGGCGTAGAGTTTTCTCTATGGACCGACTTTTCAAGCTGCAGTTTCTTGGCCCTCTGGCGCTGTTTTTCGCCACCCTTTGTGCCGAGCTTGCCGTTCGCGCTCTGGACTACGCGCCCAGTTCCGAACTGCTCTGGTTTGTGAACCTCAGGATGTTCGGGATCTTCCAGCGAAGCTACACCATGTTGAACGAGGTCGTGACTATTCGGGGAGGCTCCGACTTGATGAGCGAAGTCATCAGCATTCCGGGCTTTCAGCTCTTCGGCCTCGCTTTGCCGATATTCCTGCTGGCATGTTATGGGCTCGTCGCGGGGAGCAGGCTGCCGCTGGCTCTGGCAAGTAACCTGAGCTTTGCGTATGCGGCCTTCCTGCTGCTGTCCTGGCAGCTTCCCGGTCTGTCCAGCACCCAGGCCTCGCTCGGTTTCATCTCGGTCCCGTCGGGGGCCGGCTTCTACGTGTTGGCCGGCATTCTCGGCACCTGCCTGCTGTCCTTCGCGGTATCACATCTTCTCTACCTGCGCGCCGTGCGAGAGGAAATTTGACGGTTTTTCCCCCGGCTTGGTCCTATTTCGTCCTCATTGTCGCAAGCGCGCTGCTGTTACAGGCGGCATGGACCGACTTGCGGGAATTCAAGATCCGCAATGAGATGATCCTTGTCTTGGCGGGCCTGTTTGTCCTCTACGCCGTGCTGATCGGTCACTGGGCTGACTTGAAGTGGGATCTTGCCTTCGCCGCTTTGATGTTCGGGGTCCTGCTGGCGTGTTACGGCCTGGGCGGGATGGGTGGCGGCGACGTGAAAATCCTGGCGGTCGCGTTTCTCTGGACCGGTTTATCCGGCGCACTGCCATTCGCGATTCTGCTCGCGCTTCTCAGCGGCGCGCACGGCATCGCTGCTAAGCTCGGGTGGGTCAAAAGTCAGGTCACCGCTAGTGGTCGCCGGCGTATTCCTTTCGCACCGTCCGTTGCCGGCGCATTGATCTGCACATTTATGTTGCGATCGATGCAACTGGCGTAGCGGCCGCGGCATCCTTTTTGTCAGCCAGGCCTAGTTGGCAGCCAAAACAGCGTCGGCCTGGCGACTATCCTTCTTGATGATGATGATCGCGCCGTTGCGGGTCGTAAACTTGGCTCCAAGCAATTTTGGCACCTTCT
>WNEZ01010310.1_pt1 | contig 16179 bp, 9 predicted proteins | sample 5400521 | NCBI WGS metagenome assembly WNEZ01 (sample SAMN13153339, study PRJNA577476) | soil metagenome | isolation source: 120 cm saprolite under Douglas fir tree site 2 hole 1 replicate 1 | place: USA:California | collected 2015-04-18
GCTTCCGCGATTCACCAACTCTCCGGACGGACGGGCCCCTTCGTGGCGGTGAACTGCGCTTCGCTTCCGGACACGTTGGTCCATTCCGAGCTGTTCGGGTACCTGAAAGGTGCTTTCACCGGCGCCACCGAGGACCGGTCCGGCCTGATCCGCGGGTCGGACAAGGGGACGTTGTTTCTCGACGAAATCGGAGACCTACCATCCGCCGCTCAGGCCATTCTGTTGCGCGTTCTGGAGGAGGGCGAAGTTCTACCCATCGGCGGCAGGCGGCCGATCAAGCTCGACATCCGTCTCGTGGTAGCCACGCACCAGGACTTGGAGGCGCGAGTGGCCAAAAACCAATTCCGCGCGGACCTACTCGCCCGTGTATCGGGATGGACGCTCTCGTTGCCACCGCTGCGGGAGCGGCGGGAGGACCTCGGAATCCTCATTGGCACTCTGATTCGCCGTCACGCACCCGGACGCCCGGAGCAAGTCGCGTTCTCTTGCGATGCCGCCCGAGCGCTGCTGCGCTACCATTGGCCGCTCAACGTTCGCGAGTTGGAGAAGTGCTTGATGGCGGCGCTCGTACTGGCGAGCGATCGCCCGATTCAGCCGACCGACTTCCCCAGCCCGGTTCAGGCGGCAGCCGCTCCGCCCGGGGAAGGATACTCGTCCGAGGCCAAGACCGAACCCCTGACCCAACAACCTCCCCCGCCGCTGCTTTCGGATCGGGACCGGCGGCAAATGGAAGTAGTCGTCAAGATGTTGCAGAAACACTCCGGAAATATCACCGCGGTCGCTCAGGCCTTGGGCAAGGCTCGAGGTCAGGTTCGGCGCTGGATCAAGCGCTATCGCATCGATTCGACTTCATTCCGCCGCTGACGTATCTACTCTCGCCGTGGAGATGTTTGCCTGCGAGAATTGCGGAAAGCCGACGGTTGCGCCGGCGTCGCAATGCCCGTCGTGTGGAACGATTTCCTCGGACACGCTCACCCTCCGTAGGATTGGGACTGGCAAGAGCGAGCACTCGCTCCTGGGCCAGATGTTGTCGCACTACCAGGTGCTGGAACGGCTCGGGGCGGGCGGCATGGGCGTCGCATACCGGGCAATCGATAGCAAGCTCGGTCGGGCCGTCGCGCTCAAAGTGCTGGCGCCGCAGCTGGCCGACGACCCAACGGCGAAAGCGCGCTTCATCCGGGAGGCCCGGGCAGCCAGCGCTCTCGACCACCCGAACATCGCTACCATCTACGAAATCGGCCAAGACGGGCCGATTCTCTTCATTGTTATGGCTTTGTACGAAGGCCAAACTCTACGACAACGCCTCAACAGCGGCCGGCTTGGCGTCGAGGAGACTGTCTCCCTTCTGCGGCAGATGGCCTCCGGGCTTGCCGCGGCACACGCGGCGGGGATCGTTCATCGAGACATCAAACCGGCCAATGTGATGCTCACCCGCCAAGGAACGCTGAAGCTGCTCGATTTTGGTTTGGCCAAGCTCGTCGCGGAGCATCAGGCGATCACCATGAACGGCGAGACGGTGGGCACGCTGCTCTACACCGCACCGGAGCAACTGCGAGGGGAGCGCGTCGATCATCGAGCCGACTTGTGGGCCCTGGGCGCGGTCGTCTACGAGATGATCATCGGCTCGCCGCCCTTCAAGGGTGAATCGGCGGCTTCCACCACGAGGCGAATTCTGGAGACCGAGCCGGCCCCGCTGGTTTCCGTGCCGGGTGTGCCGACCGAATTGTCGCAAGTCGTTTCACGATTGCTGGATAAGGATCCCGCGAATCGAATCCAAACGGCCGCGGGGGTCATCGCCGCCCTCGACAACAATCCCTCGGGAGCGAGAACGGCACCCTCGCCGGCCCCCCGCCGGAGGTCTCTATTTGCCGCCGCCCTTCTTGCTTTGGCGGCAGCCGGCAGCGTTGCTGCGTTCCTGTGGACATCGAGCGGGCGCACGGGACGAGAGGCTCCGGCCGCGGCTGCCGTGCCCAGGCCCGCCGATCCGCGCGGCGATCTTCTCCAGACAAGCGCGGCACAAAGCTTGCCGGCGGGGCAAGAGCTGGCCGCACAAGCCGCCGCCAAGGCGAACGATGCCGGTGCGCGGTTGACCGTCGCCGATGCAAAGGCGATCGAGGGTCATCTCGCGCTCCTGGCGGGAGACTTCGATCGCGCAGAGCGATCTCTGGCGTTAAGCGAACAGCTCTACTCGAGCCTCGGCAACCGGAATTCTCTGCTTGAGGTGTTGCACGATCGGTATCTTCTGGAATGGCGGCGGGGCGCGAGCTGGACCGAGTTGGATCGGATACTGACCTCGGCGGGCCGCGTCGCCAGCGAACTGGGCGATCCGTCCGCCGAGCTGGCCGTTCTCAGGGACCGCGCCGATCATGCCCTGTGGGCGGGGGACTTGCCGGGTGCCTCGGCGCTTCTTCAAGGCAAGCTGGCGCCCAACAGTCTTGAAGCTTTCGCGTCCGGCAAGCTCGGCGAAGCAGCACGCCTGGTCGACTCGCAGCTGAGCGCTACCGGCCCTTCGACGGCGCATCGGCGGCCGCAACTGTTGGTGGAAAAGGGAAACATCCTGTTGCAGCAGGGCAATCTGGAGGCCGCGAAGCGTGAATTCCAGGCGGCAGTCGAAGCGTCGCAGTCATTGGGCGCCCAGCCCGACCTTTGCAATGCCCGGGTCGGGTTGGCCGCGCTTGCAGTGGAGGGGGCCGATTTCCCGACTGCGGAGCAGTTGGCGAGGGGAGCCCTTGATATCTTTGTAAAACGTGGAATCGCGCTGTTCGAGCCCGCCGCGCGTATCGCGCTGGCGCGCGCTCTGTTGGCTCAGGATAGAAGGGATGAGGCCAAGAGCGAGCTGGAGCGCGCGGACCAGTTGGCGCGCCGGGTTCAGCTCGGGCGAGAGAGGCTGGAGGTCGCGGTCTTGAGCGCTCGGGTGGACGCGGCCTCGAAAAAGAGGGCTGCCGTGGAGAGCGCCGTGGTCACACTGAAGAAGACGGCGTCCGACGCGGTGCGTTTAGAGCTCAAGTATCAGGAGCTTCTGGCGCGCCAGGCGATAGCGGAAATCGAAATCGTGGCCGGTATTCCAACCGGACAGGCGCATTGGGCGGCACTCCAGCAAGATGCCGCGATGTCGGGGTTCGGGTTGTTCAAGCGGTTGGAGCCACCTCCTCCCAGCCAGCAGCGCAAGCCCGCCGCGCCCGGGCCCTATCGACTATCAAAAATCAAGCTAGAGTAGCCTCGTCCGGGTCGGGGGCCTGAGGGGAAGACCTTGGTTGGTCGAGATGCGAAGATGCGAATCGTCTGGCTGGGGGCCACGCTCATCTCCCTGACGGTCCTTGGACAGCCCTCCGGCGAGACAGAGACCCGGGAAGCTCTGTTGGAACAGGCGGAAAAGGCCAGGGACGCGGAGGATCATCCTCGCGCACTCTCGTTGGCCATCCGCGCCGGCGACATTCGGATGACTCCCTCGCTGCGGCGTTTCATCGCCGAGGAGCAATACGCGGCCGGGCAGCTCGCCGACGCCATGGCGAATGCCGAGGGGTGCGTCCAAGAAGCGACGGCCGCGAAAGCGTTAAACAATCGCCGTGCGATTCTCCGTGCCTGCACGTCGTTGATCGGAGAGCTGCAGCGATCGGCGGCTCGAATCATCGTCCTCATGCCCGATCCGATCCCGCCGGAAACGGAGGTGCTGATCGGCGGCCAAACGCTGCCGGAATCGCTGTATGGATTGCCATACCTCTCTCGATCCGGAGAAATTCACCTGGAGGCGAAGGCGCCGGGACGCGTCCCATTCCAGCGCGACCTGGTGGTGGGACCCCAGCAGGAAGCGACCGTCACCGTGTCGTTGGTTCCGCAGCCCGAAGTGCCCGATGCGAAGGCTGTCTCGGAGCCGACGGTTGTCTCAGAGCCGGTGGTCGTCCCAGATCCAGATACAAAGCCCGTTTCGGACGGAAGGGTCGTTTCCGCCGCGCCTGTTTCCGCCTCCCCTGTAGTTCAAGCGGAACCTGAAAGACGATCGACGGCTCCGATCGGCCCCTACGTTGTTCTCGGAACAGGCGCCGTGAGCTTGGGCGCCTCTGCCGTTTTCCTGATCGTCCGGAACAACGCGATGAACACTCTGAAGAGGCAGTGCTTTCAGGACCCGGCGAATCTCACCGTCTGCCCGGACACACCGGAGGCCCACTCCCTTCAGAAGAAAGCGTCCACTTATAACGCGCTGACCAACGTCGCGGTGGGCGTCGGCGGCGCAGCGTTGGTTGGCGGCGCGATCTGGCTCCTCTCCGATAGGGCACGCAACTCCGGAGCTCGCCCTCGGGCCGAGCTACAAATCACCACGATCCACGGGGGTGCGATGCTCGGCATTGCTGGAGCCCTCTAATGCGTTCCGGCGCCGCTTCGATCGTTGCTCTCCTCGCGCTGAGTCCGGCTTGCCACGTCGAACGAGTAACCTTCTCGAACGATCTCTTGATTTCGATCGAGGTCAGCTCCCTCAACCCTTCGATCCGGGTGGGCTGCAAGCACCAGCTAAGGGCCACGGGGAAGTTCATTGACGGATCGCTTCGGGATTTGACCGAGACGGTCAGCTGGATCTCTTCCGACGCGACCGTCGCGGCGGTCAATTCCTCCGGGCTGGCCACGGGACGGTCGGCGGGCTCAACCACGATCTCCGCCAGTTCCGCGATGGTCACCGCGGCGATGGAGCTCCAGGTGATTGAGCTAGAATCGGACTCAATCACCATCAGCCCCGGCGATCCTTCGATTCCGGTGGGCGGCACGCTCCAACTCATGGCCCAGCTTGGATGCACGGATCAATCGTCTCAGAACGTGACCGAGTCGGTCTCCTGGATCTCTTCGGACCCGACGGTGGCGATGGTGTTGAATGCCTCCGGACTGGCGAGAGGACTGAAGGTGGGCCGAAGCACGATCTCAGCCAATTGGGGGCCGGCCACCCCTGCAATCGCCTTGACCGTGACCCCGCCGTCTCCGCGCTTCGCCTATGTGGCGAATTCCTCTTCCAATACCGTCTCGTCCTTCACCGTCAACGCCACGACCGGACAGCTCCGACACAATGGCTACTTCGCCGCGGGTTCCGGCCCGCATTCGGTCGCACTGGATCCCTCGGGAAGGTTCGCGTACGTCAGCAACCAGAGCTCCGGCGATGTCTCGGCCTACGCCATCAGCCCGCGGAACGGGGCGCTGGCCGAAGTAGCGGGGTCGCCGTTCGCGGTCGGCTCCCGCCCCATTTCGATCACGGTGGATCCCTGGGGCAAGTTCGCCTTTGTCGCCAACCAAAATTCGGTCTCGGCGTTCGTCATCAGCTCGAGGAATGGGGCGTTGACCGAAGTAGCGGGCTCACCTTTTTCCGCAGGAGTGAACCAACCCTATTCGGTCTTGGTGGATCCCTCCGCGAAGTTCGCCTACGTCGCCAACTACGGTTCGAACAATATCTCGGCCTATGGCATCTACGGTGGGGTGCTAACCGCGGTGCCGGGTTCGCCATTCGCGGCCGGAATGCGCCCATATTCGGTTGCGACGGATCACTCGAGCAGATTCGCCTTTGTCGCCAACTACGGTTCGGGCAATATTTCGGCCTATGCCATCGACGCTGGGGTGCTGACCGCAGTCCCGGGTTCGCCGTTCCCCGCGGGAGGGAACCCGACTTCCGTTGCGGTGGATCCTTCGGACAGGTTTGCCTACGTTGCCAACCAAGGCGCCAACAGCGTCTCGGCCTACAGCATCAATAGCCAGACTGGGGCGCTGACCGAAGTAGCCGGCTCCCCGTTAACAACGGGAAGCAACCCGACTTCGGTCGCGGTGGACTCTTCGGGCAAGTTTGCCTACGTCACCAACAGCTCTTCCAACGACATCTCGACGTTTGTCATCGATGGCAGAACCGGGGCGCTTTCCCCTCTTGGCGCCGTGCGAGGCCAGAACACTCCGCAGAGCATCGCCATTGGCCGGGGTACGCGGTCTGTCTCCTACCAGCCGCAGTTCGCCTATGTCGCCAACCAGCTTGGCAACAACGTCTCGGCCTACAGCATCAATAGCCAGACTGGGGCGCTAACGGAAGTAGCGGGCTCTCCGTTCCCAGCTGGAAATGAACCGGTGTCCGTCCAGGTGGAACCCTCGGGCAAGTTTGTCTACGTCGCCAACTCGGAGCAACACTCCAGCGATGTCTCGGTCTATCGAATTGAGGCCAGCACTGGCGCGCTGTCGCAAGTGACGGGCTCGCCGTTCCCTGCGGGGAGCGGCCCGGCATCGGTCGCGGTCGAGCCTTCAGGCAGATTCGCCTATTTCGCCAACTACTATTCCAACAATGTCTCGGCTTTTAGAATCGATCCCGGCACTGGAACGCTGTCGCAAGTGGCAGGCTCACCGTATCAGGGAGGGGACACCCCGATTTACGTGGCGGTCGATCCTTCGGGCAGGTTCGCTTATGTCGCGAACATCGGATCCCGCACTGTCTCGGTTTACAGCATCGATTCGAGCAACGGAAAGCTGACGACAGGGCAAACCTTGCAGCTCCCGGCGGGGAGCTCCCCGACTTCGGTGGCAGTCGATCCTAGCGGCAAGTTCGCCTACGTCACCAACCTCACCAACTCCGGCTCCGATAGGATCGCGGCCTATGCGATCGGCCCAAGAGATGGGCTGCTGACAGAAGTGGCGGGCCCGCCATTCCCTACGGGAACCTATCCAAATTGGGTCGCGGTAGAACCATCGGGCAAATTCGTCTACGTGACCAACACAGGGTCCGGCGATATCTCGGCCTACAGAATCGATGCCGGCACGGGCGCGCTGGTCCAGCTGACGGACTCGCCGTTCCGCGCGGGAATGGGCCCGATTTCGGTCGCGGTGGAGCCGTCGGGAACGTTTCTCTATGTCGCCAACCAGGGTGACAACAGCGTCTCGGCCTACAGCATCAATAACCAGACTGGGGCGCTGACGGAAGTAGCGGGTTCTCCGTTCCGAGCTGGCGGAGGCGCGTTTGCAGTCACCGCGACCGGCACGATCCACTAAGGAGCCTCTACCTGGCGCTGTACCGGACCCGTACCAGGTACAGCCTGGTTCAAGAGGACATCGGCCGAGTTGCCGCGTCGCGCCAGCAATTTAGCGGGCTTCTCCGCTGCTCTCCTTGGCGCAATCCTTGCTCGTACGCCAGTCTGATGGGGGATCGTCGTCTCTTGCTGCCGCATCCATCCGACGCGCGCGACCAAGTTGGCTCTGGGAGTGTTTTGTGAAGCGCATTTATCTTTCAGTCCCCCATCTGGGGACGGAAGAGGAAGGCTTCGTCCGCGAAGCGTTTGACAGCAACCAGCTCTCCTCGGTCGGGCCGCACCTCGACGAGTTCGAGAGGGAGATGTCGAGCTTGATCGGGCTGCCGGCGGTCGCGCTTTCCAGCGGAACGGCCGCGATTCATTTGGGCTTGCGAGTCCTCGGCGTGGGGCGAGGCGACGAGGTCGTGGCGCCGACGCTCACCTTCGTTGCCACCGTCAACCCCATCCGCTACCTCGGTGCGGAGCCGATTTTCGTCGATAGCGAACGAGCGAGCTGGAATCTAAATCCGGAACTTTTGGCGAATCTGTTGAGAGAGCGGGCAGCGAGTAATCGCCTTCCGCGCGCCGTGATCGTTGTTCACCTCTATGGGCGAAGCGCGGACCTGGATCCCATCCTTGATATCTGCAATCGCTATGAGGTTCCAGTATTGGAGGACGCCGCCCAGTCGCTGGGGGCGATCTACAAAGGTAAGCACGTCGGCTCGCGCGGCGCGGTTTCCGCCTTTTCGTTCAATGGCAACAAGGTCATTACCACCAGCGGCGGCGGCATGTTGATGGCTCAGCGGCGGGACATGGTGGACAAAGCCCGTTTCTGGTCGACGCAGGCCCGGGATCCCGGCGTCGCCTACGAGCACTCGGAGCTCGGTTACAACTATCGTCTCAGCAACGTGCTGGCCGCGATCGGACGGGGGCAGCTGCGAGTGCTCAGCGAGCGGGTCCGGCAGCGGCGTGCGGTGTTCTCCCGCTACTGTCAAACATTGGCGGATCTGCCCGGAGTCGAGCCGATGCCTCAGCCATCATGGGGGTTTCATACCAACTGGCTCTCTTGCTTTCTGATCCACCGGGCTCGCTTCGGCGCGACGCGCGACGACGTCATGAGCGCCCTCGCGGCCGAGAACATCGAGTCGCGGCCGGTATGGAAGCCGATGCACTTGCAGCCTTTGTGGCGCAAAGCCGAGTGCTTGGGAGGGTCCGTCGCCGAGGAGCTCTTTGCAGAGGGAATTTGTCTTCCGAGCTCAAGCAGCATGACCGTCGCTGAGCAGGAGAAAGTAGTGGCCACCATCCGAGCTCAGTGCACGAGAAGGACCAGGCACATCCTTCGGCGGTACCAGGGGGCGCCTTTTCATCTGAGTGTTGAAAGTAGAACCAGTAGTTCCGCGGCTCTGCTCTCCTAACGATCGGGGCGCGATACTTGCTGTAGCCCGCCTCGCTGATTGAGGTGCTGGAATCTTCGAGTGAGTAGAGGGGACCTTGGTCGATTGTCAATCAATGCTTTGAGGAGAGAAGCATGCGCATGCCTATGGTCATTGGACGTGTAAATCGTTGGGCAGTTCTCCGCAGGCCGGTTGTGTCCCTGCTCGCCGTGATTGCGACAACGACCTTGGCTGGCAGTTCGCTGGCACAGCCTGTGTCATTCATCGTTCGGAGGGATTTCCCCGTCGGAACGCTGCCCTATTGCGTTGCTCTGGGCGACTTCAATCTCGATGGAGTACCAGATGCGGCGGTCGTCAACTTCAACTCCAACAACGTTTCCATCCTCCTGGGCAATGGGGACGGGACGTTCCGCTCTGGATCCACCGTTTCGGTTGGTTCGCGCCCCACCTTCGTTGACCAGCTATCCGGTGGGACTGGGTCCGTTTTGGGTGGCCGTGGGCGACCTCAATGGCGACACGGTGCAGGACCTGGCGGTGGCCAATCGCGATTCGAACATCATCACCGTGCTCCTGGGCAATGGGGACGGGACTTTCGGACCGGCTAGAAACTTTGTGGCGCACGATGGGCCCCAATCGGTGGCCGTGGGCGATTTCAATGGCGATGGGGTGCAAGACCTGATCGCCGCAAACTTCAACTCCAACAATGTCTCGGTACTGTTGGGCAATGGGGATGGGACCTTTGGTCCGCCGATGAATTACGGCGTGGGGCTCGGACCCTCCGCTGTCGCGGTGGGAGACTTCAATGGGGATGGCGCGCAAGACGTGGCCGTGGCCAACTTTATTTCCAACAGCGTTTCGGTGCTGTTGGGTCGAGGGGACGGAACTTTTCAAGCGCAGTCAACCCTGGGTGCGGGTGGCAACTCCATCTCGGTGGTGATCGGCGACTTCAACCGAGATGGTTCTCAGGATCTCGCGGTAACCAACAGCGGCTCCAACGACGTTTCGGTGCTGCTGGGAAATGGGGATGGAAGCTTTCGGCCCGCAGTCAACTTTGGGGTGTCTACGACGCCCTATTTCCTCGCGGTGGGCGATCTCAAGGGCGATGGGCTATTGGACCTGGTGGTGCCGAACAACGGCGCAAACACTATCTCCGTGCTGCTGGGTAACGGGGACGGAAGCTTCCTGACCGCGAGGTCGTTTTCTTCCGGTGCCGACCCTGCCATCACCATCGTGGGCGATTTCAACAACGATGGCGTCCCCGACCTGGCCACGGCCAACTCGAGCTCGGGCGACGTCTCGATATTTCTGGGGAACGGCGACGGATCGTTCCAGGCGGCCGGCAGCTTCGCTGTGGGCAGCTCTCCGCTCGGCCTAGCGGTCGGCGACTTCAATGGCGATGGGCGCCCGGATCTCGCTTCGGCCAACTCCGGCTCGAACGACGTTTCGGTGCTTTTGGGAAACGGCGACGGCACGTTCCAACCACCCCTGACCCTGACCATCGGGAGCGGTCCTACTTCCGTCGCGGTCGGTGACTTCAATGGGGATGGCTTGCTCGACCTGGCGGTCGCCAATCGCAACTTCAATAACGTCGCCATACGGTTGGGCAACGGGGACGGGACCTTTCAGCCGATCCGGACTTTTTCCGTAGGCGCCATGCCTCGCAGTGTCACCGTCGCCGATTTCAATGCTGATCTTATTCCGGATCTGGCCATCGCGAATACCGGGGGCAATACGGTTACGTTGTTGTTGGGCAACGGCGACGGGACCTTCCAGCCCGCGCGGACCTCTTCCGTCGGGGCAAGTCCGGTCCATGCAGCGGTGGGCGACTTCAACGGCGATGGACGGCCGGACTTGGCGGTAGCCAATTCGGGCTCAAACAGTGTCTCGGTGTTGATAGGGAATGGCGACGGCACGTTCCGCGCAGCCGTCAACTACAGCGTCGGTGGCTCGCCTCAGTTCGTCGCCGTGAGTGACTTCAATAGCGACGGAGCTCAGGACCTCGCCACGGCCAATTCGACTGCCAACGGCGTCGCGGTGCTTTTGGGCAACGGCAATGGCACGTTCCGACCGGCAGTCGCTTTTCCTGGCCTGCCCTCCGCATTTTCCCTCGCCGCGGCGGATCTGAATTTCGATGGGAAGCCAGATCTGGCCGTGGCCAGCAGAGTCAACCCAGGCGTGTTGACGATTCTGATTAACAACACGCCTTAACACGGGGTGTTGCAAGACGTCGCGAGCAAGCCCAGATGGAAGGCGCGGTGAGTCTCCCGAACGGAGCGTACGAGGCAGTAACGAGGCAGTACGTGAGCACGCCAGAGGTGCCGCAACCAAGAAGGTGGGAAGAGAGCAGCTCAACACCCTGTAGCTCGAAGGCAGCCATGGCAACTCTAGAGACGACGATAAAATGGGTCTGTGCAGGACTGGCGGCGTGCTGTTCGCTCCACCAGCCCAGGCGCAAGATGTATCTTTCATCGCGCCACGGGCTTTCGCGACGGCGAATCAACCCATCTTGCTGGCCGTGGCCGACTTGAATGGCGATGGCCTTTTGGATGTAGCGGTGGCCAACTGGGGTTCGAACAACGTCTCGGTGCTGTTGGGCAACGTGGACGGGAGCTTTCAGTCACCGCGGAACTTCCCGGTCGAGAGCAATCCCTATTCCGTCGCTGTGGGCGATTTCAACGGCGATGGCCTGTTGGATTTGGCCGTGGCCAATTGGGGTACGAACAATGTGTCGGTGCTGTTGGGCAACGGGGACGGAAGCTTCCAGCCTTCGCTGAGCTTCCCGGTCGGGCTCAATCCTTTTTCCGTCGCGGTGGGCGATTTCAACGGGGATGGCCGTCTCGATCTGGCGGTCGCCAACACCGGATCGAACTACGTGTCCGTTCTCTTGGGGCGGGGGATGGGAGCTTCGAACCGGCGCCCAACTCCTTGACCCCGAGCCCTCCTGTGTTTGTTGCGGTCGTCGACTTCAATGGCGACGGGTGGCAGGACCTGGCCGTGGTCAACTTCTATTCCGACAACGCATTAGTGTTTTTGGGCAACGGGAATGGGAGCTTCCAGCCGGCGCGGTTCTTCGCCGTCGGGACCTCCCCTTATTCCCTGACGGTGGGCGACTTCAATGGCGACGGCTGGCCCGACCTGGCCGTGGCCAACCGAGACTCCAACAACGTCTCGGTGTTGTTGGGAAACGGGGATGGAAGCTTCCAGGCGCAGCGGACCTTCGCGGCCGGGAGCGCTCCTCTTTCCGTCGCGGTGGGCGACTTCAACGGCGACGGCTGGCAGGATCTGGCCGTCACCAATTTTTCGTCCGACACAGCGTCGGTGCTGATGGGGAACGGTGATGGGAGCTTCCAGGCGTGGCGGACCTTCGCGGCCAGCGGCAATCCTTTTGGGGCCGCGGTGGGCGATTTCAATGGGGATGGGCGGCTCGACCTTGTCGTGGCGAACGAAATCTTCTCTGGTGCCGGCACCGTGTCGGTGTTGCTCAACAACACCCGTACCCAGACTGTGAGCTTTGTGCCGGCGCGCAAGTTTGTGTCCGGGGCCACTCCTTTTTCGGTTGCCGTGGGTGACTTCAATGCCGATGGGGTTCTGGACGTGGCAGTGGCCAACTACGTGAGCGCCGGCACCGTCGCGGTGCTTCTGGGAAACGGGGACGGGAGCTTTCAAGTCCCGCGAATTTTCGCGGCCGGGAGCTTCCCTTTTTCCGTGGCGGCAGGCGACTTCAATGGCGATGGATTTCTGGACCTCGCCGTGGCGAACAGCGGTTCCACAACTGTCTCGGTTCTTTTGGGAAGGAGGGATGGGAGCTTTCAACCCGCGCGGGACTATGCGGCCGGGAGCGGTCCTTTGTCCATTGGCGTGGGCGACTTCAATGGCGATGGATTTCTGGACCTGGCGGTGGCGAACATCAATTCCAACAATGTCTCGGTGCTTTTGGGCCGAGGAGATGGAAGCTTTCGGGCTCCGATAAATACTGCAACGGGGAGCCAGCCTTCCTCCCTTGCCATCGGGGACTTCAACGGCGATGGAGTGCTGGACCTGGCCGTCGCCAACAGCAATTCGTCGAGTGTCTCCGTGCTTCTGGGCCGAGGGAATGGGACCTTTCAACCGGCGCGGAACTTCGCGGCAGGGAGCGCTCCCGTTTCCGTTGCGGTAGGGGACTTCAATGGCGACGGACGACAGGATTTGGTGGTCGCCAACCAAGACTCCAACGATGTCTCGGTGCTCTTGGGCAACGGGGCCGGCAGCTTCCAGCAGGCCAGAACCATTGCGGTCGGCAGTTTTGTCTGGTCGGTTGCGGTCGGCGACGTCAATGGCGATGGGATACCGGATTTGGCGGTCGCCAGCAGTGTTTCCAATGACGTCTCCGTGCTTCTCGGTATAGGGGATGGCGTATTCCAGGCGGGGCAGAGTTTCACCGCAGGGAGCGCGCCTGTTTTCGTTCTGACGGGAGACTTCAATGGTGACGGATGGGTCGACCTCGTGGTAGCGAACCGGGATTCCAACAATGTCTCAATTCTGATCAACAGCACCCCGTAAGCTCGGAGACGATGATGACAACTTTCAGAACGAGGACGACACTGGTTTACGCAGGGTTGGCGCTGTGCTGGGGATTCCTTACTCCGGAAGTACAGGCGCAGGATGTATCATTTATTGCGCCGCGGGGCTTCTCGGCCGCGAGTTACCCCGTTTTTGTCGCCGTGGCCGACTTCAACGGCGATGGGCGCCTGGATCTCGCTTCGGCGAACTCCGTGTCGAATGACGTTTCGGTGCTTTTGGGCAACGGGGATGGGAGTTTCCGGTCACCACGCAACTTCCCGGTCGGGAGCAACCCTTACTCCGTGGCTGCGGGCGATTTCAACGGCGATGGTCGAGTGGATTTGGCGATCGCGAACAACGTCTCCAACACTGTCTCGGTGCTGTTGGGCAACGGAGATGGGACCTTCCAGCCATCGCGGAACTTCTTTGTCTGTAGCGGGCCTTCTTCTGTGGCCGTGGGCGATTTCAACGGCGATGGCCGTCTCGATTTGGCTGTCGCCCTCAGTGCTTGCGATGCCGTCGGGGTGCTATTGGGTAACGGAGATGGGACCTTCCAGGCGCAGCGGGGCTTCTATGCGGGGGCTTATCCAGTGTCCATTGCCGTGGCCGATTTCAACGGCGACGGGTCGCAAGACCTGGCCGTGACAAACGTTAATTCCAATAACGCGTCATTGTTGTTGGGCAACGGAGATGGGAGCTTCCAGTCACCCCGGAGCTTCCTGGTCGGGAATGGCCCTTATTCCGTGGCGGTAGGTGATTTCAATGGCGACGGCCGTCTAGACTTGGCCGTGGCCAACTTGTACTCCGATAACGCGTCATTATTGTTGGGCAATGGAGATGGGAGCTTCCAGTCACCCCGAAGCTTCCCGGTGGGGAGCGGCCCTTATTCGGTGGCGGTGGGTGATTTCAATGGTGACGGGTGGCTAGACCTGGTCGTGGCCAACCGGTTCTCCGACAACGTCTCGCTGCTTGCGGGGAACGGGGATGGGACCTTCCAGGCGCAGCGGACGTTCGCGGCAGGCGACGTTCCTTTTGGCCTTGCCGTAGGGGACTTCAACGGCGACGGGCGACAGGATTTGGCGGTAGGCAACGACGTCTTTTCAGGCGCGGTTTCCGTGCTGCTCAACAACACTCGCACCCAGGATGTCAGCTTTGTGCCGCCGCGGAGCTTCGTAGCCGGCGGAACCCCTTTTTCCGTTGCGGTGGGTGACTTCAATGGCGATGGCATTGCGGACCTGGCGGTCGCCGATGACCTGAGCGCCGGCACCGTCGCGGTGCTTCTGGGCATCGGGGATGGGAGCTTTCAAGCTCCTCGAATTTTCGCCGCAGGGAGCTTCCCCTTCTCCGTCGCGGTAGGCGACTTCAATGGCGATGGCCTTCTGGATTTGGCGGTGGCGAACAGCGGCTCTACCACTGTCTCTGTGCTTTTGGGTCGGGGGGATGGGAGCTTCGAACCGGCGAGCGAATTCGCCGTCGGGAAAGGGCCTCTATCGCTCGTCGCCGCCGACTTCAATAACGATGGTTTGCTGGACCTCGCGGTGGCGAACATCAATTCCAGCAATGTCTCGCTACTTTTGGGAAATGGGGATGGAAGCTTTCAGCCGCCGCGCAACTTTGCAACGGGGAGTCAGCCTTCATCCCTTGCCATCGGCGACTTCAACGGGGATGGATTGCTGGACCTGGCCGTCGCCGAAAGCAATACCGCCAGCGCCTCGGTGCTCCTGGGCACCGGGGATGGGAGCTTCCAACCTCGGCGGACCTTCCCGGCGGGGGCTGCTCCCGTGTCCATTGCCGTGGCCGATTTCAATGCCGACGGATGGCAGGACATTGTGGTGGCCAACCAGAGATCCAACAACGTGTCGGTCCTCTTGGGCGATGGGAGTGGTAGGTTCCAGCCCGCCAGAACCATCGCTGTGGGCAACTTCGTCTGGTCGGTCGCGGTCGGGGACATCAATGGCGATGGGATACCGGATCCGGCGGTGGCCAGCAGCGGTTCGAATGACGTCTCGGTGCTTCTGGGGATCGGGGAGGGGATATTCCAGGCGGGGCAGAGCTTCATCGCCGGGAACGCTCCTGTATTTGTTGTGACGGGAGACTTCAACGGCGACGGACGGGTGGACCTCGCGGTGGCGAACCGCGATTCCAACAATGTCTCAATCCTCATCAACAGCACGCCATGAACATGGCAATTCGCCGCACGACGACAGCACTTGTTTCCGCGGGGGCTGGCGATGTGCTGCAACTTCAATGGCGATGGCCGGGTTTCGCCGAATCGCTGAGCCTGGGCGGCTCTTGAAAGCGGGAAACTAAGAAGAACGGGAAGTATCGTTCTCGTCGCGCTCTCCTCAGGGGCAGTGCTTGACGAAATACCGTTCATCGTCCTTCATGTGCCAAGGATTCGAAGTGAGGGTGTTTGGCGCGGCGGTTCTCGCTGAAGGCCGCTGAGCGATGGCAGGGCATGGGCTTCAATTAAACCGACTCCAGAGTTCCGACATGACGAGGCCAGTTTCATGGAGAAAAGAACAGCGTGGGTTTTGACGGTCGCTCTTATTTTGCTGCCGGTTACATTTTCCAGGGCACAAGAGATCACTTCGAGGGTCATCCCGTTTAACCTCCCCACCTCCCTGCCCCCTGGAACGACTCAGGAAGTGGTGGTCGAGCTATGGGCCGCGGGGAGCGAAGGAAAGGAGGTATTCAGTGAGTCTTATACCGGGCCTGATTCGCTTGCCGTCGATGAAGGCGGCTCGATCAGCTTTCGATTGGGTAGTCTGCAGCAGCCTCCGGGCCTGAATCCGGAGCAATTTCCTTCCGGCTCATCGCGGTATTTGGATGTGACGCAGGGAGGACAGAGCGTTCTGTCGGCTCGATTTCCTCTGACTGCGGTGGCGTTTGCCCTTTCCCCGGGGCCGCAAGGGCCGCCGGGGCCCAGCGATGTTCCCGCCAACCTGACCATGGTGAGCTCTACTGCAACGGCCGGCAACCTTCTCAAAGGCGGGGTCCTTTTCCTGCACAACTTTGCCAACAACACCTTCCTGGGGAGCGATGCGGGCAATCTGACCATGACCGGCCAATCCAATACGGGCGTCGGGGGACTAGCCCGGATAATTCACGCGTGAGGGGCAACGCCTCACAGCGTGTGGTTGACTGAAGAGACGGAATGCGGGCCGCACGCCCGGCGTTTTGGTGGGTGTTCGAAGCCAACCGCTGCGACGGAGAGCGACCCGCATGCC
>WNEZ01003773.1_pt1 | contig 16172 bp, 19 predicted proteins | sample 5400521 | NCBI WGS metagenome assembly WNEZ01 (sample SAMN13153339, study PRJNA577476) | soil metagenome | isolation source: 120 cm saprolite under Douglas fir tree site 2 hole 1 replicate 1 | place: USA:California | collected 2015-04-18
CACCGCAAGAGGTGATCACCCGCGATAATGTGACAATCAAGGTGACGGCGGTGATCTACTTCTACGTCGTCGATCCGATTGCGGCGGTGGTCAATGTGGTGAACTTTAACCAGGCGACCACGCAGATTGGTCAAACAACCTTGCGCAATGTCCTGGGTCAATCGGAACTGGATGAACTGCTGGCAGAGCGCAAAAAGATCAACCGCGATCTGCAAGTGATCATCGACGAGCAGACGGAGCGCTGGGGCGTGAAGGTGACGGCGGTCGAGATCAAGGATGTGGAGTTGCCTGCGACGATGCAGCGTGCCATGGCCAAACAGGCGGAGGCTGAGCGTGAGAAGCGTGCCAAAGTGATCCATGCCCAGGGAGAACTGCTCGCCTCGGCACAGTTGGCGCAGGCCGCCGCAGTGATCGGCTCGCAGCCTGCTGCCCTGCAACTGCGCTACCTGCAAACGCTGACCGAGATCGCGGTGGAGAAGAATTCGACCATTATCTTCCCGCTGCCCATCGACCTAGTAGCGCCGATAATCCAGATCTTGCAGCGCCACGCAGGCGAGCCAGTCCATGAGCCACTGAACGGCCCTCGTACGAACGAGCCATCCCTGACCCGCTAAACGGAGGTTGGACGACTCTTCTCGCATTGAATCAAAGGAAACTCGATGACGCGTTCGTCAGCTGCAAGAACGCCCCTGATGAATGCTAGCGTGTTCTCAATCTCGCCGTAGCTTACTCGGTGTGAGCAAGCAGTGTGTTTAGTAGACAACAGAAAAGGAGAGCAGTATGCAAGCGATCATATTCTCGTTCCTTGCCATCGTGATCGTTCTTGGTGGCATTTGGTACCATGATGTACGGCACTCACCCGAGGAGCAAGCGAGGGAAACGAAACGGAACCAAAGTGCGATCAAAGACGGCACCACAGATCAATCGAAGGAGCAACTCGTAGGAGTGCATACAGCGGCTACTGGCAGCGATCGATCTTCGGACAGGGCAAGAGAGGCAGCGGTATCGGCTCCCAGGTGATCCCACAGGCTTGTGTTGGGACGGTACGCAGTTGTGGTACTGTGATTACATGCACCGTCAGCTCTGCGCGGTACATCTCCCAGTCCTTGAGAACGCAGCAATACCCTCCTAGATGCCCCCGCTCTTTTTTATAAGGGTGGACGGAAGGGTTGCTGACACAGGGTGTACTGTTTATCCAGTTCGTAGACTTTTTGAGAGGGTTCCAGAAAGCGAGCAGAGAGCCCCGAGATCCTTCCGGAAATCTACGATGTAAAGTCAACAGTACACAGACAACTTTGACAAGAAGCAGGCAAGTATGTACAATCTCAACGATATGCCAGGACCATTGCAAGCAAGAGGACTATTTGCGCCACTTGCTAGCCAGGGCAGCACTCTTTCAAGAAAAGATGCAGACCAAGCAAAACCGAATCAGTGGGGAATACATCCCGACCAACAACAAACCTCGGTAAAAACAGTCAGCGATATGTTTGAACCCATAGAGACCTGGGATGATAAAGAAACGAAAAGAGTGGGTCGTAGCCTCAGAAGACATGTAGAAAGAGTGATACGTTTTGCGAAAGATACACCGTTTGAGCAAGAAGTAAAAAAACGGGTAGGAAAACTTTTAGCTTCTGAGGGAGAATTTGCGGAAAAAATAGCACAAACAAGCAGGTCTAATACGTATAAAGTTGCAGAACATATTCCGCTCTGGCGTACCCATCAAATTGCGTTAGCCATGGGGTTTGAAGTAGTGAACGACACTTTTGGCACGCTTATGCAACAAGACCCTTATTATCAAATATCCACCGTATTGAAAGAAAGAGTATTTATCCACCTCTTCGGCTCAGAGCTTAATCAACCTGACAAACAAGACATAATATTCTGGATGAAGCAAGGGGGGACGATTGTATTATAGAAAACTTTCGAAGCCGTTGTGAGAAGGCCAACTTGTCTTGGGGCTGATACGCTTACCGTGACCATCAATACACCTCCTGAGAGTTACTAGCAGTTGTCATATTCTTCTGCTAATAGTACTGGCAGAGCGTGAGAAAAAGCGTGAGAAGGACCGTTAGTCGCTTGGGCCAGAAGAGTAGCTCATGCGATCATATCTGAACGCAGGTCGCAAGGTGGCCAGCGTTGCCTTTGTGCTCCCCGTGGGTAGGAGTGACCCGTTCGAGTGTCAGCCGTGCGGGAGATGTCTGGTCGCTGATGGGCAAGGCTACCAGCAACACGCCATTGCCATAGGTGACGTTGGCACAGGTAGCATTGACGGGAACTGGGAGTGCAAGCTCACGGTGGTAGACGCCAACACTCCATTCATCGACCAGCAGTTCCTTGACCTCCTTCAGCATCGCACGCTGGTCTCCATGAAGAATGAGGCGACCATCGTTGGTGACTTCGACCACAATGTTCTCGGGTTCCAGTCCAGCCATCGGAGCCGCGATCATCAAACGATCGTCTGTTCGGTAGACCTTGACCGGAATACGCTGCTGCTTCACCTGTTCTTGCATATGCTGCTTCGCCTTTCATTGTATCTTCTCAGCCCTGTCGCAGGTCCTTGCTGGTACCGGCGACCTACCATGCGTCTCTCTTCATGTGCTAACGGATGAGGGTTACTTGACGACAGCCAGAGCGAAGACTCACTGCGCTGATCGCAGGTGGGCTTCGACGAGCCAGAGCCAGCTATCGGTGCCACGCGAGATCTGGGTGAAGAGATCGGCGCTATCAGCATCGATCAGGTCCGTCGCCTGCCCGATAGCGTACCGGACATGTTTGCCAAAGGAGGCAAGCACCGTTGCAAGGGCCTCGATATGACCGTTCCCGTCAGCAATCGCGAGCGGATACCTGGCCAGCGACGTTCGCCGGGCGACCATGTACGCTGTTCCCTCGGCACTGCCTCCCAACTGCACGACACGCTCGGCGAGCAGGTCGACATACCCTTCGACTCCATGAGCAATCTGGCCGAACAACTCATGCAGAGTGATGAACTGTGGGCCTTTCACGTTCCAGTGAGCCTCCTTGGCTTGGAGCATCAGGTCAATGCTGTCGGCCAGGCGACGATTCAACAACTCGACCAGTTTCGCACGCTGCTCTTCAGGGAGGCTATTTTGTGTCTTGTACATGAGGTTTACTTTCTCTTGATCAGCAGTGTGTGCATCGTAGCATCTCTGGTTCCAGTATAACCGTTGAGCGTTAGGAGAAGTGTTAGTGCTTGCGTGAAATTCATAAAAGAATATCATGTTCTAGGAGGTAGAGCATCAAAGGGAAAATGTTCAGGTGATGCCCATTTCAGTAATAAATTTTCACACCACCGTTAGGAGTAAAATCTTGTATATATCTCGTACGAAGTCTTTCCGTTACGAGGCGCGTATCAGAACAATCTATTGCTTCTGAAGCAAGAAAATCTGCCACAGTAAGTTGTTTCCCTAAATGAAGCTCAATAGTTCTTTGCTTTCTTGTATGACCTTTACTATGCAACCATAATGCACAAATCAATTGGAATTGAGTGAAATGGTCAAATTGGAATGGTACAATGACGACTCTCTCTCTTGCTTCTTCTGGTAATAATTTGATAATTTCTCCTACCCCACGATACCAGTCACTTGTTGTAGCACATTTCACTCCGCCTGTTGGGTAAATTCCTACGACATGACCATGAGATAAGAAGGATGCGGCATCCTTCATAGCTGTAGCATTTATCGCTTTTGCTTCATTCTGAGTGGAGAGTTCTCGTCTATATAAGAGACGCATGCCTATATCCCGATTGAAAATATTCCTTCTATCACTGGCTAACGTATTTGGTATCACTGCTAGTGCATATTCTCCATGATGGACATCTAATGCTTCTGTTAAACGTACGGAAAGGGAGTAGGGTTTCGCGATGACTTTAATATCATCTCGCCCAACATATCCCATCGTTGCAAGCAGCAAAAAATATTCCAGTCCATTGCGGTGATCCCCAATAAACAATGCGCCTTTCCCAGCCTTATTCCATGTTGATGTGTCTCCAGTAATGGTAATGGGCACATGCGCTGCTGTGAGAAATTGTGCAAATGCATACGGAATAAGTAGTTCTATCGATTTACTCTGTAATCCCCGCAGAAAATTTGGAATGCTACATACTGTTTTCACTGGTCGTCTCCTTCGGAGGAGGTGGTATCCTCTACTCCCTTTGAGCTTGACTGTATGGTGTGGAAAGGTGAAGGTGAGTTCCACACCCTCTACAGTACGTGCTCGTATCAGTAGTCTCAACGTTACCACGTGGGCATTACATTTTCTGATCCGTCCGATAAAAATGTGGTTCTCCCATTTTCAGAAGAACGGCTGCATTGGAGAAGGATGGAAATGATTATACGGGTTTCAAACTTAGTGGAACGTGGAGCACTACGGCTAATTATATCATAAATCTCAGTCCGATCACAATAGAAAATTGCTCAATTTAGGTAAATTTAAATAAACAAGGTTAAACTCTCAAAGGAAAGATAAAAACTCATCTTATAGAATTTTCTGCCATTGACTGGCACAACAGAGATCGGCTTGTTTGGCTTATGAATTATACAGAAGCAGCACGACCGGGCCAGAGTCGAGAAAGGACATGGAACGAGTTCTTGCAGACTGCTCCTCAGTGGGTATATGATTTCATTGTCTGAAGTAGTCATGGATGAGTGTAGGCGACTTGCTGAGCAGTAGAGAAGGACGAGCAAACAGGAGGTTCAATCATGAGCGACCAGGAAGAAGAGGAAGCGCATCACTTACTTCATCAGCAGTATGAAAGGCCAGAGCAGCAGCGCGATGTCACTGACCAGCGCGCAGAAGGGAGTTCCATGCAACAAGATGTACCTGAGATTGTTAAACGGCGCAACCTCGGAAGCAACTTTGAGGTCTCGCTGCTGGACACCGGAGGTCTCGTTCTCACACTGGATAGCGGGAGCGCCGCCATCCTGAAGGCAGAGCAAGCGTATAACCTGCTTAATTTCTTGTATGAGCATCGTTTGCTCTTACAGCAGAAGGCGCAAGGTCAAGAGGAAGAGGAAACTGAGACGCAAAAAGGAATCGTAAGGGACTGAATAGCAAGGAGCCATGCGGAGGGGGATCAGGCACAAGGAGCTCTTAATCCAGGTGGTATTTTCCTGTGGATTATTGTGGGTTTGCTTGCTGGCTTTCTAGCAACAAGAGTGGTTCGCGGCCCTCACTTTGGCATCATTGGTGATCTCGTGATCGGCTTGGTTGGTGCCTTCCTCGGAGGTCTGGTGGCAGACCTCTTATTCCCAAACTCCACGTTTCATTTCTGGGCCACGCTGCTCATTGCTGTCATTGGGGCTATTGTGCTGTTGGCGATCCTGCGCTTGATTGCCAGATCATCAGGGCGTTCCGAAAGGAGGCGCTGGTTTGGGTAGAAAGCCAGCTTCATAGGAAATGCCCTCAGTATCTTTTATTGCGAGTGAATCAAGTCGAGAGCGTAAGCCAGCAAGCGCGGTGCTGATGTCGTCTTGGTCGCTCATATTGCACCTGGCGTCTCGTCGCCTTCAGTGCGATACTCGCGCCATTCGGCAGCTATCTGTGTTTGCTCGCTCGTCTCTTGCTCCATCGAAACGTCGATACTGATATGCTCAAGCTCGATGTGGAAACTGTCGAGGAAGTCCTGAATCTGCGTGTGGAAGTTCAGTTCGTGTATTTGTTCCCTTTCGACCCAGCGGTGAAAATACTGCTGATCTTCCTCACTCATGCTCGCAATCGTTGGAGCAAGCAGCTCATAATAATTCATATCTTTTTGTCCTGGCAGAAAAGCACCCCAGTTGAGTCTATGCTCGCTGGGCAAGTTTTCCATCTTCAGCGCTATCCGTTCAAGCAAACAGTGCTGTAGCTGCTCACGTTGCGCCAGGACAGCGAGCAAGAGCCGTCTGTTGATGTTTAGATCGAAGATTTTCTCCGGGTCTTCTACCCCTGGAGGCACTTTCGTCTCATCATCGGTGATGTCCACATTGAAAGTGAAGGTCATGGTTAGGTGCGCGTGTAATAAGTTTGCCATAGTCTTTTACCCAATTCCTGGCAACGCTTATGCCTCTCAGAAGAGGGCATGAATTCCCTGAAATCACATCCTCTCATAGGGGGAATGCGGAAGTGGTTGTCCCTGTTTATACTGGCACTGTCCTGTTTCGCCGTCTTACGATGGTGTATGTGATGAGGCGCCAGATGAATGTAAGGACGAGGGCACCAATCAAGGCTCTCACAATGGGAATACCGAACAGATAAATGTCGCCGATGCCCTTGCCTTGATAACGATCACCTGGGTCATGACCCAGATGCCGATGAGGGCTGCGGCAATGACACCGATAAAGCCGAGAGGGAGACGAGACCCCATGAGGGATTCTGCTACGAGGCCGACAATAGCTGCAATGACGAGGTAGAGAACGAAGTTCCAACCGAATGTCCAGATGTAGGTGCCAAGTTTTATGGTGATCCCATCTGCTAGGACGATAGCGAGGTGTGACATGGCTTCTCCTTTTTAAGGTAGCGCTGCTGTTTGTTGATGTGATGCTGTTGAGCATCTTATACGTGTTGCCCCACAATACCCTATTCTGAAGGCAATGTGGTGGTCACAGCTCCCACTGCCATTCCAATCTCACTGTGGTACACACGGTGAAAGCGCACGAGGCTCAATCACTTCATCTCTCCGCTGATTTTGATGAGGTTACCATCAAAATTGCATTCAGAACCTGTTTTGGTTCCATTGCTACGTAAGGTCCTGAACGGAGGGAGATTAGGAGGGACAAAAGTGGGAGAGCGAACACGGCCATCCCAGAAATCACGCTCCCGTGCTAGAGAAATGTGAACGCGAAGACCTGTGAGCACTGGGCTCACATGATGGAGATGTGCTCCGAGCACCGTTTCGTACGAAGGACATGACTCGAGGGATATGACTCATGAGAATATGTATGAGACTCTCTAAGCATACATTAGTTTTTACAAAAATGCAACATTTATCAAAACAAGCAGATGGTTCATCTAACGCTTATATAACGCTTTTTCTAACGCTACATCTACAAAAGTTTGACTCTGAACCGCCAAGGTTGTAAAATACATACCAGGACACAGAGATGATTGTACTGCGTTTTGAAGCAGAGTATAGAGACTCACGAGAGACGAGGAGTTCGTTGTGCTCGGATCATCGGAGCGGGGTAATTTACATTTCGCCTTGCTTGGTCCGCCGCAGGTGTACCACGGTGGTCAGTTGCTCGCGTTTCCCTCTCGCAAAGCCCTCGCCCTGCTCATCTATTTGGCCGTGGAGGAAGGGGCACATGCGCGCAAAACGCTCTCAGAGCTGTTCTGGCCCGAGAGCGATGCCTCACATGCGCGTGCGACGCTGCGTGCGACGGTGCTTGAGCTGCGCGATGTGCTGACTGGGGGCACTTCCCCGGAGTATAGGCATGTGCCCCATCGCGTCCCACACCTGCTCATCGACCGTGACACCCTGGGCCTGGACCTGACCTCAGGGGTCAGCCTGGACCTGCAAACCCTGCAAGCGGCCTGGGTGCTCGCGCGTGACAGCTCGCGTACGGCTGCTACGCTCCCAGAGGAGATACGTCGTGCGCAGGGTGCACAACTCCAGGAGGCGACCACACTCTCGCGTGCAGAGTTTCTGGCCGGCTTTTCGCTGCACAACGCCCCAGGCTTCGACGACTGGGCCCGCTTCCAGCGCGAATACTGGCATTTGCGCATGCAGCTGGTCTTCGACCGACTCTCACAGTGGTACGAGGAAGCAGGCGAGATCGAACAGGCTATTGCGACTATCATCCGCTGGCTCTCCATCTCCCTGCTAAACGAAGACGCGTCGCTGCGCTTGATGCGCCTGCACTTTGCGACTGGCAACCGCGTCGCTGCGCTGCAAGCGTATGAGGCCTTACGGGTTATCCTGGACTCAGAGGTCCATGCTGAACCGACCCCTGAAACTATGGCTCTGGCTGAGCGCATTCGGGCCACTGCCCTTCCTCGCCACCAGAAGCAGCGAGCCTCCTGGGTATCTTCCCCGTCTTTAACACTGCTAAATACTCCTCTCGTGGGACGGGCCAGGGAGTATGGCACCTTACTCGAGCGCTACTATGCAGCCCGCTCAGGACAGACGCAGGTGGTGCTTCTGGAAGGGGAGGCTGGCATCGGCAAGACGCGACTGGCCACAGAATTTGTGGGCTGGGCAGCGGCACAAGGGGCCGATGTGCTGCGCGGCCAGGCGTTTGAAAGCAGTGGGCGGTTGTCCTATCAGCCGCTCATCGAGGCTTTGCGGCCCAGAATCGATCAGGAAAATGCTCCCGATGATCTGCTGCATGACGTCTGGTTAGCTGAAATCGCTCGCCTGTTACCAGAACTGCGGGAGCGCTATCCTGACTTGTCCAACTTGGTTGCAGATGCCTCGGTGGCACGCAACCACTTGTTCGAGGCGGTGGCACGCCTTCTGGACGCCCTGGCGGCACGCACCCTGCTGGTTCTCTTCCTCGATGATCTGCATTGGGCCGATACCGGCACCCTGGACCTGCTGCACTACCTCGCACGAAGCTTCACTGAACGCGCCACGCCGGTGTTGCTGCTCCTCTCGCTGCGCACAGAAGCGCTACAGACTACCACTCGCCTTGCTGAGTGGCGAGCGAACCTGGGGCGGATTGTGTCCCTGACTCGCCTGCAGCTAGGTCCACTCTCAGCTCAGGACACATTGCACCTGCTGCATGTACTTGCGGGTGTAAACGGGAATAGAGGGGCGAAAAGGACGGAGATTTCCGGCCCCGGCGAGGAGCCGCTAGCCGACTCCTTAGATCGGGTTGGGCAACGGCTCTTCGCCGAAACAGGTGGGCACCCCTTCTATCTGATCGAAACGCTCAAGCTGCTGCTTGAACGCAGCCTTTTCACTCCGTATCCAGGTGGAGACGGTGCAAGCAACGGTGACTTTGCAGCAGCAATTGTCAAGGAACTTGGTGTCGCCCGTCTCTTCCCGCCGAGCGTGCGTGAACTCATCAGCTTGCAGCTCGATCGACTCAGCCCAGCGGCCTTTGCCTTCCTCGTAGCTGGATCCGTGCTGGAGCAAGATGCCACCTTTGAGCGGCTCTGCCTGGTAGCGGATCTCTCCGAAAAGGAGGGGCTGGTCGCCCTGGACGAGGTGCTAAGGAGCAGGCTGATGCTCGAGTCGAGGCCACAGAGTGGTCGACCGGGCAATGAAGCTTACACCTTCAGCCATGACATGATCCGCGAGGTGGTCTACGTCGAGGCAGGTGAGACGCGAATTCGCATCTTTCATCGTCGTGCGCTCCATACCTTGCAAGACGCTTCTGTCGCACCGGCGAAACTGGCGTACCATGCCCGGTCGGCAGGGGCGCTAGAACCAGCGTTCCGCTTGAGTGTGATGGCGGGGGACGAGGCTTTATCCGTTTTTGCGTTGCATGACGCAATCGAACAATACGAACAGGCGTGGCGGCTGCTGGCAGAGCAACCCCCTGGGCACACGATGCAGGGAAGGCTCGGAGCATCCGAATTACAACATCTCTACGTCTCTCTGGGACGAACCTGCGAACTCACAAGAGTATGGGAACAGGCCCGCCCTATGTATGGAGCGATGCTCGCGCAGGTGCTGCGTGTGGCAGTACAGGTTGACAACACGATCGAGTTGGAAAAGACACAATGGTACCTGGCAATGATCGACATGTACTCGGCGGATCTGGCAGCGGCCATCACGCATGCGGAGCGTGCATTGGCATTGGCCCGAAACCTCGGACAACCAGACCTCATCGTCCAGAGTTTGACCGCACTGACCTACGTCAAGATGCAAATGGGTGCGTGGGAGGAGAACGAGAAGCTAGTCGCAGAGGCGCACGCGCTCTACGTCACCATGCGGGACCGTGCTATGGAAGCCGATTGCCTCGCCCTGCTCGCGAACACGCACATTCACCTTGGTCGACCTCAAGCGGGGATCATGCGAGCACGCAGTGCTCTAACCATTAGCCAGGACATCGAGAACGTCTGGGGGCAGGTTAATGCCATCTATGAACTCACCTCGGGGTTACTCGACATTGGTGCCTATACAGAAGCGCTGGAGATCGCACTACAAGCTGTGACGAGAGCGCGTGCCCTGGGCATGCGCTCTTCGTGGGCGAACCCGATGCTACTGCGCAGCCTCATTCAATTAGGCGGTGTATATCGGAAAATGCAGGCATTTCATGCTGCCCGTGAGGTCGATCTGGAGGCGCTGAAGCTCAACGAGGCAATCGTGTCGCAACCCTACACAGCGGTAGTCGCCACGGTCCTGTGTGCAGATTATTCACTTACAGGGAAGTGGGCTGATGCACATCGCTACGCACGACAGGCATCGATTGTAGAAGGCTATAACATGCTGTCATACGCAGGGATTCCCCAGTGGTTTATAACTGAGGCGTTGCTGCGTGGTGGGGATATCGCGCTGGCCCAGGAGCATCTAGGTCGCCTAGGTACGCGCACCGGAGACGGTCGGCGCGATCGCATTCAGTACCTGCAGGCATATGCGGGGTTAGCACGGTGGGATGGCCATCTAGAGCAGGCGCTTTCCTACCTGGAGGAGGCCTGCGTTCTAGCTGAAGAGATTGGTCTGCCAGGTGAACTGTGGCATGTCCAGGCGGCACTCGGAGACCTGTATCAGTCTCGGGGAGAACAGATGCCAGCAGATCAGGCATTTGCCCAGGCGGCTACCATAGTACAAGGACTTGCCGGGAAGATCGAGGATGAGGCTTTGCGGACGAGCTTTCTGGCGGCACCACAGGTACGCCATGTCTTGGAACCCCGAAGGTAGGGAGGCAAGAAAGGGCAATCAGTACATCCCCACATCTACCCTTGGTAACTCCTCAGCTCGCCCTAGCGACTAACGGTCCTCCTCACGCATTTCCTCACGCTCTGCCAGTATCATTAAGAGCAGAGCAAGCAAGCCTGAGGAACATGCTTGTTTATCAGCGATATAACCATTTTGCATGTCAAGCTCTTTGTGCAGGAGGCTTCCGCGAGAAAGGCGCGATAGTTCTAAGTTAGCTTTGAAAATGTTTTTGGAGAGATATGCACCCGCTTAGCTATCTCTCCTAATTTCCGAAAGTGAGAAGTACATATGCGACGGTTTCCTGCTATGAAGGTAGCATTTGCCAGCATTCTCTCGTGTTTCGCGCTCTTGCTCGGTCTGTACGCCACGACGGGTACAGCCTCAGCGCATAGCGCAGTCCACCCCTTTATCAACGTCGTCTCTGGTCTTCAGAGGTTTGGTAACTGCGTCTCCTTCCGGCTTGAAGGGGGGGATTTCACACCTCACCATAATGTCGACCTTTCCGCTCATGCTAGTGGAGGTGCGAGCATTGATCCTGATCGCGTTCGTGCTAACGGCAATGGCAGATTCTCCGTTGGGGTTACAGCTTGTGGCAACTTCCAGTTCGAGAACTGTGGTGGTTTCATCGAGAACCCGGGGGTCTTCTGTGGATTTAACCTGCCCTCGCGGGATTTCTGTGGCTTCAACTTCGAGCCGAACGCGTTCTGTTTCCGAGGCCAGTTCCCAGGCCAGTTCCCAGGCCAGTTCTCAGGCTGTAGGCAGTTCCAGTGTGGGTTCCATCGCTTATCGGTGTCTGATTTCTGTCGCTTCCATTTCCACGAGCGGTTCCCGTTCTGCTTCCGCTTCTTCCCTCAGGAGTTCCCGATCTCGCTCCGCATTTCCGCTGTGGACGAGCAGACGGGGCACCGGGCTCACGCTTTTGTCAGCATTGGAGGGAGCTTCTAAGCTTGAAAAGAGGTACCAGTGAAGGGTTTCCCTTCACTGGTATTTTTTGCGGATGTTTGCCGTCTGAGTGGCGCAAACAAGCGACTAACGGTCCACCTCACGCATTTTCTCACGCTCTGCCAGTACCATTAACTGTAGACCAAGGATGCCTAAGGAACATGCTTGGTTATCAGCGTCATACCCATTTTCCATGCCAAGTCCTGTGTGTAGGATGCTGCGGTGGGAGAGGCGCCAGTGAGGATTCTTCGTTATGAACATCACTATCAATCGGCCCCGCGATGGTCAACATGCCTCGCCGGAGCTCATTGTTCGCGCTGCTCAGGAGGCTAAGCAACTGGACGATGCCTCGGTGTGGATGCTGAAACAGCTAGGGCAACTCACACATGCGGTCCCCATGCCCGGCGGATTACCAATCGTCCTGGCCATCCAAAGCACAGGACAAGCGCGAGTGCGCCAGGAAACAGTCGTCCTCGCCGTCCAAGCGCTTGCTGCGTCAGCGCTTGACCGTGAAACGGGTGATCATGCGCAGCGGGTCATGCAGCTTGCCGAGGCCATTGCCTGTCGATTGGCTCAATCTGAGGAGGAAATTCATCTGCTTCGCCTGGCAGCATTGCTCCATGATATTGGCAAAATCGGCATTCCTGATGTGATTCGCCTCAAGCCAGGACCACTGACGCATGAGGAGTGGGACGTTATGCATCGTCATCCAGACATCGGTCGCCAGGTCTTGGAGCAGGCTGGGGGCATCTTTCACCCACTGGCAAGCATTGTAGGAACGCATCATGAACGCTGGGATGGGCGCGGCTATCCCAGAGGCGTCGCGAAAGACGAAATCCCGTTGAGTGCTCGTATTCTTGCGGTAGTGGATTCCTACGATGCGATGACCTCGCCTCGAGTCTATCAGCGGGACCCACTCTCTACCGCCCAGGCCCGAGCAGAACTGCAACGGTGTGCAGAAAGTCAGTTTGATCCGCGTGTCGTTGAGGCGTTCTTACAGGTGCTTGAGGAGCAGCGGAAAGCTCTTTGCTCTACAGCTGGAGCACCAGTACCTCTTTCCTGGCTGGCAGGCATCCCCCACTCGCTCAATACCTCATCGAGACGCAGGTGCTGGCTATGAGATCTCTGCCGAAACTCCGCGCTATTCTCATTCAGGATCATGAATTTTTAGCGTGAATAGATAGAATTTATTTAGAAAAGGTCTTACATAATGGATCTCATAAACGTCCTAACACCTCTCCCAAAAGCACGCCCCAGCAGCGACTATGCCGAGTTAAAACACTTGATTAAGGAGGCAGGGCTCCTGGAGAAGCAACCAGTCTACTTTGCGACGAAGATGTTGCTTTTACTGGTAATGCTCACCTTGAGTGTGCTCTTTCTGCTATTCGTTCAGTCTTTCTGGCTTCAACTCCTCAATGCCGTCTTCCTGGCCATTGTCACCACGCAACTCGGACTCCTCGGCCATGACGCCGGACACCGACAGATGTTTCACACCACGTGGAAAAACGATATTGTGGGCCTTATTGTCGGCAACTTACTTATAGGTATGAGTAATGCATGGTGGATGGAGAAGCATAACAGACACCATAGTCATCCTAATCAACATGATCTCGACCCTGATATTAATATTCCGATCATTGCCTTTGGGGAAGATGATCTGCACCGGAAGGGATGGCTCGTTCAGGGTCTCATGAAATACCAGGCCTACTTCTTCTTTCCTGTGCTTATGATTCTTGCTTTTGAGCTTCAGGTAAACGGTGTGCGGTTCCTGTTTCGCGAGAAGGTGAAATATGCCGTTCTGGAATGGCTTCTTCTGGGCCTGCACTACTTGTGCTACTTTGCTCTACTGTTCTCTCACTTAGCGGTCTGGCAGGCCATCCTCTTCATTCTCGTCCACCAGGCTCTCTCGGGATTGTACCTGGGATCGATCTTCGCTCCTAACCATAAAGGGATGCCTGTGCTGGATGCAGATAGTCCGCTGGACTTCTTGCGCCGCCAGGTGATCACTGCTCGCAATGTCCATGCGCATCCCTTTACAGATTTCTGGTATGGAGGACTGAACTACCAGATCGAGCATCACCTCTTCCCAAGCATGCCCCGCAACCAGTTGAAAAAAGCGCAACGCATTATCAGAGCTTTCTGCCAGGCACGCGCTATTCCATACTATGAGACGAACTGGTTGCGATCTTACGTGGAAATTTTACATTCTCTGCACCTGATAAGTGCGCCATTACGACAAGTGAAGCAAGACTGTCACGCATGAAGGGGGCCATTCGGGAGCATTCGGCGGAATTACTCAAACTGCCGAATGCTTGCTGACCTACTTCTCATACGCCACAGTCAATCGACCGGTATGTGCTTGACCTGTTCCCACTCCTTCATCAGTGACGGTGTGAACATGCCAACCATCCTTGGCCATTCTCTTTATGTCCTTCTCCAACTGATCCCGCGCTTCTCCCTTAAATATCTTTGTCGTATACGTCTTGACCTGTTGCATGTTCTCGCTTCTCCTTATCATTGCTATGTAACACAGAACTCGCTAAGCGTTTGGTCTGTAAAGGGTACTCAATGCTCTGTCCAGTACCACCTCCTCTACAATATCTAACAGGGCTAATTTGGCACAGTTACCGTTGCCAACTATCTCCCATTAACGGATCTTTCGCTTTGTGAAACAGGATCAATCCTGTGTGATGCCACTTTTCTGGTGTACCCGTCTGTCCTGCCACTCTCTTCTCTGTTCTGCATGTTGTTCCTTGACCTGTGCCCGTTGCTTCAATGCTTCCTCTTGCCAGTCGCAAGGGTCAGTTGTACGGGTATAGCTTAAGAACTCGCCGTCATCCGGTAAGACGATCTCAAACCGCCCTGTTGAATAGTCTTGCATGACCATCCCCACCACACGTGTATATGCTTTCCCCTCTTCCTCTCCCTCTATCAGTGCCAGGCACTCCAGCGGGAGCGTGTGCCAGGCTTTCCCATCATAGTGGTTATCAGACGCCTCTGAATGGATGTACACGACCTCCCACCCTGGACGTGGGGCCAGAAGTTGGACGATCTTTGGTTGATTGGTCATGCTCATTTCCTCCTCAGTTTCGTTCCTGCTTGACTTTATACCCCTGCTCATCCATGTGAGCATCCATCAGGGATGTTTTGGCAGGTGACAAATGTGCCTTTTCAATTGACCTGTCAACCTCTAAATGGCGGGAGAGAGAGGACACAAAAGCTTGAAAGCGAACAAGACCATCCCAGAAATCACGCTCCATGATGGAGAGGTGTTCTGAAGTGCCCATTCAAACGAGGGACATGGCTGGAGGGGTATGTCTCATAAGCAAGAATACAGATGTGACACTTTAAGTATACACTATATTTTCCAAAAATGCAACATTTATCAACAGATTTTTATATATTTGACAAATATTAAATAATTGTGCTATAATATAATTAAGAAAAAGAGCAAACACATGTCTCTTTCTTCCAACAGGAACAGCTTCGGCACTTCCCTGCTTCTGTGTTCTCCCAGTAAGGCCACTGCACATCCCCTCTGTCGATTTGACGAGGAGCCAGGCATACGACAACGGTCATCTGACATTCCAGAGACCGCACAAAGCACCCTGACTTACAACACACATACGAATGCGTACATCCGCGTAGTAAGTAAGGAGTAACAGGAACGATAGGTTTCCTGTACGAACATAGAATGAGAAGGAGTGAATTCTGATGAGTACTCAGGCATACAATACGGAACAGCAGGCATATTCTCCTGGGTTCCACATGGCCGAAAATTATGTGTTCAAGTCCGAGCGAGGACTGAGCAGGAAGATCGTTGAGCAGATCTCCGAAATGAAGGGCGAGCCCGATTGGATGCGGCAGTTTCGCCTCAAGAGCCTGGCACTCTTCGAGAAACGCCCAATGCCAACATGGGGCGCGGACCTCTCGGGGATTGACTTCGACAATATCTACTACTATATCAAGCCAGTCGCGCAGCAGGGCAAAACCTGGGACGACATCCCATCAGACATTAAGGATACCTTTGATCGACTGGGTATTCCGCAGGCTGAGCAGAAGTACCTGGCAGGCGTAACGGCACAGTACGAGAGTGAAGCGGTGTACCACAAGGTGCGTGAAGACCTTGAGAAGCTGGGCGTGATCTTCACCGACATGGATACGGCTCTGCGCTTGTATCCCGACATCATAAAAGAGCACTTCGGCACCGTTATTCCGCCGTCCGATAATAAATTCTCATCGCTCAACAGCGCGGTGTGGAGTGGTGGCAGCTTTGTCTATGTGCCAGAGGGCGTGCGAGTTGAAATTCCCTTGCAGGCCTACTTCCGTATCAATGCCCAGAACATGGGTCAGTTCGAGCGCACGTTGATTATCGCCGCTCCTGGCTCCTATGTCCACTATGTGGAGG
>WNEZ01002356.1_pt1 | contig 16171 bp, 13 predicted proteins | sample 5400521 | NCBI WGS metagenome assembly WNEZ01 (sample SAMN13153339, study PRJNA577476) | soil metagenome | isolation source: 120 cm saprolite under Douglas fir tree site 2 hole 1 replicate 1 | place: USA:California | collected 2015-04-18
GGCAGCGCAAGTCTTGGGATTTAAAATTGCCACCCCGGTCTTTGATGGAGCCAGTGAAGAAGATATTGAGGAGTTTCTCAAACGTGCGGGTTTACCAGAGACCGGAAAAATCCAACTCTTTGATGGTCGAACTGGCGAGCCATTTGATCATCCTGTCACCGTCGGCTATAACTATATGCTCAAGCTGGCACACCTCGTCGAGGACAAAGTCCATGCTCGCTCGACAGGACCGTACAGCTTGATCACCCAGCAGCCGCTCGGTGGAAAAGCGCAATTTGGTGGTCAGCGCTTTGGCGAAATGGAAGTATGGGCACTGGAAGCCTATGGTGCCGCTCATATCCTGCAAGAGATTTTGACAGTGAAGTCAGATGACGTTGTAGGCCGTGTCAAGACCTACGAAGCGATTGTCAAGGGCGAGAACATTATGGAGCCAGGAGTTCCTGAGTCCTTCAAAGTTCTCGTGAAAGAATTGCAAAGCCTGGGCATTAACGTCGAAGTGCTCAACGAAGATGAGCAGAAGATACAATTCGTTGAGGACACCTCAAGCGATGTGATGCCAGAGCTAGGTATTAATCTATCCGGTTTCGAAGGAGACCAATAGTTAATGCGTTCGGTTCCCATACATCCTCTACAGAATGGGGGACCGAATGCATTATTAAGGAGGGTAGCATGCTCGAAGTCAATGATTTTAATGCTATTCGTATCAGCCTTGCCAGCCCGGAGCAGATACGCGGCTGGAGCTATGGTGAGGTAACGAAGCCGGAAACAATTAACTATCGTACACTCAAGCCTGAGAAAGACGGTCTATTCTGTGAACGTATATTCGGACCAACGAAGGACTGGGAGTGTTACTGCGGTAAATATAAAAGAGTACGTTTCAAAGGTATTGTCTGCGACAAATGTGGTGTCGAAGTAGCACGCTCGAAAGTACGTCGTGAGCGCATGGGCCATATCGAACTGGCATCCCCAGTCAGTCACATCTGGTACTTCAAGGGAACGCCAAGCCGTATCGGCCTACTGCTTGACCTCTCACCTCGTAATCTAGAGCGTATTCTCTACTTCGCCCTCTATGTCGTTACTCATATAGATGAAGAAGCTCGCCAGCGCAAATTGATGGAGTTGGAAGAGCGGATGGTCAAACTCGAGGGCAATCTAGATGAAAAGGTCGTCGAGCACATCAATACTTTACGTGTAGAGCGTGATAATGCCATTCGCGAGAGTGAGCAGCGCTTCGGGACTGCCGATCGCCTGGAAGTTGAGGAGCGGCGCGAGCGCGATCTTGAGGCGGCTCGTCAAGCTGAGACCGAGACACGAGCCCAGATCCGCGAAGCGATAGGTAAGGCTGCTGAAGAAGAGATAATCTTTTCTCCCAATGATCACGTTCTTGTCAAAGAAGGTGAAACCGTTACGCCTAAGCATATCGAAGCCCTTGAGCGCGTAGCGGAGGCCACGCGTAATGCCATCGCAGAGCAGGCACGCCGTGAACTGGAGGCTATGCAATCTGAAGGGCAGCGCGAGGTGGATCGCCTGGGCGTGGAGTACCAGGGTCGGATCGATTCCGCGCAGTCGCAAATGGAACGCCAGCGCATTGAAGAGCGGCAGCGGCTCGAACAGCTACGTCGTGACCTGGAAGGCCTCAAGAAGATGGACCTCCTGCAAGAAAGTCGCTGTCGTGAGCTGAGAGATAACTTCTCCGAAGTCTTCCGTGCAGGCATGGGTGCAGAAGCGGTACGAGAACTGATCTCCAATATCGATATGGATAAGCTGTCTGCCGATCTGCGTCACGAGATCTCGAGTACTGTGGGACAGCGGCGTAAGAAGGCCACCAAGCGTTTGAAAGTCGTTGAGGCTTTCCGCAAGTCGCACACGTCTCCCGAGTGGATGATCCTCACAGTATTGCCAGTATTGCCACCGGACCTACGCCCGATGGTGCAGCTCGATGGTGGCCGCTTTGCAACTTCGGACTTGAACGATCTCTATCGTCGCGTCATCAACCGCAACAACCGCCTCAAAAGGCTACTAGAGTTGGGTGCGCCAGAAATCATTATCCGCAACGAGAAACGTATGCTACAAGAGGCATGTGATGCCTTGATTGATAATGGACGGCGTGGTCGTGCTGTGGCAGGTTCAGGCAACCACAAACTCAAGAGCCTATCCGACATGCTCAAGGGTAAGCAAGGGCGTTTCCGCCAGAACTTACTCGGTAAGCGCGTTGACTACTCGGGCCGTTCCGTGATTGTGGTTGGACCAGATCTAAAGCTGCACCAGTGCGGACTCCCGAAACGTATGGCTCTGGAACTCTTCAAACCATTTGTAATGCGCAAACTGGTGGAACAGAACTTTGCTCACAACATCAAAAGTGCTAAGCGCTTCGTCGAACGAGTCAAGCCGGAAGTGTGGGATGTTCTCGAAGAAGTCATTAAGGACCATCCCGTGCTATTGAACCGCGCACCGACACTGCACCGTTTAGGTATTCAAGCGTTCGAAGCGGTGCTCGTTGAAGGAAGCGCAATCCAACTGCATCCACTAGTCTGTTCAGCCTTTAACGCAGACTTTGATGGTGACCAGATGGCGGTACACGTCCCGCTCTCGGAGAAAGCGCAAGACGAAGCACGGCAATTCATGATGTCAACACGTAATCTGCTCTCGCCTGCTCGTGGTGATCCATCGATCGGTGCCAGTCAGGATATGGTGTTGGGCTGCTTCTACCTGACCCAGGAGCGTCCGGATAAGCGCGGCGAAGGTCGTACCTTTACTGATACCACAGAAGCCTTGTTAGCCTATCATCATGGAATCGTTGATTTGCAAGCTCCTATTCGGGTTCGACTGAGTAATATGGAGATCTACGACCAGCCGCCTCCAGAAAAGCCAACCATGTCAGGAAATGGCAAGCTGGTTAAGACAACCGTCGGCCGCATTATCTTTAATGAGGCATTGCCGGAACGCTTGCGTTATCGCAACTACGCCATGAAAAAGGAATACCTGAGGCAGGTAGTCGGTGACTGTTTCAAAATATATGGCCGTGGGAAAACCACCGAATTGGCTGATGAAATCAAACGACTCGGCTTCTCTTACGCAACCAAAGCAGGTGCAACCGTTGCTATCAGTGACGTCATTGTACCCCCTGGCAAGCAAGAGGAACTGCTGAAAGCTGAGGCTAAGATCAGCGAACTCGAGGAGCAATATCACGACGGTCTGATTACCGAAAATGAGAAATACCAACAGACGATCAGCACCTGGAATGAAGCTATCGAAAACGTCACCAAGATGGTAAGGGCCGTTCTGGACCCCTACGGTTCAATCTACACGATTGCAGAATCTGGTGCCACGAAAGCAAAATTCCAGCAGATTCGTCAGCTATCAGGTATGCGTGGTCTCATGACCAATCCATCTGGTAAGATTATTCCTATTCCTGTTCGTGGAAACTTCCGCGAAGGGCTTTCCGTGTTGGAGTACTTTATCAGTACGCACGGTGCACGTAAAGGTCTAGCAGATACAGCATTGCGTACTGCAGAGTCAGGCTATCTGACCCGTCGCCTGATCGACGTAGCCCAGGATGTCATTATTACAGAAGAGGATTGTAGGACCACAGATGGTATTCTGATTACCCATGAAGAGTCTAGAGATATGGGGTTGGAGAACTCTCGGGATCGACTGATCGGACGTGTACTGATTGAAGCCATACCTGGCTTTGAACGCCTGGAGGTGAATGAAGAACTCATCGACGAGGATCTGGATGAAATCATAAATGCTGGCGTCAAGGCTGTACGTGTCCGCTCTGTGCTTGCCTGTCTGGCTCATCGTGGGGTCTGTCGCAAATGCTATGGGCGTGACTTAGCTGCAAACTCGCTTGTGCGTACTGGCTCAGCTGTAGGCATCGTCGCGGCGCAATCGATCGGTGAACCTGGGACGCAGCTGACTATGCGTACATTCCACACAGGAGGTATCGCAGGAGCACAGGGAGACATCACTCAAGGTCTACCGCGTGTCGAGGAACTCTTCGAAGCTCGTGTACCCAAAGATAAGGCCGAGATCAGCGAGATTGATGGTGTGGTCGAGATCGTGAAGGACGAAACGAACGGGTCGCGCACTGTACGTGTCGTCTCGACGAATGTCTTCTTTGACGAGTATCAGGCGCCTCCTGGAGTCGAGTTCAAAGTTCTAGTCAATGAGCATGATCAGGTACTCAAGGATCAGATCATCATCCTCATGAAGGATGAGGGTGGTGGTGAGCCAGTACCAGTGCCAGCGCGTAGCGAAGGTGAAGTTATAATGACAGAGGAGGGAGTGCTCACTATTCGCTCGGAAGAGTATGAAGAGCGTTCATACCCGATCCCTGCTGCTCGTACTATCGCTGTAACAAATGGTCAAAAGATCCAGGCTGGCACTGCGATCACATCTGGTCAGCGCGACCCGCAGGATGTGCTGCGCATACAGGGCCGCGAGGCTGTCCATCTGTACTTGGTCAAAGAAGTACAACGCGTCTACCGTAACACTGGTGTGTATATCCACGATAAACACATCGAAGTGATTGTCCGCCAGATGCTGCGCCGCGTCAGAGTAGATGATCCCGGCGATACCGACATGCTGCCTAATGATCTGGTAGATCGCTTCGTCTATGAAGACACCAATGCACGTGTTTTGGCGGAGGGTGGTGAGCCTGCTACAGCCCAGACCGTTCTGCTCGGTGTTACCAAGGCTTCGCTCAATACCGATAGCTTCCTGGCGGCGGCGTCCTTCCAGGAAACCACGCGTGTACTGACGGAGGCGGCGATCGAGGCTCAGACAGATCATCTGGTGGGTCTGAAAGAAAATGTGATCATCGGTAAACTGATCCCGGCGGGTTCTGGTATTGCGCAACGCCAGAGAGACCGTGAACAACTGGTGGCACGCCAGCAAGCAGCAGCACGTATGGCGACACAGCAGCCTGTCGTGGCAGGAATTGTTGCGGGCAGTACTATAGGTGCATCCAGTAGTGCTCCCTTCGGCATGACTCTTGACAGAGAAGCTAATGAGTGATATGATCGCAGACGCGGAGCGCAGACCTATGTGCTTCGCGTCAAAGATGCTTCCCCAATGGGGGTAAAGAGCGAGAAAAGTAGCGGCGTTTCCATTCGCTTGATCGCGATGCATTTCGCTAGAGCGTGACGTATCCTTATCTCATAAATGGGACGGAGGCCGCGCATTTGATGAATACAGGGAGGATCGTTCCTTGCCGACAATTAATCAGTTGGTCCGGAAGGGCCGTTCGCAGAAACAGAAAAAAGTGAAGGCCCCTGCGTTGTTGTATTCGTACAACGCGTTAAAGAACAGGACCTCCCGCCTGCGTGGATCGCCCCAGAAGCGTGGTGTCTGCACGCAGGTACGTACGATGACGCCCAAGAAGCCGAATTCGGCAATGCGAAAAATTGCCCGTGTTCGTCTCTCGAACCAGATGGAGGTCACTGCATATATTCCTGGTGAAGGGCATAATCTTCAAGAGCACTCGGTAGTGCTGATCCGCGGTGGTCGTGTGAAGGACCTGCCGAGTGTGCGTTATCATATTGTTCGTGGTACATTGGATAGCGAAGGCGTCTCAAAGCGCCGTCGTGGTCGCTCAAAGTATGGAGCCAAGCGACCCAAGCCAGGTCAGGCAGCAACTCCAACAAAGGGCGGGAAGAAATAATTACTTCCGCCAATCACACGCCATTGTAAGCAGGTTATGTGTAACTACTCAGGTGTTATCGTCTGACTCCTCACGGCCTCGGGCCGTTCGCAAGCCCTTTGGTGAGGAGGATGGGTTTGGTGGCTTACAGCCACCAAACCCATCCTCCTCACACACCAAGCGAGCCACCACAGGTGGCGAGGCGACTTGAATAGTTACCTCGTTTCTTACGATGATTGTCGGGTGTTCTCCGGTTTAGCGCTCTCGATGTGTATTGTGAGATGTCGTGGGCGATCTTTCGCGACTGAGCGATTGAAAGGATAGGCACCCGCGTGTAGGCGTCCGAAAGAGATTGGGATAATGTCCCCGATCGAATCGACGCCTTTTCTAGTGTCCGCTAGATGTCTTGCCCGGAGTATTCGTCTCCGGTTTGTCGTGCCCCTTTAGGGGTGAGACTGGATAGGTGCCTAGGTCCCTAGCCAGGCAAGGGCCATATGCGGGGCGGTCCCCGTGCGGTGTGCGGATATTTTCACCACAATCAACATGTTTCACTACATTTTGAAAGGCAGACAGAACATGCCAAGACGCAAGAGAGTGGTGCGACGGCAGGATGTGCCGGATGCAAAATATAAGAGCAGGAATGCGGCCCGGTTCATCAGCAAATTGATGGTCGGTGGCAAGCGAAGCCTGGCGGAACGCATTCTGTATAAAGCTTTTGAAGCGATTGAAGCTAAACAGAAACGTCCACCTCTCGAGGTTTTCGATCAGGCGCTAAAGAACGCTACACCAACTATTGAAGTGAAGCCTCGTCGTGTAGGTGGTTCAACTTATCAGGTCCCCGTCGATGTACGTCGGGATCGAGGAAATGCGCTGGCCATGCGCTGGCTAATCCGTGCTGCCCGTGGACGTACGGGCAAGTCGATGGCAGAGAAGCTTGCCAACGAGTTAATGGATGCAGCTACAGGTCAAGGTGCAACTATCAGGAAGCGTGAGGAGACCCATAAGATGGCGGAGTCTAATAAGGCCTTCGCTCATTATCGCTGGTAAGAATACATCATGGCAAGAGAATTCCCTCTCGAAAAAACAAGAAATATCGGTATCATTGCTCATATTGACGCTGGTAAGACGACTACTACCGAGCGTGTCCTCTTCTATACAAAAAAGATCCACCGCATTGGTGAAGTTCACGAAGGGGCTGCAACGATGGACTGGATGGTCCAGGAGCAAGAACGCGGGATTACGATTACGTCGGCTGCTACGACTTGTTTCTGGCAAGATCATCGTGTTAATATTATCGATACCCCTGGTCACGTAGATTTTACGGCTGAAGTCGAGCGTTCGCTGCGTGTTCTCGACGGAGGTGTTGTTGTTTTTGATGCCGTCGCAGGGGTGGAGCCACAGTCTGAAACGGTGTGGCGCCAGGCAAACAAGTATAGTGTTCCACGTATCTGTTTTGTTAATAAGATGGACCGCATTGGGGCTGATTTCTGGCGCTGTGTGGATATGATCCGTGAGCGTTTGGGGGCAGTGCCATTACCGATCCAGATCCCTGTTGGACGCGAAAGCGATTTCAAGGGGTTTGTTGATCTGATTAACCAACAGGCTGTCGTTTTTACTGACAATCTAGGTACCACGTCAAAGCAGATTGCTGTTCCTGACGAGTTGCAGTCCGAGGTTGAGCAGCGTCGTGAAGCTCTCATCGAGCGTATTGCCGAAACCGATGAGGAACTGACCCTCAAATACCTTGAAGGCGAAGAAATCTCAACGGAAGAGTTGATTGTGGCGCTGCGCAAGGCAACGATTGCTAGCAAATTGGTACCGGTACTGTGCGGGAGTTCTTTGAAGAACAAGGGAGTGCAGGCTGTGTTGGATGCTGTCATAGCATACCTACCGTCTCCTCTGGATATTCCTCCTCCCACTGGCCTCGATCCCGACAGCGGTGAGGCAGTCACACGTGCAGTTGATGACAATACACCTTTCAGTGCGCTGGTATTCAAGATTGTCTCGGATCCATTTGTTGGTCGTCTCTCTTACCTGCGTGTTTATTCTGGTACGCTGACAAAAGGCGCATCGGTTGAGAATACTATCAAGGGGAAGAGCGAGCGTATTGGTCGCCTTCTGCGTATGCACGCTAATCACCGCGAAGATATCGATGAGATCCGTGCTGGTGATATCTGTGCTGCAGTTGGCCTGCGCAATACCTTTACTGGTGATACTCTCAGCTCCCCTCAGTATCCTGTTGTGCTGGAGCAGATTTCGTTCCCGCTGCCTGTGATCTCACAGGCAATCGAGCCGAGGACGCGCTCAGATCAAGATAAGATGGCTATCGGACTGGGTAAGCTGGCTGAAGAGGATCCTACTTTCCAGTTGCATACAGATGTGGAGAGTGGTCAGACGATTATCAGTGGTATGGGTGAGTTGCATCTGGAAGTGCTGGTTGATCGTCTGTTCCGCGAGTTCAAGGTGGAGGCAAATGTTGGTCGTCCGCAGGTTGCCTATCGCGAGAGCATTACCCGTGAGGCTAAGGCTCAAGGTAAGCATGTACGCCAGACTGGCGGCCATGGTCAGTATGGTGATGTGTGGATACGTGTAGAGCCAAACGAGCGCGGCAAGGGCTTTGAGTTTGTCAATGGTATTGTTGGCGGTGCCGTGCCCAAGGAATATATCAAACCAGTTGAAAATGGGGTCAAGGAGACATTGGAAAACGGTGTTGTTGCTGGTTATCCTATGATCGATGTGAAGGTCACCCTCTACGATGGTTCATATCATGATGTTGACTCCAATGAAATGGCCTTCAAAACCGCTGGTTCGCTTGCTATCCGTGAAGCTGCTCGCAAGGCCGGTCCCATTCTGCTTGAGCCTATAATGCTAGTAGAGGTGACTACCTCGGAAGAATTCTATGGCGATGTTATTGGTGACCTCAACCGTCGTCGTGGGACAATCCTGGGGATGGAGAGTCGTGGATCGATGTATGTGGTGCGGGGGCATATTCCTCTTGCCGAAATGTTCGGTTACGTGAATGACCTCCGGTCTATGACTAGTGGGCGTGCGAACTATACAATGGAATTTGCGCATTACGATCCCGTCCCAAGGAATATTGCCGACGAGATTATCGCCAAGAAGTCGGCTCGGTAGCCTGCCGTGCCCCCTTTGGGGGTACAGGACGCAAGGATATCTTTTGGCTGGTGCCCTGCCGCCGTGTGCCCTTTGGGTATGCCCCTTTAGGGGTTCTGTGATAGGATAACCGTGCCCCCTTTGGGGGTTCATAAAATTAAAGAGGATTTGACATGGCTAAGAAGAAGTTTGAGCGGACAAAGCCGCATGTGAACGTAGGAACGATTGGACACATCGACCATGGCAAGACGACCCTGACAGCAGCCATCACCAAAGTGCTGGCAACTGCTCAGCTTGCCAAATATACGGCCTTTGACCAGATTGATAAGGCTCCTGAGGAGCGCGAACGTGGTATCACGATTGCGATTGCCCACTTGGAATACGAGACCCAGCATCGCCACTATGCCCACGTCGATTGTCCTGGTCACGCCGACTACATTAAGAATATGATCACCGGCGCCGCTCAGATGGATGGTGCCATCCTGGTGGTGAGTGCTCCTGATGGTCCAATGCCTCAGACGCGTGAGCATGTGCTACTGGCTCGTCAGGTGGAAGTGCCTGCCATGGTGGTCTTCCTCAATAAGGTCGATATGATGGAAGATGAGGAGCTGCTCGAACTGGTCGAACTGGAAGTGCGTGAGCTGCTCTCCAAGTATCAGTTCCCTGGCGATGATGTCCCCGTCATTCGTGGCTCGGCCCTCAAAGCGCTGGAAAGTACGAGCGATCTTTCCCGCAACGATGCCAATGCCAAGTGCATCTGGGAATTGATGGATGCGGTGGACTCTTACATCCCAACTCCCCCACGTGCCACCGACAAGCCTTTCCTGATGCCCGTGGAAGACGTCTTTGGCATCAAAGGACGTGGAACGGTGGCCACTGGTCGTATCGAGCGTGGGGTGGTCAAAGTCGGTGAAAACATCGAGATCGTGGGCATGAAAGAGGAGACGCGTACCGTCGTGGTTACTGGGGTGGAAATGTTCCAGAAGACGCTGGATCAGGGCCAAGCTGGTGACAACGTCGGATGTCTGCTCCGTGGGGTTGAGCGTGCGGATATCGAGCGTGGGCAGGTGTTGGCCAAGCCCGGTTCGATCAAACCGCACGCCCTCTTCAAGGCTCAGGTCTACGTGCTCTCCAAGGAGGAGGGTGGTCGGCATACTCCCTTCTTCAATGGGTATCGCCCGCAGTTCTATGTCCGAACAACGGATGTGACCGGGTCGATCAAGCTACCGGAGGGAGTGGAGATGGTGATGCCGGGCGATAACATCGAAATGACCGTTGAGCTCATCCAGCCAGTGGCAATGGAAGAAGGTGTCAAGTTTGCCATACGCGAAGGCGGACGCACCGTTGGCGCTGGTATCTGCACCAATGTGCTTGGCTAAGACTTGACAAAGAGTAGGCGCAGAGGCCAACATAGATATATATGTTCGCTTCTGGGCCCTCATTGGTAACTGCTTAGCAATTGCCTGACTAGGCAGCAAGCCAAGCCAAGCTCAGAACGTTAAGGGAGAAAAACATGGCCAGTAAGGGCAAAGAAAATCGTATTGTGGTAACTTTGGCTTGCACGACCTGCAAAAGCCGCAACTATGCCACTTCAAAGAATAAGAAAAATAATGCCGAACGCCTTGAGCTAAGGAAGTTTTGTAGAACCTGTCGGCAGCATGTACCACATCGTGAAACTAAATAGTATAGTAGAGATGGCCTTGCATGCGAATGATTGTGAGGTGTTGGACGCTCCACTGTCGTTTCCGTATAGTCTTGTTTTAAGAGGCATTGTACCTGTGCATTGAAATTGGGGCGATCAATTGTTGATCAGAAAGGTTGAATGTGCCAAAGAATATGGCCGACAGAAAGAAAAACTCCCACCGGAGTCAAGCGGCTGCGCTGAAAACCCCTAGTAGGAAACAGGCGCAGGTAGAGAAAAGCGTCAAAGCCCCAGCCCCTGAAGATCAAGAGCGCGATGAGCCCGTGCCTGCAAAGAGTGCTAAAGCTCCAGCATCCGAGGATCACCGTAAGCCTGTACCCGTCAAGGGTGCCAAAGTCCCAGCCCGCGAGGCACGTCGTCAATCTCGGCAAGAAGCGAAGACTGCCCCACGGCGGGAGTCAAAGGGACCTTCGCGTTGGCGCAACAATGCCATAGGGCGCTTTATCTATGAGGCTTATTATGAACTCCGTTATAAGGTAACATGGCCAACCCTCAAAGAAGCCAGGAACATGACTTTTGTGGTCCTTGCTCTTTCCGCTGTCGTCGGTGGCATTATCGCTCTAGCGGACTATGGGCTGCACGAGCTCTTCATTTTTATTGTTACACCGAAGTAGCTTCGTCACGTGGAAATAATAAGGGGAAATGCCGTGGTTACTGAACATACCATCGAGAACAATCAGCCCGATGAGCGTGCTTGGTTTGCTATCCACACGTATTCAGGCTATGAAAATAAGGTCAAGAGCCACCTCGAAGCTCGTATCGCATCGATGGACATGCGCAACAAGATCTTTCGTATCATTGTGCCCATGGAAGAAGAGGTGGAGATTAAGCAGGGTCAGCGACGCACGGTCCAACGCAAGGTCTTTCCCGGCTATGTGTTGGTCGAAATGATTATGAGCGATGAAGCCTGGTATGTTGTACGCAATACGCCTGGTGTCACGAGCTTTGTTGGTTCCGGAACGCGCCCCGTTCCTTTACAGGAGCATGAGGTCAGATCTATCCTGAAACAGGTCACGCAAGAAACAGAGAAGCCCAAGACCAAGGTAAGCTTTGCAAAAGGCCAGAGTGTACGGGTGATAGATGGCCCGTTCACTGAATTTATTGGCACGGTCAATGATATTAACCAGGATCGTAATAAGGTAACTGTCCTTGTTTCGTTCTTTGGTCGCGAGACCCCGGTTGTCTTGGATTTTCTTCAGGTGGAGAAAATCTAGTTCATCAATAACCTAGTTTTTTGAGGAGTTTTTAGAAATGGGAAGGCGTATTAAGACTGTAGTCAAACTACAGATTCCAGCTGGGAAGGCAACACCTGCTCCCCCAATCGGTACCGCGCTCGGTCCTCACGGCATCAACCTGATGATGTTTTGCAAGGAATACAACGCTCGTACCGCCGAGCAGGTTGGGATGGTCATTCCTGCTGAAATTACCATTTACGAAGATCGTTCATTTACATTTGTTACCAAGACGCCGCCAGTGCCCGATCTGCTGAAATCGGCTATCGGTGCTCAGAAAGGGTCTGCTGTACCCAATAAAACCAAAGTTGGCTCGATCAACCGCGCAAAACTGCGCGAGATTGCTGAACTCAAACTAAAGGATCTCAACGTTAATAGCATTGAGGCCGCTGAAAGAACTATTGAAGGTACTGCTCGTAGTATGGGTATTACCATAGAGTAGACTCTGCCCGAAAGTCACTGCGGTTACTGCCTCAAGGAGGGCCTAAAAGAGAATGAAAAAAGCACACGGAAAGAGATATGTGGAGGCGGCGAAACTTGTCGATTCCACCAAGCTATATCAACCACAGGAAGCTGTTTCACTCCTCAAAAAAATCAGCTATACCAAGTTCGATCCCACAGTCGAGATCCATATGAAGCTCGGTGTGGATTATCGCCACGCGGACCAGCAAGTGCGTGGCATTGCTATGTTGCCCGCTGGCACTGGTAGAGAGGTAAAAGTACTGGTCTTCGCCCAGGGTGAGAAGGCAGCGGAAGCCGAGGCCGCTGGCGCAGATTTTGTTGGTCTCGATGATGTTATTAAGCAGATTGAAGGCGATTGGTTTGGTTTCGATATCGCCATTGCAACTCCCGATGTGATGGGAAAGGTTAGCCGTCTTGGTAAGAAATTGGGACCGCGCGGCTTGATGCCAAGCCCTAAAGCAGGTACGATTACCTTCGACCTTACCAAGACCATTCGTGATGTTAAAGCTGGTCGTGTCGAATTCAGAATCGATAAGACTGCTCTCCTGCATGTTCCAGCTGGCAAACTCTCGTTCAGCGAAGAGGCACTGCTCGCTAACATCACCGCAGTCGTTGATGCGGTGTCACGCGCTCGCCCATCTGGTGCCAAGGGAACCTATATCAAGAGTGTAGTGCTCTCGTCTACTATGTCACCCAGCGTTCGTCTGGATGTCCAATCGGCAGCGGCACTCAAACCATTAGTGTAGGTTGTATCCTATACGCGATTGATGTATAATAAAACGCAACAACACTTGTAATTTATCTATCACCGGAGACAGCAAGTATGCCATCAGGCATCTAAGCAATACATGCGCAATGTGTTGGCTTGCCGAGGAGATAACTGTTCAGCCGCAATGCTGTAGCATGCATGCGTGAATAGTGCTTATTTCTAGCCTTCGGTGAAATCGAAGGTTTTTTTGTTGCATAAATTACCTGAGGGAAGGAGGGAAAGCATTCAATGCCAACACAAGCAAAAGCAGAAAAGATCGAGGAGTTAACAGATAAGCTCGGTCGCTCAACCATCGCGATCCTGGTGCAGACACAGGGTTTGAACGTCAAGGGCATGAATGAGCTACGCGGCAAGCTGCGTGCTGCCAAGATTGACCTGCAGGTCGTCAAGAATACGCTTCTACGTATTGCGTCTGAGCGCAACAACATGAGCCTAGACCGAAAGCTGTTTGATGGCCAGACTACCGTCGCCTTTGGCTACGAAGAAGACGAGGTCACTGCGGTCAAGGCAGTAGCCGACTATGTCCGCACTTCCAAGATCGTCACCATCAAATCAGCTATTCTTGGCGGTCGCACGTTGAGCCAAAAACAAGTTGAAGATTTGGCCAAGATCTTCGGTGGGAAGAATCAGGCCAAAGCTGAGGTCGTCGGTATTTTGCAAGCGCCGCTGACCAATATCTACAGTACACTTACTGCTCCATTGCGTGACCTTTGTTATGTACTGCAAGCACGTGCAGAGCAATCGAACAGCGGACAGGCCGCTGAGTAACAATAGAAAGAAAGAGGAATTTACCCATGGCTGTTGCTGACATCATCACTGAAATCGAAAAATTGAACGTACTCGAACTGGTTGAGCTGACCAAGACACTGCAGGAAAAGTGGGGAGTTAGCGCCGCTCCAGTTGCTGCCGTTGCCGCTCCAGCTGCTGGGCCTGCTGTAGAGGCTGCTGCTCCCGTCGAAGAGAAGACCGAGTTCGACGCAGTCCTTACCGAAGTAGGTACCAACAAGATCAACGTCATCAAAGTTGTACGCGAACTTACTGGTCTGGGCCTGAAAGAGGCAAAGGCAGTTGTCGACGAAGCTCCCAAGGCCATCAAGGAAGCTGTCTCCAAGGAAGAAGCCGAGAAGATCGCTGCTAAGATGGCCGAGGTTGGCGCTAAAGTTACCATCAAGTAATCATCATTTCTTGATGGGATACGGCTATGAGTCATCCCGAACTTTTATCCGAAAAGTTCGGGATGACTCATCCTGAAATGCAAAAAATTTGAACCACTCTCAGACACGGCACTTCATTGCGCCTCTGAGCTATCCATGTTATAATTCGAACATGTAATACTTTCTTGTATTCAGATAAAAATAGAAAGGCAGGCGATTTACAAGCGTGGCGTTAACTGTTGAAGAGAAAGAAGAAATTATTGCGAACTCCCATGTCCACGGGACGGATACGGGTTCGCCAGAGGTACAGATCTCGATCCTGAAGGCGCGCATTGATCAGATGACCGAGCACCTTAAAGTGCACAAGCACGATCTCCATTCGCGCCGTGGCTTGAAAATGTTGGTTGGACGACAGCGACGTTTACTTACGTATCTGGGTAAGAAGAGCCCTGAGCGCTATCGCGCATTGGTCGCGAAGCTGGGTCTGCGCGTAAAGCGCCAATAATCATGGAGTTGCTGTGGATGCGGTCGGCGCAAAATGTAATGTCGCGAACGTCGTTTTCTATACCTGATCCGACCGCCGCTCCATTTTTCTCCACATTCCAGACAAGAATATATTGTTGAAGAGAGACCAGACAAAAGAACACACGCATGAGAGAAGAAGCTAGATAAGAGGGTAAGCCCCCACTCTCAGGTTTGCTACTAGCGCTCTACGAACAGTACCGCAGTGCGGAAGAGAAATACCCGCGGACGTACTTTAAGGAGTTATAAGCACCTTTAAAAGTGTAATTGCACCCGGTTGATAAGCGATGGAACGTGAAAGTCTCTCGACGAGGACTGCAGGAACGAAGACATCAGACCAATATATCAGACCAGGACATTCAACTGGGGTGCCAATAATCGGAGGAAATATGATTCACCGTCAAGAAGCCGTTATCGGCGGTCGCATTATCAGCATTGAGACCGGACGTGTAGCTGAACAGGCCAGTGGTGCAGTGCTTGTGCGTTATGGCGATACTATTATTCTGGCAACTGTTGTTGGCAGCGATGAGCCTCGTGAAGGCATTGATTTTTTTCCATTGACTGTTGATGTAGAAGAGCGTATGTACGCCGCTGGTAAGATCCCTGGTGGCTTTTTTAAACGTGAAGGTCGTGCAACTGAACATGCTATTCTTTCTTGCCGTCTCGCTGATCGTCCTCTTCGTCCTCTCTTTCCCAAAGGCTATCGCAACGACGTTCAAATTGTCGTCACCGTTCTTTCCGTCGACCAGGAAAATGACTATGACATCCTGAGTATTGTGGGTGCTTCAGCAGCTCTCTCTGTGTCAGATATTCCCTTCCATGGTCCTGTGGGTGCAGTCCGCGTTGGCTATGTCGATGACCAGTTTGTGGTCAATCCCACGGAGTCACAATTGGAGCGCAGCCAGCTGGATCTGGCTATCGCGGGGACTGCTGATGCAGTGATGATGGTTGAGGCCGGGGCTAAGGAACTCCCTGAGGAGCTAATGCTACGGGCTGTCCGTTTCGGTCATGAAGCTCTGCAAGATATCATCAAGATGCAGGACAAGTTAGTGCAGGCAGTCAATCGCGCTAAGCGGCCCTTTACTCCTGCCCCCGTCGATGAGGATTTGCAGACAAAGGTGGCGGATTTCGTACGCCCCCGTTTCGAGGTCGCGTTAAACAATGTCGATAAGACTGCACGCACAGCAGCTCTGAGCCTAGTACAGGAAGAGTTGGTCACTAACCTAGGGGCTGAGTATCCCGAACGCTTGAAGGAAATCATTACATTCTACGAAAAAGAGCTGAAGGCCTATGTGCGCAATCAGATCCTCGATTATAAGATCCGTGTCGATGGCCGTGATCTCAAGACTATCCGTCCTATCAATTGTGAGGTAGGTCTGCTACCGCGTACCCATGGTTCGGGACTCTTTACACGTGGACAGACACAAGTCCTGAGTGTGATAACGCTTGGTTCCCCTGGCGACGAGAAGATACCAGATGGCCTGGAGATGGGTGAGAGCAAGCGCTTTATCCACCACTACAATTTCCCGCCTTTCTCAACTGGTGAGAGCAAGCCCTTGCGTGGACCGGGTC
>WNEZ01002529.1_pt1 | contig 16165 bp, 14 predicted proteins | sample 5400521 | NCBI WGS metagenome assembly WNEZ01 (sample SAMN13153339, study PRJNA577476) | soil metagenome | isolation source: 120 cm saprolite under Douglas fir tree site 2 hole 1 replicate 1 | place: USA:California | collected 2015-04-18
CCGATCGCCTGGGGAAAGAAGGCGCTGGCGATGGTCGGCCGGCGCGACCGCTTTTCCCTCTTGGCGACGGACGCGCACCGGGGCACCGTCGACTGGAAATGCGAGTTGGACCTCAGCTCGATGAGCGCGCCGGTGACCCAGCGAAACCGGGTCTTTGTCGCCGGAGAGCGCGTTGGAGACGGAGCTCTTCTCTGCCTCGGGGTCAAGGGACAGTCGCTCTGGGAACGGCGGCTCCACCTCGGCCGCGGACCCTTCTCACTCTTGACGGTGGGCCAACGGGTGATCGCCTGCTCCCCTCGGGGCGGCGCGGTCTGCTTTGGCAGCGACGGTCAAATCGAATGGCGTCTGGGCGCCCTGGAAAGCGAATTGCTCTGGCCTTGCGCACCGGTGTTTGCCCGAGGAGTCGCGTTCATCCCAGCCGAGCGCGTTCGGGGGGTGGACGTGCACTCGGGCGAGGTACTGGCCGAGGTTCCTTCGGGGATAGGACTGTGCGACCTCAAGGCCGACTCGAAATTGAACCTCTACCTGTTGGACGAGGACGGAACGCTGGGCGGGTACCGGCTCGCCTCGCACTTCGCAATCGTATCTGGCACCGTTTCGCCCGCGTCTTGAGGGCGGCGCTACTTTCGTGAGCTGACCGACGCCTTGGTTCCTGCCCGGGGCTCGACATCCTCCGCCGGCCGAATCGATTCCTCCGCGTTCTCCCACTTCTCTCCGGGGTTCAGCTTCCATTGTGCCGGCGCATCCATCTTCCAGGTGAATTGGGCCGCCGCTTCGCCTCCGCTCGGCGAGCGGGAGACCACCTCGAAAACGATGTCTATTTTCGCTACTTCCGCGGGAATCAAATCCATCGCGTAATGGCCAAGCACCATTTGGGGCGGAAATTCTCGGATGTATTTTTCGGGATAATCCACTTTCATCGCCGGATCTCCCTGCGCGGTCATCTCGCCGATCAATTTGCCTTTGTCGTCATACAACTTCCAGGTCACGTTGAACGCGGCGCTGGTGATCATCTTTTTCCTGACCACCGCGGTGATCCCGTTGGCCGCGGTGCTTTCGTCCCGGAGCTCACGCTGCGCACCCCACATCGCGATCCCCAGTTTCACCTCGGGTTTGCCTTGTCCTGTGGAAACGGACACCGACGTGACGTCCAGTCGCATGCCCTTGTCGGTCGCGGAAAAGACCGGTGAATAGGCGCCCGTTCGCAGCTCATCGAACAATTTCTTGGTGTAATCGTACTGCGCCTTCCTCTGGGCGAATTCCTTCGGGCTCTCCACCCGCTTCGACAGGTCATTCAGGTAGTCGTCGAATTTCCGGTTCCCGTGGAAACGAGACAGGTGCTCGTTGATTTCCCGGAAGTACCAACGCAGGAAGCCGTTGACCTCCTCTTTGTATGCTTTTTCGTCAGGGTTCGATCTGATCCATCCAACTCGCTCCAGATAATCTTTTTGAATGCGGGCGAGACTGAGCTCGCGATCCGCTTCCAGCGCGCTGGCCTTGTACCGGGAACTACCGGTCACCACCGCGGCCGTAAAGACGATCAAGGCCACGAAAACTCCCAGGTACCGATTCATTTCGCCGCTCCTTTGCCTCAGTGGGTATGAAAATCAGCGCCCTTGTCCGCTGGTCCAGGTGCAGAGCCAAACTTGATCAGGCCGAGCCTGACCGCTTCGCCGACGGCCGCGCGGCACTGATGGGTCTTCTTCTCGAATTCTTCCAGGGTACCTCCGTGAGATGCGATTTGAAGAACCTGTAAGAGCTCCTCCGTCAGCCCGATGACTTCGATTCGACCCCGTCGGCGTATCGCCGCCGGCCAGCGTATCGAGGGCGCGCGGCGCGCCACCTGACGGATGCTTTCCAACCCAGAATAGTCGACCTCGCCAGTCACCCAAGCACGGCGCGAAAGATGGTTCTTCACGGCGAGGGCGGCAAACAGGAACTCTGACATGTTCACCGGGAATGTCTTCATGGTCAAACCGTCCGCCAATGCCACCTCACCCGATGTCGGAGAAAAGCTCACCGGGGCCGCGTTGGCCCAGGTTTCGAATGCGAGAACCGTTGCCAAACCCGCTCCAGGATTCGATGCGGATGGGGGACGGCGGAAGCGTTCAGGTTGCTGCTAAGCCCCAGACCCATCCACGGCAACTCACCCATTGCCGTCAATCCGCATCAGATCCACGGCCGGGGGCTACTCCGAGCGCATTGCCTCCACCGGGTCCAGGCGGGCCGCGCGCGCCGCGGGATAAATTCCGAACAGCAGCCCCACCCCCGAGCTCATCAGCAAGGAGACGCCCACCGCCCAGGCCGGGACCGAGGTGGGAAAATCGAGCATCCATCGGCCGAGAAAGGCCAGTGAGAATCCGAAGACGATCCCGATCACCCCCCCCACCAGCGACAAGGCGACCGCTTCGGTCGCGAATTGGCCGAGGATGCGACGTCGCTTGGCCCCGAGCGCCTTGCGAATCCCAATCTCCCGGGTCCGTTCGGTCACCGAAACCAACATGATGTTCAGGATTCCGATTCCGCCCACGATCAGCGAGAGGATGCATACGCCAAAGCTCGCCGCGGTGATCACCTGCGAGAGGCTGTTGAAGCTCCGGGTCACCGAGTCGTTGGTGAAGATTTCAAAGTTGCTCTCCTCGTTGGGTGCGACGTGGCGGCGCCGGCGCAAGAGATTGACCACCTCGTCCTGCGCCTTGCCGACCAGGCCCGCCTCTTTCGCCTGAACACTGATGTTCACCGACCGGTTCCGGCCGAAGATCACCTGGAACGCGCTCAACGGAATCACCACCCGATTGTCCTGGCTGGCCAGTCCGAGCATGCTGCCGCGGCGTTGCAACAGGCCGATCACGGTGAAGGGCCGCCCCCTGATCCGGATCGTTTGATTGAGCGGATCCATGTCCGGAAAGAGGCGATCCGCGACGTCCAGTCCGAGCACCACCACCCCGCGACCATCGACCTGCTCCGGATCGCTGAACGATCGACCGGCGGCGATAGTCCAGCCGTTCGTTTGAACCCATTCGGGAGTAGCCCCCCAGACGAACACGCTTGGCTGGGTCTCTTTGGACGCGGTGGAGATCTTCTGGCCGTTTTCGCCTTGTTCCCCCGCGGCAGTGAGCACCGAGGGACAGTTCGCCAAGATCGCGTCGCGATCGGCCATCGTCAGATTTGGGCGCCGCGCGTACTTGTTCCAATCGAATCGTCCGAATCCCACCGGCCACTTCTGTACCTGGAATGCGTCCGCCCCGAGCTGCGATAGATCGCGATTTACCTTGAGCCGGAGGCCCTCGATCATCGCCATCATCGACACCACTGTGGCCACTCCGATCACGATCCCGAGCAAGGTGAGCAACGATCGGAGCGGATTCGACCAAAAAGTACTGAGCGCCAGACGGCAGTTGTCCCAGAATGCGCGCATCCGGCTACTCGTATCGAAGAGCTTCAACTGGATCCAGGTTGGCGGCGCGCGCCGCCGGCCAGATTCCGAAGAGCAGCCCAACGATCGCGGCGAACGAAACGCCGAGCACCACCGTCAAGGGATCGACCGCCGCGGCGAGCGGCGTGATCTCCGAGACCAGCTTGGCGCCGGACAGCCCGACGATGGTTCCCAGCAGACCGCCGATTCCTGAAACCGCAGCGGCCTCCATCAAGAACTGCAGAACGATCGTTCGCTTGCGGGCTCCTAGAGCTCGGCGGATGCCAATTTCCCGAGTGCGCTCGCGCACCGACACCAGCATGATGTTCATGATTCCGATTCCTCCCACGAGCATGGTGATCAGTCCGATCCCAATCGCCACGCTGTACAGGGCGCTGGTGAGCTGTCGGTAGGTGGCAGCGAGCTGCTCAGGGCGATTGATGCTGAAGTCGTCTGGCCGGTCCGCAGGCGTACTCCGCGCGCGCCGCAGGATTCCGACCAGCTGATCCTCGGCCGCATCGATGTCCTGCGACCGCGCGATACCGACGCCAATCGAAAAGCCCCTCCTCTTGCCGAAGTACCCCCAAAAGGTCTTAAACGGGATCATCACCCTCAGATCCTGGCTCTCCCCGAGGATCTTGCCCCGCCGGGCGAGAACGCCGACCACCCGGAAGGGGCGGTTCTCAATCCGGACGGCCGCGCCCAGCGGGTCGGAGTTCGGGAAAAGGCGATCGACGACATCCATTCCGAGCACCACCACGGAGCGCCGATTGTCGTCGTCGGTCTCGTTCAAGAAGCGGCCCGAAGAAAGCTCCCATCCCGTCACCCCAAGGTAGTCCTCCCGGGTCCCCATCACCCCGACGAGGGAGATCTGCTCGCTCAGGAAACTGACGTCCGCAACCCGGAAGACCACGGGAGCAACCGCGGTGGCGTAGGTAGATTGGGCCCGGATCATTTCCATGTGTTCGATCGTGAAGTCCTTCCGGTTCCGGTATTGCCACCAGTCTCCCTTGATCACCCAGGGGAACTTGGAGACGTAGAGGGACGACGAGCCGATCGTCGCCATTTGGTTCGCGAAGGACGTGTTCAAACCCTGAATGATCCCGATGATCGCCAGCAGCGTCGCCACGCCGATGCCAATGCCCACTGTGGTGAGCACGGTCCGCAGCCGATTGGCCCGCAAGGAGAAGAGGGCCATCCGCCCGCCCTCGAGTATGTCGATCCGGAATCTCATCAGAGGGAGACGACCTGGGCAGGTTTGCGGGCGGACCCATTCATTGCCACTTCGTGGCCGGCTCCATCGGCGACGATCTGCCCATCGCTGATCCGGATCGCGCGGGGACACCGCGCCGCCAGCTTCGGTTCGTGGGTGACCAGGCAAATGGTGTGACCGGCCTCGTGGAGCTTTTCGAACAGCCGCATGATCTCTTCGCCGGTGGTGGAATCCAGGTTTCCAGTGGGCTCGTCCGCGAGGAGCAGCGAGGGTTCGGTGACCAGGGCCCGAGCGATCGCCACGCGCTGTCGCTGGCCTCCGGAGAGCTCGTTGGGCCGATGCTTCATCCGGTCCGCCAGTTGCACCTTCTCCAGCGCATGCCGCGCGCGCTCATGGCGGTCCTTCGCCGTCAGGCCGCGATAGACCAAGGGAAGCTCCACATTTGCCAGAGCCGTATCCCGTGGCAAAAGCTGGAAGGTCTGGAAGACGAAGCCGATCTCCTGATTGCGGATGTCCGCCAGCTCATCGTCCGCCAGGCGCGAGACATCCTTTCCGTTGAGCAGATATTGCCCACTGGTCGGCGTGTCCAGGCAGCCAATCACGTTCATCAGAGTGCTTTTCCCGGAGCCGGACTGGCCGACGATGGCCACCCATTCGCCTCGAACGACGGCAAAGCTTACGCCGCGAAGAGCGCGGACTTCTTCCGTCCCCACCTGGTAGTACCGCGTGATGTCCGTCAACGCGATCAGCATGAAATGGTGTTGCTCCCTCGGAAGGCGTCAGGTTGCGCCCTTCTGCAATCTTTCGCAGCTTTAACTGCGACTCCGCGAGAACCCCCCCTTGCCCTTCGCCTTCATCTCTTCGACCCGATCCCCTTCTTTCAGGTCCTTGGACAGCGTCCGGTACGGGCCCTCGACAATCTTGTCGCCTTCCTGAAGACCTTCCACAATCTCCATCTCGGTGTCCGAGGCGATCCCCGTCCGCACTCGCCGCGGTCGCGCCTTGCCTTCCCCGTCCACCACGAAGACGACCTTGGCGAGGGTCTCGGTGCGTTTCTTCGCGGAGAGGCGGGTCGTCGTGCCCTCGATGGGGCCCTGGACGTCGCCCAGATTCTTGTCCGAACGCACGGTGACCGCCTGAATCGGGACGATGATCGCGTCGTTGCGCATTTCCGCGGCGATGCGAACTTCCGCGCTCATTCCCGGCATCACCCCCGACGGCCGGGTGGTCAGCGCCACCTTGATCGGAAACGTCGTTACCTCCTGCTCCGTCCCCGGATTCTTGATCAAAGCCTTCTGAGCAATTTCGGTGACCACGCCCTCGAACGTCTGACCCTCCAGGGCATCCACCGAAATGTCGGCCTTCTGGCCTTGCTTCAGATACACGACCTCGTGCTCGCCCACTTCGATCTTCACCTCCATCGAATTGAGGGCGGCCAGGGTCATCACCACGTCTTCCGAGAAATCGGAGCCGCGAACCCGTTCACCGACCTCCCGATTCTTTTCAATGACGTTGCCGTCGATCGGCGAGATCAGCGTGGTCTTTGCCAGATTGGTTTGTGCTTCCTCGTACGCCGCGGCCGCCTGCGCGTGCCGCTCCTTGGCCGAAGCAAGTCGGGCGAGCGCGGCGTCCCGATCCGCCTTTACTTTGTCCAGCTCCGCGCCTGAGGCGAGCCCTTTCTTCACCAGGCCCTCGACGCGAGAGTAGTCGGCGGTGGACCGCTCGACTTCCACTTGAGTCACTTGGGCGTCGGCGCGGGCGGCACTTTGGGCGGCGAGCGCCTGTTTCGATGAAGCCTCGAACCGTTTGCGATCGATCTGGCCGAGGACCTGTCCCTTGGCAACGGGGTCGCCGTCCTTAATCAGCAGCTGAATCAAATCGCCGGAGAGGTTGGAGGAGATCTTTACCGTGGTGACCGCCTCCACCTTTCCTGCCCCGGTGATCGTCCGGCTGATGCTCCCCTTTTTTGCGGTGGCGAATTGAACCTCCACCGCGGGCGGCGGTCGCTGACGCAACCCGCCTGCGGTGATCGCCGCAATGCCGAGGAACAAGACCACCGCGATTGCCGATTTCCACCAAGTCATCGCCCGCTCCTAGGGAAGGCCACCCATCGTCCGCGCCAGGGCCTCCCGGGCCACTTCCAAATCGATCCGGCTTTGCAGCAAGGACAAATCCGCCTGGGTCAGCTTGAGTTGGGCGTCGCGAACTTCAAGCGTGTTCGCCAATCCGGCATTGAACCGCTCCTGGGCCAGTACAAGGCCGTCCGCCGCCGCCTGGCGATTGTCCCCGGCGATCTTCGATGCTTCCAGATCCACCTCCACGCTTCGCAGGTTACGCCGGATGTCTCCTTCAATCTGCCGTTGCGCGTCGGTGAGATTGAGCTGGGCGGTGAACCGGTTATCTTTTGCCACGTTGGTCTGGGCCACGGTTGCCAAACCGGAGAAGAGATCCCAGTTCAGCGTGAGACCGGCACTCAGCGTGTTGTTCCGGGACGGATCGGTAAACACCGGGTCGATCGAGGCGCCCGTCCGCGCGTAGGTGCCGGTCGCCGAAATCCGGGGCCAGAAGGCCGCCTTGGCGACGGCGACTCCGTAGTCCGCCGCCCTCACCTGATTCGCCAGTGCTCTAATCAGAGGCCGCTGCGCCCGCGCTCTGGCATCGGCGTCCTGCACCGCGGGCACCGTTGCCGGCGGTCCGGTGATCGTTCCCGGATCCTGGGCGACCAGCTCCTCGGCGCCGGGATGGGCGATCCAGACGGCGAGATCCGATTGTGCCCCGGCGATGTTCGCGCGCTGCCTGACCGCGGCAAGTCGGTCGTTCCCGAGGTTTACCTGCGCCTGGATCGCATCGCTCTTCGTCCCCCGGCCGGCTTCGTAGAGGGCAATCGCCCGATCCAGCTGATCCTGGCTCCGCTTCACCGTATCCAGAAGGACGTCCAACGTCCGCTGGTTGCCGTAGAGCACGTAAAAGCGCCGAACGCCTTCGTACTCGGAGGTCATTTGTTGCTCCAGGAATTGGCCATCGGCTGCTTCGGCCTGGGCCCCCGACTGGGCAATCTGGTTCCACCAGCGACCGCCATCGAACAGGAGCTGTTGAACCGAGACGATCATCTGATCGCTGCCGGTGTAGAACGCCGGAGAATCGCCGATGACATTCCTGAACTGCGGCAGGCCATTGGCGTCATTGCCGATAAACTGAGGCTGAAGGCGCCTCGAGGTTCCGTTATAGGTTCGGGAGACGCCCGCCTGTAGATTCACCTGAGGCAGGATCGCCGCTCGCGAAATCCGGGTCTGTTCTTCTGCCCGTGCCCGATCGAGCTCGGAAAGCAGTGCCGCCGTATTTCTCCGGCTCAGCTCTCTCACTTCCTGGAGCGTGATCGGCGAGCTTGCGAGCACGATCAGCAAGGCCAAGGCGCTCACGGGGTCCCTCCCCTCAACCCCGGAATTCCGATCGAGAAAACCCCGACGTACATCCCGTACAGAGCGAAGCTCAGGAGAACCGCGCGCTGCCGGCGCATTCCGGAAGCGGCCGCAAATCCAAGCCCGAGCAGAGCGGCGCTCCACAGCTTGAAGAAATCGATGGAGGAGAGAATCTTTTGAGCGGTCGGCGAGGCGCGCGGCATCAACCACGCCAGGTTGGAGGGGACCAACTGCTGGGCCTGGGCGTCGGTGAGCCCGACCTGGCGCAGGTAGGAGGCGCCCAGGATGAGATGAAGCAGCGCCACCGGCAGCATCGACAGAGAGGCGGCAGAGAAGCACTTGACGAAAGGCGCCGACGTACCAAACAGCCAACCCGCAAATTTGAGCAGGGCCGCCACGACGAGCACCAGCAAAGGCATCGCGACCACTCCTTGAGCCACCCCGGTCACCAGCCGAATCCGTTGCGCGGTGACGACCTGCTGCACGAGATCCTGCTCCGTGGTGTTCTGCAATTCACCTGTGATCTGAAGTTGCTGGGTGACCATCGGCATCGCATTCCAGCGCAGCGCGAAGGCCGCTCCGGAAAAGCTCACCGCGATCACCAGGAACACCAGCGGCAAAAACCAACTGCCGGACTCGACAGACGCGGAGATACCGTCCACCGGATCCACGATCGCCCTCGCGGGCCGAAAAACCGACACCATATGTTCGACGCTCCCTCGCGGCCGCTCTACGGCCACCTGAGTAAATGATTGCTGAGCAACAACGTGGGTTTGATGGAATTTCCTCTGCGGCCGCCAACGTCCCCCGAAGCCGTCCCTTGTAGCGGCCTGTAGTCGATATTTTGCCCGGTTCGTTCTATGGGTGTAGACGATCTTCCTCGCGTTCTCCAGCCGGGAGCCAAGATGGTCGACGCTACCGATTTTGCTCAGGTTCTCGCGGAAGCCGACGATATTGCCCAAAGCGTGGGTCAGAAGCTAACCACCGCCCACGTTCTGCTGGCGCTCTTCACCGTCGAGAACCGAGCGCAAGTCTTGCTCCGGGAGCGGGGCATCGACGAAGACCGCCTGCTGGCCACGATGTCCTGCGTTCCCCAGGAGGATGAGGCCCTTCTCGCCGACCTGTGCGAACGAGGCCGCCAGATCGCGCGAAGCTGTGGCTCCACCGAGACCGATTGCCTCCATTGGCTGATCGGCGCCACCCGGGTCCGCTGCGCCGCGCAGGATCTGCTGGTGCGGTCCGGACTGGACCTCAACGGCACCCGGAATACCGCGCTCTCCTACTACCTGAGTGGACGAATGCCTCGGAAGCTCCAGCTCAGCCGGTTGCCTCGAGCGACGAGCACCCTCGCGCCGAAGCCAGGCGCGGCCTCCGCGCCGCGAGTTGCCGCGCTGGTGACGCCGGAACCATTGCCTTTGCCCGTTCGGGTTCCAGCCCCGCCGGCGGCAGACCCAGACACGCCCATGCCGCGCTGGGACAGCGACTACCCGGTTTTGGATCCCGACGCGTTTCCGCTTCTCACCTCGCTGGGGAGAAATCTGACCCTGCTTGCAGAAGAGGGAAAGCTCGATCCCGTCGTCGGGCGCAGCCGAGAGATCGACGAGGTCATCGATATCCTCGGGAAGCGGCGGACGAACAACCCTTGCCTGGTCGGCGAGCCGGGCGTGGGGAAGACCGCGGTCGTCGAGGGCGTGGCCCAGCGCCTGAGGATGGCGGCCAGCGGCTCGCCGGAGCGCGCGATCATCGAGCTGGACATGGCCGGTTTGACCGCCGGAACGCAACTCCGCGGCTCGTTTTCGGAAAAGTTGAACCATCTCAAGGACGAGGTCCGCAAAGCGCAGGGCCGCGTGGTGGTGTTCATCGACGAGCTGCACACCCTGGTCGGCGCCGGAGCGGCGGGAGACGGGGCCCAGGACGCCGCCAACGAGCTCAAGAGCGCAATGTCCCGCGGCGAGTTCCCCTGTATCGGAGCCACCACGCACGACGAATTTCGCAAGTACATCTCCTCCGATCCGGCGCTCGAACGCCGATTCACGCCGGTGGTGATCAACGAACCCTCGGTTCCGGAAACATTGCAAATCCTCACCGGCGTCATCCCCCGGTATGAAGCCCATCACCGGTTGCGCTATTCGCCCCAGGCACTGGAAGCCGCGGCATCGATGGCTGCCAAGTACGTCAGCGACCGCTTTCTTCCCGACAAGGCGATCTCGATCGCCGACCTGGCCGGCTCCCGGTGCCGGCGCGAGGGTAAGGACCTGGTCGAGCCCACGGATGTCGCAAGGGTGGTGGCAAACCTGGCCGGCATTCCCGAAGAGCGGCTGCTGATGACCGATTCGGCCAGGCTGCTCGCGCTCGAAAAACAGCTGGCCGCGCGAATCGTTGGCCATAGGGATGCCGTGGCGCGGATGGCGCAGGTGGTTCGCCGGAACTACGCTGGATTCTCAAGCCGACGGCCGATGGGATCGTTTCTGCTCATCGGCCCCACCGGGGTGGGAAAGACGGAGCTGGCGCGAGCACTGGCTGAGGTGCTCTTTGGCAGCCCGGACGCGCTGCTCAGATTGGACATGAGCGAGCTGTCGGAGGCTCACGGCGTTTCGCGTTTGATTGGGGCTCCCGCCGGGTACGTGGGTTATGGCGAAGGGGGCCAGCTCACCGAGCCCGTACGTCGCCGGCCTTCGAGCGTGGTTTTGCTCGACGAGATCGAAAAAGCGCATCGCGACGTCCAGATGCTACTTCTGCAGACTCTCGAGGAAGGCCGCTTGACCGACGGCAAGGGGCGCCACATCGACTTCTCCAATGCCCTCCTGGTGGCGACCAGCAACTTGGGAGCGGAGCTCTTCACCGAAAAGAGCAAGACGCTTGGCTTTGGCGCATCGCGCGCCGCCGAGAATTCATCTGTGGAATCGGTCGAACGCCTCGTGCGCGAAGCCCTTCCGCCTGAGCTGTGGAATCGATTCGATGAGCGTTTGGTGCTGCGCCCGCTGACCGGCCCGGAAATGGCTCGAATCGCGAGGCTTTTGTTGGCAGAGAGCAGCAAGCGACTCTCGGTGGAAAAGCAGATTCGATACACCGTCGCGGACGAGGTGATCGAGCACCTGACGCGCCCTGGATCGCTCGATTCGAGCCTGGGCGCGCGACCGCTCCGCCAGTTGGTGCAGCGTTGGGTCGAAGCGCCGCTGGCAGAAAGAATTCTGGCGGGTGAGTTTTCTGCGGGAGATGAAATCCGGGTCGGCGTAAGGTCGGGTGACTTGACCTTCGAACGGGCACGCCGCGGTTGACCGCAATGGCGAGACGCAACTCTCGATCCAAGCGGGCCGCGCCCTCCTCCGGGCGCGGCCGGCGTGCGTCCCCCCGCGGCCATCGACCGCTGGTGATCGTCGGCTTTGGCCGAACCGGAGGCGCTCTGGCCCGGGGTCTGCAGCGGGCGGGTTGGCCGGTGCGAATCTTTCCCCGCTCTGGCGAATCGACCCGGCGCGCGGCTGCTTTCCGGCTTCCACTGGCCGACCACGAGGCGTTGAATCAGGCGGACATTTGCATCCTCGCCGTGCCGGACAACGCCGTGCCGCTCGCGGCAAAGATGATGCAGGCGGATCTAGGACCGCAGACGGCATTGGTCCATTGTTCCGGCGCGCTGGACCTTTCCGCATTTGGCTCGGAGCCCGGGATTCTCGAGCGACCGCGTGGCTCATTTCACCCGCTGGTCGCGATTTCCGATCCAGAGGACGACCTTTCCGGTCACTCGGTCGCGCTGAGCGCTACCACCGATCAGCTGCACGGGGTGCTTTTGGCGATGGCCCAAGAGCTTGGGCTTGCTCCGCTCGAGGTACCCGAATCGGGGCGCGCCGCCTACCACGCTGGGGCGGTGCTGGCCGCGGCTGGGGTCGTCGCGCTCGCTTCAGCCGCAGCCGCGGCCTTTGCACAGGCAGGGATCGACGAACCCACCGGAATGGCGGCGCTACTTCCGCTGATGCGCTCAGCGCTCCTGGGCGTCGAGCGACGGGGGCTTTCACGAGCGCTCACCGGACCGATCATCCGAGGGGACGTCTCGGTGATTCGAAGTCACCTGGACGCACTCCCCACCGAGCTTCGCGGACTGTACCGCGACCTCGCTTTGCGCGCCCTGTGGCTTGTCCGTAGCCAGCTTCCCAAAGAGACCCGGATGGCGGTGGAGCAGGGGCTGAACATCACAGCAGGATGATGCGCGGTCCCTGCAGCACCTTTCGAAGCTCGGCCAGGGCCGGCTCCATCGATGCTTCCGCTTCGGTGACGTGGCGCATGCCCACCGCAGAGCCGCCTTGGACGCTCCACAGCTTCTTTAGATCTTCGAGCAGATTCAGCGCAGGGTCGAGCAACGGTGATCCGCCCGACTGGACCGGCCCTGCATTGCCCTTTTGCTCCAGGTATCTGGTGAACTTGTTGACCGCCTCTCGAATCAGGCCCGGCTGCAGCGCACTGAGCAGGGGGTTGAGCCGCTTGGGATCAACCTTCACCAGGCGGGCCGCGGAAGAGGGAGGCATCGCCGGATCGAGCAGCGAAATCTCTCCCGCACCAAATGCTCCCAGCGGACCATCTTCCGGGGCGCTGGTTTGATAGGGAATCAGGTCCACGAAAAGCAGCAAGGCGTCCATCCCCTTTCCAAACGCCTTTAGATCTTCGTCTTCGACCGGCGGAAACTCCGCCGGAGCGCCGATGTGCAAGAGCGGGAATACAATCCCGGCCCAGAATTCTTCGGGCGCCAGCCCCGACGCGTCGACGGTGGCGAACAGGTGCGTCATCAGCTCGAAGACGCGAGGCGCCTTCTCGGCCTGTTCGTGCAGTTTCCTCGCCGGATCCAGGCGCTGAAGGACGGTAATGATCCGCGCCTCCACCAGCGTCCGCGCCTCCTTGGGAAAGCGCGCCCCGGCGCGGGTGAGGGCATCCCGAAGATCGGTGATCAGCCGGGCGACGTTTGCGTCCCATACGGTTCTGGCCTTGGTGGGATCGACGGCGACGAATTGGACGAAGCTCGGATCGAAGATGCGTTGGTAGTCGTCGGGACCGAGCTTGGTGAGGGTGCCATTCCCGGTTGCTGAAAATCGCGCCTGAGCAAGGGCAGCGGCAATCTCGCTCGCGAACGCGTCGAGCTTCGGCAGATCGCCACGCGAGAGAGCCTCGGCCACCGCTCCAAAGGGGGACACGACGAGGAGCGCTTCCGGAAAGCCGAGGGCTGCTCCCTCCAACGCCTCGCGATTGGGAAACCAGAACGCCTGGTGCTGCTTGCTCAGGCGCGCCGCATACATCCCGGCGAGCCCGAGGGCGATGGTCTGATGATCCGCCCGATCGATCCGGAAAGCCCCGCCGAGCAACTTGATGATTGATTTTTCGATCTCTGCCCACGGCGTGGTCAGCTCATCGATGCCCCGACCATCCACCGAGCGGATGGCGGACTGGATCTGCTCAAGCGCAGCGGCGATGTGCGGAGGGGCAATCTGAGAATCTGTTGCCAACATTTTCGAATTCTCCCTTTGCCTCGAATACCTTGAAAGGACGGCGGTGACCATCCTTTGTCGCTGGCGAGCGCGGACCCCAAGCGTGCTCTTTCAAAGGCCGTAGAGGTGATGGGCTCGAGCGTAGTCGAGCACTCCGCGAGGGACGAGCTCTCGAGGGAGCTGTCCGCGCTCCAGCAGCTCACGCACTTCGGTGGAAGAGACCGCCACCAGAGGGGGGCCAATCGCCTTCGGGCTAGGGTGTCCCGGTCGGTGGAGGACAATCACCCGGGCCAACCTCTCGATTTCGTCGAAATCCTTCCAGTGGGGCAGGTCCTTGACGATGTCCGAACCAATCACCAGCGAGAACCGATGAGCGGGGTAATTGCTCCGCAAGTGTTTGAGGGTATTTACCGTGCGCCCGTCGCCTCCCAGCTGCTGCTCGATCTCGCAAACCTGAAGCCATCCTGAAGCCTCGGCACACATCGCCCGGCACATCCTCGCCCGGTGCTCGAAAGGGGTGAGCTGCTTGCCGAAGGGATGACGAAAGGAAGGCAAGAGCCAAACCTCGTCGATCTCCTGGGTCGCCTTGACGTACTGGGCGGCGATCAAATGGCCAACATGAGGCGGATTGAATGAGCCACCCAACAAGGCCACCCTGACCGCTTCGGAGCTCATTTGATCGACAACTTCGACCGCTTCGCAATCGCCAGCGGCTGCGGCTCGCCGACTCTGTTGCCGTCGAGCGTGAAGGCGGAGAAGACCAGATCCCGATCTACGCGCTCGACCAGGCCGCAGGTTGCCTGGGCCGGACCGGACAGCTGTCCGGGAGTGACGAAGAACCTCGGCCCGATCTGCACCACCTTTGGCTCCGATCCCTTTCCGTGAAAGAACACCGTCGCATTGAGGAGATCCTCCCGGTCAAGATCATTCTTGTCGTGCACGATGCAACAGAGCACTTCCCCCAACATGTCCAGGGCCTTTTTCCCTGTCTTGGGATCTTCGTAGTTGGGGCTGTCGCGGTCCGGGGTTCGGACGAACTTGTCTTCCAGCCGAAGCAGGGCCTGCGCCTCGGAGACCAGTGAAGCGGTGTGTCTCCTCTGGGCGATCCAATTGTCCAGGTCGCTGTACCATCCACCCGCGAAAAAGAAGCGTTCCGCCCCACGTCTCGAAAGCAGCTCGTAAGCGGCCCCGAAGGCCTCGAGGTCTCCTCGACTGTCTGCGAGGATTCCGATCAAATCAGTCCCCTACGCGGAGCGCTCGCGGTGCTGACCGCAGCGAACCCCGTTGCCACCCACGAATCGAGCCCGGCCTTGATCATCGAAGGTCCCGAAGGAATTGCGCGACAGCCCACAATAGACCCCGGCGAGCCGGGTGGGAGATGGCTTGCGCCTCCAATTGCCCGATGCCCTCGGACTGTCGAGCTCGCCGTGGACGTCATTCGCCGGTGCTGCTGGCCTCGACGCCGGTGACCTTGTAGATCACCACACCCTTTTCCTTTCCCTTCACCTGCGCGGCAGGGAGAGCGGTCGCCTCGAAGCCGCGGCCGGCCATTTTCACCGACGACTCGGTCGCCAACACTTCGCCGGGCTTTGCCATACTACAGAGCCTGGCCGCGATATTCACCGAATCACCGATCGCGGTGTACTCGTGGCGTTCGCTGGAACCCATGTAACCCACCACCGCCTGTCCGGTATTGACGCCCACCCCGATCGAGATTGGCCGCTGCCCAGCCGCGGTTCGCGTCCGGTTCAGGACCTCGATTTCGGCTTGCATCTCCATTGCCGCGCGCAAAGCGCGAGCGGCGTCGTCGGGATGAGAGGAGGGCGAACCCCAAACGGCCATCACGCAATCCCCGATGAACTTGTCGAGATTCCCCTCGTTGCGAAAAATGACCTGGGCCATTGCGGTGAAGAAGCCGTTCAACATCAAAACCGTCTCCTGCGGGCTCTCGCTTTCCGCCATCGTGGTAAAGCCGCGGATATCGGCAAAAAGCACGCTCACCTCGGCGAGGCGACCGGCGCGAAGCAGCTCGACTTGTCCCTTCACCACCATCTCCGCCACCGCCGGGGATAGAAAGCGCGACAGCTCCGCCCGCGTCACTGCTTCCGTTTCAATCTTCCGCGCGAGGTCCGCGTTTTCGAGCGCGATCGCTGCCTGGGACGCAATCCCGGAAAGGATTCGCTGCCTGGGACGCAATCCCGGAAAGGATTTTGAGATCCTTTTCGGAGAAAGCGTTCGTCCGCTCGCGCGTGTCGAGGAACAAGACGCCTTTGAGATCGCCCTTGGTCAGGAGGGGGACAGCCATCGCCGACCGGATCCCTTGCGCCACGATGCTCTCCGAGGACTTAAATCGAGAGTCGATAATGGCATCCGCGGTAAGGACGGCCTGTCGCGTCTCGATGACGCGCTTGAGCACCGTCTCGGAGAGGATGACCTCTTCGCTGTCTTTGCGCCGATTGCGGACCATTTGAGGCACCAGCGCGCCAGTGCGCTGATCGACGAGGAAGAGCACCGCATTGTCCGCAGCGAGAAGTTGAAAAGCGACGTTGATGATCTTGTCGAGAAGGCTCTTTTGATCGCGTTCAAGCCCTACCTGGCGGTGAAACTCATGGGCGATGCGCAGCTTTTCGTAGTCGAGCCGCAGAGCACC
>WNEZ01004508.1_pt1 | contig 16164 bp, 11 predicted proteins | sample 5400521 | NCBI WGS metagenome assembly WNEZ01 (sample SAMN13153339, study PRJNA577476) | soil metagenome | isolation source: 120 cm saprolite under Douglas fir tree site 2 hole 1 replicate 1 | place: USA:California | collected 2015-04-18
AAGTACTGAGATTGTTTTCGTGCTCATGATGAATTTCTCAACTTTTTTATCTATCTCTGCCGGCGAGATCCGTATCTCGCCGGTAAATGGTTGACTGCGTTTACTTGACTGCGCCTTTGGCCTTGCCGTCTTCGCCCGATGGAGAAGGCTTGGGCGATTTGTCCCCGATCAGCCTTACGTTCGCAAGCAGATCTTTGATCTGCATCCCGCTGAGCGATTCAAACAGAGCCGGCACCTGCGCTGCGATCTCCGCCATGTCACCGGTGATCTTGCTCATACCGGAGGAATGGCCGTTGCCGGTGGAGACGATGGTGATCTTGTCCACGTTGGCCAGCGGCGAAGCCATCGCTTTGACTATTTCGGGCAGGCTGGTGATCAACTTATCCACCACGGCCGCCTGGTTGTATTCCTGGTAGGCTGCAGCCTTGACGTTCATGGCGCGCGCCTCGGCTTCACCCTTCTTGAAGATGATGTCAGCTTCGGCTTCGCCCTGAACGCGGATGGCGTTGGCGCGACCTTCGGCTTCGGCGATCAGGCGTTGCCGTTCGCCGTCGGCGATATTGAGCACCCGCTGCTTTTCGATTTCCGCCTGTTTCAGCACGGTAGCGATCAGCTCTTTCTCATGGCGCGAGATTTCCGCTTCCTGGACCTTAATCTGTTGCTCTTTCTCCACCTGCTGGATCTTGACCTGCTCAGCAATGACCTGCTGTTGCTGGATGTTGGTCTGGATCTCATAGGCTTTGTCTGCCTGTGCCTGCTGTGTTTTTACCAGTTGGAGATATTCGGCCCTTTTCACTTCAAGGTCACGCTGGGCTTCTGCCTGCTTGGCCTGTGAAAGCGTTTCCGCCAGCACACGTTCCTGATCGGCCTGGGCCCTTGCAACAGCGGCCGCACGTTGCGCTTCCGCTTTCTTGATGGCGGTATCACGCTCGGCTTCAGCGGCAGCCACGTCGGCATCACGCTTGATGCGGGCCACGTCAGGGCGACCCATGTTGGCGATGTACTCATTCTTGTCACGCACTTCCTTGATGGTGAACGAGATGACTTCAAGACCCATCTTGCTCATATCGCCGGCGCAGGTGGCGCGCATACGGTCGCCCACCATCTCCGGTTCTTTTACGATCTGTTCAACCGTGAGCTGGCCGATGATGCCGCGCAGATGACCTTCCATGACAAGACGGATCAGGCCTTCACGCTGCGCCGGAGTCTTGGTGAGAAACTGCTCGGCGCCGGTGCGGATGGAGATATCGTCAGACTTCACTTTGATCTGCGCGACGGCTTCCACCGTGACGGCGACGCCCTGGCTGGTATAGAGATCTTGTTGCGGAGCAACGTCAAACGACATGAGTTCAAGCGACAATAGACGACAGCTTTCAATCAAAGGCCAGATTACGCTTCCGGCGCCTTTGATCACACGCGGGGTTTTGCCGCGACCGTAAACCAGCAATGCTTCATTCGGACCAACCTTGCGATACAGACGGGCCAACATGCTGATGGTCAGCATTGTTCCCAGAATGACCAATCCGACGATAATCCAGATTGTCTGAATCTCCATACCCCCTCCTAAACTCTTCACAGACTCTTCTCCTCTTCTTCCGGCAGAATGCCGACAGCGCCCGCCATCTCACTCCAGCGGCGGACATAAGCCACACCTTTTTCGAAGCGCGTAACTATCACTTCTTCGCCACGTTTAAGCTCTTGCTGCTCTTCACTACGGGCCGCGCAGGCTTTGCGGGCTCCTTCCTGCTCAAAAATGATTTCTCCGGTGCCACCCTTGCGAACTGTGCCGCTGACTTTGGCGAGGACGCCGGTCATCTCGTAGTCAGCGGGATCCATGGCGTAGTCGTGGGCCATGAGGTAACGGGCGGCGAAGAGAAATACGACCGACGATCCAATCAGGCCGGCGAGAGACGCAATCATCAATCCGGCAAAAGCCCATACGTGGCGAAAGTGGACCAAAAGATATCCGGCTCCGCCGAACCAGGCGAGAAAGACCGCGATGGTCATGGGATTGAAAACCGGAAAGCTGCCGCCTTGTCCATGAGCGCTCCCGCCGCCATGACCCGCATGCCCCATGCCGTGAAAATGTCCGTGCGGCAGATGAAAGTGGAAATGCAAGGTGCCGCTCAGAAACGAAATAGCCGTAAAAGCAAAGCCAACAACGAAGCAGATCAGATAGAAAAGTTCCCAGTTCATGCTTGTGCCTCGCTCAATTCTTGTGCCCTCAGCCCCAGTGATTCTTTGTCGGCCTGGGGACGCAACACCTGTAAAAGACGGTCGGCCAACTGTGGTGTTTCCAGAATGGCATCGATCAGAAGAAGGCAGCGGCGCGAATCGTCATGTTTGGCAATGTTGAGCAGCGCACGCCCGACCGTGGGGTCATTGCGGAAACGCTCCGCGCCCTGAATCAACCAAAGATCAAGCTGGTCCTCCTGCGCGCTCAGGTCAGAGAGGAGTTCGGTATGAAAACCTTCCGGATCATCGACCAGATACCCAGGATGCACTTTGAAAAATCTGGAGAGCAGCAGCCGCGTTTTGTTGGTGAGGTGCGGGCGCGCTCCGTTTTCAATCTGCGAAAGATAGCTCTGGCTGATCTTCTCTTTCAGCTCTTTGCCGATGGCGCGAACCACTTCAAGCTGTGTCATGTCACGGCCCAGTCCGCGAAGATTGCCTTCCATCAAGCGCAGGTAGCGTAATTTTTCGCCGAGAGTCATATTGCTAATCGCAATAAACATATTCCAATTTGCGATATCCGTCAAGAACAATCGATACCTAAATCTGTCAAAATCTAATCAATAGATAAGCACCTTTATTTCAATTGTTTACGAGGAACTGCTGGTTTTCGAAAGACGAAGGAGTAGGCTCTAGATACGTGAGGACACATCGTGGATCGAAAAAGCGAGTGTTCATTCTGCGGAAAGAAAAACGACGGAACTACGGCTCTGATCGCGGGCCCGGCCAAGCATGGCAACGCGCGAATCTGCTTAGAGTGCGTGGATCTCTGCCGGGAGAGCATGGATCCGGAGCGCAAGCGCGCGCAGAAAGAAGGCATGCACAGCGTGTACAGAGTTTCGCAGGCAACTGATCCAAAGCCGACAATCCGTGTTCGTTCTGCGGATCCCGACAGGGGAGAGGCGTGCAGAAGCTGGCGCTGTCTCGCAAGGCCGATGTGAGAGTCGCAATCTGTGAGGCGTGCGCCAAGGGCAAAGACGATTGCAGCCCATGCTCCAGAAACCCGTCGAAGCGTACAACTGGTTCACCTGATCGCGGAAAGACTTCACCTGCGTACCTCTGGGATTCGTCGCTTAGGCTGAACCACGCCAGGCATTCCTTCCAGGCGCAACAAAAAACAACCCGCCGCAATCATGCGGAGGGTCTAGTCCTGCTAGCTGCTGAAGCTAATTCTGTTTGCGGCCATTGTGTTTCTTGTTGTAGATCTGCTTCGACATCTTATTTTCTGCTGTTTATTAATCCTGGCTTTTTCCGCAGGCGTAAGCGTGCCACCGTTGGCGGCGAGATCCCCGTGCTCTTTGGTATCTAATGTGTCCTTGGGTTCCAGGTTACTGCTAACGGCAGCAATGAGCCCCTTCCACTCCTTGGCTAATTCGCTTGTGCTGCGGTGACGGCCGGCTGATCCGCTGACCGTAGAAATATTTCTTGTGAGAACTGCGATCCTGTATGGAACCGGCATTGTGGAATGCTATTAATGCAGGGCTGCTCGAGGCATTCAATGCATCGCGATACGGGGTGGGGCCATCCTAGCTAGTGAACCCAAAAACTATATGAGGGAGACGTATATGAATTCCCGCGAGCGCAATTATGGGCCGCCTGTTCATTCAATCAACAAACGTAAATGGGCAGCTCTGATCAGCGGATCTGCAGTTGCTCTGTATGGAGCAACGAGGAAATCCTGGACAGGAGCCGCACTGGCTGGAGCCGGTGGCTACCTTATTTACTCTGGGGTCCGCAATGGAACTCCAAAGCAGTTTGAAATAAAACGTTCAATCACGGTCAACAAGCCCGCCGAAGAGCTGTACCAGTTCTGGCGCAACCTGGAAAACCTGCCCAGCTTCATGGAGCACCTGGAATCCGTGACACAGCGCGAAGGAGTATCTCATTGGGTGGTGCAGGGACCTTTAAACCGCAGGATCGAATGGGACGCACGCGTGAGCCAGGAACATCCGAATGAGCTGATTCGGTGGCATTCGCTGCCAGGCAGTCCGGTGGACCACCGCGGTTCAGTGCAGTTTGCCACTGCGACGGGCAATCGCGGCACGATTGTGACAGTGAGTCTTCAATATGGAACACCCGCAGGCAAAGCCGGCAACGTGGTGTCCTCTCTGTTCGGCAAACATCCGGAGCAGATTGTGAGAGAGGAGCTGCGGCACTTCAAACAATTGATGGAAGCTGGTGAAATTCCAACCACACACGGCCAACCGGCAGGAGCACGCGGAATCAAAGGCACTGCCATGGAGAAGATAATGGGTGAAACAACCAGCCAGACGCCGCCGGAAGAGATTCAGAATGCTGCTTACGGTCGCCAGAGAAAAGAAAGCCAACGCCTGGATGTTGCTGGCGAAATCAAAGCGACTGAAACCCAAGAGCCGGTGGCCTTCCGCCGGGTACGAGCCTAGAGAGGAGATTAAGCATGAGAGCGAATTGTTGGCATGGAACCGGCGACTTGAGGGTTGAGACGGTGCCCGATCCGAAAATTCTGAACAAGCGTGATGCCATTGTGAAGATAACAACCTCGGCGATCTGCGGATCAGATCTGCATCTTTATGACGGCTATATTCCAACCATGGAACCCGGCGACATTCTTGGCCACGAGTTTATGGGCGAAGTGGTGGAACTGGGACCTGAGGTCAAGAACCTGAACATTGACGACCGCGTGGTGGTCCCCTTCACCATTGCCTGTGGCAACTGCTTCTTCTGTAAAGAGCAACTATGGTCATTGTGTGACAACAGCAATCCCAACGCATGGGTAGCGGAGAAGATGTTCGGCTACTCGCCGTCTGGACTTTTCGGCTACTCGCATATGCTGGGCGGATACGCAGGCGGACAGGCGGAATATGTGCGCGTGCCGTTTGCGGACGTGGGACCTCTGAAGATTGAGTCCGATCTGGAAGATGAGCAGGTGCTTTTCCTGTCAGACATCTTCCCCACCGGCTATATGGCCGCGGAAAACTGCAACATCCGTCCAGGTGACACCATCGCTATCTGGGGATGCGGACCAGTCGGGCAGATGGCAATCCGAAGCGCGCTCCTGCTCGGAGCGGACCGGGTGATTGCGATTGATCGCTTTCCGGAGCGGTTGCGCATGGCGGCTGATGGCGGAGCTGAAGTCATCAATTATCAAGAGGTGGATGACGTTCCGGATGTGCTACGGCAGATGACCGGCGGTCGCGGACCGGACGCCTGCATTGACGCAGTTGGCATGGAAGCGCACGGGCACACAATCGGCGCAATCTATGACAAAGTTAAAACATCAACCATGCTGGCGACTGATAGGCCTAACGTTCTGCGGCAATGCATTATGGCGTGCCGAAAAGGTGGAACCGTTTCCATCCCAGGCGTTTACGGCGGCTTGCTGGATAAGATCCCGTTCGGCGCCGCCATGAATAAGGGTTTGACCTTCAAAATGGGCCAGACCCACATGATGAGGTACATGAAGCCGCTGTTGCAACGGATTGAGAAGAAGGAAATCGATCCCAGCTTTGTGATCACCCATCGCGTTTCGCTGGAAGATACGCCTGCGATGTACAAGACGTTCAGAGATAAACAGGACGAGTGCATCAAAGTCGTCTTGAAACCCGCAGCGTAACTTTAATATTGTCGCTGCGCTCCGAACCGCCGTGAAGGAGAATCTCGTGGATGCTCTATAGATGCTCCTGTTGCGGCGGGCTCGGCGCGCGGGCCGGCCTCACCCTTTCACATACACGGCACTTGCTTCGCCGCGTGCCGGGCTATTTTCATTCGCGCCTGCGACGCTTTGGGTGTCGAACCACTTAAGGCATTTCGTCTCTGCGCGCAGGACGGGAGGGGCAAGTAAGCAAAATACATAGATCCTTCGACTGCGTCGTCGCATTCGCTCCGACTGCGCTCAGGATGACAATTAGCGCAGAATGACAATTAGCTCAGGATGACAATTAAATGTCACACAATTTCTTTAGCCCTTCAGGGTCATACATCCATCAAAAAACTTCAATTAAGAATAAAGTACTAAGAAACCTTACGTAGAACAGCCAGCATCTGATTCTGATATGGCGGCGAGAGTCCAGATGCTGGGGAAGGAAGTAATAGGCTGGGCCCTCCTGGTGTTAGCGATATTGTTGTTTCCGATCCCCGTAATTCCAAGCGTTCTGTTGGTTTGTGGGCTTCTGGCGCTCTCGTCGCGATATTGCTGGGCGGCACAATTACTGGTAAAGGCGAAAAAGGTAGTTCCCGCCTGGATCGTGCCAGTGAATGTGCCGATCAACAACGCAATGGGTGTCTGAGCTGAACGTGTAGTGGTAGTCTCCTTGAGAAAGAAAGAAAGAAAGAAAGAAAAGGCGTAGCGATCTCAGCTACGCCTTTTTTATTTCCCTGCCGTGTTAATTTCTCACGAATTCAAAAAGTAAATCTCAGCGCGAGCTGAATATCGCGGGAGCCACCGCCGCCCAGGAACGGATATCCGATCGCGACATCGGGTGTGGCCGTTGTGGGCAGGAATCCCGGACCAACCGCGCGACATCCGGAGGTTGGGCTGGGTGCGACCGCGCATTTCGGATTGCCCGCGACTGGTGTGACGCTGCCGTTGTTTTCCAGATTCACCAGGAAGTTGGGCAAAGTCGGGTTGGAGAAGTTCGCGTGATTGAACAGGTTGAAGACATCGGCGCGGAACTGCATTTTGAGACGCTCAGTCAGTTTAGTGTCTTTGGCCAGCGAGAAATCAAAGTTATGGAAGTCTGGACCCACAAAGGCATTACGCCGCAGATTGCCGAAGTGTTGCGTACCCGCGATGCAGCCTCCTGCCACGGGGTCCCAGGTGCAGGGCGCAGCAAAGGCCGAGAGGTTCAACAGTTTGTCATGGCCGCCGGTGCCGGCAAAAGGATCTCCCACAACGTCCGGTCGTTCAAAAAATTCATTGGAGTTGTTGTAGTTGGAAAACGAATTCAGGTTGTACGGCTGACCGCTGGAGATACGAAGGATGCCATTCACTGACCAGCCATTGGTCAATTGTTTCGCCATCTCCGCGTTGGGAAGATCGTACCCAAACATCCAGGTAAGCCGATGGCGACCGTCAAAGTTGGAGTTTGCCTTCTCCGCGCCGGGGTTCAGGCTGTTGTCCGGCTGCGCCGCGTTGGGGACAAAGTCTTCACCATCGCTGGCATTGTCAATGGAATGCGACCACGTATAGGACAGTTGCGAATTTACGCGGTTCCAGCTGCGCAACTTCCATGTAAGTTGCAGACTGTTGTAGCGCGAGGTGGATGTGGATTCAAATTGATTGATGATGTTGAATGCGGCGAACGGGAACGCGCCCGTTGCCGGATCATGCTGGTTGATGTCACGGAAGCGGAACAGCTTGGTTCCTGCCGAGCCGACGTAAGCCACATTCAGCGCCATCCCCTTGCCCAGCGCCTGCTCCACGTTCACGTTGTAATTCTGAATGTAAGGCGTGCGGATCTTCTGGTCCACGGTCCACGCATCGATGGTAGGAGCGAAGCCGGAGAAGATCGGCGCTCCAGGCGCGATCGTCCCTGCGACAGTTCCAGCGGACGTGATTGCGGAAGGCCCAATCCCGTTGTAAGCCGGGCCGGGATTGAAGGTGTTGAAGGGGAAATGTCCGATGAAGAAGTCCTGCGAGAAGGCGTCATAGTACAAGCCCCAGCCTGCCCGCAGGATGGTGTTGCCGTTGCCAAACAGGTCATACGCGGCGCTCAAGCGCGGCGCGAAGTTGTTGAGGTCCTTTGGATACAGTGAACCCGGGCCATTGCCCTGCCCCACAAGTTGCAGACTCTGCGTGGTTGGATTGAAAAGGCTGAAGCGGTTGCCGTCTTCCTTGATCACGCCAAAGTAATCCCAGCGAAGGCCATAGTTCAGCGTGAGCTTGCGAGTCATGCGGAAGCTGTCTTGTGCGTAGAAGCCATGATTGTTCTGGTGCGTGGTGCGCTGGGAGTCTCCGGCAAACTGGCTTCCGCCATTGCTGATGTTGCCGGCTACAAAATCATCGAAGGTGAGAAATTTCAGGCGCCCGCGATAGCCTAAGTCGTAAAACTGATTCACCGTGGTGCGCCGGTATTCGTAGCCAAATTTGTAATTGTGTTTGCCTGAGGTGTAACTCAGGTTGGTGAAATACTGCAGGTTGGTATCAAAGCGATGGCGCGGAATGGAGTTGTTGCCACCCAGACCGCTGGTACCGTCACTAAAGCTGATCTGCGGCAGGCCAAAATCCTGCGCCTTGGTCACGCCCGTATTCAAACCGATGGACGCCGGATTGAACGTGTTGTCTTCCGGAAAGAAGCCTTCCGCAAAACGGTTCCATCCTCCGCGAACTTCCACGAGAAGTTTGGGACTGAAGATATGGGTGTAAGAGAGTGAGAGCACCTGTACGCGTGTGGGCGTGGTGGTGTTGAAGCCTGGCACCGTGGTGCCGCCGCCAAGCGCCAGAGGAAAACTCTGATCGCTGTCGCCATAAAAATAACGACCAGTCAGCAGATCAGCGCCATCTTTCTTACTCAGATGATGATCGAATTTCAAGATCAGGCTGTCCACGCGATTGTTGAAATGGTCAGTGACCTGGACCGTCTGGAACGGCACCGTGGGATCATTCGAAGTTGCAGGAAGAGGAATGCTCCACGGATTGCGGGACAGCAACTTGGCGATAACAGGGTTGATCACGCCGCCGTTGGCCGTGATCGCGGCATTGAGCGCCGCCTGTGATGGCACGTTGGCCGTGGCCGGCAGACCGCCGCTTTCGCGCCATCCTTCATAGGCTACAAACCAGAAGGTCTGGTCTTTGATGAGCGGACCGCCCAGCGATACGCCATACTGGTTGTTGTGAAACGTGTCCTGCGGGATATGCGCGCCGGTGGTGGAATCCGTCTTGTTGTTAAAAGCGTTGCGCGCGTCCAAAGCGTTGTTGCGGAAATATTCAAAGGCTGAGCCGTGGATCGTGTTCGTGCCAGACTTGGTAACGATATTGACCACCGCGCCGGAGTTGCGTCCGTATTCCGGCTCCATGTTGGAGAGAATGCCGATCTCCTGGAGTGCCTCGGTGGGCAGCAGCGTGGCCGGAGTTCCGAAGACGCCCGCTTCATTGATGGCCGGATCATTGCGATATCCGTCATTCATGTCCGTGCCATCCAGCAGATAATTGTTGGCGCGTCCGCGATTGCCGTTGATGCTGAAGGTGCCAAAAGATCCGGGCGAATCACTATCGCCGTTAGGATCAGAGGCTGAGCCGGGCACCAGCGTAAGCAGCTTGGCAAAATCGCCGCCGTTCACCGGTAGGTTCACCATCTGCACCGCATCAATTGTCCCGCCCATGGTATTGCCAGTGATGTCAATGATGGGTGTTTCCGCGGTGACCACCACTTCCTGCTTCACTTCACCGGGATTGAGTTGAACATTCGCGCGCGAATTGGCAGATACGCCAACCATCACTCCATTGAGCACCCGGGTGCCGAATCCAGTGTGGGAAACGCTCACGCTATAAGTACCCAGCGGCAGTTCGGAGAAAAGATAATTCCCAGTGTCGTCCGTCTTGGTGGTGCGCACCAACCCGGTGTCCGCACTTTTCACCGTCACGTCAGCACCGGTGACGGATGCTCCCGCGGAATCGGTCACTGTGCCCTGAATGCCTCCACGGAAGGTTTGTGCCATCAGCGGCACGGACAGAACACAGACAAATAAAGCAGCAAGCATTATCTTCATCGTCATACCCTCTGTTAAGAATCATTAATTGCCGGTTGGCTGAGGATTATACGCTCAGGCGAGGGTGGAAGGCTTTGAGATGGGGGAATTTTGAAATATGGCTTTTGATTTGTAATGAATCATGCGCGAAAGCAAAGAAAATATGAAGTGGAACTCTCGTTTGGAGATATGAGTTGGAAAATATGCAATGCCGAATGGAATAAGGTATGTGCCGTCCCCGGGGAATCGGATTCTTTTGAACGCTTACCGGGCACTGCGGTGCCCGGCTACAGATTGCTCCGTCCCCTGCGGGGACTTGGGCAATGTCGCTGCGCTACGATCCGCTAAATAGTGGCATCTGGTAAGAAACTTTTATTCCGGAAAGCAATTCTGCAAATCCTAGTCCTGGTTTTTCTTCTCGTCGGGCGACTCCACATACACCAGCGAAATCAGCGTGCTCTTCCCGTTTGGCTCCACCGCCACCACGTGCATTTTCTGTTTTGTTCCGACCTTATAGGCATAGCCGCCTTTTTCAGGATGATCGTCTTCACAAGTCAGAGCGTTAGATTTGTCATTATTGGCAGACTCATTCTTGCCGGCATCATTCTTCCTGGAATCGGAACCAGCCTTGCTGCAATCGAGCACACTACCGTACTTCGACATCGCCTTGCGATAGAAACCGGCAATCTTCTCGACAGAATCCGCGGACTCCAACTTCAATAAGACGAGCTTAAAACCAAACGATCCGCCCGAAAGCGCCATGTGCAATCCGGCGTCACTATCGGCTTCTTCCTTGTATTCTTTTGCTCCCGGATAGATTGGCAGACCCAGGTCCTTTTCTTTGGCTTCGGCGCTTAAAGTAAACCCGATGGTCTTAGTCACGGCCTTATTCTTCGTGCCCGCCTGGTCCTGCGCCGATAAATACCCGGCCAACAGAGCGGTTCCAGCGAATAAAACCACGATTGCGGTAGTGCGACGCGTAAAATCCGGCAAATAGCGGGTTTCCATCTTCATTGAGCTCTCCTTATTGCGACATAGCTCAATACGCAGCCGGAAAGGAGAATGTTGCAAGTATTTCTGTCCAAATAAAGGAAGAAGCATGCGTTTACCGCTCTGATCAGAGCAAGCAGTTGAAGCCTCTCTCCGCAGACAAAGTTACGGACAAAGAGCGAGTCTCTGTTGAGCCAGCGACGTTCGCGGAAGTAGAGAAGGCGAGTAAATAGCTCGTCAACCTGGCGCGATTTTCGGTAGCGGGTCAGGTTGAAAACTGACCCACTACCGGTATCAGCAGACGTTCATCGCGTTAGCGAACTCGCGTATCCACAGACCGCCAGACGAGATCTGATAAAACAAACAAGGTAGGATTCAGGCTGCGCACCTACCCGATCGAGGGCCCACTATGTTGCGGGATTCAGACTGTCCTAGTCGTCGTCCAGGCATGCGGCATGAATGGTGCTATCGTTCGTGAGGCACTGCCCGCCCTTCTCCAAATCAAACTGCCAGCGATGCCGTGGGCACGTAAGATAACGGCCGCCCTCGATCCATGCATGTTTCAGGTCGCCCGCCTGATGCGGACAGTAACGGTCCACCACGTACTTGCGGCTGTCTCCCACCACGATGCGCTCGTTTCGCGATTCAAGGTTTAGTACTCTCGTGCAGAAATACGCAAGGTCCTCCTCTTCCATTATGAGGAATCCCTGAATCAGCGCTTGGTAAAGGTCTGGAGCCCGGCTCAGGCGCATGCGAAAAGTAAGAGCAAAGTCTTCCCAGGTGAGGCGCCCATCGAGCACGCGAATTATCTCCCACGAGGGCGCTGTAATGGAATAGTACGGTTCCACGCGTTCGTTCTGCACAACCGTGATCTTACGTTGCGGGAACTCCACCTTTAGAGCGGTTTCCGGCAAATCGGAAAGAGTGAAATATAGGGGAACCTTGATGCGGTCGGCGAGCGTCAAGCGGGTCAGTTTTGCATCCAATACCGCACGGAGTTCCGCCAGGACTGCACTGGGGCTGACGTGGGCGTACTGCGCTTGGCGCGTCGCGAAGTAGCCGGTGTAGTGTGCCGCATATTCGCGGATAACCGCTTCGTAGTTGTCGTGCCAAACACGAGACTGGGTTTCGAACAGCAATTGCGCGGAACCTGCGTCAAGTACGTCACCGGGCATCATGTATTGAGCGTGGAGCCCGGGTCTCTTCTTGGCCAAGTAGGCAAGGAACGTCCAGGCGTGGGGGAATATTCATAGCAGGTTGGGTGCCAGGTCGCGCCGGAGAACTGACAAGTAAAAACGTCCGGCGAACCCTCCGCACGGGAAATCGCGGACAAGCGGTCGTACAGTTTGCAGTCGTTGAAGTTCAAAAACGAATTATTCTCTGCGCGAACGAGAATGGCCGAATCACGGTTCAGTTCAGAGTCGTCCAGATAAAGCCGGATGAGACCGCTGGGAAGGTCGATAGTCTGCCCATCCTCGCACGCCATTACGCCTCGCGAGGGGAACTTAGAAAGCACGTCCCGCAGCGCGCTGCGACGAAACTTGGGCGTGATTAAATGAAAGTCTTGAGACGAAAGTGAACGGAGGAACGCAGCATCGAAGTGATCTTTGTGTTCGTGACTGATGTAGATATATTTCGCTTTGCCTCGCTGCTCTAGCTTCTCTTCCACCCACGCGGCCAAGTGATGGTTGCGGGGAAACTGGAACCATGCGGAATCAAATGCACCACCGGGCGATAGCCACGGGTCCATCACGATAATAGCGTCAGCCGTCTCGACGAGGAACCCGGCATGCCCCAAATACGTAATTTGCATGATTTCACGTCCATCGGCTGTTGGCTTTGGGAAGAAGCGGTGTGCCGCCTCCAATCAGGTGTCATTCACCATAGTACCGATGGCGGCTAAGTGCAAGTAGCTGAGGAACTGGCAAAGAGGAAGCCGAATTTCGCCGCCAAGATTCGGAGCGCGAAAGTCCTCTGTGAGGCATATATGAGGGTAGAGACCCGTGATGCGCAGCTTCGCCCTGAAGGTATTAACTGGGGTTAGCGCAGCGGGATCACCATTCACGTCCGGAGATGATATGTCAGCAGCAAGAATTCAAACGCCGCCGACGAGAGCTAAGTCTTTTATGCCTTGATTCTGAGCGCTTTCACTACATCTTCGGGAGTCCAGGAGTTTCCATGCCACCAGGCGATGACTCTTCCTTCGGGAGAAATTAACGTAGTGCTCAGCGAGTGCGTGACCATGCCTTCATCTGGCGTGGCAGTCAGGCCGAACCACCGCAATGTATCCACCAGGTTGTTACGCGGCAGAACCGCAAATATCCAGTCTTTTGAGTTCGGCCCGTGGGCCCACAGAGCGTGCATCAGTCGAAGCACTGCAGGAGTATCGTGTTCGGGATCAAAACTTACCGAAAGCAACTCCATTTCCTTTCCTTGCGACGTGTGTGGCCGCAAGCGCAGCAATTCGGCAAAGTTGTTGTTCATTCGCGGGCAGTAATCGGGTAAAGGACAGCGTGAGTAGATGAATGTGATCAGAAGCGGCTTTCCCAGCAAGCTATCCAAATTCAATCGTTTCCCACGCTCATCAATAAACTGAAACGGAGGCACGGCTTCGCCGGGTTCCGGCATATGGAACTCATTGTTCGCCTTTGGGGAATCAGCGGGCGCACTCTGACTTGCGTCTACAATCCGGATGTGCTCCAACCAGGAATCCTCCCCCGATATGACCAGCTGTGCTGTTATGCGATCGTGTACGTGCAGTTCCTTCACAGTTGGGTCTTTCACGCGGAATTCCATCGTCATGCCTTTCATCAGGCCAGGAATATCCTGATGTTTAATCGTCAAAGTTGAGGCAGACGGATCTATTGCCAGTATGACGCCAGTGAGGTCGTAATGTCTTTCAGGCGCACGGCGCGAACAGCCGAGTGCGGGCAAGAGGCTTGCCAATGTTGCGATCAATGCGGTTCGTATGAATGAATAGGGCACAATGATTTACTCCTTATTTTCAGAAACGCGGGACACCCCCTTGCGTCTGCTTTAAGCGCGCAGCACAATTCCATTTTAAATACACGCGATGGGCGGCACGCGGAGCAACATTCAAATAAAATCGCTAACTGTTGGCCCGCGTGAGTCGGAAGATGGGGATTTCCGGTCGAACATTGAAGCGGACCTGCAACAAGTGGCTGACAGCGCGACTGATATACATGCGGCGATTACCCGACAACTCAAATTTGCCGGAGGTATAGTAATCCAGCGCGGTACCAGATGGCCGGCGTATTTGTCGCTAGTGGCCGGTTCGGGCGCTAACAGCCACTGCGCAGCTTTCCGCCAGCCTTCCATGGGGCGGATTATAACGAAACGGTAGATTCAGGCTGCGCTGGTGATGACGTCCGGATTTTTCTGCATCCCTTCTTGCATATCTAAGACAGACATAATCGAATTTAAAGCCATGTTGTCCAAAACAATACCTAAAACAATTGGGATGTGGCATACTGCTCGCCGCACACGATAAGGAGCACCCACTGCGCGCCAAACGATTCCCGAATCTACTATTCAAAACAAGAACATCGAACCTAAACGTTACGGCAGTTGTAGCCGGGCTGCGTCAATGGAGTCGGCTGCATTTGCTGCTATTGCCGCTGCTGCTGTTGGGCATGCTTGTGAATGCGAGTGCGCAGACGTCCGGCGCAGCGGTAGCTTATCTCCCCCCGCAGGGTGGCAACGGTGGCGGGCAATACAAAGCGCAGTGCGGCCCCACGGAAAACTTAATGGGGTTCGAACTGCGGGTAGGTAACTTCATCGATGCGATTCGGCCGGTTTGCGTAATTACCTACGGCGCAACTGCGATCGGGAATCAGGTGGTACCTCCCACTTGGAACGGAGGCACTGGCGGGCACGCTGAAAAACTTTTGTGCCCGGCGAGCACGCCAATCGTGATCGCGGTCGCTGCGGGCTTTAGCGGAACCATAGAAGATAATCCGACCGTCGTCCTGTCAGCAATTCACCTTTATTGTGGCCAGGCGGTAGCCGCGCAAAAGCCGGCTGCGTTCCCCTCCGCGGTCTTCGATGCGCCGGGTAACACACGTATCGGCCCTTTTGACGGCGCTCCGCAGGTCTGTCCTGCCGGCCAGGTCGCAGTGGGTGTTCATGGCCGCGCCGGAACTTGGCTGGATGCCCTTGGTTTGATCTGCGGGGCACCACGCAAAGACACTTCTGGTATGGCTCTGGGCAGAGTGCAAGCAACAGCTCCCGCTGCGATCATGTCAATCTGCGAGAGGGCCCAAGCCGCGCGCGCACGCAACTCACCAACGGCGGCGGCCCTTGAAGCCCAATGCAATGCCTCTAGGGGACCGGCCGTGGCTTTGGGAAGAGTGGGAGCGCCTTCGGCGCCCGCCGGTTCCGTGCCCATTTGTGACCAGGCACAATCGGCGCGGGCACGAAACTCTCCAATCGCTCCACAACTGGAAGCGAGGTGCCGCGCCATTGGCGGCGGACAAGGCATGCCTGTGGAGCGAACTCCTGACCAGCTTGCCGCTGCTGGAAATATTCTGGCCAATGCCGATCCACTCGCTGCCGAGCTGCGCAGGCGGCAGCCGGTCGGGAACCAACGAGGGTTCGATATTGGAATGGCCGCCGCCGAAGGTCAAACGGCCTGGGGTCCGGGAAAAGAGAAGATACTTGCTTCTCTCAATGCGCCTCAACAAGAGGGATTCAAGGTAGCAGTCTCATTCACCCTGGATCGCAACCGTAACCAGGCGCTCGCAGCTACCGGTGCGGCCATCGCCAAAGCGGATCCGGTTATCGCCAGTGCACGAACGGCCGATCCGGAAGTGCGCACCTGGCTTGGATTTGATATTGCGTCCGGAATTTTCGGCGACCCGGCAAAGGGTGCGCAAAGCAAGATGAGCGCAATGCAATTTATGATTATTCGACAGGCACTCAGCCTGCCGGCACAAAGAGGGTTTAACGCTTCCATGAAGCTGCACCAAAGCCGGCACTATAAGGCTGCTAATTAAACCCGGTTGCGCATCCGAGCGGGATTGCGCGCGGCGTTGAGACATGGCGGGTAACGCGATCGGGTAAATCGCGGACGGGACGTTTCTTAATGCGCGCTGAATGCTTTCCGGTTGCAATGCTGAATCTGGAGGGAAGTCTTAAAGATCAACCAGAGAACCGGGCCCAACATACCGGAAAGTTCATTGACCGGCGTAGATATTGAAGCTACAATCCCGGCTACCACTCCCCAGTCCACTAGTGACAAAACCCAACTTTTGAAGT
>WNEZ01002357.1_pt1 | contig 16158 bp, 13 predicted proteins | sample 5400521 | NCBI WGS metagenome assembly WNEZ01 (sample SAMN13153339, study PRJNA577476) | soil metagenome | isolation source: 120 cm saprolite under Douglas fir tree site 2 hole 1 replicate 1 | place: USA:California | collected 2015-04-18
CGTGGTAGCGATCAATCAGCTCGGAATCGCGACGAATCTGATCAACACGCTGTTCACCGGATTCGTGGGAGCGCTGGCAGTTGCGCTCGGTCTAGCATTTGGTCTGGGCGGACGTGATCTAGCGTCGCGTACGCTCGAAAACTGGTACGACCAGGCGCAGGAAGGGAAGCCGAGGAGAAGGCCGCGGTCGGACGAGTAGGGCGGTTTGCGCAACTATTAGGCGGAACTGCAAATGCGAGAAGAGCTAGGTTGTGGGTTCGAGGTGCTAGGATCGAGGTAGGAGGTAGAAGCGCCACGTGGTGCGCGTTACCTCATACCTCGTACCTCGCACCTCCTACCTTGCTCTTCTCGCAGTTGGTTTTCCTTCTCCAGAGTAAAGGATCAACCGATCGATCATAGATGAGGGGCGATCGCGGCCGTAGCCTTCTCCGACGTGATGATCGGAATCACCTCGAACTCTACGATGTCGCTCCAGTTGGACATCCACTCGTCCAGAAGCGCTCTGTCGTCGCAGTCCATCACCTGGAAGCAGCGCTCGAAGTCGGTCGTCACCCAGCTGGAAAGGTAGTGCGCACCGTGCGGAGCCATCCGCCCTTTCTCCTTGAAGCGGCGATAGGCCGGCTTCGCATCGCCATCGCGGTACGTCTCGATCACCATGAAGAGCATGTGCGCCTCGGTTCAGTGCAGTATGACGACTTTAACGTAGCTCTACTGCTGTAGGATGCTTCGGCTGATATAAGCCGATCTTCGCGCCGCTCGGGAGGGCAAGAGTTGTAACGATCCCCCATGCTTCGTCTTGCACCGATGCGAAGGTAGCTTTTTTTGCCTCAAGAGATCTCATCGTCGATTTCAAATCGTCGCACATGATGTACATGGCTGCGCCCGCAACACCATCATGCGTGTTGGGTGCGGAATCTCCATCGTGAGGATGTACGGCAATCTCCGCCGGCGGCAATGCGAATATCAGCCAACCTCTCCCGGCATCGACCGACCGGAATTCCAGCACATCTCGCAGGAAGGCACGATCGGCTTCCGGATTCTTGCTGTACAGAAGAAAGTGCGTGCCGTTGATCACGCGTTGGCCTCGACTCGCTCGGTCGCTCTAAATATCTGCGATCGGATCATTTCCTGACGAGCAACAAACCGTAATCGCGAGCGCCCTTTCTTATCAGAAAGTAGCGTCCGGCTAGAGGCTTCGCGTTCGCCACGTCAGTATCGGCGCTCGCTCGCTGTCCGTTCAGAGATACTCCGCCTTGCTCGACCAGTCGCCTCGCCGCGCTCTTCGATGCCGCAAGCTTCAATGTCACGAGTGCGTCCAGCAAGCCTGGGGTCTCGCGCGTCTCCGCGAAGGGCACTTCCTGACTCAACGCCTTGAGCACCGGCTCCGTTAACGTCGTCGGATCCGCCTTCCCGAACAGAACCTGCGACACTTCTTCGGCCACTCGCGCCGCATCCTCGCTGTGGACGCGCGTGGTCACTTCACGCGCCAACGCCTGCTGCGCCTCGCGCTTCTCTGGCGCTGTCTCAATGAGCTTGTCAAGCGCTTCGATCTCTTTCCGGGAGAGAAGCGTGAACAGCCTCAGGTATTTCCCCGTATCGCGGTCGTCGACATTGATCCAGTACTGATAGAATTTGTACGGCGATGTGCGCGCGGGATCGAGCCACACCGCCCCCTCTTCAGTCTTGCCGAACTTGGATCCGCTCGCGGTCGTCACCAGCGGCATCGTCAGCGCATGCGCGGACTTTCCCTCCACGCGCCGAATCAGCTCCATACCCGCGGTGATGTTCCCCCATTGATCGCTGCCCCCCATCTGCAGCGTTACGCCCTCACGCCGATAAAGCTCGAGAAAATCGTACGCCTGCAGCAGCATGTAGGAGAATTCAGTAAATGATATTCCGCCCTCGATGCGCGACTGCACCGAATCCTTTGCCAGCATGTAGTTGACAGTGAAGTGCTTGCCGACATCGCGTATGAACTCCACTGCCTTGAGCGGACGAAGCCACGCCGCGTTATCGCGCATGCGAGCAGCCCTCGGACCGGTGAAATCCAGAAAGCGCTCGAGCTGTTTCTCGATCGAGCGCGAATTCGCCTCGATCTCATCCGCCGACGCGAGCGGTCGCTCCGAGGTTTTGCCGCTCGGATCACCGATCATGCCCGTGCCGCCTCCAACCAGCGCAACCGGCCGGTGCCCCGCACGCTGCAGATGCGCAAGTCCCATCACCGGCACGAGATGGCCCAGATGCAGGCTCGGAGCGGTAGGGTCGAAACCCACGTATGCGCTCACTTCTCCCGTTGCGAGAGCGTCAGCCAAACCGTCCGTGTGTTGGTAGATCATTCCGCGCCAGGACAGCTCGTCCAGCAATGAATTCTTCGCGTGCATGCGGGGAAGATAGGGACGCCCGACCACGGTGTCACCTTCGGTGTATCACAGTTATCTTCTTTACTCCGCATGGCCGCCGACACCAACAACAAACTCCGATTCCATAAGCGGCACCCAACGTTCGTCCGGGTGGTCCTGCTTGTCGTCACTTTCCTCGTCGCCCTCGGCGCCGGCGTGGTCTACAGCACGTGGGCCCTCATCTGTCGGGGAAGCCAGTGCCCGTCGATCGATAGCCTGGCCGAGTACACACCACACCAGACGTCGAAGCTCTACGCCGTCGACGGAAGATTCATCGCCGAGCTTGGTCTCGAGCGCCGCACGCTGGTGAAGATCGACGAGATCCCGAAGATCGTTCAGGAAGCGTTCGTCAGCACCGAGGACAAGCGCTTCTACCAGCACGCCGGCATCGACTGGCACCGCGCCACCAGCGTGATTCTGCGCTCACCGCTCCATGGTTTCTCGCAAGGGTTTTCCACCATAACCATGCAGCTCGCGCGCAACGTCTTCCCCGAGCAGATCTCGCGCGAGAAAAGCATCATCCGCAAGGTCAAGGAAGCGAAAGTCGCGCGCGAGATCGAGGCGAAATACGACAAGAAGAAAATTCTGGAGCTCTACCTCAATCAGATCGACCTCGGTCACGGCGCCTACGGCGTCGAGACGGCGTCGCAGCGGTACTTCGGAAAGTCAGTTCGCGACCTGAACCTCGCTGAAGCCGCTACTCTCGCCGCTCTCCCCAAGGCCCCCGCCCGCTACAATCCGGTTCGCTTTCCCGAGCGCGCCATACAACGCCGCAATACCGTCATCGAGCTGATGCGCCAGAACGACCTCATCAACGATGCGGACGCCAGCAGGGCGAAGGCGTACCCGCTGCAGCTCGCCAATAAATCGATTTCCGGCGAGACAGCGCCCTATTTCGTCGAATGGGTGCGGCAGCAGCTCGACGCGCAGTTCGGCAAGCAGCTGTACGAACAGGGACTCAAGGTTTACACGACGCTCGACCTCGACATGCAGGGGGCGGCCGAGCGGGCGCTGGAGCACCAGGCGCGCGCGATCGAAGCCGGACGCTTCGGACCATACAGTCACGAGACGTACGAGCACTACGTCGCTCACCGCGAAGGTGATGAGGGCAGCGGCACATCACCGTACCTCCAAAGCGCGTTCCTCGCGCTAGACCCCCGCAACGGCGCTGTGCGCGTCATGATCGGCGGACGCGATTTCGACGATTCGAAATTCAATCGCTCCGTTCAGGCGCTGCGTCAGCCTGGCTCGACGTTCAAGCCGATCGTGTATTCGGCCGCGATTCAGAATGGCAGGTCGCCGTCATATCTCGTCAACGACAGTCCGCTTGTGCTCCAGGTTCCAGGTCAACCCGAATGGGCGCCGCAGAACTACGATCTGAAATTCCTCGGCGAGATTCCGCTCCGCCAATCTCTCTACCTCTCCCGCAACGTTTCCACCGTCCGTCTCGGCATGGAGCTCGGCGAACAAACCGTCGTTAACGAGGCCAGGAATTTCGGCATCACCACTCCAATTCCTCCGTATCCATCGATCCACATCGGAGCAGCCGATGTTTATCCGATCGAGCTGATATCTGCCTACAGCGCGTTCGCCAATCTTGGCGTCCGCGCGAGCCCGAACGCGATCATAAGAGTCGAGAATCAGAAGGGCGAGATTTTGTGGCAGCCGACGCCGACGCGCACGCAGGTGCTGTCGCCCGAGGAAGCGTGGATCATGGTCGACATGATGAAAGACGTGATTCGTCGAGGAAGTGCAGCCGGCGTGTACGCATCGGGTTTTCATCTTCCAGCTGGTGGAAAAACGGGGACGACGAACGACGGTACCAACGTCTGGTTCGTCGGTTACACCGCCGATCTCATTGCCGGAGTCTGGTACGGACTCGACCGGCCGTCGAAGATCAAGGACAACGCGCAGGGCGGAGTGCTCGCTGCGCCGGCGTGGACCGCGTTTATGACCGAGGTGTATCGCCGCATGCCGGCACCGCCCGACTGGCCGAAACCGCTGTCAATCGTCACGCGCGAGATCGACGTCAGTAGCGGATTGCTCCAGACGCCATACTGCCCGCGGAATCTCGTCACGAGCGAGTTCTACATATCCGGAACCGAGCCGACCCGCGACTGCGACAAGCACGGACCGTACGCGAATCCCGGCCTCACTCCGGTCGATACCTTGAGCACGATCCCGATTACTCAGCCTCCACCGGGTGGAGTGCGAACGCCGATCACCGTGACGCCGCCAACCATCCAGCCGGGCTACGAGCCGGTGCCATCGCGTGGGCAACAACAGCGGACACCCACGGTGTTCGACACGACGAAACGGCGCGATTCAACGCATCGCCCGACAGTGTTCGACACCACGCGTCGACCCCTACCGCGACGTGACACCACGCGCCCACGAACCGATACGATTCCGTCACCGGCTCGCCCGCCGGTCCCGATCCCGCGCTGATGCGCTACCACGCGCGTTGGGTGCTGCCAATCACCCAGCCGCCGATCGAAAATGGAACCGTCGTCGAGAGCGACGGATTGATCACCTACGTCGGCCCGCGAGCCGACGCGCCATCGGGTAAAGACTACGATCTCGGCGAGGCAATCCTGCTTCCCGGACTTGTCAACACCCACACCCACCTCGAGCTCACCGCGATGCGCGGCTTCCTCGAGGATTGTCGCTTCGCGGAGTGGATCGACAAGCTTCGCCAGAGCCGAAATGAGATTCTCGACGCCGAGATGCTGCTCGACTCCGCGCGATTCGGGATCCTCGAAGGGCTCGAGGCCGGCATCACGACTTACGCCGACACTTGCTTGAGCGGCGTCGTGCTCCAGGCGATGCGCGAGCTGGGTGTCCGCGGAATCATGTACCAGGAAGTCTTCGGACCCGATCCTTCGCAGGCGGTAATCGCGATGCGTGAGCTGGAAGAGCGCATCGAGAAGCTACGCCTCGGGCAAACGGATCTGGTGGCGCTGGGCGTTTCACCCCATGCGCCCTACACGGTATCGGATCCGCTCTACACCGCGGCGGCGAGCTTTGCAAATGCGCGCCGCCTTCCACTCGCGATGCACATCGCCGAGAGCGAGCCGGAGTACGATATCGTGACAAGCGGAACCGGCGACTTCGCCGATCGCTGGCGACGGCGGGGAATTGCCGTCGGCCGCCGGGCACGTTCGCCAATCGCGCTGCTCGAGCAGCACGGCGCGCTGGAGCGCGGGCCGCTTCTCATCCATTGCGTGCGTGTCGACGATGTCGATATAGAGATAATGGCGCGTCGCCGCTGTGCGGTGGCGCACTGTCCTGCGTCCAATGCGAAATTCGGGCACGGCATCGCGCCGCTCCTGCCGTTGCTGGCCGCGGGTATTCGCGTCGGTATGGGCTCCGATTCGGTGGCGAGCAACAATCGCATGGACATTCTCGACGAATCGCGTCTGGCCGTCCTCATTCATCGCGCCGCCGCCCGCAAGCACGATGCATTCGGTGCGCACCAGGCGCTGGAGCTGGCAACGATTGGCGGCGCGCGTGCGCTTGGAATCGATTCGCGGGTCGGGTCGCTCGAGGTTGGCAAGGACGCCGACCTCGCGGCGTTTCGGGTCGACATTCCTCGCACGACCCCGGTTGGGGATCCGTACTCCTCCGCGATCTTCGCACTCCCCGGTCGCTCGGCCGAACTAGTAACAGTCCGTGGGCGCATGCTTGTAGATCGAGGACGGGCGTTGGCGCTCGACAACGCGCTGGGCGAGCGCGTGCGGACGATCGGAAGGGCTCTGGCTCATTGGGCGGCGAGAGGTTGATCGGCCCGTAGCGAACAACGTGACCGTTTCGGTAAATTCAACCTCCCCCCAGTAAGGAAACCTGGTTCATGACGGCTGTAGATAACCACCACCGTATCTGGCGCGACGGCGAGTTCGTGGATTGGGAAGACGCCACGATCCACGTGATGAGTCACGTCGTTCACTACGGCTCGAGTGTGTTCGAAGGCATTCGTTGTTACGAGACACCGAACGGGCCCGCGGTCTTCCGACTCGGTTCCCACATGCGTCGATTCGTGGATTCGTGCAAGATCTACCGCATGCCGCTCAAGTACTCGATCGATGAAATGTCGAGGGCCGCGGTTGAAACAGTCGCCGAGAATGGATTGCCGCATTGTTACCTGCGGCCCGTCGCGATCAGAACTGGCGAGCAGATGGGCGTCCTTCCGCACGACACGCCGCTCGAAGTCTTCATCATTCCATGGACCTGGGGCACCTACCTGGGCGCCGATGCTCTCAAGAACGGCGCCGATGTGTGCGTATCGAGCTGGAGACGGCCCGCTCCCGACACCTTTCCAATGATGGCGAAGGCTGGCGGGAACTATCTGAACGGCCAGCTCTCCAAGATGCAGGCGCGCGTCGACAACTACGTCGAAGGCATCATGCTCGACTCGTTCGGCCTGGTGTCGGAAGGGAGCGGTGAGAATCTCTTTCTCGTCCGCGACGGCAAGTTGTTCACGTCGACGATCAGCTCCGGAATTCTCAATGGAATCACGCGTGACTCCGTCATTCAGATCGCGCGCGACATGGGAGTTGAAGTCGTTGAAACGTCGCTCCCGCGCGAGATGCTCTACATCGCGGACGAGCTCTTCTTCACTGGAACCGCTGCCGAGATAACACCGATCCGGTCCGTCGACCGCATTCAGGTCGGAGCAGGGAAGCCGGGCGCGCTCACGCTGGAAATTCAGCGCGAGTACATGGGAATCGCTTCCGGGGTTCTGGAAGACCGTTATGGCTGGCTGACGCCGGTTCCTTGGCACAAAGCCGCATCGACGACCGCCCGTGGGAAGGTTACCCGGGAGCCGGTTGGTGACATGTCGGCGTCGGCCATCTAGGTTGGTTAAGCGGGTTAACTGCAACATACGACTACCGGCTGGGGGCTCGAGGCGGAGCGGCTAGTGGCTGCGGGCTAAACCCGAACGCATCTAGTGGCAGCACGAAGCCCGTAGCCGCTCCGCTCACCGCCCCCGGCCGGTAGTCGTAAGTGGCCGTTCCACGAAGTAAAAAGGGTAACGATGCTGACGGGCCAATCGTCGCATAGGTAGTGCATCAGGCCGAGTGGTAGTGGTGTACCAGTTGTATATTTTGGTGGGTTCGCCCAGGAGGAGTGCTTGATCGTTGGTTGTCTGGCACTGAATGCTTCGTTTGAGCCATTGACGATGGTCCCGCTGCGCCGCGCGCTGCGGCTGGTGATCGATGGAAAGGCGGAAATCGTCGAGGCAGATTCTGATCGCGTTGTTCGATCCGAGAGGTTGACGCTGCCTCGCCCCGCGGTGATCCGGCTCATGCGCTTCATCCATGTCCCACGCCGCTTCCGCCGCCAGGTTACGAACACCTTCCTGTTCGCGCGCGACCGCTACCGCTGCCAGTACTGCGGACGACCGCAGATCGAGCTTAAGCCGCGCGAATCACTGACTCGCGACCACCTCATTCCACTCTCCCGCGGGGGCGCGAACGACTGGACCAACGTCGTCACCGCCTGCAGCCCCTGCAACACGAGGAAAGCGAACAACCTCCCTAGCGAGATCGGAATGCATCCATTGCATGCCCCGGTCGAGCCACACTTCGTGCACCTGAGCTGGGCCGTCCGGCGTCTGACGCCGACCCAGGCGAAGTACATTCGGATCTTCTACGGCGAAGAGACGCTCCATCATCTCGAGGATCTCGAGAATCGCCACCCGCATCACGGGGTGCACCGGGTCAGTTAACTGCAACCGAACGGAATCTGAGATCTCACAACTACAAACTGAACGGGATCCGAGATCTCATAACTGCAAACTGAACGGGATCCGAGATCTGAGCAGCGTAGATGCCAGTCGGTGGTAACCACGCCGCGACGGCACTATTGGGGACCGTACGGCACAGACATTGGCGCAGTCCGAAAGCACACCGGGAACGTCTGAGCGTAGTTTCTACCAACTGAACACGATGCCTCTGAGATCTCGGATCCCGTTCAGTTTGTAGTTATCAGGGGCGGAATGTGCCCGTTCTAGCTTCGTAATGCCGCTTTTCCCCACCAAGCAACCGCACCACCAGAGTCCTCACCCCGCGCCCCAAAGCCGTTCCCGGATTCTTCTTCCCGCTAACCGCCGGCTTAAGCTCCCCCCGAAGCCACCGCTGCACCTCGTCGAGATCGCTCAGCGACAGCGTCTCCACATCCAGCAGCAAGTTGTAGTACCCGCGCTCCCCCTTTTTCGGGAGCTGAATCGCGACCTTGTACGGCGCCTCCACCGCCGTCTCCGCATCACCCGCGACCGGAAACTCCCCGAGCGCCTCGGCCTTCTTGTTCACGACCCGCACCACCTGGTACTTCTTGCCGAGCACGTCGTACTTGAGAATGACATCCCACTCGAACGCGGCCTTGAGATCGTCGAACCAGCGGCCGGACGCCCATCGCTCGAGCCGGTAGTGCAGGCGCGCGGGAAATCCGTTCGCCAGCAGATCGCGCATCGAAGCGTCGGATAGCAATCCCGCGGATGAAACCGCCGGTGGCTCGTCGGCCCACGCGGTCTGCTGGGGAAGGGTCACGTCCAGGCGCACCTTCTGGGCGTCCAGCGGTACGGCGATCGCGAACGCGGCGGCGGCAACGAACGATAGTTTCAGCATCGCCGAATCTCGACCGCGCTATCAGCCCTGAAATCCGGCTTCGGCATCTCTAGAAGCGCCGGTGTACCCGCAGAAACACGTTCGCCGGCTCCTTCGGACTCGACACCGACTTCGCCACGTACACGCCGATGATGCCGAGATCGAGGCCGAGTCCCACGTCGGTTCTGAAAGTCCCGAACCGCGGGAAGCTGTTGCTCGAGTACTGGAGCGTGCTCAATGGCTGACCGACCAGCCACCCTCGCCCTGCATCGACGAATGCGATCGCCGTCGGCTGCACCGTGAAGCCGACGCCGCGGAGCCGGATCGGCCTCGCGTTCAGAAAATCGAACAGCGACGAGTGCAGCTCGTTTCGGTATTCCAGCTGCGCCAGTGCGACGCGCTCGCATTGCGCGGGATTGCCGGGTGGCGGCGAACCTGCGCTGCTGCATTGCGATACGTCGACCGTTCCTGGCTCGTATTCCCTGAAGTCGATTCCCGGCACCGTCCCGATTCCGCCTACGGAGAATCGCCGCTCGAGCGGAAGTTCATCGCCATGCAGCCAGCCGCCGAGCACCAATCGCCCGTTGATCCAGGTCGTCGGTGAAAGGCGATTGTAACGGCGCAGATCGATGAATCCACGGCCGTATGTCACCTGCGGCGAGAGGCCCGGTCGCGTCAGCGGAGAAGTTGGTCCGACATCCGTCATTCTTCCTGTTCCGCGCTCGTATTCGGCGAGAATCAACCAGCCTGTCGACGGATTTACCTCGTTGTTCCGGGTGTCGATGTTGGCGCGCAGCACGCCGAGATGAAATCGTCCGGCGTCCATCAAGGGATTCGCGCGCCACGCTTTGCCATTTCCGAAAACCGAGAAGACTTTTCGGGCGCGCGCGGAAGCCCAACGCTCATCGCTCCAGTCCGCCGAGAAGCTGCTGCGCGGGCTCATATTGAACGTCGCGGTTACCTTGGCGCCGTGTCGATTGAACCAGTCACGGAAATCGCGATGCCCGAAGAGCGCAGCGAGCGCGGCGTCGGGATCTGGAAGCTGCCATGGCTCGACCGATGTCATCACGTCGTAGGATGAGACACCGAGTCCATAGCCACGCCCCTTTCCGACGCGCACGTCCGCGGTGATCCGATGGCCGAGATTCTGGTCGTCCCAGTGAAAGGTGTCCGCGCTGCGGATTATGCCCATCACTGACGCATTCAGGTCGGCGGCGCCGACACTGTCGTGAAAGACGGGCCCGATGTACACCGGCAATCCTTCGACGCGGTTGTACGTTTTCCCCGAGCTGAGAACGAGACCGCTGGCGCGGCTGGTTCTCGCCCACAGGCCGAGCCGCTCGGCGGCCGTGTCCGACTGGACCGTGTCGACGGCCTGCGCACGAGAGAGAGCGGGAGCCGCACACGCGAGCAGCACACAGACCGCTCGCATCGTCTTCGCTGTGTTTGTCATGTCGGCCTTATACCCTCGTCGCGTTGATTCCGAGCCGCTTCATGCGCCGGTAAAGATTTGGCCTGTCAGTCTGAAGTCTTCGCGCCGCATCAGCAATGTTGCCGCCCGCCTCGGCGAGCGCGCGCGCGATCACCGTTCGCTCGAAGCTTTCCAGCTTGTCCGCCAGTGAAGTCGGACCGAGTGCAACGGATTCTCGCACATCGCCCACCTGTTTCTGGGCGCGTGTAGGTGTGGTCGGAGGCACAGTCTCCTCATCGCGATCCACGATGAGCACATCCTCCACCTGCTGGCCGCTGATCTCCGCGCCTGGATGCAGAATCGCCAGGCGTTCGACGATATTGGCGAGCTCGCGCACGTTGCCGGGCCACGGGTAGTCGCGAAGCAGCTGGAGCGAGTCGCTCCTCCAGCGCGGTTTCGCCTGACCGCTCCGCTGCAGGAATTGCTCTGAGAAATGCTCGACCAGCTCGAAAATGTCGTCACCGCGCTCTCGCAGAGGAGGAATCCCCAGCGGGATCACCTGCAGCCTGAAGTAGAGATCCTCGCGAAACGTTCCAGCCCGCACCGCGCGCTGAAGATCGTGGTTCGTCGCCGATATGATCCGCACATCGGTGCGAATGACTCTGTTGCCGCCCACACGCTGGATTTCCTTTGCTTCGATCGCGCGCAGCAGCTTTGCCTGCGCGTCCGGACCGAGGTCGCCGACTTCATCGAGGAACAGAGTTCCGTGATGCGCCAGCTCGAAGCGGCCGATGCGGGTTTGAGTGGCGCCGGTGAAGGCCCCGCGCTCGTGGCCGAACATCTCGCTCTCCACCAGGTCGCGCGGAATCGCCGCGCAGTTCACGCGCACGAATGGCTTTTCGCGTCGCGGGCTCGCATCGTGGATCGCGCTCGCGACAAGCTCCTTCCCAGTGCCCGATTCTCCGGTGATGAGCACCCGCGCGTCCGTGGGCGCGACGCGCGCGATCATCTGCCGCACCGTACTCATCGCGCTGCTCTTGCCGACCATCTGCCCGCCGAATCCCAGTTCAGCGCGCAACGCGCGCGCGACGCGGCGCGTCTGCCGCAGCTCCAATGCGGATGACACCGCCAGGAGAACTCCCTCGGGAGTAAGCGGTTTTTCCAGAAAGTTGAAGGCGCCGAGCTTGGTTGCCTTCACCGCGTCGGCGAGGCCGGCTCGGCCGCTCATCATGATGACGGGGAGATCGGGCGCGACATCGCGCAAGCGGCCGAGTGTGGCCATTCCGTCGAGCTCGCCCGGCATCATCAGATCGACGAGCGCGACGTCCGGCTCTCCCTCCTTGACCCGGGCGACAGCTTCAGCGCCGCTCGGCGTCTCGACGACCTCGTAGCCCTCACCCGAGAGCAGCGCACCGACCATGCGCCGAATGTTCGGCTCATCGTCCGCGATGAGGACTATGGGCACCTACGTCGCGCGATCAGGCGGCGAAGCAGAGGATGACGGAACCTGCCGCCCATCGCCGGCGCCTCTCCCCTCCGACAGCAGCTTCGTGGTGAATCGCTGACCCTCGGTGATTCGCTCGACTTCAATCGCAACAGCTTCGAGCGCCTGCTCGATTCGCTCGAGGCGCCCGGTAACTTCGCTCGGGATGCGTGGATTCTTGGATTCCGCGTCCATCTTCCGCGAATACGCTCTCGCGAGCGGAACACCAACGGCGAGGATGATGGCGGTCGCGAAAGCGCCAAGCGGGACGATTATTTCTACTCCCATTTCAATCAATCCTTTCGGCGCGAGCGCCGTTTGCGGGTATCGTAAACTGTATCTCTGTTCCCTTACCCAACGTGCTCGTCGCGTTCACGGTTCCATCGTGCGCCCAGACCGCTTGCCGCGCGATTGCCAATCCGAGTCCGGTGCCGCCCGGCTTGTTGGTGACGTACGGCTCCCAGATTGTCTGGAGATTCTCGGATGCGATCCCCTTGCCGTCATCGGCGACCGAGATGCGCACGGCATCCCGACCTCCGAGCTTCACACCACTGGCCTTCACCGTGATGTGCCCGTTGTTCCCGGAAGCATCGACTGCATTCAGCAGCACGTTGCTCAAGGCGCCGGCAAGCGCTCCGTTGTGGCCGTACACCCGCGGAAGATTCTCGTCTATCTGGAGATTGAGAGCAATCCCCGGCGGCACGCTGCTGCGGGCTGTGTAGCGAACGAGCTCTCCCATGTCGACCTCCGAGGGTGGCCCTTCGGGCAGCCGTCCAAACTCGGCGAAGCTCCTCGCCATGCGATCGAGACGCTCGGATTCCATCGCGATGACGTCGACATCTTCCTGCAGCGCCTGGGGGGCCTGGCCGCGCAGGCGCGCAAGCGCGAACCGGATGGGCGTGAGTGGGTTCTTGATCTCGTGCGCTACTCTTCGCGCGCTTTCCCGGAATGCATGCAGCCGCTCCGCCTCGACCGCCTGGCGACGCCCGTGCTCCAGCTCGGACACCATCTCGCGCATGCTGCGTCGCAGCGTCTCGAACTCTGGCGCGCCGCGCACTCGGCTGGTCGTGACTTCGATCGTCGTCCCGTCATCGCCGTTCCGGCCGCCGGACACGATCGTAGGCTCGGGAGGAGGGGGAAGCGGCTCACCATGACCAATCAGCTCCGTCCAGCGCACCAGCTCGTCGAGTGGCCGGCTCAACTGCCTGCTCAGATGTCCCGCGACGCGCGACGCCGCTCCTGTCAGGATCAGAAGCGCGAGAAGGCCGGCGATGGCGATGATGCGCACGGTGCGGCCGGCGAGAAAACTGTATCGGCGCGCCTGCTCCACGGAGGTGCGGAGCTCCCGTTCATGCGCATCGATGGCGCGCCGTTGCGACAGCGTTAAGGGCGCCTGCCGGGCAGCCGCTATTGCCTTCTCGCCGCTCGCCGCCACGCTGTCCCAGGCCGGTCGTCCGGTCACGAATGGGAGAGCGGTGCTGACCGTTCCGCTCCACAATAACGTGAGCAAGAATGCCGGAACGATCGCGAACAGCGACAGGATCAGGACCAGTCGCGTGCGAAAACGCAGTTGATTCATGGGGGTTTGGATATAAATTATACCCGTACGGCGCGACTTCGAGGATCCGGCGACCGGTCAACTGAGGGTTGACGCGCTCGCATGGACCTGAAGACGCACCGCCTGCGGCATCCGTCGCAGGATTGATACGGCGTGCAGCCGTCGCGGCAAATATTCGCAGGCACGCAGCCTCGCACAGGTAATTCCCAAAAAAAATGAGTTCTCGACCACATCGGTCCGCGTCACCAGCCGCGCACCGGCATGTAGCCCCCGTACACCGAGGGCCGCAGGCAATCGCCCCGGTACACCGCGGCCCGCAGGCAATGTCCCCAACGGCATTATCCAATCCCCACCACGCGCCCAATGCCGCGCTGCTCATCGACTTCGACAACGTCACGATGGGCATTCGCTCCGAGCTTCAGACGGAGCTGAAGAATCTCCTCTCCTCCGACATCGTAAAAGGCAAAGTCTCGGTTCAGCGCGCCTACGCGGATTGGCGGCGCTATCCGCAGTACATCGTGCCGCTGGCAGAATCATCCATCGACATGATCATGGCGACCGCTTACGGCTCCGCAAAAAAGAACGCCACTGACATTCGCCTCGCCGTCGATGCAATGGAGCTGGTTTTCACCCGGCCCGAGATCGGCATCTTCATTCTCCTCTCAGGCGATTCCGATTTCGCCAGCCTCGTCACCAAGCTCAAGGAGTACGGCAAGTACGTCATCGGAGTAGGCATCCGCGAATCCTCGAGCGACCTCCTCGTCATGAACTGCGACGAGTACTACAGCTACAACGCGCTCGCCGGCCTGGTGAAGAGCGGCGAAGAGGAAGTCGTAAAGAAGGATCCGTGGGAACTCGTCACGGAAGCAATCACTCGCATGAAGCGGAATGGCGACGTCATGCGCGCCGACCGCCTTAAGCAGGTCATGCAGCAAATCGACAGCTCGTTCGACGAGAAGAATCTCGGCATGTCCAAGTTCTCTCGCTTCGTAACCGAGGCCGCTCACCGCGGACTGCTGACTCTCACCAAACTGGAGAACGGGCAGCTCGAAGTCGGCCCTCCGGGTGCTGTTCGCACCTTGCCCGCTGGCCAGGAGAGTGCGGAGCCTCAGGTTCCGCGACTGGCCGCCGCGGAAGGCGAGCCTGTCGAGCGCTCGCGTCGTGGACGAAGAGGAGGCCGGGGTCGGGACCGCGAAGTGCGCGGACAGCGAACAGCTGCCGCTGCGGCACCCCAGATTTCTCCCTCGGTACCGGAGTTTCCGCCACTGCCACAGGCCGAGGCGGCGCGAGCTGAGCCTGCCGCTGCCGCTGATGGTATCGGTTCGACCGGACTTCGACTCCGGCGAGAGGAGGCGTTCGACCTCGTTCGCCGGGCGGTTGGCGTCAATGGCAACGCGCCCGTTCGCGCGAGCCAGGTACGTGCCACCGCGCGCGAGCTGCTCGGACGCGACAGCGAGAGCCTGAGCGAGAGAAACTTCACCCGCATTCTCCAGGATGCTCACGACGCTGACATCATCGATCTCCGTCGGCGTGGCAGCGACTACGAAGTCGCCCCGGCAGCTCCTTCTACTTCCGTCAGCGAACAGCTCGCCGCCGCGGAACCGCCGAAGCCGATTGCTCCAATGGCGCCCTCAGCTCCAACCGGCATGGGTGCACGCGCTGGTGGACCGGCTCGCGGACGCGGGCGGGGACCGATCGGTGCACGCGTCGGTATCGTGCCGCCCGATCTGCTTTCTGTAGGCGTGGTCGAGACCTCGAGACCTGCTCCCGAGCCGGTCTTCACGGAGTCGATTCCTGATCTTCCTCTTACCGGCGAGGACGCGCTCTCGGACAGCGACTTGAAGCCGCGCAGTGTGCGGAAGCGCGTAGCGGACGATGACAAGAAGCCTCGTCGCCCGCGCAAGTCCGCGGCGGCATCAGACGAAGACAGTGAGAAGCCTTCGCCGCGTCGCGCCCCTCGCAAGAGCCGCGGCAGGACGGCTAGCGAATAGTGTGAGCAGGCAAGAAAACTCGGGCACGGAAGACTCGACGGCGAGCCTTCTGGGCTCGAGGCCTCGCTCACATTTCCACCGGGGCCGCATCCTCCGGCCCAGCTTCTACGAGCGCGAGACGGAGATCGTCGCGCGAGAGATGCTCGGCACCGTCCTCGAATGCGAGACGGACGACGGAATTGCCAGCGGAATCATCGTCGAGACCGAAGCGTACCTCGGCGAGCACGACCTGGCCTGCCACGCCGCGGTCGGACGCACCGCGCGGACCGAGCACCTATACGGTGCGCCTGGCATCGCGTACGTCTATTTCATCTACGGAATGTACTGGTGCTTCAACGCCGTCACCCGCTCTGAGGGATTGCCGAGTGCGGTGCTGGTTCGCGCGCTGGAGCCGCTCGATGGGATCGCGCTTATGCACAAGCGTCGCTCGCGCATCACTCACACCGCCGATCTCACCAACGGGCCGGGAAAACTGTGCGCCGCTCTCGCCATCACCGGCGCGATGAACGGAAAGGGCCTGCACCGGAAGCCACTCGTGATCCGCGAGGGAGAGCGCGTCGCCGCCGACGTCGTCGAAGTCACAACCCGCATCGGCATCACGCGCTCCGCCGACTGGCCCCTTCGCTGGATCGTGAAGGGGAATCGATTCGTATCGAGGGGTAAAGTCTCGGCGTAAAAGCCAAACAGCTATCAGCGTAGTTTGCTGTCAGC
>WNEZ01002359.1_pt1 | contig 16151 bp, 9 predicted proteins | sample 5400521 | NCBI WGS metagenome assembly WNEZ01 (sample SAMN13153339, study PRJNA577476) | soil metagenome | isolation source: 120 cm saprolite under Douglas fir tree site 2 hole 1 replicate 1 | place: USA:California | collected 2015-04-18
ACGATATCGGCGAGCTGCTTGTTCACGTAGGCGGAATCCACTTTGACGTTTTTCTTCTTGAGGTCCGGAGCTTCAAAGGACAGTTCGTCCAGAACTTTTTCAAGGATAGTGTGGAGGCGGCGGGCGCCGATGTTTTCCGTCTGCTCGTTGACGACGGTTGCGAACTTCGCGATGGTGTTGACGGCGTCGTCGGTGATGTTGAGCTTGACGCCTTCGGTTTCGAGCAGCGCGACGTACTGCTTGATGAGCGCGTTCTTGGGCTCCGTGAGAATGCGGACGAAGTCTTCTTCCTTGAGCGATTGCAGCTCAACGCGAATGGGCAGTCGGCCTTGCAGCTCGGGGATCAGGTCCGAGGGCTTGGTCACGTGGAAAGCGCCGGCAGCGATGAAGAGGATGTGGTCGGTGCGAATCATGCCGTAGCGGGTGTTGACGGTAGTGCCTTCGATGATGGGCAGAATGTCACGCTGCACACCTTCGCGAGAGACATCCGGTCCGTGGCCGGATTCGCGCCCGGCGACTTTGTCGATCTCGTCGATAAAGATGATGCCCATCTGTTCGGCGCGCTCGACGGCGGTGCGCGTGACCTGGTCCATATCGAGAAGCTTGTTCTCTTCTTCCTGAATGGTGTACTCGAAGGCGTCGGCTACACTCATCTTGCGCTTCTTTTTCTGCTGCCCAAGCGTGCCGGAAAGCATGTCCTTGATGTTGACGTCCATCTCCTCGACGCCCTGATTGGAGATGATTTCAAACGAGGGCATGGAGCGTTCGCGCACTTCGATATCGACCATGCGCTGGTCGAGCTTGCCTTCGCGGAGTTGCGCGCGCAGTTTCTCGCGGGTGCGCTGCGTTTGCTCGCGCTGCTGCGCAAGTTCGATTTCACTCGTGCCCTGCGCGGGCGCTGTCGTCGGCGGCAGCAGGAGATCGAGGACACGTTCTTCGGCGGTTTGCTCGGCGCGATCCGCGACTTCATCGAGCTTTTCTTCGCGCACCATGTCGATCGAGGTTTCCACCAGGTCCCGCACCATCGACTCGACGTCGCGGCCTACGTAGCCTACCTCGGTGTATTTGGAGGCTTCGACTTTCACGAAAGGGCAACCGGCCAGGCGAGCCAGGCGGCGCGCAATTTCCGTTTTGCCGACTCCGGTCGGGCCGATCATTAGGATATTTTTAGGCAGGACGTCTTCGGCGATTTCGGGCGGAAGCTTCTGGCGGCGCACGCGGTTGCGCAGGGCTACGGCCACGGCGCGCTTCGCGGCGTTTTGCCCGACGATGTACTTGTCCAACTCCGCGACGATTTCGCGCGGAGTCATGTCGTCGAGCGCGGGAAGAAGCTCCTCGGCTTCCTCTGGCGCGGCACCATTGCCTCCCGGCGCCAGAATAATTTCCTTTTCAGACTTGCTTGGCATGAACCCTTCTGTTCCAGTCTTCGAGACTGGTCAACCTGTCCATCTTACCTAAGATGCGAACTTAACGCCTTCAGTACCCGCGATTTTGGAGGAAGGTGCTACTTCCCTCTACGGCCCGCTGCGTGATTTCTCCCTGGATCAGGTAGTTGCCGAGTGCCGCAGCCTGCCGCACTCCGCAAGCTTTACAGCTCCTCCACCGTAAAGTTCGCGTTGGTGTAAATACAAATTTCGCTGGCGATGCGCATGGCCTCGAGGCCCAGATCTTTTGGGCTAAGCTTGGAATGCTTGAGCAGGGCGCGAGCAGCCGAGAGTGCATAGCTGCCACCGGAGCCGATGGCACAGAGCCCGTCGTCAGGCTCGATCACGTCGCCATTTCCGGAGAGAAGAAAGGTGGACTTGCTGTCGGCGACAATGAGGAGCGCTTCCAGATGGCGTAGCGCGCGGTCCTTGCGCCATTCCTTGGCCAGCTCGACGGAGGCTTTTTGCAAATTGCCGGAATGCTCCTGGAGCTTGCCTTCAAAGCGCTCAAAGAGTGAGATAGCGTCGGCTGTTGAGCCCGCAAACCCGGCGATGACTTTGTCGTTGTACAAGCGCCGGGTCTTGCGTGCGGTGTGTTTCATGACGTGATCGCCCATGGTCACCTGGCCATCGGCTATGAGCACGACTTTATTGTCTTTGCGCACGCACAACACGGTAGTGCCACGCAACAGTGCGCTTCCCTGGCGATTTGGCATTCGGCCATTATACCGCAGACCGCCGAACGGCTTGTTCCAGAACGACATTTCGTGATCTCTCAACCGAGAAAACCCGCTGTTTGTGCGGCCTTCCCGCGTGGCGTACACTAAGTAGTTCGCAGCCGCGTCTAACGCAGAGTGAGGATTCCTTGAAAACAATTGCTGGTAGTCGCAGTTATTTCTTTGCTGGTGCCATTGTGTCGCTGGCTATTGCCGGCGCAGCGAACAGTCCGGCGGCGGCGGCCACGCCTCCCGATGCGCCGCAGGCAAAGCGCTCTCCGTTACTGGCCGTGATGCAAACGGAGCTGGACCGCTCGTTGAAGACGCTCAGCGCTCAGGATCCTCCGGCGTACTACATTGGCTACACCGTTACGGACACGCAGCGCGCGGATGTTTCCGGTTCGAATGGAGCGCTGCTTTCGAGCACCGAGAATCGCAACCGCTGGCTGGAAGTTTCCGTGCGAACGGGCAGCTACGACCTGGACAACACACACAAGGTTGGCGAACGGCGAGCGCAAAATGGCGGGCCCGGAACGGCGGAGGTGCCGATTGATGACGATCCAGGGGTCATGCGGCGGGAAATTTGGCTGGAGACGGACAAGCAGTATAAATCCGCCGCGGAATGGCTGATCAAGGTCAAGACCGGGCGCGAAGTAAAGGTCGAAACCGCGGAGGGGCGCGCGCCGGACTTCTCGCACGAGCAGCCGCACACGTATATTGGCCTGGAAACTTCCTTCGTGCTCGATCGCAAACCGTGGGAAGAAAAAGTCCGCGCCTACACGAAAGCTTTTCGCGATTCGCCGGCGGTGATCAATTCCATTGTGACGTTCTCGGCGCAGTCGCAGAACGCATATCACGTGACGAGCGAAGGCACGCAATTGCAATTTGGGCAGATTCACTACCGGCTGGAGCTTTTTATTCAGGGCAAAGCGCCGGACGGCATGGACCTGGACCGCTACTACAACTTTGATTGGGTGAATCCTTCCGATGCGCCGGACGATAAGGCTGTGTATGCCGCGGAAGCGACGATGCGCAAGGAGTTGGAAGGATTGGTGGCCGCGCCGATCAACGAGCCTTCCGTGGGTCCTGCGCTTCTGACCGGACGCGCAGCCGCGGTCTTTTTCCATGAGGTTTTTGGGCATCGCGCGGAGGGCCACCGTCAGAAGGACGTGGCGGAAGGGCAGACCTTCGCGAAAAAAGTCGGCGAACAGATTTTGCCGCCGTTCTTGAGCATTGTGGACGACACAACGATGCGCAAGCTGGGTTCGGAGGATTTGCTTGGCTATTACCAATACGACGATGAAGGCGTGCAGGCGCACCGCGTGGTCTTGGTGGACCGTGGCGTGTTGAAGGATTTCGAAATGTCCCGCTCGCCGCTGGTCGGCTTTCCGCGTTCGAACGGCCACGGTCGGCGGCAACTCGGCGCTTCGCCGGTTTCGCGGCAAGGCAACTTGATTGTGGAAAGCAGCAAGACCATGACCGACGCGCAGCTTCGCGCGAAGCTGATCGATTTGATTAAGCAACAGGGCAAACAGTTCGGCCTGCTCATCGACGACATCGCCGGCGGATTCACGTTCACCGGTCGAGGGCAGCCGCAAGCATTTCAGGTGCTGCCATTGGTGGTTTACAAGGTCTACGCGGATGGCCGACCCGACGAGCTCGTGCGCGGGGTCGACATTGTGGGAACGCCGCTCGCAGCGTTGACCAAGATCGTGGCTACCGGCGACAAACAGGAAGTATTTAACGGCTATTGCGGCGCCGAATCAGGCTCGGTGCCGGTGTCGGCGGCATCGCCTGCGATTTTGACGTCCGAGCTGGAGGTGCAGAAGAAGGAAAGCTCCACGGACCGGCCACCGATTTTGCCGGCGCCCGCGCACGACATTATCAAGGCGGGAGGCCAGCAATGAGCTGCCCGCGGATGATAAAGGCATTTGCCTGCGCGGCCATTTTACTGGGCTGCGTTGCGCTCCCGGGTGTCGCTCGCGCGGCACGAGCAGCACAGGACAATGACCAGACGCTGCGCGCCATGCGTGACGAAATGGCGCGTTCGAAGGCGCGTCTGGAGCTAATTATTCCCGGCACGCAGCAGCCGGTGCGTCCCTATTACGTCGAATACCGCTTGTTGGATCTCGACGTCCGCGAAATCGTTGCGGAGTTCGGAGCGCTGATGACCACCACGCGCGCGCGTAACCGCTTCATGAACGTGGAAGCGCGCGTCGGCAGCTACAAGCTGGACAGTTCCAATTTCATCGGCGACGAGGGCTTCCGCGGCTTCATCGGCTCGCAGGGCTCAGTCGGCATAGACCGCGATTACGACTCGCTGCGCCAGGATCTGTGGATCGCCACGGACCAGGCGTTCAAGCAGGCCGTTGAGACATACTCGCGCAAGCAGGCCTACCTGAGCAGCTTGGCGCGGCAATCGAATATCGACGATTTCTCGAAGTCCGAGCCGATCCAGCAGATCGAGCCGCTCGTCATTCCCGACTGGGGCAACCGCAATTGGGAGCAGGAAGCGCGGCAGTCCTCCGCCACGTTGCGCCTGTTTCCGGACGTCTACGAATCGCGCGTCACCTACTATTTGGTGTACGCCACCGAATATCTGCTGACCAGCGAAGGCACTGAAATTCGCACCAACCGCACGTACGCGGCGGTGGAAGGGGGTATGGACACGCTGGCGAACGACGGCATGCCGCTAAGCCACTTCTACGCATCGTACGCGGCGAAACCCGCTGATTTGCCGAAGGTCGACGCCGTCTGCAAAGGACTGAATGTCTCGGCCAGCGAACTGATGGCCCTGCGAGCGGCGCCTTCCGCGCAGGACTACACCGGGCCGGTGCTCTTTGAAGCCCGCGCCGCAGCCCCCCTTCTTGCCCAGGTGCTCGGCCCGGCAATGAACGGTTCTCGTCCGCCGCTGGCGTTTCAGCCCGTGGTCGAGCAGATGTTGAGTGGCCTCGGCGGCAAGAGCGACTGGAGCGGGCGAATCGGCTCGCGCGTGTTGCCGCCGACCGTAAGTCTTGTTGACGAACCCAGCGCCAAGGATTTTCATGGCACGCCGCTGCTCGGCGGATATGCCGTGGACAATGAAGGTGTTCGCGCGCAGAAAGTCACCGTAGTGGATAAGGGCAATTTGACAGAACTCCTGATGTCGCGCCGGCCCGGCCCGGATTCAGACAGTTCCAATGGCCACGGGCGCTCGGCGTTTCTGGGCGATGCCAAAGCTACCATGAGCAACCTGTTCTTCAGCGCTTCGGAAACGGTTTCGCCGGGGGAACTCAAGAAAAAATTCCTGGATGAATGCCGTTCAGAGAAGCTGGAGTATTGCATCATCGTGCGAGAGATGGACAATCCGACGCTCAGCCTTTTGCACCAGGAAGATTTTTCAGAGCTGCTCGCCAGTTTCGGAGGAGGCGCTGGAACCGGCGACCGCTTGCCGCTGCTGGTATACAAGGTTTATCCGCAGGACGGTCGTGAAGAAATTATTCGCGGGGCGCGCATCATTGGCTTGAGCACGCGCGCGCTTCGCAATCTCGCCGGCATCGGTAACGACAATTTCGTCTACAACTACATGCAGAGCCAGAATCCCGGCTTCGCAGGCACGGCGCTAGGCGCGTTCGGATCGGCGCAAAGCGGTTTGCCTGCTTCGGTCGTGGCTCCGTCGCTACTCTTTGAAGAGGTGGAAATACGCGGCGCGCGCGGAGAGCCGAAGCGGCTGCCGCTGTTGCCGGCTCCACCGCTGAGCGCCGCGAAGTAATTATTGGTATGCTGCGCTTTCTGCCGAGAGAAACTCCTGACTCATAAGAAACGACGCGGCGACAGCGCTACTGCTTCACGTCCGCGAGTAAATCCTCATGATCGTTGATCGACAAACGGTCGACTTTCAGCGGCACAACAAACTCGAACGGCTCGGTCGCATGCGTAATGGCCAGCGTTCCGAGCCGCAACGTCTTGTCTCCCAAATGCGCGTAGAGAGGTATGACATCCTTCCAACTGTCTGCTACACCGGTGTGCGTTATCTCACCCTTGACATGTGTCTTGCCATCGGCGGCAGGCTCCAGGCTGACGCGGAAGTTGTAATGCGGAATGCCGGTGCCATAGACGTACTGATTGAAGAACCAATCCATTTTATGGTTGCCGTCTAAATCCATGCTGCGCGTCATGTGCTTTTCGACGATGGACTTGAAATCCTCGGTGGAAGCGGGCTTGTTGTCGAAGGTTTGGCAGTAATCCTTCATCATATCCTTGAACAGGTGGTCGGAATCCTGGTTGCGCGGGTCCGCCAGCTGCTCGCGAAGCATTTGCAAAACGTAGCCACCCTTGGAATAGATCAGGTTCTGATAAGAGCCTGGCCCGGTCTCCGAAGAACGAATGCGCTGGCCCATCCAGATCGGGCCGAGGGAATCCACTTGATGCATCTTCACGTCGCCGGACTTCAGGAGTTCCTTGTCTCTTCGGAATTGGGTAAGGAATTCCTTCTGATTCTGGCGATACTGCACGTAGAGCTTGCCGGAAAATTCCGCGAATCCCTCGGAAAGCCACTGGTCGTGATAACTCTTCCAGCCGACGCGATGGCCCCACCATTGGTGCGAGCTCTCGTGTCCGCGGAAGAAGTCGGTGAGGCCAACTTCGTTTTTCAGCCCTAACTCATGCTGCTGCGTGGCATCAAGAAACGTGAACCAGCCGAGATAGAGCAGGCCGGGCCAGCCCTGGCCGTAGCTGCCGATGATGTTGGTAACCGCGATCTGTTTATAAGGATACGGGCCAAAATAACTTTCAAAAACCCGCAGAGTATTGGCCGTCTCAATGCTGATGGTCTTTCCCAGAGCAGCTGGCGTGAGGATGCCTATCACCGCGGTGGCATGACTGCCGCCGCCTCCCGGCCCCTGCTTCAGGTCGTTGATCGGGTTGTCAAAGGCTCTTTGTATCGACGACAATAAATCATCGGGTTCGCGGTTTGCGTAGACCTTCACTTCGATGTCGCCGGCCTTCTCGGTGGTGATCTTGTAGTCGCCAAAGGCAAATCCGGCCGCTGCCAGCGGGATATCGCTCTTCCAGTTGCTGATCGATTCCTTGCCATCTACGGATTCACTGGTCTTGTTTCCGGTGGCCACCAAGCTGTATTTCTTGGGGTTGCGGAAGGTCAGATCGAAATTGGAACGAAAGGCGAATTCATCCACCCCAGGTTCGCTGGCGAATGCGGTAGGATACCAGCCGAAGCTTTGGCAGAAATAATTGCCGCCGCCGACTTTGACGACTACGTGCTTTCCGCCATACTGGAATTCCAAAACTTCGTTGCGCCCGGTTTGCGTTGGCTCCTTTAAAGCAACCGCGACGTAGTCTCCATACGACTGCGAACGTTCTTTCCGCTCGCGCGCCTGGAAAAATTCCAGGCTGCGCCCCTGACTGTCTTTCACCGAGCTGAGCCGTAAATTGGAATCCAGCGCGAAAAGTAGGACTTGTTCTCCGGAGTAGCGCGGTTGAACCGTGGCCTGCGCCGTGGCGTTGAGGTCGGCATTGTCCGCGACGTGCGTGCTGATCTGGTAGTTCGGGATGAGGAAATCCTGCCGGGCCGCGGGATCGTCATAAGCGTGCCGGAAGTCGCGGCCACCGGCGGGATAATTCATCCAGATGTCATGTATTTTGAAGGGACCAACGTCCGCCCAGCGGCCAATGCGGACTTCTTCCGGTTGCATGGCGTCGTACCGGACCTCAACCCAACCTTTTTCCTTGGTCTTCAAATCAGCCAGGAAATACGCGGTACGCTGCCGGTCTGGCGAGAAAACGCTCTTGAACAGGCGCGGCAGATACTCGGCGCCGAGATCCTCCCTGTCCCTTTGTCGGTTGGTGTAGAGATCATCAGCGGCGGGACCGCTGGCCTGCCATTTCACCTCCTTCGCGACTTCGTCGAGAAGGCCATCGGTGAAAGAGAAAGTCGCATCGGTGAACGCCATATTCAGTTTGTCTTGCTTAGTGAATAGACGAAGCTGCTGCCATTCGAGGGGATTGGGAGGCGCGGCTTCGACCCGGCCATTGCCGTGAAAGACTGCGGCGAAGACGACGCCATGGACAGGCGGCGCGAACTGAATGGTGCCATCGGTCAGCGTGATGCGCACAGCATCACGAACGATGGTGATGTTTTCAACATGTGCGGACCTCGCCGTATCCATTGCGGGAGCTGAGAGCGCGTTCCAGACAGACGCGGCACCGGACGGCGCGGGCGTCTGGGCGAATACCGACGCCGGAGCGAGAATCGTCAAAAAAGCCGCAACTGCGGCTCTGCCAAGCATGGTTGCACCCCACAGGATGGCTAGAAAGTACTCTGTGTTCCGGTCCGAAGCAAGTAGCAGATTGGGTACACCAGGGGAATGCTGGGAAGCATTGACCTGCAGCCGGCAGCGAAATTAAGCGGAGTGCGATAGTCTTAGCGGACCGTGATGACTGCTCGTGTCGTCGAGGAAGTGAAGGAGAAGAAGCGCGCGGCGTTGCTGAGCGTGGGCTCGGCGCTCGTGCTCGTTTCGCTCAAGACTTTTCTCGTACTCCGCACCGGTAGCTTGGGCGTGTTGTCGGAGGCGCTGCACTCCGGACTCGATCTGGTCGCCGCGATTATCACGTTTTTGTCCGTCCGCGTTTCGGATGAACCCGCAGACGAAAGGCATCCCTACGGTCACGGCAAATTTGAGAATTTTTCGGCGTTTGTCGAAACAGGGTTGCTGCTACTGACGGCGCTGTACATTATTTATGAAGCTTTCAGCCGCCTCTTTTTTCGCAGTGTGCACATCGAGCCGAGCATTACGGCCATGGTTATTCTGTTCTGTGCGCTTGGCGTTGACCTGACGCGCGCCCGGGCGTTATCGCGCGTGGCGAAGAAATTCTCCAGCGAAGCACTGGAGGCGGATGCGCTGCATTTTTCCACGGATGTCTGGAGCACGATCGTCGTCATCATTGGCGTGGGTTTGGTGTGGGCCGGTGAAACCTGGAATCTGCCTTATTTGATCTATGCTGACGCGCTTGCCGCGTTAGCAGTTGCCGCAGTGATCTTGTGGGTCGGGTCGCAGCTCGGACGGCGTACTGTGGACGCATTGCTGGACGCTGCGCCGGAGGGACTGCAGCAGGAGATCGCGCGCGCCATCGCGCGAATGGAAGGCGTGCTGGATGTCGACCGCGTCCGCGTGCGGCGCGCAGGCAACCGTCATTTTGTGGATGCTACGGTCAGTGTCGCGCGTACCGCAAGCCTCGAGCAGGTACACGCGCTCAGCGATGCCATCGAAAAGCGCGTCGGAGAAATCGTTCCTTCCGATGTGATGGTGCACGCGGAACCTCGCGCGCCGCAGGGCGAACATCTGTTCGAGGCCATTCGCGCGGTGGCGCAGCGCAAAGGACTGGGGATTCACGACCTGAGCGCGCTGCAGCAACAGGGCAAGCTCTTCGTCGAACTGCATCTTGAAGTGGATGAGAATCTAAGCTTGCGAGAGGCGCACCGCCAAGCCACCGAGCTCGAGGAAGGAATTCGCGAGCTGCGCGACGGTCCGATTGATGTGAATATTCACATTGAGCCACTCGGAAGGCATATCGCCACGCCTGATGCCGGCGCCGGGGAAATGAAGCAGCTTTCGCGGGCGGTAGAGCAATTTTTGAATTCGCTACCCGCGGAGTTCGACGAACTGGTGAACTGCCACGATGTGCGCACGAGGCAGGTCGAGCACCACATTTTGGTTTCCTGCCACTGCACGATGAAAGGCGCGCTGCCTATCACGCAGATCCACGATGTGACAGCGGCGCTTGAGGACCGCGTGAAGGAGCGCTTCCCCCAAATTCACCGCGTCACCATTCATCCAGAACCCGTTGAAGGCTAGTCCGCAGATGCGCTCCCTGCAAAAACTTGCGCAGCGAGAGCCAGCAGCGCCGGATAACACACCAGCACATAGCGCGGTTCCGGCGTTTCGAGCGTGGTCAGAAACGCGGTGCGCAGAACGATGAAGGTCGCGAGCAGCGCGATCGCCCCCCATGTTCCGGTTGCCCGCCGCCACAAACGCGCCGCGCCCCAAAGCGCCAGCGCGACGTAGCCGACGTTAAGCAGGAACAAACCGGCAGTAACGGATTGATCGATAGGATCGTCTTCCCAGGATTGCGCCAACGGGAACACTGTGCCGGAGAACGGGAGCAGCTCGATGCGCGGCGTGAACCACAGGGTCAGGACGCGAGCGGCGGGGAGCCAAACGTAGGTGCGCAGCGGACGGCGCGCCGTGCGCTCGCGCGCGAGTTGTCCGAAAGCGGCGTCCTCCTCCGGCGTGAAGGTCAGGTCTTCATTGTATTGATCGAGGATCATGGCGACGCGCTCTTTCTCGGCAGGCGTGTCGAAAGCGCGCGCGGGAATTTCGTCCACGTTGATGACTTCCTCATTCAGCTTCCAAGGCACAAGATAGACGTCACGAAAACGAAACAGCCATGTCTTTTCCCAGCTCATCAAGCCGTAAGGAACCAATTCGCCCGGGAGATTGGAATTTTTCGGGGCCAGAGGCTGAAATTCGTGCAAAGTGAGCGCATTGCGAATTGTCCAGGGCACCAGCGGAATGGCGCAGAACGCGGCCATCAGTGCGGCAGTCTCCACCCAGCGCAGACGTTCTCGCTGCCGGACGAGGATCACGCCGAGCACCAGCCAAGCTGCCAGCAGAAGCAACGGCCCTTCCGGCCGAAATAGAGTGCACAGGCCAACCAGCAGCGCGGCGCCGGCCGCCAGGTACCAGTAGTCGCTGCCCAGAATCCAGTGCTTTTCGACGAGCCTCCAGCCGCGGTTTTGCGCGCGGGTTACGAGCAGGCAGAGCGGCAACAATGCCGCGGCTGTGAAAAACGTAGCGAAGACTTCCGTCAGCGGCACGGCTGTATAATTTGCGGTGAAGGGGCACAGCGCGGCAAGCCATAATGCTGCAACGAATACGCGATGCGGGCGGGCGCGATTGTTCGCGATGAGCACAAGTAAAGCCGCCAGCCCGGCAATCAGCAAGCAGGTCAGCAAATCCACCACCACCTGCGCGAGCATCACCCACCGCCGCGCGGCTTCCCCGGTGCGCCCGCTGAGGGCGTAGATCATCGCCAAAAATGCCGGATAGCCGGGCATGCGCATGTCCACGGGCGTAACCTGCTCGTGGACATTCATCGCATAGACATGATGCTGCAGCCAATTGGCGGCAATCTGTTCGTACAGGACGGTATCGCCGGAATTCGCCGGGTATTTCAGGGCGAAAAAAAGCCGCACGCAAACTCCGGCGGCCAGCGCAACAACAGTACTAGAGAAAATTCGCTTCATCGATGAATCGCATCTTACAATAGAGCGTAGGGGAATAGAGCAGAGGAGTCGAGGGAGACGCACACAGCCCGGCAGAATTTCAGTGCCCCTGCCTTGCCGCCGGCCTGACAAAGTTCATGAAGGAACGCCGACCTATATTTTATGACGCGGAGCGCGTCCGCTGGCGCCGCACGCGCCGCGTACTAGAGATTTCTGGGGCGCTGCTGACGCTGCTGCTGGCCTATTTCTTTGTGACCATCGTGGTCAGCGTGGAGCTTCCCGCGGGACTCCTCCCGGACACGCCTCGGGCATATCGCGCTCTGAAGATTAAGAGCAAGAAAGTCCCTGCTCGAGAAGGGCGCCACCGCCGCATCTCGAATATCGGCACCGTTCCAGCCAGTTATGATCCCCTACGTGCCGCGTTTTATGTGAGTTGGGACGCTGCCAGCTTCGCTTCTCTGAAAAAGCACTACAAAGACATCGACGTCCTCATTCCCGACCAACTGCACGCCGTGACCCCCGACGGCGCGCTGACCATTGTCGACTACGAACGCTATCAGACCGTGAAAGCGAGTCCCACCCAAGCCATAGCCCTGCTGAAAGACGACAAACTGCATCGCTGGATGAAGTCGGCCAACGTCGAACTGCCCCTGATGGGCTTGCTCGACAATTACGACGGGCAAGTCTGGCGCATCAAGGAAATGGCCGCCATGCTCGCCAGCAAGACGGCGCGGCAGAACCTGGTTCGCGACGTCGTCGACTACACCGTGGGCGCTCACCAAGCCGGCGTGGTGGTCGACTTCGAAGAAGTTCCCGACGCCACGCAGCCCCATTTCCGCGAATTTGCCGCGCAGCTCGCTCCCGCGTTGCACTCCGTCGGATTGAAATTGATGATTGCGCTTCCCGCTCGCGACGACGCCTACGATTACAAATTTTTCGGCAAAGAATGCGACGCCATCGTGCTGATGAACTACGACCAGCATTGGCTCACGTCCTCCCCCGGCCCGGTTGCCGCGCAGGACTGGTTTGTCGAGAACCTTCGGCAGGTGCTGGAGGGTGTGCCGGCGCAGAAACTCGTCGTAGGCATCGCCAACTACGCGTACGACTGGCCCGAAGGGCCGAAAATGGCCAACAAAGCTGCGAAAGAGATGAGCGTGCAAGAAGCGCTGCTGCACGCCTCTGAATCCGAGATCGATGTTGAATTCGACGCGGCTTCGCTGAACCCACATTACTCCTATTCCGACGAGCACAATCACACCCACCAGGTCTGGATGCTCGATGCCGTAACTGCCTACAACCAGCTGCGTGCGTGCGAGCGCATGGGCGTGCAGGGCACAGCGTTGTGGCGCATGGGTTCTTCGGACAGCTCGATCTGGCCGGTTTGGGATTCGCCGCGCCCCGACGATACGGTGCGCGCAAAAATAAAAGACATCCCGCCGGGCCCCGACCTGATTCTCGAAGGCGACGGCGATGTTTGGCATTTCACCGACACCCCCAAGAGCGGCCTCCGCAGCTTCGTCTACGACGCCTCTAGCGATCTCATTACCAGCGAGAAATACGAAGCCTATCCGCTCTCCTACAACATCGATCAGATCGGCGCGGCGGACAACAAAATCGCCATTACCTTCGACGACGGTCCGGATATACGCTGGACTCCGAAAATTCTCGATATTCTCAAAGAGAAAAAAGCGCCCGCGACGTTTTTCGTAATCGGCATGGACGCCAGCCGGTGGCCTGAGATCGTGAAGCGCGAGTACGCCGAAGGCCACGAAATCGGGAATCATACCTATACACATCCGCCTTTCGACGACATCACGAAAACCGAGATTCATTGGCAACTGAATCTCACCCAGCGGCTGATCGAAAGCACCATCGGCGTCAAGTCGATCCTGTTCCGTCCGCCCTACGGCATTGACCACCAGCCCGAATATGCGGAAGAAGTCGCGCAACTCCCTCTAGCACAAGACATGGGCTACTTGATCATCGGGCAGAAAATCGATGCGCACGACTGGCGCCAGGTCGACGGCAAGCAGATTCCTGCGCAGGAAATCGTCGACAACGTCCTGCGCCAAGCGCAGATGGGCAACATCATCCTGTTTCACGATGGCGGCGGCGAACGCGCCAACACCGTCGCTGCTTTGCCTCAAGTTATCGACAAGCTGCGCGAAGAGGGCTATCAGTTTGTTTCCGTGCCGGACCTCATCGGAAAAACGCGTGCGGATGTGATGATGCCGCTCTCCGCCGAGGAAAAACTCGAAGCGCGCGCCGACGGATTTATCTTCGGGATCTGGCACTGGTTCCGCCTCAGCATCGCCACCATTTTCATCGTGGGCATCGTGATGGTCAGCGGGCGCGCCCTGATTATCGGCATTCTCGCCCTCATCGAAAAATTGCGGCCCGATCACCTGGTCATGCCCAACCCTCCGCCCGGCGTTACCGTGCTGATTCCAGCTCACAATGAAGAAACGGTGATCGTGCAAACCGTGAAATCCGTGCTCGCTTCGGATTTGCAGGATTTGCACATCATCGTCGTCAACGATGGGTCGGGCGACCGCACCGGCGAATTGCTGGACGGAAATTTTGGGCAGAACCCACGGGTGACCATCCTTCACCAGGTAAACCGCGGGAAAGCCGCGGCGCTCGCCCGCGCGCTCGGCGAAGCAAAAACGGAAATCGTCGTCACCATCGACGCCGACACCGAAATCGAGCCCGACGCCATCAGCAAGCTCTTGCGCCACTTCTCGGATGAAAAAGTCGGTGCCGTGGCTGGCAACGTGAAAGTCGGCAACCGTTCGCGCTGGCTGACCCGTTGGCAAGCTCTCGAGTACATCACCAGCCAAAATATGGAGAAGCGCGCTTTCGATTTGCTCAACTGCATCACCGTGGTCCCCGGCGCGCTGGGTGCCTGGCGCAAGAAAGCCATCGAAGCCGCGGGAGGCATCAACGCGGACACCGTAGCCGAAGACGCCGACCTTACCATCGGCATCCGCCGGCTCGGTTGGCATGTCGACTATGAAGAGGAAGCCATCGCCTGGACCGAAGCTCCGGAAACCCCCGGCATCCTGATCCGCCAGAGATTCCGCTGGACCTTCGGCACGCTGCAATCCTTCTGGAAGCACAGCGGCACGCTGTTCCGGCCCAGGTACGGCACGCTCGGCTTGGTTGCCTTACCCAATATCTTTATCTTTCAACTCTTGCTGCCGCTCATCTCCCCGGTGATCGACCTGCTCTTCCTCGGCACCGTAATCGCCTGGGCGCTGTCGCAGTACCACATCGTACGGCTGCCGCTGCTTTCCGCGACCGCAACCTCCGACCTCGAGCGCTCTGTTCTCTTCTTCCTCGGTTTCCTGCTCATCGATATGCTGACCTGCGTTCTCGCCTTCACGCTCGAAAAGAAGGAAGACTGGACCCTGCTCGTCCCGGTGTTGTTGCAGCGCTTTTACTATCGCCAATTAATGTACGTGGTGCTCTTCCGCTCCGTGAAGGAAGCCGTAAGCGGCCGCCCGGTCGGCTGGCGCGGAGTGGAACCGGAAGCCCCCCGCACCGTCGCCCCCGCCTAATTCGGGACTGCTCACCTTCGCCGAGCCGCGGCGTCTGAACCGGATGTCTTATATCGGCCGAGCGCTCGGCCTGCGGCTCTGTCCCGGCTGGACGACTTCCGCCCCTTTTCGCCCCCGGGATGAAGTGTTGTAGGATATGCCTCTACCGCGAGGAGGACCTATGGCCACCACTTTTATCCTCAACGGAAAGTCCCAGACGGTCGACGTCAGCCCGGATATGCCCCTGCTCTGGGTCCTGCGAGACACCTTGAACATGACCGGCACCAAATTCGGGTGCGGCATGGCGCTTTGCGGCGCTTGCACCGTGCACATCAACGGCGAAATGACACGTTCCTGTATCACGCCGATTTCCAGTGTGGCGGGAAAGAAAGTCACCACCATCGAAGGCTTGTCTGCGGACGGCAGCCATCCCGTCCAGCTCGCCTGGATTGCCGAGGATGTTCCGCAGTGCGGCTATTGCCAATCCGGCCAAATTATGTCCGCGGTCGCCCTGCTGGCCAAGAAGCCCCATCCGACCGACGCCGACATTGACGACTTCATGAGCGGCAACATCTGCCGCTGCGGCACCTATCAGCGCATTCGCAAAGCTATCCACCGCGCCGCGGCCACGCCTGCTGGCAGGGCCCACTCCGCGTAATCCACGGCTCCGTCGCAGAAAAATTCGAGGTGCGTCATGACTACTGCCCCCGTTTTGAATCGCCGTGAATTTCTGAAGACCGGAGCCGCGGGTGGCGCGGCGTTGGTTGTCGCTTTTAACCTTCCGGGCTCGGCCTACGCCGCCGCGCAGGACCAGGAAAAGAAGACGCCTGGGCGCAGCAGGTGATTGCCAAAGTTTCCGGGCTTTCGCCGGAGAAAGTGAACGTGCACACAACCTTGATGGGCGGCGGCTTCGGCCGTCGCTATCAGGCCGACTTTGTGATGGAAGCGGCGCAAGTGGCCAAAGCCACCGGCAAGCCGGTGATGGTGCTGTGGACCCGGGAAGACGATATGCAGCACGATTTCTATCGCCCCGCGTCGTATCACAAGATGCAGGGCGCCGTCGATGCGCAAGGCAAGTTGGCGGCGTGGAAACATTTTCAGAGCTCGACTTCGATCGCCGCGATGTGGGACAAGAACGGCAAGGAAAAACCGGAGGCCAGCGAGTTTGCGACGGCGGCTTTCATTCCCTACG
>WNEZ01002361.1_pt1 | contig 16149 bp, 13 predicted proteins | sample 5400521 | NCBI WGS metagenome assembly WNEZ01 (sample SAMN13153339, study PRJNA577476) | soil metagenome | isolation source: 120 cm saprolite under Douglas fir tree site 2 hole 1 replicate 1 | place: USA:California | collected 2015-04-18
TTTTGTTGAGGGATCGTCGTTCAGGCGGCGCCAGCTTTTCCCGGAAGCGAGATCGACGACGATGATGCCGTTCGCGCCCGCCGAGGAGGAGTCGGTAATGAAAGCCATCCCCTCCGCGCCGCGGCGCAAGTCAAACCTGACATCATTCAAATAGGTCGTTGGCAAAGCAACTTCTGGCGGGAATATGATCTTCTTGGTGACCCGGTTCGTCTGGAGGTCAACTGCGATCAGCTTCGGGCCGCCCGGTTTGACCGGGCCGAACGCAAGGCTCCCGGTGTCGAGGATCCAGAGACGATTTCCGGTGGGATCAACGACCACACTTTGTACCGAAACCAGCCTTTCCGCTTGGTTGTCCGCGTCTCCGTAATGATTGATGTCCGCGTTCGGGTAAGGCAGTGTCTTGCCATTCTTGACTTCCGCGACGGTGTATTCGACGTTGTCTCCCCATTTGGGGAAGTTCACAAAAATCCGGCCATTGTTGGCGACGGTAACGCCCGTCGGCATTGGGCCGTCAAAGGTTGCCACCACCTCCAGTTGACCGATGGCGGATTCTTTCGCAAGATCCCGTCCACAACACACAATGGGGAAAGACAAGAGGAGAAACAGAATGGTGACCGGTCTCATAATTTTCTCTTCCGAGGGGGGACTTCTTGGGAGCTAGGCAATCTTCTGCCGTATCGGCGGTCTCAAGGCTCGGCGCACCGACTCCAGGAAAGCAAGAACTGCGGCCGACTCTCCACTTCTTCGCCACGCGACATAAACCTCGATTTTGGCCTCAGGTTCATTCAGATGCACTGAAGCCAATTCCAGGCCGGAAACCGAACGGTTCACGATCGCGCCGGCGCCGACAAAAATCGCTTTTCCGGAGGCGACCATAATCGCTCCGGCTTCTTCGTGGGCCTCGACATGGGTCACGATCAAATGCGGTGTGAAACCTTGCCTGCTGAACATCCCCACAATCTTGTCATAGAGTCCGCTGGAAAAAGTCCGGTCAAAAATAATCAGGGGTTCATCCGCGACGTCTTTCAATCGCAAGAATCTACGTTTTGCCAGACGATGGGTCTTGGGCAGGATGACGACAAACTCTTCCTCGTAGAGCAATTCGCAATCAAGATTTACCTGGTCCACGGGGGGACGCAGGAACCCGATGTCAATCTCGTGTCTGCGCAAGGCTTCATTCTGAAAGTTGGAAAAAATGTCCCTGCACTCGACTTCCATGCCGGGCCACCGCCTGCGATGTTCAAACACCACCTTGCTGACCACTCCACCCAGCCCCGAAGCAATCCCGATTCTGACCGTTCCGAATTCACCCTTTTGCGCATGCCGGGCAACATCCTCCGCGTGACCCGCTTGCACGATGAGTTTTCGTGCCTCTTCCAGAAACACATGGCCCGCTTTGGTGAGTTCTACTTTGCGTTTGTCGCGCACAAACAGTGCGACCCCCAAGTATTCCTCGAGCTGCCGGATCTGACGACTTAAGGGCGGTTGGGCAACATGCAACTGCTGCGCAGCCTTTCGGAAGTTGAGGTGCTCGGCGACGGCGATGAAGTAGCGAACGTGACGCAGTTCCACGGTGACGAATTCTATACCGGTTGAGTACCAGAGCAACTTCTTTCATTCAGCCATGCGATTGTCAGCTCGCCGGGCCGAGCCATTGCCCAATTTGAGCGTGCGGCCATGGAGAAGGTAATTATGCAGCCTGATACCGCGAGGGTATCAGGTCTAACCAAAGATGTATTGGACAGTTTCTTGCTTTCAGACCATGCTCTGCGCCAAAAGTAGTGCCCAAATCGTTTTGCCAGATGAGGGAACGGGAGCATTCAGGGAGGAGCGAAACCATGAAACTACGTCGGTACGTGCCTGCTTCAATCGCCTTGGCGGTCCTGCTCTTCTTGTCTTCCCATACCTTCGCACAGGGCGGCGTTAGTTTTGCCCAACTTAACGGTACTGTGCAGGACACGAGCGGGCGTGCGCTGGTCAGAGCCGCGATTCTGTTGCGGGAGTTGGGCACGAACCAAAGCTATACGGCTTCTACAAATGTCACCGGATACTACGTCGTCCCCAACCTACCACCGGGCAAATATGAACTGACTGTCGAATCCAGCGGATTCGCCAAATACACTCAAACCGGGTTTGTGCTGACCGTGGGGCAGACTGCGACGATCGATATCACCTTGAAGGTCGCCTCTCTGGGCGAGACAGTGGTAGTCACGGGCGAGGCACCGCCCGTGGAACCGACCAAGAGCGAAATCAGCCAGGTAATCGATACGGTTCAGATTCAAGGGCTGCCCACCAATGGCCGTCAGTTCGTCGACTTCGCATTGTTGACCCCAGGAGTTGCTACCGGCAGGACCAGCATTCAATCCACGTTCACGGAGCCCGAGGTGACCCGCATTTCTTTCGGTGGCATGCGGGATTTGAGCAACTCGGTCACCGTGGATGGCGCCGACTACATCAATCTGGCCACCGGGTCGCAGCGCGCAACTCCGTCCCAGGAAGCCGTAAGCGAATTCCGGGTGGTGAATAACAGTTTCGGAGCCGAATATGGCCGGGCGCTGGGCGGAATCGTCAATGTGGTAACCAAGTCCGGCACCAATAACCTGCATGGTTCGGCGTACGGATACATCAGCAACAAAGACGCCAATTCCAAATCTCTTTTGACGTTGCCCCCTTTTGACGCGTACCGCCGAGGCCAATTCGGAGGAACATTAGGCGGCCCCATCAGGAAGGACAAGACTTTCTTCTTCATGAACTACGAAGGCCAGCGCCTGGCGCAATCGCCCACGTTTCCTCCCACGCTGGTAAATCCCAGTGCTTTGTCCACTATTGATCAGGCGAAGGTAGCCATGGGATTGGCACCCGAGAATCTCAATGTTCTCAAGACGCTTGACAATGACAACGCGTTTATCAAACTTGACCACCAGATTACTAACAACAACCGCCTTGCCATCCACTACGGAATCGTGGACGCGCGTGATTTGAATGTGCTGGTCGGCGATACGCTGGACGGGGGCGGAATCGGGGCTCCCAGCAGCGGACACAACACTTTTTTGCGCGATCAATCTTTAGTCGGAACCTTGAACTCGCTGCTCAAGCCTGACCTGGTAAACACAGCTTTAGTGCAATACGCCAGGCGTCACTACAATTTCCCGGCTGTCGATGGCGAGCCCAATCTGGACATTCCCAATACCCTCTTGTTTGGACACAATTTTGGAACCTTCGACGCCATCAACGAAAGTCGCGTGCAGGTTTCCGATAGCGTCGCTTGGATCAAGGGAAATCACTATTTTCGATTTGGAGGGGATTTCAACCACATCCAAAATTTTGTTATCTGGCCTGGTTTCTCGCCGATGCGGATCATTGTGCCGGGAGTCAACTGCCTGGCTGATTTTGCCCGCTTTGTAAATCAGACGGCCACGGTTCATGAGGACCCGGCCAACGGGCCGTGCGTCGCCACCGGAACGCCTCCCTTCTTTCCCCCCAGTGATGTCGGCCCCAATCCGAACGATCAACCTCTCAATGGTGCGCCGGTCGTCTTCTGGGGCGCTCCCGTCGGATCCGGGCCAATCGTACCGGGCAGCCTTCCCCCGGTTATTCCGACTACATGGCAGAATGCATACGTGGATCCCCAGGATTTCTACGTTCACCTCAATCACAGCTACTACGGCCTGTTCTTCCAGGACCAGTGGAAAATCACCCCCAAGTTGACCGTCAACTATGGCCTGCGGTGGGACTTTGAGGCCGGATTGTGGAGACAGATTAATCACGACTATCGCGGCTACCAGCCCAGAATCGGTCTGGCGTACTCGCCTACCAAGCACACCGTCATTCGTACCGGCTTTGGCATCTTCGATGACCACTACAATTTGACTTTCCTGTTTGTGACCTTTCCACAGCGCGATGCGGTCATTCCCAATGCAGTCATGCCGGGTAAGAGGATAGGAAACGAAACGGCTACGTGGGTGCTGAACCAACTGACTCCCACCCCGTTTTTTGAGGGACTCAAATACCCGGATGGATCGCCGGCGCCCGCGCCCTGGGACCTGGCAAAAACCTTGGTTTTAACCGGCCAGAACGGGCCCAATTTCAATACCGGCCCGGCAGGTTCTCTGGTCACCAATAGCGGCGGAGGAGTCGATCCCAACAGCCGCATTTCTTATTCCGAGCAGGCCAGCCTCCAGGTCGATCAGGAGATTGGCAAGGGGCTGGTGGTCAGTGCCGCTTATCTTTTCCTTCGCGCCCACAAACAGGTCCGGCCCGAAAACCTGAATGTTTGTCCTCCCGGCGGCCAAACGGATGCTGCTACGAGTTGCCCTGCCTCTGCCCCGCTTCCCGACGGCAAGCAGACCTTTAGCGGAGTCCTTTATACCAATGCCGGCCTGATGTACCACCTGGACAACTCTGGAAACGCCGCCTATAACGGCGCTACCATTTCGCTGACCGATAGGTTCGGCCAGTACCTGCGCTTTAGCGCGAACTACACCTTCTCTCACACTCAGGACGACGGAACCTTCACCACGTTTGTCAGCACCCCCCAGGATAATTACATGCGGCAACTGGAACGGGGGGACTCGGTTCAGGATGTCCGCCACCGATTCGTGGGTAACTTCACCGCGAACACGCCGCAAAGCTCTTTCCTGCGGAATTTCGAGTTCAGCGGCATTGTTACGCTGCAATCTCCAAGGCCCTTCACGATATTTGCCGGCAGCGACATCAACAACGACACCAACCCGGTAACCGACCGCGTGGGATTGTCACCACGAAATGCCTACCGCGGAGACGATCTCTATTCCGTCGACCTTCGGCTATCCCGCTTGATTCACATCAATGATCATATGGCCCTCAATCTGGCCTTTGATGCGTTCAATGTGTTGAACCGGCAAAACGTGAACGAAGTCACATCGGTCTATGGTGGTGGAACCACCGACTTTTGCGGAACTGCGCCCCAGCGCTTCAACGACGCCACCTCCATCGCAATCCAGAAGGGCACGGTGAGCTGCCCAGCAGGGAATGGCGGGGCTCCAACGCCGAATCCTCTTTTTGGGACACCGAGAACGATGTTTAACCCGAGGCAGCTTCAGGCTTCTGTTAAATTTACCTTCTAGGATGGCAAAGGAGAACGGCGGAGGCAAATACCCGGCGATGAAGATGTAGATGAAGATGACGGCGGTGTTCAGCCGCGAAACCGGATCGCGAGCCTGATCCCCTGACAACGAATCGTGCAAGCAAGCAAACGAACTCCGGCGTCGGCGTCATCCCAGCAGCCGAACAAGGTATCCAGTTCAGTGCCCACTTCACTACGCACACAGGTCGGGATAATTGGCGCGGGCCCTGCGGGTCTGGTGCTATCACACCTTTTGTATTTGCAGGGAATTGACTCGATCGTGGTTGAGAATCGCAGTCGGCAATATGTAGAAGAGCGGGTTCGAGCCGGCGTGTTGGAGCAAGGAACGGTTGACCTGCTCACCGAAATGGGCGTCGGCGAGCGGATGAAACGTGAAGGGCTGGTCCACTACGGCATAGAGTTACGCTTCGCAGGCCACGGTCATCGCATTGACTTCCAGGAACTCACCGGCGGAAAAGGGATCACGATTTATGCCCAGCACGAGGTTCTCAAGGACCTCAACAACGCCCGCGCTGCAACCGGAGGCCAGGTATTTTTTGAAGTCGAAGATGTCAGCGTGCACGACTTTGATGGTGCCAGGCCGAAAATCCGATACGAGAAAGACGGAAACGCCTTCGAATTGACGTGCGATTTCGTTGCCGGATGCGACGGCTTTCATGGCATCTGCCGGCCCACTATTCCGTCAGGCGTGCTCACCGAATACGAACGGCAATATCCCTTCGGATGGCTCGGCATCCTCGCCGAGGCGCCTCCATCCTCGGAGGAACTGGTCTACACCTACCACGACCGCGGCTTTGCCTTGCTGAGTATGCGGACGCCGCAAATTAGCCGCCTCTATTTGCAGTGTGATCCCGATGAAGAAATAGACCTGTGGTCCGATGAAAAGATCTGGCAGGAACTTCATGTCCGTCTGGCTTCGGACGGGTGGAAACTTACCGAGGGACAAATCCTGCAAAAGGGCATAACCGGAATGCGCAGTTTCGTGGTCGAGCCGATGCAGTATGGCCGGCTATTCCTCGCCGGCGACTCGGCGCACATCGTGCCCCCGACCGGCGCCAAGGGGTTGAACCTCGCGGTCGCTGACGTGCAGGTGCTGGCGCGCGCCCTGGCCCGATTCTATGCCACGGGCAGCCAGTGCCAGCTTAATAAGTACTCCCATACCTGTTTGCGGCGCGTGTGGAAAGTGCAGCGCTTCTCCTGGTGGATGACATCGATGCTGCACCGCTTTCCCGATGAAAACCCCTTCGATCAGCGCCGCCAGCTTGCCGAACTGGACTATGTAACCAGCTCCCGGTCTGCCGCCAAAACTCTGGCAGAAAACTATGTGGGCCTTCCGATGGAATGAAAAAGAAATTCGGTTGATTGGGATGGTTGCACCCTATCTACTCAAGAGGCGATGACTTCCAATAAAGATCCTCATCCGGTGCGACCGTCAGCCCGGTACGAATTTGGCCTGGTGGTCCTCCTGTTCTTGACCTGGGGCACGGTCTTTTTGGACCGCATGAGCCTGCTCTACCTCGCTCCTTTCATTGCACCCGATCTCCGTCTTAGTCACACACAAGTTGGCTTGCTGGTTTCGGCTCTCGCCCTGGCTTGGGCTGTATCGGGCTTGATCCTGGGGGCGATTTCCGACCGCGTCGGCCGCCGCCCGGTGCTGCTACCCGCAGTTTTTGCTTTCTCCGTGCTGTCCTGGCTTTCGGGAATCGTCACATCCTTTGGAGAGCTATTCACCGTCCGCGTGCTGATGGGCTTTGCCGAAGGCCCGACCTGGTCGACGATCACAGCCACCATCGAGGAGTCTTCCGCTCCTGAACGCCGGGGTCGAAACGTCGGCGTAGTGGTCAGTGCTGCCGCCCTCGTAGGTCTGGCCCTCGCGCCGGTTCTGACCACGCAGATCGCGGCCCGAGTGGGCTGGCGCGGCGCCTTTTTCGTGGTTGGGCTACCGGGAATACTGCTGGGCCTGCTGCTTTGGAAGTTTGTCAGGGAGCCGCTACGGGATCAGCCTGCCACAATTCACCCCAAGCCTTCGTGGAAGGGCTATTTCGCTCTCTTACGCCAACGCAACATTCCGCTGTGTTGCCTGGCAAGCGCTGGATTCATGACGTGGCTGTTCGTCATGAATGCCTTCGCTCCTCTTTACATCACCGAGGTTTCGAGGAATTCGGCAACTTTCGCCGGACTCATCCTCGGAGCGATCGGACTCGGGGCCTTCCTATGGGGCTGGACTTTGCCGTGGCTTTCGGACTCCACCGGCCGCAAGCCGGCGCTGCTGTTCGTGGCTCTCATTTCTGCGGTGGTGCCCCTCACATATCAAGTGCCCTTTCTGGTGGGCCATCCCTGGCTGTTGGCACTCGCGGGATTTGTCGCCAACGGCGGTCAAGGAATCGCGGCGTTGGCGCTCGTACTTATTCCCGCCGAAAGCGTTCCGCCAGAATTCGCAGCCACCGCGATCGGACTAACTACCTTAGTAGGCGAAATCTTCGGTGGTACCCTGGCGCCCGCAGTGGCCGGAAGCGTCGCTGATCGGTACGGTCTGGCCGCTCCACTCTGGATCGCTGCCGCAGGCGCAGTGACCGTATTTTGTGCCGGTCTGTTTCTACAAGAAACCGCTCCCCACAAACTGACACCCACGCACCAAAGTCATCCGCACTGACAACGCACTGAATGGCGCAATCTCAGCTTATGCAAGACTGCTTTACAAATGGCGCACGATGTCATCCACATCTTGTTTCTCCTGCATCCAATAAACATTTTGCACCATCTCTCAGTGACATCACGAGATGCAGTGTTTTTTTGCTACCACACGAGGCGGTCTGACAGATACCTGCTTCGGGGTAACGCCCGGGGACAATTGCTTATTGACTGCCCGGGTGAGGGTGCAAAAGGGCACCACGTCGTGTAACATTTCTGGTCATCCGGGTAGGCGGGGCCTGCATGAGACTGAGGCTGGCTGTCACAGTGTCGTTGCAGGGAACACTGTTGCTGGGTTTCTGTATTGCGCTGACCAGTTGCCCGTCGCGTCCAGCCGACACTCGACCTGCCATCGAGTTCAGCAAGATCCCGCCGGCAGCCCAGGGGGGGCGGGAAAGAGTCGATACTATCGCGGGGCACGTCAAAAATGCCCGCCCTGGGCAGCAGATCGTTATTTATGCGCGCAGTGGGCCGTGGTGGGTGCAGCCCTGGCCCGATCGCCCTCTAATTCCAATTCAAGCCGATTCAACCTGGAGCACAGAAACTCATCTGGGATTTGAGTATGCCGCGCTATTGGTGGATCCAGATTATCACCCGCCCACAACAATGGATGTAGCGCCCACGCAAGGCGGTCTCGTGGCTCTTGTAACGGTTGTGAAAGGCACGGGGACGCCGCAATTCGCCCCTACAGGATCGCTGAAGTTCAGTGGTTACGATTGGGGCGTTCGCATGATTGCAAGTGATAAGGGTGGCACGAACAATCCGTATGACCCCGACAATGCCTGGACTGATGCCAGCGGCGCTCTCCATCTGCAAATAAAGAAGAAGTCGGGCAGATGGTCGTGCGCGGAGATATTTTTGACGCGCGATCTCGGGTACGGTACCTATGCGGTGACCGTGCGTGACACTTCTCAATTAGAACCCGCTGCGGTCTTCAGTATGTTCACATTCGAGGATCGGGGCGGTGACGAGCACTATAAGGAGATGGACGTCGAAGTCAGCCGCTGGGGCGACGCTACGAAAAAGAATAACGCACAGTATGTGGTTCAACCTTTCTACATCCCTGGAAACCTGTTCGCGTTTACCGCGCCGCCAGGTAGGCTCACCTACTCAATGCGATGGGAATCGGGACTTGCAACATTTAAGACCATCCGCGGAACCTCCGCAGGTGGTGGAGCGCCGGTAGTTTCTGAACATGAATTCTCCTCGGGCGTACCTTCACCCGGTCAGGCAAGGGTCCGTCTGATACTTTATGTCGTCGCCAGCGACAGGAATCCTCTGCAGAACCCCAGCGAGGTTGTGATTGAGAAATTTGAATACCTTCCGTGAGGGCGGTTTTGGAAAGCACTGGCTATTCAGATGCGCCATGGCTGGAGTGGCCGCGGTGTGCTTCGCAATTTCAGCTTCTGCGATCGATCCGAATCGGGCGGTGCGGCAATATTTGCACGACTATTGGGGAACTGAGAGAGGGTTCCCGGGCGGCGCTATATCCGCCATCGCGCAGACCCCTGATGGCTACCTCTGGATAGGGACCGATAAGGGCTTAGTCCGTTTCGACGGCTTGAATTTTCGCCAATTCGAGCAAGCCAACTCCGGTTCCGTGGCGATCGGTGCTGTGCGAACCCTCATGGCGGACGCACAAGGCAACCTCTGGATCCTGTTGCAAAATACCAAACTCTTTCGTTACCACGGTGGAACCTTCGAGCTCAGCCGCGACGAAGCCGAGAACGGCATTACCGCCGTAGGCCAGGGCACGGCGGGTACGGTCTTGCTTTCGTCGCTTGCTATGGGCACGCTCACATACAACGGCAAACGATTTCTAACCGTGTCGTCTGCGGCTCTGTTCGGCGATTCTGCAGACCTCGCGCAAGGGGAGACTACTGATCAACGATCGTCCCGCCTAAGTTGGACCGCTGGCGTTATGCCTGACCGGCTGGTGGGACCGACCTCCGAGGTAACTTCTATAGCAGCAACCAACGATGGGAGGATTTGGCTGGGTACAGAAGATAAAGGTCTCTTTTATCTGCAGAAGGGGCAGGTCTCTGCCGCGGCGAACGGGCTATCCGGCATGAAAATCAACTGCCTGCTGCCGATCAGGAACTCTGAACTGTGGGTCGGAACCAGCAAAGGCGTGGTGCGCTGGGATGGAGCCGAACTTTCTCGCACTGGCGTGCCGTCGTCTCTCCTGAATGTCGAGGTTCTTTCCCTGATTCGAGACCGCGACTCGAACATCTGGGTGGGCACGACTCGCGGACTTCTGCGGTTTAATGCGAACACCACTTCTTCCCTTGCCAGGGAAGCTGCACCCAGCTTCGGGCCGGTGACAGCGCTCTTCGAAGATCGGGAAGGCAACATCTGGATTGGTGGTGCGCGAGGTCTGGAGCGCGTGCACGACAGCGCATTTGCCACTTACCCGGTCGCCGGTCAGCACTCGCAAAGCACGGGAGCACTCTACGTCGACCCGGATGACAATACTTGGTTCGCTCCCATCGAGGGTGGCCTGCGATGGCTGAAGGAAGGAAAAGACCAAGCGGTCACGGCCGCTGGACTTGCCCACGATGTCGTCTATTCGATCACGGGTCACGGTACTGACGTGTGGGTCGGACGACAGCGAGGTGGGCTGACGCATTTGCGTTATGCCCGCGACGCGTTCACCGCCGAGTCGTACACGCAGGCCGACGGCCTCGCGCAAAACAGCGTGTATGCGGTGTATCAGAGTCGCGACGGCACGGTCTGGTCGGGGACTCTGAGCGGTGGCGTGAGCGAACTGCGGAACGGTCATTTCACTACTTACACGACGGCAAATGGTTTGGCGTCGAACACGGTGTCCTCGATGGCGGAGGGCGCGGACGGAAGCATGTGGTTTGGCACGCCGAATGGACTGAGTGCGATTTCGAAAAACGGCTGGCGGAGCTATCGGGTGGGCGACGGATTGCCGTCGGAGGATGTGAACTGTCTGCTGCTGGATGCGACGGGAATGTTGTGGATTGGAACTGCGAACGGTCTGGCGGTCTTCCGTGCTGGCCGCCTCCAGGTGCCGCAAGCAGTTCCCGACCCGCTGCACGAACCCATCTTCGGCATGGCGGAAGACAGAAACGGATGGCTCTGGGTGGCCACGGCCAGTCACGTGCTGCAGGTGAAACGCAGCAGCTTGCTGGGGGACATGCTGAACGAGTCCGATTTTCGGGAATACGGGATTGCCGATGGCTTGCAGGGCACGGAGGGCGTGAAGCGATACCAGTCGGTAGTCGCCGATTCGCAGGGGCGAGTTTGGTTTTCCACCAATCGCGGCCTATCGGTGGTGAATCTGGCACGAGCGACGGTCAATTCGGCGCCGGCTCTGGTGCACATCGAAGCGGTGTTGGCGGATGGCAATCCATTCGACCTTCGAGGACCGATCCGGGTTTCGGCGGCCCAGCAGCGAACCACATTTCGATACGTGGGCTTGAGTCTGAGCAATGCGGAGCGCGTCCGCTACCGTTACAAGCTGGAGGGCTTTGATCACGGCTGGAATGAAGCCGGGGCGAACCGGGAAGCCACGTACGGCAACCTGGGTGCCGGATCATACCGATTTCGCGTGCTGGCCAGTAACAGCGACGGGCTGTGGAACGGTGCGGATGCTGGAGTCGGATTCGAAGTTGAACCGACGCTCTGGCAAACGTGGTGGTTTCGTTTGGCCTGCGTAGTTTGCGCCGGGTTAGGGACGTTGCTGGTATACCGGATGCGGATGAACCAGCTCACCCGCCTGCTCAACGTGCGGTTTGAAGAGAGGCTCGCCGAACGCACCCGCATCGCTCAGGACCTGCACGACACCCTGCTGCAGGGCGTACTCAGCGCGTCGATGCAGCTGCATGTGGCAGTGGACCAACTCCCGCCAGATTCACCAGCGTTGCCCGCGATGAATCGGATTTTACAATTGGTGGGGCAAGTCGTTGACGAAGGCCGCAATACGCTACGGGGGCTGCGTTCACCGCTGGAGGGCGCACATGATTTGAAGAGTTCCCTCTCCCGCATTCCAGAGGAGCTGGGCAACGAATCAGGCGTCGATTTCCGAGTCGTTGTGGAAGGACCATGCATGCCGTTGCGGTCGGTCATCCGTGACGATGTGTACCGCGTCGGTCGGGAAGCGCTGGTGAATGCGTTCCGCCACTCCAGGGCTAGCAACATCGACGTGCAACTGGAATACTCTGCGAACCAATTGCGCGTTGTGGTTCGCGACGATGGTTGCGGGATCGATCCTCAGGTTCTGCAAGTCGGCCGCGACGGGCACTGGGGGCTGTCAGGAATGCGGGAGCGAGCCGAGAGGATCGGCGCGAGAGTCAAGGTCTTGAGCCGCGCTGGAGGCGGAACGGAAGTGGAGCTTCGCGTTCCCGGCGACATTGCTTTCGAGTCCCATTTTTCGAGCTTGGCTAAATGGTTTACAATCCTGCGCCCGCGACCAAGGGAAGGCGAACCGGCACCCAAACAAGGAACAAGATAAATGAGCGTGCCTCGACAAATTCGCGTCTTCAGCGTGGATGATCACCCCCTTCTGCACCAGGGTCTTGCCACGGTCATCGGGAATCAGCCGGACATGACGCTGGTGGCGGAGGCTGCTGATGGCCGCGAGGCTACACGGCTGTTTCGAGAACACACACCCGACGTGACCCTCATGGACCTACGGCTTCCGGACATGAGCGGCATTGATGCGATGATCGCTATACTCTCGGAATTTCCCGAAGCCCGTATCATTATCTTGACGACCTTCGCAGGCGACGTGGAGATTCAACGAGCCCTGGAAGCTGGAGCTCGCGCTTACCTGCTGAAGAGTATGCCCCCTAAGGAACTCGTAGAGGTGATTCGCCAGGTGCATGCCGGTAAGAAGCGAATTCCGGCAGAGATCGCCGCCTACCTGGCTGAGCATTACAGCGACGAGGCTCTTACCGGCCGCGAGGTCGAGGTCCTGCAACAGATTGCTACGGGAAGCCGGAATCGTGATATTGCCGAGAAACTTTTTATCACGGAAGAAACTGTCAAAGTGCATGTCAAACACGTCATGGAAAAGCTGGGCGCCGCGGATCGGACGCAGGCGGTCGCCATTGGCGTACGGCGGGGCATCATTAGCCTCTGATTCAGTCAATTTCTGCCGATACCTCAAAAGTGGTAGAAAAAAATTCCAACCCTTAGGGATTCACCTCCTGAATGAAATATCTAGTCTATGTGTCGGTTTTTAAGGAGACGGTCGCTGCTCCAAATGTTCTCTATTTTTCCGGACGGGTGGCCCGGCGCAGGTCTCCTGCTTTTGCGGGTGGCAGTCGGAGCCGTACTTATTACTCAAGGTGTCGCCTACTTCGGCGATAAGCACGAGCTGGGGTTTTTGATGTTGTCTGCTGTTTTTGTGATGATCGCAGTTGGTTTCCTGCTTCTGATTGGGTTTCTTACCCGGTTCGTTGCCCTTGTGGCGGCTGTGGTAGGTGTGAGCAGCGTTCTTTCCTGGTTCCCGCGATCCAATGTCGGCCCGCTTGACGCCTCCATGACAGCCGTGTTGTCGGCGGTGATCTCGGTCGCAGTCGTTTGCCTGGGCGCAGGCGCTTTATCTCTCGATGCACGGCTGTTCGGCCGTCGGGAAATTATCATTCCTACAAGTTCATCGAAAGAGTAGGGAGGGTGTTAAACGGGGACGGTGGCAATCTCCACCGTTCAGTTGCGAATCCAGGCTCTGCGTCAAAATCAAGCTGCCCGACCACCTGCTACAACTTCTAAAGCTGAGAGCGCGCACTGGGTTGGGATAGCGCCATACGATTTCAAGCTTCGCCACATTCTCACATCCATTTGTGATCTCCAGCGTAGTCATGTTCTTGTCTCCTCGCGATAGTCTCTCGAAGAGCTTGATCATTGCTCGAAACGCTTCCACGAGAATTCTGGAGTGCCTTCTTAGTCTCCGGGCGGCTGTGTGACCCTTTCGCATTGGTAGTGTGGCAGTTCGCTGATGAGAACACATCACGAGTGCAGGGTCTTTTTGCTACTACGAGTGTTTGAAGGCTACGTCGCTCGTTCCAGGTATGCGAAGGGGAGACAATTTCAGGCAGACTGGACTGCGTATGTCGGTTAACTCGCCGCATCGTGGCAACAAGTTCCTGTCATATGCCAAATGCCTGCCATGTGGAAGTTTGGTCTGCGGATCGCGCCGCCCCCCGCTCACGTTGAGCCGTTGCCCTTGCTCCTTGGCCAGTCGGGTTTGGAACCTCGAATGCAGGCGTTATGTGGGAGGTGGTAGAGCCCGACGATGAGGGAATTTATCGGCGGGTCGGACTTGCAGAAAACATCAATCGGAGGGCCGTTCCTTGGGGCTGCACACCGGGTGTAACTTCCCGTTAGCTCGTCCTCCCCTTGGCGGCAGCATCGAGGATTGAAGAAGGACAAAATATGTTGAGACCAGACACAGCGCGTACCAAACTCACACTCTCTCTGGCGGTCGCCATGTCTGTTGCGATGACGCTGTTCGCGGCGGAGGCCAAAGGGCAACTCAATCCAGCGAGCCAACCGGAACTTGCCGCTCCCCTGGAGCCCTTGCGCCCGGGTGTCACTGAACAACAGGTCTTCGGCGAACTGGATGCCCACAACGAGCTTCGAAAGTCGGCGCTGCTCGGCTACACAGCCCTTAGAACTTATCAAGTGATCGATGTAAAGGGAAAGGTGCATGCTCAAGAAGTCGGGCGGATGGAGTTCCGCGCCCCGGACCAGAAGAGGTTTGTGGCCACCTCCGAGACAGGGTCGGGGTTGATTCGTCGGATGGCTCTGAGTCCGCTGATCACCAGCGAGATCGAAGCAGCGGCCGGCAAAGAGCATCACGATAGCGCCATCTCGGCTGCGAACTATTCCCTCGATCTGCTCGGTGAACAACAGGTTGGACCTCACCGTTGTTTCGTCGCGCATGCGCTTCCCAAGCGGAAGGACAAGTATCTGTTTGAAGGCAAACTGTGGATTGATGTTGACGACTACGCCGTGGTCCGGATCGAAGGGCATCCCGCGAAGAAACTTTCTTTCTGGATAGAGCGAGCCGACTTCGTGCGGCAGTACCAGAAGATCGATGGGTTCTGGCTTCCCGAAAAAGATCAGACGTTTGTCCAGGTCCGACTCTATGGCAAGAAAGTTCTGACGATCGACCATCAGAACTATGTCGTGAATAGAGCCCAAAACAAAGAGGGCGCGACTCCCGTCCAGGAGGCTCAGTCACGGGCCATCGTGGGCGCCAATTAGCGTGGTTCGCGCAATCCAGGGGGCATTGGGGAGACTAAGACTAGATCTCGATAATGCCACGCTTCAACGCGACAGCATGGGTGCGATCATTGGCGCCAAGTTTTGAGAGAATCTTCCGCATCTGAGCTTTGACGGTCTCTTCAGAAATGGCGAGGTTGTCAGCGATGATCTTGTTGGCATTGCCAGAGGCTACCAGCCGCGAAACCTCGATTTCGCGCTCAGTCAGTGCATCGTCGGTATGATGCTCCGCTATTCGACCGCGATTTCGGGAGGGATTCTTTTTCACCCACCATGCACGCACGGGATCGTCTCAATCAATTCCTTACGGAGCATGCTTTTCAGGAGATACCCGTAAGCACCCACCTAGATGGAGGTCTTTCTCGCTCACATGAAGATGCGACCCTGCGATACCACTTTCGAGGAAGAACGCGATAACGCTTTGTTTCAAGCACTTCCAGCCACCGGCCCGCGGCATTGCGCCGTCGCGAAAACTGGCAAGAAATCTGCCAAGACTTCGACACCTGCCAAAGCCGGCGAGCTTAGACTATCTTCGGATTCGCATCCCGAATCTGTAAGCCGCACTTTCAACCCGCAGTTTTCTCAATGGCTTGAGTCGATCCACACCGCTGGCTGACGGTTTGGTCACCTCGTTGCACTATGAGGAACTCAGCTATGCGAAGAATTCCATTTATCGTTTTGTCCGCTGTACTGCTCCTTATTGATTGCTTTCCGCAAAGCTCATCTGCCGCATCAGGCTCAATTCGGGGCGAAGTCGTTACCAAACGTGAAAATGGAGAACCTTCTGTTGTGCCGGACGCACGCATCGTCGTCCACGGGCCCATTAGTAAGGAGACCCAGTCGGACGCGCGAGGAGCATTCACGATCGATGGCCTTCCCCCAGGAATGTACGAGATCGAAGCGAATGCTCCTGGTTTGAACGCGGCGGTCGCGGCGGAAGTAAAGTCAGGCACAGCTTCCGTAGTGCCGATCGAACTCAGTGTCGCAGCTGTTGCCAGCACGGTAAACGTGACCGCGAGCGATTCTCCTGTGGCTGAAGAATCTGCCCAGCAGAACACGATCGGCCAGTCGACCGT
>WNEZ01002362.1_pt1 | contig 16148 bp, 12 predicted proteins | sample 5400521 | NCBI WGS metagenome assembly WNEZ01 (sample SAMN13153339, study PRJNA577476) | soil metagenome | isolation source: 120 cm saprolite under Douglas fir tree site 2 hole 1 replicate 1 | place: USA:California | collected 2015-04-18
GTTGTGCAATCGGCGAGAGCGGCCGAGCGCGGCCATTTCCCGGCCAGTCGCCCCGGGCTCCGCGATGGCGCGCGGCCAGAGACATCCATTTCGTCCTCAGTGTGGTTTCTGCGTTGGTGCCCTGGGTCCTTACTATCAGCGCCGCCCGATCAGAAACGAGGTTTCTTGCGACGGCTACTAGTCATGAAGGTTACTGCCCGTGCGTTGTTCCCGGGAGTGGACGGTTTGGGCAAGACAGTGGAAGTACTCGTGCGAGTTACCTCGTTTCTCGCTCAAGGCGATCGTATGATCGTTCTTCTGGATGCGCGCAAGCCAGGTGTCTCCGACACGTCTGAAACACCTTCGCCGCCGCCGCGATGATCTCCTCGAGGTTTGCCATGCGACGCCCATTCTAGCACCGAGCGCGTGGACGGTTCTTGCTGCCGCGAAAGGCTTGCCGATGTCGTGCGTTTGCTGTATCAGGAGGCGGGCGGGTAAGCCAGTGCTGCGTTGGGCGCAGCAGCAGGAACATGACCAGGAGGATCGCACTCATGATGACGACGGACGTGTACCCGGGCAAGGATCTCGGCACGCTCGAGCTCACGATCACCGACGGGATGGTTCAGCACTACATCAAAGGGCTCGATGAGCCGAACCCGTGGTACACGACGGCGTCGCCCTTTGGCGGACCGGTGGCTCCGGTGATCGTCTACCAGGATGCGGACAGCCAGTTCAAGGGCTGGTACCTCGACAACCTCCTCGGCAACCTGTGGCGGCGTCAGGAATGGGAGATCTATGCGCCGACGCGCGTTGGACAGGTCTTGCGCTGCAGCGCGCGGGTGGCCGATCGCTACCGGAGGCGCGATCGCGACGTCGTCGCGCAGGAGATGTGGGTGCGAGACGAGGCCGGGCACCTGATCGCGCGCAGCGTCCATCACCAGAGCTTCCTGGCGGAGCAGACCAGCGGCGAGGTCACCTTGCGCGACCCGGCGAGCAAGGAAGGCGCGAGGCAAGGGGGCGAGCCCTCCGGGGAGCCGCTGTCGGTCGAACTCCGCAAGACATTCACCGACGCGATGTGCAACGAGTTCTTCTACCGCAGCCGAAACTATCACAACGACAAGGCCGCCTCGAAGGAGCTCGGCTTCGGAGACACGGTGATCGGAGGCCGCATGACACTCTCGTGCGTCACCGAGCTCCTGACCCGGCATTTCGGCCGCGGCTTCTACCTGGGCGGCCGCCTGGACGTGAAGTTCACCAACGTGCTGTGGCCGAACGAGCCCTTCACCACGCGGGGGATCATCACCGGCCGTCGCGTGGAGGGCGGGCAGACGCGCGCCGAGGTCACGGTCTTCTGCGAGAAGAATGACGGAACGAAGATCATCGTGGCCAGCGCGAGTGCTCTCGAAGGTTGTTGACGAGGGCGGGCCGCGTGATCTTCAACGGCGTCTTGGACTAAGATAGTGCGCACGTAGCGGGGGATCACCGAGGCACGACCCAACCGCTTGCGCTAACAGGAGAGTTCACACCATGTCACAGAAGACCGCGCTGGAGGACGTGAAGGTCCTTGATCTGACCCAGTTCGAGGCCGGAACCTCGTGCACCGAGGCGCTCGCATGGCTGGGGGCCGATGTCATCAAAGTCGAGAATCCCCGGGGCGGCGACCAGGGGCGCGGTGCTTCCACCGACCAGCCGGGGGTGGATTCGCACTACTTCATGCTGCTCAATGCCAACAAACGCAGCATCACCCTGAACCTCGGCAGCCCACGCGGTCGCGAGATTTTCACTGAGATGTTGAAGAAGGCCGACGTCATGATCGAGAACTTCGCGCCCGGCGCCATCGAGCGGCTGGGTTTCGGCTACGACGTCGTCCGGCAGATCAATCCCCGCATCATCTACGCGCAGGTCAAGGGCTTTGGCGAGGGCCCATACGAGAACTATGTGAGCTTCGACATGATCGCTCAGTCCGTGGGCGGAGCCCTGAGCTTGACGGGCACGACGGAGACCGAGCCCCTCAAGCCCGGACCGACCATCGGCGACACCGGCACCGGGCTGCACTGCGCCATCGGCATCCTGGCCGCCCTGCACCAGCGCGAGCGCACCGGCCGGGGCCAGCACATCAAAGTGGCCATGCAGGACGCCGTGATCAACTTCAGCCGCATCGCCTTCGCGCGCCAGGCCGCCAGCGGCAAGGCCGCGGTGCGCTCGGGCAACCGCAGTGCGCTGGGCACGACGGCTCCGAGCGGCCTCTACAAGTGCAAAGGGGGAGGTCTCAACGACTACTGCTTCATCTATACGACCCGCGCCGGCAACCGGCACTGGGACCGCCTGCTGAAGGCCATCGGCCGAGAGGACCTGATCGGTGACGAACGCTTCAACTCGCCGGAGAAGCGCTGGGCCAACCACGACGAGGTGGACCGCATCCTGAACGGGTTTACGCAGAGCCGTACCAAGGCCGAGGTCATGCAGATCCTGGGCGACGCCGGCGTCCCCGCCGGGGCCGTCTACGATACGATGGAGATCACGCAGGATCCCGCGCTCCAGAAGCGCGAGATGATCGTCACCGTCGACCACCCCAAGCGCGGCAAATTCACGCTACCCGGGTGGCCGGTCAAGATGTCCGAATCGCACGTCGCGGTGGACCGCTCACCGCTGCTCGGCGAGCACAATACCGCGATCTATGCCGAGTGGCTGGGCTTGACTGCGGGCGACCTGGATGATCTCAAGGCCAAGGACGCCATCTGACAACCGTAGGCGACGAGGGGGTTAGCGGACGTATCAGCCGCTAACCCCTTTCGTTTTGCCCAGACTTCGTGCAGGAATCGGTTCGGAGTCGGCGGGCGATACTTGTTCGTCTCGGTCAGTTCGGAGTGATCATAGACGTAACAGGGGGTGTCGAAGCGGTTGCGCACCTCCGCGGCCAGCGCGACGGTCAGTGCGTCCGGGCTCATTCTTACTCCTCTTGGATGGTCGAACGTTTCCGCTGCTGCGAGACCGTTTCACGAATCGTAGCGCCCGCCGAACCGCGTTCGCGACCTTCGAGGGCCGCTACCGGCGCGGCGTTTCCCGGTGGCCGACAACAATGAGCGGAACGGCCAACCCCAGCGATCCAGAGGGTCGCGCGTGTGCGCTCAGCGGTGAGGGCACGATCAACATTTCGGGAGCTCGGTGGCGTCGCGGGCAATGGTCGCGCGATCGGTCCAGTCTTCGCGATTCCACGTGTCGTGCTCGGTCCACCCGACGAAATTAAGCAGGCGTCCGCGCGAGACGAAGTAGTGCACGAAGTGCCCGCCGGGGCCCACTCACGATTGCGAGCCGATTTCGAGCCCGAGATCTGCGATGCGCTCGGTCGGGACCAGGCCGCGATAGGCGACGCAGCCGGCGAAGCGCGGCGCCTCCTCGCCGAGCAGCGCGGCGCGGACCGTCGAATTGATACCGTCAGCGCCGACCAGGGCCTCAGCCGTGATGTGCGCGCCGTTCTCGAACCAAGCCTCGACGCGGTCGCCCTTGTCGTCCAGCCCAACCAGCGGTGGCCGAGGTGAATGCGTCTGAGCGGCGCGACACGCGGCATGACCCTAGTCGCGCCAGTGCTCCGGAAGAATGCTCTGCGGGTCGTTGATCCCGCACTGCGCGGCCATCCACTGCTCGGCGTGGAGGCCGTCACGGTAGAGAGAGAGCTCGGATTCGTGGACCGTCACCCGGCCCGGAAGCGCGTCGACAAGTGGCTTCAGCGCCTGCCCATCGAAAAGAGTGCCCGGCGCACCGGCCATCAGGAGCGTCGGTGCCGCCATGCGGGGAGCGAAGGCGCGGAGGTCGTAGTAGGCGAGAGTGCGGCGCACGGCCTCGGCGCGCGCCGGGAACATCCGGAGGTAGTCGTTGATCTCCTCGAGGGGATACGCCTGAGTCCTCACGGCGATCTCGGCTGTCTTGTAGAAGAGCGCAGGAGCGGACACCACGTGCGTCGCGCCGGCCGTCAGCGACGCGGTGATGAGCGCCAGGTCGTTGCCCATCACGACCACTCGCGTCGGATCGAGCTCAGGCCGGGTGAGGAGAAACTCCAGGCCTCTGACACTGTCCGCCACGATGCCTCGGAAGATGTACGACCCGGCATCGCCGATCCTTTCGGTGAGCAATCCCGGAAACATCGCGGCGTAGGGGGTGTCGGCATTTCGCTGACCGCGTCCAGCGAGGGAGAAGGTGATGTACCGGCTGCGCTGCAAGTTCGCGGTCCCCTGCGGGATGATCTCCAGGACACTCTGGTACTTGGGCGAGTAGTAGATCGCGGGAAACGGTCCGGCGCCCGTCGGGACGCTGAGATACCCGAACAGGCGGTAAGGGCCGATGCTGGTGAGGCGGACGCCGTACAACGTGGCAAACGCGGTGCTCCGCAGTGGGATGACCTCGAACTCGGGACACACGGGATAGCGCGCCAGGCTGGTGAGCGTCTCCTGCCAGTACTCGCGAAAATTCTGCGGCACCTGATCCATCGGTCGCTCACCTCTCACTGAGGAGATGCTGGGCGAAGAATCGGTCGACGATGGCGCCGTGGCGGGAGCGCCCGCCATCGTGGCCATGGCCGTCGTAGGGATAGAGCTGCTTGTTCCGGGCGCCGATCCGGTTGAACAGCGCGTAACCGGTCTCCGGAGGGCACACATTATCTTGCAGCCCGATGTTCACGACGATCGGGCAGGCGATCCGTTCGGCGAAGTTGATCCCGTCGAAGTACGCGAGAGTGTCTTCCACCTCGGTACGACGTTCGGGATGGAGGCGTAGATAGTCGTTGATCTCTTCATAGGGATAGGTGTGCGTCAGCTCGATGGCATCCATAAAGCCACAGAGGTAGGGCACCCCGGCGGCCGCCGCGCGCACCTCCGGCCGCATCGCGGCCGTCGTGATGGTGAGGCCACCGCCTTGGCTACTGCCCGCGACCCCGATGCGCGTGCCGTCGACCTCAGGGCGCGAGAGCAGAAAATCCATACCGCGCCATGTGTCAACATAACAGCCTCGGTAGGCGTACGTGTGCCGATCCACGATGTTGTGGGTCAGCAGATTGGGGTACCCGGGGTTGAACTGACGACTGCTCCGAAGCTTGCCCCGCGGCGCGACGGACAGGGCGATAAAACCTTTCCTCGCCCACTCCTTGGGAATCGGCGGGTCCATTTGATAGCCCGGCAAGAACATGATCGCCGGAGAGCGCTCTGCCCGTCGGGCCGGGCGGCAATACCAAGAGGCGACGCGCACGTGGTCGAGGCTGGTGTAGAAGACTTCGAAGACCTCGACGTCGTCCGATGTCCTCAGTGGATCGGGGACGACCTCGGGCTCTAGGGGAACGGCCGCCGCCTGCCGGAGCACGTCATCCCAGAACACGTCGAAGTCATTCGGCTTGCGCACCCTAGACTGGTAGTCCGCCCGCACGGTTTTCGGCACGACTGCTCCTTTGGCCAGGACGATCGTACACGCGCTTGGCCATCTGGCGTTCTTACTACATCTCTCTCGATCTCTCAACGTCCGACGAGCATAGCCCCGAGCAACTACCCCGTTCCGTTGGGGAATCGAACCCGCGTCGCGAAGCTTCTCGCCCGCGACCCAAGCTCAGCGGAGGTCGATCCAGTATGTCTCGGCAGCCGTGTAGCATTCGGCATATCCAGCCCTCGCAACCACGACGACGAGGTGTTAGCGGGACGTTGGAACCGCTAACCCCTTTCGTCTATCCAGGAATCATCCTGGAAGATCTCAGGCGACGCCCCGAGCGAGCCCTGAAGGCGGCGGCCCGTCCGGAGCGCGAATCCTGCCTCGGGCGCGAGTCTCCCGTGCGCGACATGAGTCGCGGGGGTATCATCTCGGCGTCCACCAAGGAGGCGTCATGACCGAGCGCATTCGCCTCGTCGTCGACAGTCGCCCCGCGGAGCTCGACTCCGATCCCGCCATGCCGCTGCTCTACGCCCTGCATGCGGAGCTCGGGCTCGCCAACCCGAAGTTCGGCTGCGGCCTCGCCCAGTGTGGAGCCTGCACCGTGCAGGTCGACGGCCGACCGACTCGCTCCTGTCTCACGCCCGTCAGTGCTGTCCGCGGCAAGACGATTACGACCTTGGCCGGCCTCGGCACGCCCGAAAAGCCGCACCCCCTGCAGGCGGCCTACGTGGCCGAGCAGGTACCGCAGTGCGGCTACTGCCTCTCGGGCTGGATGCTGACGGCCGCGGCGTTGCTGCGCGAGGCACCGAAGCCGACGGACAGGCAGATCCGCGACGCGCTCGGCGGCCTCAAGTGTCGTTGCGGGACCCACATGGCGATCCTCCGCGCGGTGAAGCGCGCGGCCGGGACGAAGGCGTAGAGGCGGCCATGATGCCACCCGACATCTGCCGGCGCGATCTCCTCAAGGCGGGCGGCGCGCTCGTCATCAGCTTCGCCTTCCCCGGCGCGGCGCGCACGGCGTTCGGCCAGGCCGGCGTCGGCGCCGAGGCCAAGCCGCCAATGCTGCCCGATGAGCTCGACTCGTGGATCGCGGTCACACCCGACGGTGGCGTGACGGCGTTCTTTGGCAAGATGGACATGGGGCAGGGCGTCGACGTGGCGATCGGCCAGATCGTCGCCGACGAGTTGGACGTCGCCTTCGACCGCGTGACGGTCGTGATGGGCGACACCGCGCTGACGTGCAACCAGGGCGGCGCCTCCGGCTCGACCGGCGTGCAGCGCGGTGGCCTCACCCTCCGCCACGCCGCGGCTGAAGCCCGACGCCTTCTGCTGGAGCGCGCCTCCGCGAAGCTCGGCGTGCCCGTGGACCGGCTCATCGTACAGGACGGTGTCGTCTCGGTGGCTGGCGCCGCACAGCGCCGGATGAGCTACGCCGACCTGATCGGCGGCCGGTACTTTCACCACAAGCTCGACTGGAACAACCAATACGGCAACCCGCTGCTGGCCAAGGGGCAAGCGGCGGTGAAGAAGGCGTCCGAGTACCGGGTGGTCGGCCAGTCGATCCCGCAGAAGATCGTCGCCGCGAAAGTGTACGGAAGGCTCCAATACGTCACCGAGGTCAAGGTCGAGGGCATGCTGCACGGGCGCGTGCTGCGACCGCCGTCCGCGGGCTGTGGTCCCGTGGCTATCGACGAGTCGTCGATCGCGAGAATCCCGGGCGTACGTGTGATCCGCGAGAAGGACATGGTCGCGGTGGTCGCCGAGCACGAGTGGGACGCGGTTCGCGCCGCGCGTGAGCTGAAGGTGACCTGGGCGCCGCCGTGCACGCCGTTCCCGGAGATGGCGAAGCTTCACGATCACATCCGGCAGGCGAAGCCCATCGGTGGCCAGGTGCCGATCGACAAGGGCGACGTCGAGGCGGCGCTGAAGAGCGCGCATCGACTGATCGAGGCGGAGTACGAGTGGCCGTTCCAGTCACACGCGAGCATGGGGCCGGCCTGCGCGGTGGCCGACGTGCGGGGCGACGAGGCGCGGCTCTGGACCGGCTCGCAGAAGCCGCACTACGGCCGCAACGGCGTGGCCAAGCTGGTGGGCCTGTCACCAGAGAAGGTGCGCGCGACGTGGGTGCCCGGACCGGGCTCGTACGGCCGCAACGACGCCGGCGATGCCGCGCTGGACGCGGCGCTGCTCTCGAAGCTCACCGGCAAGCCGGTGCGCGTGCAATATATGCGGCACGACGGCACTGGCTGGGACCCGAAAGGCCCGGCCGGTGTCTATCGGGGCCGCGCCGGCCTCGACGCCCAGGGCAACGTCGTCGCCTACGACTTCTTCGCCAGGGGCTTCACGCGCCAGGACGTCGCCACGACCGAGAACGACCCGAAGGACACGCTGGCCGGCCAGCTCACCGGCTCGGCGCCGAAGCCGACGATCATCTTCCAGGTGCCGGCCGAGGCGTACGACTTCGCCAACAAGCGGTGCGGCTGGGAGTGCGTCGCCCCGCTGCTGGAACGCGGCTCGCCGCTGCGCACCGGCCACCTGCGCGACCCGCTCGGCCCTGAGACACATTTTGCCAGCGAGTCGTTCATCGACGAGATCGCCCACGCGGCGGGCGCCGATCCCGTCGCGTTCCGTCTGAAGTACGTGAAGGACCCGCGCCACGCGGCGGTGATCCGCGCGGCCGCCGACCGGGCCGGCTGGGACAAGCGCCCCTATCCAAACCCGCGCCGCGGCCAGGGCGACGTCATGAGTGGCCGCGGCTTTTCCTACACCGAGCGCAACGGCACGATCGTGGCGATGGTCGCCGAGGTCGAGGTTGAGCGCCGTACGGGTCGCGTGTGGGCGCGACGGTTCACGGTGGCCCACGACTGCGGGCTCGTCATCAACCCCAAAGGGCTCGAGCTGACGATCGAGGGCAACGTCGTGCAGGCCATCTCGCGCACGCTGTTCGAGGAGGTGCAGTTCGACCGGGATCAAGTGCTGAGCGTTGACTGGGCCAGCTACCCGATCCTCGAGATGCAGGACGCGCCCGAGCGCATCGACATCGTCCTGATCGACCGGCCGGACATCGCCGCCTCGGGCGCGGGCGAGCCCTCGACGCGGACGGTACCGGCGGCCATCGCGAATGCGATCTACGACGCGACGGGCGTCCGCATTCGCCGCGTGCCGATCACGCCGGAGCGGATCAAGGCGGCGCTGGCGCGCGCCTGAGGAGGCATCCATGGCAGACGACACCATCATCTCGGCTGACTCGCACATGACGGAGCCACCGGACTTGTGGGTGGAGCGGATCGACAAGCCCTTTCGTGATCGCGCACCGAGGGTCGTCCAGGAGCACCAGGGCAAACCCGGGCACTGGTTCGTCTGCGAGGGCCTCGAGCCGCGGTCCGTGGCCGGCACCTTCGCGGCCGGCAAAACACCGGAAGAGCTGGCGACGTTTCAAAAGGCCGGATACGAGGCCGCGCGCCCTGGGGGATGGGATCCGGCCGAGCGCCTGAAGGACATGGCGATCGACGGGGTGGCGGCGGAGGTCCTCTACACCACGCTCGGCTTCCGACTGTTCGGGCTCATCGATGGGCCCTTCCAGGCCGCGATTTTTCGCTCGTACGATGACTGGCTGGCCGAGTTCTGTCGATATGACTCGAAGAAGTTCGCCGGTCTGGCGCTGATCTCTCTCCTGGAGATCGACGAAGGCGTTCGCGAGATCCAACGCTGCGCCCGGATGGGCCTCAAAGGCGCCATGATCATGGCCTCGCCTCCTGAGGGACGCGACTACAGCGAGCCGATCTACGATCCTTTCTGGGCGGCCGCGCAGGATCTCCGGATGCCCCTGAGCCTGCATACTTCGACGGGCCACGCGCGCGAGAGCCGTTACAACGTCAATCGCTACATGCGGGCGATGACCCTGCCCCACGAGACCCAGCGCACGCTGACGACCTTGATCTTCTCGGGCGTGCTGGAGAGATTCCCCGGCCTTCGCATCGTCTCGGCCGAGAACGACATCGGCTGGATTGCACACTATCTCTACCGGGCGGATTTCACGGCCCAGAAGTTCCGCTACACCGACCCAGCGCCCATCAAGCTTCTGCCCAGCGGATACTTCCAGCGACAGATCTTCGCGACCTTCATGGATGACCCGGTCGGGATCGCCAACTGGTCGGTCGCGGGGCGCGACAACTTCATGTGGGCGTCCGACTACCCGCACACCTTGGCCACATGGCCGCACTCGCGCGACGTGATCGCCCGCGACTTCAAGGGGGTGCCGGACGACGTCAAGTCGAAGATGGTCGGCGAGACCGCCGCCAAGCTGTACGGCCTGCTTGCATAGTGCGTAGTGCGCGCTGCTGACCGTCGCAGGGCTGGGGCCCCGCCGGCCGAGGCGCGCTCAGTAGATGGAGGTGGCTCATGGCCGAGACGAAGCTGATCTCCGCTGATTCGCACGTGAACGAGCCAGGCGATCTCTGGGTGGAGCGCATCGACAAGCAGTTCCGCGAGCGCGCGCCACGCGTGGTGGAGAACCTGCCCGGGCACCGACCCGGAGCCTACCTGGTGCTGGAAGGAGTGCCTCCTGTTCATCTCGCTCAGGGCATGGGGGCGGGGAAGAAGCCCGAGGAGCTCCCCGGATTCTTTCAAGCCTCCACATACAAGGACGCCCGTCCCGGTGGCTGGGATCCGGCCGAGCGCGTCAAGGACATGGACCTCGACGGCGTCGAGGCCGATGTGATCTACACGACCCTCGGATTTCGTCAGTTCTGGCTCACCGATGCGGCGTTGCAACGCGCCTGTTTCCGCGTCTACAACGACTGGCTGGCCCAGTACTGTGCCTACGCGCCAAAGCGGCTTGCCGGGCTTGCGCTGATCTCGCTCTATTCGGTCGACGACGCGGTGAAGGAGCTCCGCCGCTGTGCCAATCGAGGCCTGAGGGGCGCCCTCATCTGGGCTTCTCCGCCTGAAGACCGGCCGTATAGCTCTTCCGACTACGATCCCTTCTGGGCCGAAGCGCAGGAGCTTAACATGCCCATCAGCCTGCACAGCATCACGGGCATGGGCGCGGAAAGCCGCCTGGCGATCAAACAACCTCTGGATCGCTACGTCCGCTCGACGGTCCTCTGCCATGAAGTGCAGCGCACGCTGGTCGTGTTGATCTTTTCCGGCGTCCTGGAGCGGTTTCCCCGTCTCCGGCTCGTCTCGGCGGAAAACGAGGTGGGCTGGCTGCCCTTCTTCCTGCAGAAGCTGGACCAGGCCCAGGAAGAGTACCGTTATCTCTATCCCGCCCCGGTGAAGCTCACTCCGAGTGAATACTTTCGGCGTCAGGTCTTTGCGACGTTCATCGACGATCGGTTGGGTGAGGCCAGCCGGGAGTTCGTCGGGGTAGACAACATCATGTGGTCCTCCGACTATCCCCACACCGTCTCCACGTGGCCGCACTCGCGGGAGGTCGTCGAGCGGGATTTCAAGGGCGTCCCGGAGAACGAAAAGCGCCAGATCGTGAGGGAGAACGCGGCTCGGCTGTATGGTCTTGCGCCGGCCTAGTGATTCCACGAAGGTGCTGACGATACGGCCGGCTATGCTGGTGCTCCTGCTCCTCGTGTGGCCCGGCTCGCTCGAGGCCGCGCCGGAAGGAACGGTGACGTGGGGGGTGCACGCGTCCCTGATCGCCCGGTGGCTCGACCCGGCGGAGACGGAAGGCACCATCATTCCGTTCATGATGCTCTATGCGCTCCACGACGCCCTGTTGAAGCCGATGCCGGCCGGTCTCCATACGCCGAGCCTGGCCGAGTCGTGGACGATGTCGAAGGACGGTCTCGCCTACGAGTTCGTTCTCCGAAAGGGCGTCAAGTTCCACAGCGGGGAGGCGGTGACCGCCGAGGACGTCAAGTTCTCCTTCGAGCGCTACCGGGGCGCGGGCGCCAAGCAGATCAAGGAGAAGGTCCGCGAAGTGCAGATCGTCGACCCAGGCCGCGTGCGGTTTCACCTCAAAGAACCCTGGCCCGATTTCCTGACGTACTACGGCACGACGGCCGCGGGTGTCGGGTGGATCGTCCCCAAGAAATACGTCGAGCAGGTCGGCGAGGATGGCTTCAGGAAGGCGCCGATCGGCGCCGGCCCGTTCCGGTTCGTCTCGTTCACGCCCGGGATCGAGCTCGTGGCCGAGGCATTCGAGGGGTACTGGCGCAAGGCGCCCAGCGTCCACCGGCTCGTGTTCAAGGTCATGCCCGACGACACGACCCGCGCCGCCGCCCTCAAGAAGGGTGACGTGGACGTCATCTTCCAGGTGAACGGGCCCGTCGCCGAGGATCTGCGCCGTACACCCAATCTGAGGATCGTGTCGCGATCGACGGGCAATGGCGTGTTCTGGATCGACCTCCCCGAGCAGTGGGATCCAAAGTCACCGTGGCACGACAAGCGCGTCCGACTGGCGGCGAGTCTGGCGCTGGATCGCCAGGCCGTTAATCTGGCCGAGTCGCTCGGCACCTCGCGGCTCACCGGCTCGATTGTTCCCCGATCGTTCGAGTTCGCGCTTCCGTTCGATCCTCTCCCCTACGATCCAGGCAAGGCCAAGCAACTGTTGGCCGAGGCGGGCTACGCGAACGGCTTCGACGCCGGGGACTTCTATCCGTATCCACCGTTGCACGCCATGGGTGAGGCGCTGAGCGGCTATCTCGGGGCGGTCGGCATCCGCACTCGCATCCGCACGATGGAGCGAGCGGCGTTCCTGACGGCGTGGCGGGAAAGGAAGCTCAAAGGAGTCGTCATGGGACTCAACGGATCGGGCGGAAACGCGGCGACCCGTCTGGAAGCCTATGTGACGCGGACCGGGATCTACGCCTACGGCGTCCTCCCCGAAGTCGAGGACTTGTTCCAGCGCCAGGCCCGTGAAATCGATCGAACGAAGCGTGAGGCGCTGTTGCACCAGATCCAGCGCATCTTGCACGAACGCGTGATGCACGTGCCCATCTACGAGCTGAGCCCGATGGCGGGAGTCGGTCCTCGCGTCGAGCAGGCCGCAGTCGGGCTGATTCCGGGCTTTCCGTACTCGGCGCCGTACGAGGACGTCAAGCTCAAGAAGCCGTGAAGTGCCCAGCCAGGACCGGGACGACCTCCGACCGTAGTGACAAACCACGGCGGCACGTGCTCGTTCAATCGGGGATCTTCACGAGAAATCGATCTACGGTGCGCGCGACGATTGACACCCCGCCCCTTCCTCTAGAACACACCCCGAAGACCGACGGTGCCAGCCGCACGCGCTCCGAATCCGATCGCGTTGTTCGTATTGCCGGTCGAGTACGTCTGGGTGCCTTCGCCACCGCCCCACGCGAACGAAAATTCCGCAACCGCTCGGCCGCCGAGTCGTAACGCGATGCCGAAACCGATGCTGCGCTTCAATCGGTCGAAATCGAGCTCACCGACGTCGAGCCCCACCTTTCCCCATTGCGCGAAGAGGAAGAAGCCGAACGGATCGATCAGTCGCCTCTCATAGGTGACGCCGTACGCGACCATGTTCGGCGCCCTGAACCGGTAGTTCGTATAGCTCCTCAGCCAATTCTCGTTGTGGATGTCGCCGCCGCCCAGTGTCGGCTGAAGATAGAACGGCACCGCGCTGTGTGCCCGCGGCTCACTGATGACCAGGTTCGCCTCGCCACTGAGGCGGCTCGTGCGAACCAGACTTCGCAAGGAAGGGAATTTTTCCAGAAAGCCCCACCGATCATCAAGGCCATAGTTCACCGCCATCCGCGCTTCGAATCGATCGAACGAGAACGACCCGCCCTCCAGCGCCTCGTAGGCTTCGTAACTCACGCGGGCCTCGCCGGACAGGCCGTACAACGCGTCCGGCGAGCGATAGGTCGCGATGAGTCCGGGGACGGCGTACGTCGTGCGCGCCCGGATGCCCGGCGCCGATGACTCGGAGAACCGGCCGACGAAGGCCCGAGACGGATTCGACGTCGCGTAGAGCGCGGTCGCCTGCGCCGACAACGTCAGTCCATAAGCCACGGGCAAGTCCAAAAGGATCGGCAGCTCGGTTTCGGTCAGCTCGAACAACGACCGGTTGCGGCGCGAAGTCTGGTTCCCTAGCCCGAAGAACGGCATCTCCGGAAGATCGAAATGCTTGATGGCGACCGTGATCTGGGGCATCCGGAACGATCCGACGTCGTACGCTCGGTACCAGTCGAACTGCATGTGGGACACCGCGCCGGCCGCCCAGAATCCGCTCTCCGATCCGCGCGCCTCGACGCTGGTCGTGAACCGGATGTGCGGCGTCTCCCTGATGTGCCACTCGTCGTTCAGCGCGACGCCGAGCGCGGTCCCGCTGTCGGGGACGATGCCGCCGATCGTCGGATGCAGACCGCGGCCGGTGAAGACGTCGGCGATCAGGTCCTGGACCGTCCCGAATTGTCGTTCGAGCAGGCCGCGGAAGCCGCCCTCCTTGTAGTCCTCTTTCACGCGGCAGACGTCGAAGACCAGGTCCCGGAACTCCGTCCGTAGATCGCGCGCCACCGGATTGGTACTCTGCGCCACGGTTGGTTTCGAACACATGGAGACACCGAACGACTCGGGTGGTGCCTCGTCGGTCACTTGCGCCTGGGTCGCGTGTGGAACGGCGAGGGCGGTCAGCGCCCAGACGACGACCGCGACCGGCAGCGGACGGCGGAACGGCCGCCTAAGAATCGCGGCTTTCCAGCTCGGGATGGAGCGCCGCCAGCGCCGCGCTCATGAATTGCGCGACGTCCCGCTGCGTCGTGATGCGCCGGGGATCGAACGCGCGCGCCACCTTCGGCTTGCGGGACGCCAGGAGCTGATGCACGTCGCGGACGTGCTGGATCTGCAGCGACGACGCAGCTCGAGTCGGTCCGAACGTCAGGCGGTCCGATGGATGAGACTCGACCAGCGCGGCGGGGATCACGCGGACGTCTCCCGACTCGCTCCGCCACGGCAGCCGGCGCGAGGGGCCGAAGTCGGGACGCTCCATGCGCGGCGACATATCGATCAGGAGCTGCTGCAGCGTCGCCGCGGACTGCTCGCGCCGGTACGGCGCGTGTTTGTCGGGCGGGCCGATGAACTGTTGCGTCACGGTGGCGGGGATCGACGCGTGCTCGAACAGCTTGTGCGAGACGCTCGGCGTCACGTAGGGCGAGACGACGATCGCCCCGACGCGGACCCCGAGCCGGTCGAAGCTGAAGCCGGCTACCGGCGACCGGAAGCTGTCGCCGTACGGCAGCGTCGGCGGCGATACGTGGTCGAAGATCCCGCCGTGCTCGTCCCAGACGATCAGGAGCAGCGTCGAGCGCCACAGCTCGTCGGACGAGCGGATCGCCTCGTACACGTTCCGGATGAACTGATCGCCCGCGAGGACGAAGCTGTCGGGATGATGGTCGGCGGCCATCGTGCCGTCGTCCTGATCCACGTACGGCGGCTCGAGGAACGCGTAGTCCGGCAGCGCGTTATTTTTGCAGTCGTTCACGAAATCGCGATAGAGCCCGAAGTAGGACGACGGCAGGAACGTCATCGCGATCGTCCCGCTCTGCGGGCTGTAGTAGTAGATCTTTGCCGTCCTGCCGCGATCGCGCAGTCGACCGTAGATGCCCTGTTCCAGGCGCCGGTTGAGCATCATGAACCACACGGGCCCGTTGTCGACGCGGCCGAAGGACGTGCCGAAGTGCGCGAAGGCGCGGTTGGGATTCGTCGGGCCCGGCACCGAGGCGAACCAGTTGTCGCACACGAGGTAATTCTTGGCCAGCGCGCGGATGGTCGGCAGTCGCTCCGGGCTGAAGCATTTCATGATGTGGGCCGGGTCGCCGCCGGCTCGCGCATAGGTTGCGGCGAATCCCAGCATGTCCGGCTGCGGCGGCCGCGTCGCCGGCTGTCCCGGGTGCGCGTAGAGCTGCTGGTGCACGCTCCAGAAATCGTGCGGTGGATCGACGAGGAACTGCCCCTGGTACGCCGCGCCGGCCCTCAGCGTGTGCACGTTGCCCTTGTCGTCGACGTTGGTCCAGTCACCGCCGCGGACGCCGCGCAGGTCCGGAATCTCGTTCATCAACAGACCGAGCATGTGATCGAACGAGCGGTTCTCCATCATCAGCACGACGATGTGCTTGATGCACGGATGCCCGCAGCCGTCGTCCGACCGCGCCGCGCGGGGCTGCCCGAGGACACCCACCGTAGCCGCGGCGGCCCCCCGACCGAGCATCGACAGCCATTCCCGTCGTCCCGTCATCTTCGCCATGCTCAATGGCTCCGGTGGGCACGAGGCCCGAGGTTCGCGGCCCGGGCGCCTCAGCCGCTTCAACGCCGGGTCGTCCAGCCAGCGCGCCGTCCTGCCGCCGCGACCGAGTTGTTCGTCGATGCGCTGGCGCGTAGGGCCGCCGGGGGCCAGACCGAGGTAGGAACGGCGTTCGCCACGAAGAACTGCTTCGTGACACCCGGGGATTTCTTTTCGACGCCCTGGAACACGCCCTGGAAGTCTTCGTAATATGCGTCCGCGTTGGCCTGGATGGCCACCATCATCCAGTCGCTGCCGTGCATGATTCGCTCCCGCGCCGTCGCGGCGCCGCTGAGGGTCTCTTGCGAAATATGCGGCCGGCTGGGCGGACAACCCATATCTGTACTCGTGTGGGTTTGGTGGAGGTGGAGTTGACCCGGTTGCGTGGACACCCCATGGTTGGGGCGGAAGGGAGCGTCCACGATGCCGAAGAGCCATCGGGCGTACCCGCCGGCGTTCCGGCGGCAGATGATCGAGTTGGTCCGGCATGGCCGAACGCCCGAGG
>WNEZ01002581.1_pt1 | contig 16143 bp, 13 predicted proteins | sample 5400521 | NCBI WGS metagenome assembly WNEZ01 (sample SAMN13153339, study PRJNA577476) | soil metagenome | isolation source: 120 cm saprolite under Douglas fir tree site 2 hole 1 replicate 1 | place: USA:California | collected 2015-04-18
ACTGGGTGTATGCTTTCTCTGTGCAACAATTGGGTCAATGGCGTCAATCTGTTAAAGGCGCCTCGTCCGCGTTAGCCCTGGCCTACCTCAATGCGCAAGCAGGCGTAGCGGCTGTGCGCATACAGCTCCCCTTTGGTTCTGATAATCTCCCCTCGTCCATTGATCAAATCAAGATCGTGCTGGTCGGCTAAACCCATCCTGTGCATTATGCTCTTTAAGAAAATGATACGGTATACGGATGGGCGTAACTGCGACATTTATGGCGCCGGGGGGCGGGGCAAAACCCGCAGTAATTTGTTCATCTCCATTATGCTATACTGACGCTATCAAATAGAAATAGGCAGCGTGGCCCGCTTCTTTGGTTGCATAGTGCGCGGAGGAATAGCTGTCAATTATCCCCCACCTGGAGCTAGCTCTAGGTGGAGGCTGGAGAAAGCCTTGATTGACTAGTCTTGGCGCGCAAGCGCTCCGTTCAGACAGTGATGACACCCTTGAATACTTGCTCTAGTTTGAGGCTCTGTCGTCGGTGATTAAAAGTTCTGATGGGTAGGAACGGTGTTGCCGACAGAACAAGCCGTCTGAACCTTGACGAAGAGCACCATACTCCGAAAGGAGATACACGCCATGTTCGTGTATGTTTTGAATTGTCACGGTAAACCCTTAATGCCCTGTCAGCCACGCAAGGCCAGGATATTGCTGAAAGCAGGAAAAGCCAAAGTGGTGAAGATGGTTCCCTTTACCCTGCAACTGCGCTATGGCAGTTCCGGCTACAAACAAGAGGTGTCGCTTGGCATTGATGCAGGCACCAGGCATATTGGGGTGTCAGCAACGACCGAAAAAGCCGCGCTGTTCGAGGCGGAGGCGCAACCACGCACCGATATGCAAGAGGTGCTTGCTACGCGCCGTCAGTTTCGCCGTGCGAGGAGGAAGCGCAAAACCAGGTATCGGCCTTGCCGGTTTCTCAATCGAAGAAAGCAGGAGGGCTGGCTGGCCCCTTCTGTTCGACACCTGGTCGAAGCGCATCTGAAAACGATCCGGCTGGTTCATGGTATCCTGCCTGTTTGGAGAACCACCATCGAGGTGGCGCAGTTCGACCTGCAAAAAATACAACACCCTGAGATTGAAGGGAAAGCCTATCAAGAAGGGCCGCAACTCGGCTTTTGGAACGTGCGCGAGTATGTGCTGTGTCGTGACCAGCACTGCTGCCAGTGGTGCTTAGGCAAGTCGAAGGATAAGATTTTAAACGTCCACCACATCGTATCCCGCAAAACAGGTGGGGATCGCCCAGATAATCTGATCACGCTCTGCGAGACCTGTCATGATCTTATTCATCGCACTCACCAGGAAGACAAGATCCCACGACAGGGTAGTGGATTCCGAGATGCAACTCAGATAGGCATCATCCGGTGGTGTATCTATAACCAGGCAAAAGCTCTGTTTCCGAATATGCATCTGACCTATGGGTATCTGACAAAGCACACGCGCATCAGCCACCAGTTAGAGAAGTCGCATCTCGTGGATGCTCGCTGTATCAGTGGCAACCCACTGGCCTGCTCCGATAACTCGTGGTATCTCATCAAGTGGGTCAGGCGCAATAATCGGCAACTCCATAAGGCCACGATCAGGAAAGGTGGGAAGCGACAGCAGAACACCGCTCCCAAGTATGTCCATGGCTTTCGTCTCTTTGACTGCGTGAGGTACCGAGGGCAGGTGTGTTTTGTGTTCGGGAGAAGAAGTTCGGGCTACTTTGATGTACGGACGCTGGATGGAACCAGGATCCATGCCAGTGCCAACTGCAAACAGCTCAAAATCGTCCAGAAGGCTTCGGCCTGTTTAGTCGAAAGGAGGGGCGGCATTCCTCCCACAGCTGAAGGAGTAGGTATCCTGCCGCCAAATTCATGAATGAGAAAACAGCAACCACCACAGGTGAGATGCGATATTATCACTCAATGCTCGACATAATAGGCAATACCCCGTTGATACGCCTCAATCGAGTGACTGGCGGCATACAGCCCCTGGTACTGGCGAAAATGGAGATGTTTAATCCTGGTGGCAGTGTGAAAGACCGTATTGGCCCCGCAATGATCGACTATTGTGAAAAACACGGCCTCCTGCGCCCCGGTGGTACCATTATCGAGCCAACCAGCGGCAATACCGGGCATGGACTGGCCATTGCCGCTGCTATCAAGGGCTATCACTGCATCTTCGTTATGACCGATAAAGTGAGCGAAGAGAAGCGCAGTCTACTGCGAGCTTATGGCGCCGAGGTAATCATCTGTCCCAGCAGTGTCACGCACGATTCACCAGATCACTACAAAAATGTAGCGCACCGGCTCGCCAACGAGATACCTGGAGCGTATTGCCCCGATCAGTATTCCAATCCTGCCAATCCCACCACTCACTATGCTACCACGGGACCAGAGATCTGGCGCGATACCGCCGGGCGTATCACCGCTTTCGTGGCCGGGATTGGCACCGGTGGCACCATCTCCGGCACAGCGCGCTTCCTGAAAGAACAGGACCCAAATATTAAAATCGTTGGGGCGGATCCTCCCGGTTCCGTCTTTTCTGGCGATACGCCTGGACCATATAAGGTTGAGGGCATCGGCATGGAGATATTTCCACAGAACTACGATCCAACGGTCGTGGATGAAGTGATCCGTATCGATGATCGCACCTCGTTCTACTGGGCGCGCCGCCTGGCGCGTGAAGAAGGTATCCTCGCAGGCGGCTCAGCCGGCACTGCCCTCGGAGCCGCTCTCACCTATGCCCACCGGCTGACATCCAATGATGTCATCGTGGTCCTGTTGCCAGATACAGGGCGCGGTTATCTGAGCAAACAGTTTAACGACACCTGGATGCGCGAAAACAATATGCTGGTACAGGCAGAAACGATCGAACCCACCTTGCGCGATGTTCTCACCTATCGCCGCACCCATGCCCGTACGATGCCGCTCGTCGTCAGTGTTGCCCCAACCGACTCTATCGCCGATGCCGTCGAGCTGTTGCGTCGTTACGGCATCAGTCAAACTCCCGTCATGGAACATGGTCATATGGTAGGAAGTCTGACAGAGAATCTGCTGCTGCGCCGCCTTGCCAGCGGAGAACCACTGGCATCGACCGTCGTGCGCGACTTGCAAGGTCCCCCATTCCCGCAACTGGCAGGCGATGCTCTTGCCCAGGAGGCCTATACGCTTTTCAGCAGCGGGCAATCGGCGGTTGCCATCATGGATAACGATGCACTGGAAGGTATTGTGACAAAAAGCGATTTGCTAGAGTTCTGGGCGCACACACGGGGTGAGTAGAGTAGACAGAGTAGTCGGAGTAGTCGGAGTAGACAGAGTAGTGTAGAGAAAAGGAGGAGGTATGTCGCTGGCCGCGCTGGGGCTGCTGTTCGCGGCCGCAGTGCTGCATGCCGGGTGGAATCTGCTCGTCAAACGCGCGAAGCAAAAACAAGTCTTCACATGGTGGGCGATCCTGGTGGGAGTAATCTGCTTCTCTCCGGTTCTCATCGTCAATCGCCCACTCCCCTTACAGATATGGCCTTATGTCGCCGGCAGTGCCCTTTTTGAAGCGCTCTACTTCGTCGGTCTGACTCGCGCCTATGACCTCGATGATTTCTCGCTCGTCTACCCACTGGCACGCGGTACCGCTCCTGCTTTGTTGGTCGTTTGGGCAGCGCTTTTCCTCGGTGAGCAACCCCGTCCTACCGGTCTTGCTGGCCTGGCGCTTCTGGTGCTAGGTCTCATCATAGTCGGTAGCGCGGCCTGGTGGTCACAACGCCAGATTGCAACGCCCAGCCTGCTCGGCGTTGCTATTGCACTGGCTACGGCCTGTTGCATCTCGATCTACAGCGCTATCGATGGCGCTGCCGTACACCTTGTTCCTTCTGCCCCCTATACAGTGTTTATCCTTGGCCTCAGCATGTTGCTCATTGCGCCCGCGCTCCTGCTACATTATGGACCTCGCGCAGTAGTCGCAGAGTGGCGCACGAACTGGCTGCGTATCATCCTGGTCGGCATCCTCTCGGTCGCATCCTATGGGCTTGTCCTCTATGTCTACTCCTTTGCTCGTGTCAGCTACGCGGGTGCCGTCCGCGAAATCAGCATTGTCCTGGCAGCCTTTATAGGTTGGCGCTGGCTGGGCGAAGGCTTCGGCCCGGTCCGTTTGATAGGCGCTGTTTTGATATTCGTCGGCATACTGGTTATCGCCGTTGCAGGTTAGAGGTATTGACAAACAACAAAAGCTTCAGTAATATTTCAAAAGAATCGGCCATCTCATATGAAGAAAGGAAGGGTACAGTTATGCAGGTCAAACGTAGCATTCTCCAGGGCCCCCGCGAGGCTGTGCTTCGAGGCAGGGAGTAATGGGGCAGAGCGCATATGAGGTGTTCGATCATACCGCCGATGTCGGCATACATGCCTTCGGGCGCACACTTCCTGAGCTATTCATCCATGCAGCTCAAGGCATGGAGAGCCTGGTGGTTGCGCCAGAACAGGTACGCGAGTTGGTCAGCCGTGAAATTGAAGTCGAAGGCCACGACTCAGTTTCTCTCCTGATCGCGTGGCTGAACGAACTCATCTTCCTGTTCGACACTGAATACCTCCTCTTTCGCACCTTCGAGATCAACTCCTTCACAGAAACATCTCTGAGGGGCAGTGCCTCCGGCGAACCCTACGATGCACAGCGTCATGAGCTAAGCAGCGCAATTAAAGCCGTCACCTGGCACGAAGCCGCTGTAGAGCCTACCGGTGACGGGTACAAGGCTCGCATCATCTTCGACATCTAAGCTGCCAGAGACTTGCCAGGTAGGTTGATCCTGGCGGTTATCTGGGATTGGGCTATCACTGTGACTTCAGTACAATTATCCAGCATTAATATTAGGAGGACCCGATGGGCAAGTCTGATACAAAGATTCCCCTGGAGCGTGTCGATACCTATCGTTGGCGTATACCAAAGCGCTACAATCCAGACATGCATGTACCCGGCATGGTCTATGCCGATGATGGATTAATTGAGCAGATCCTGCAGGATAATGCGTTACAGCAGGTCGCGAATGTGGCAACCTTGCCGGGAATCGTCGGCTACTCACTGGCCATGCCCGACATCCACTGGGGTTACGGTTTTCCAGTCGGTGGTGTGGCTGCAACTCATGCCGAGTATGGCGTCGTCTCACCTGGCGGCATCGGTTTCGATATCAATTGTGGCGTTCGCATGTTTGCCACCGATTTGCTCCACGAGCAAATTCGCGGCAGGGTCGATAAGCTGGCCGATGAACTGTACAATAATTTGCCGTCGGGCGTCGGTGGTGCGGGTATGCACCAGTTAAGTGCCGGGGATATGCGAGCTGTGATGGTACGCGGAGCTGCCTGGGCGATAGAGGAAGGCTATGGCTTTGCGGAAGATCTGGAGGTCACCGAGGAGCATGGCTGCCTGGCCGGCGCTGACCCTGATATGGTGTCGAACACTGCTTTACAACGCGGCATGAAGCAACTCGGAAGCCTGGGATCGGGCAATCACTTCTGTGAGGTGCAGACCATCGATCACATCTATGATGCGGAGGCCGCCCAGGCCCTGGGGATTGGGCAGCGCGGCCAGATCGTCGTCACGATCCACTGCGGCTCACGCGGGTTCGGACACCAGGTCGCGGAAGACTATGTGAGGCTGGCCGAGTCCAAGCAGCACGATTTCGGCTTCCACCTGGTGGACCGGCAGCTAGCCTGTCTACCTTTGCAGTCAAATGCAGGTAAGTCGTACCTCTCGGCCATGGCCTGCGGTGCAAACTTCGCCTGGGCGAATCGCCAGTTGTTGATGCATGGAGTGCGGCAGGCATTCTCAAGCGTTTTTGGACGCCGGACGCGCCCTAAAGATATGCCGCTCGTCTACGATGTCTGCCATAACATCGCCAAGATGGAGGAGTACGAGGTTGATGGGCAGGTGCAGCGCCTCTGTGTCCATCGCAAAGGCGCGACCCGTGCGTTCCCTGCTGGGCATCCCGCAGTACCAGATCGGTATCGCGCTGTCGGTCAACCCGTTCTCATTCCAGGCGACATGGGCCGCTACTCATTTGTGCTCGTTGGCGCACAGGGCTCAATGGAGCAGAGTTTTGGCACCTGCTGTCATGGGGCCGGGCGCAGGCAGAGCCGCACCGCTGCCAAAAAGTCTATTACTAGCAAGGATCTGCTGGCTCAATTGGACGCACGCGGGGTCACCGTGCGGGTACATAGCAAGAACCTGCTGCCTGAAGAGGCCCCCCAGGCCTACAAGGATGCCCAGCAGGTCGTCAATGTCGTGCATAACGCTGGCCTGGCGAAACTGGTGGCACGCCTCAAGCCGGTCATAGTGATCAAGGGTTAGCAAGAGTAGCAAGAGTAGTATGAAAGGCGAGTGACCAGTTAGACAAAGGCTTGCTGCCCGCGAGCCATGCTCAGCATGCGCCGGTGTTGCAGGGCGAAAGACGAAATCTTGCCCAGCATCTTCCTATCCTGATCCCAGCTTATAATTGCTCGGTGAACAGAACTGCTGCTCACTAAGTAAATAGGAAGAGAGCGGATGTGTCAGCAACGGCGGTAGTCCATTCCGATGGAAGAGACGCAAGCCATAGGGACCAGTAACGACAAGGGTGAAGTTCTGTATAAACCTGTGGCCAGCACGGGCCATGGCCTTTGCTACGGCATCACTCGACGCGTCGATCACCCAGTCGACACTTGTTTCTGGAGATTGTAACGCCTGTGCCCAAAGTGAGCCCGATCCCTCATAAACAATATTGCTAGGGTGAATACCTGCTTCTGATTCTGAAAGATGGAAAGGATAGTATGCCTGGAGAATACGCCCCCCGTTGTAGTGCTGTGCAAGATATACATTAATAGAATTGCCAAATGCACAGAAGGGAGGATTTGTCTCCGCGATAATGGAGATAACACCGCCGTAGGCAACCCATCCTGACTGTAATACAATAATGAGGAGCAGGAGGCTCCTTCCCAGTAATTTTCCCCAGTGTCGCAACAAAGGAATAGCTTTCGACCCAGTGGGAACCAGGGTCGCGATGAATATTGCTGCCGGCGCTACCATCTCTGAGCCAAAGCGGCTGTTGAAAAGGTGACTACTTTCGCCAACAGGAATAATCCCCAGGGGATAAAGGGTTGCGAGGCTATCAAACAATGTTACTTGCCCGCTAAAGAGGGTGACGATATAGAAAACAAAAGGAGACAAGAAAGCAAACACGACCAGGGTATGTGGTGCCTTCCAGCGCTTGGACAAATAGAGAAGGATTGCGACAAGAGCCAGCAGAAAGAGTCCCAGACCTAGAGTCTCGATGGTATCTATGGTATAAAGCCGGATGTCCATAGGGAAATTGCCATGTTCTGTGCTTTGAAGTAAAGCAAGGGACTGCCGTTGCGAGGAATAAGAGCCATGCTGGAAAAAAAGTGGATCATGAAAGATGATTTCGCCCCACAGAAGCCATAAGATGATGCCAAAGATTCCCAGAGCAAAAAAAGTGATAAGATTGCCCTCAATCTTGCGCAAAGAGTGATGTTTTAATGCTCCTATGATGGAGACCAACGCCGGACACAAAACAATCAGGACCCAACCATCGTAGCGAGTTAGAGTAGCAAGGAAGGTGCTTGCAGTGGCCAATAACAGGTATTTTCGCCTGTCTTCTTGGGCCCAGGCGAGCAAGTAATAACAAGCCATTGTAAATGTTGCCTGGCATACCGGCTCGGTTAAAGGGGTCGCTTGCAAGTAGAGTACGTTTGGATTCAGTATATATACAAGCGTTCCAATGAAGCTTGCGCAGCTATTACGAGTGAGTCGGCGTGCTGCAAGGAAAATATAGATCATAGCTACGAGGTAGCACCCCATACCGACAATGCTTCCTGCCAGGCCAGTTTGCCAAAGATAATCGTTCCAGACGAATAGGGTGATAAGGAGGTGCGGTAGCGGGAGCCAGACACCACCCAACTGGGCAAAGCCCGGGGTAATGCTGTCGAGAACGCTGCGCGCAATTTCCACGTGCGAAAGTGCATCGCCGTAGGCCAGCGTCCAATGGTGCTGGAAAACATACCAAGTAGATGTAGTGCTCGCCACAGCTGCTATTACAATAGCTGCAAACAGCCAGCGGTCTTGAATGCGTGGCAGTTGTATCTGTCGATGGACTTTGCGTTGGCCCAGCTGAGTAGAAAGAGACCTCCGTAAGGCGATCACACGCTGCGTTGTCGTATCAAACTGGTTTGAGGTTGTCACCTGCTTGAAGACTCTCCCAACAGTCACGGCAAAGAGACGCGTAGTCGGCATAGAAGCAGCTACAGCTCGTTCTTCCAGTTCTAAAGCTGGCGATAAAGTATGCACTTGTGCTTTTGCTGATGGTGCCAGGTGAGTACCGTGCTGAGTCTTCTCCCAGTAATGGGGTTTCACAATGAGTTGATAGAGGGCAATGTATGCTGAGATACTCATCATCCCCCAATACAGAGGGATGAGCAACACCCATTTCATGAGGGCATAATTTTGACGCCGTAAACAACCGATAAGATGAATATAGACGTAAAAAAAGTTGCCGAAGATGAGGCAGAAGGCGCCCATATACAGGATAGGGCCAGGGAAAAGGATACTATATAGCTGTACTGGGCGGAACAGAATATAGAGTAACGTCAAAGCCCACATGATGGGATTGATGAACAGTACGATCGTCCAGGCGCCCACGATGAGTTGCAGAGAGCAAAACTTGCGGAAATGACCTCGTCGTAGGGTTTGTACAGGATGACGCATATGCACAAGGTAGGTCTGAAGATAGCCTTTAATCCAACGTGAGCGCTGGAAAAGCCAGATTTTGAGGCGGGAAGTGGCCTCTTCGTACGTGGTACTATCAAGAACGGCCGTTGTCAGACCATACTGGGAAATACGCAACCCTAAGTCGCAGTCTTCCGTCACGTTGAAGGCGTCCCAGCCTCCTAGTGCATGCAATACTTCTGTGCGGAAATGATTGGATGTGCCTCCAAGCGGGAGTGAAAAGCCAGTACTCTGGAGCCCTGGGAGCATGATATCGAACCAGGTGCTGTATTCAGCAGTGAACCAACGTGTGAGCAGGTTCTGTTCAGTATTATAGTAGTTCAGTTTGGCCTGCACACAGGCTACTTCTGGTCCATGGTTCGCGAAGGTAAGGACAGCTTTCTTCAACTGATAGGGCTCTGGTTTGTCCTCTGCATCGAAAATCACAATGAACTGGCCCTTGGCCTGGAGCAGTCCAAAATTGCAGGCACGCGGTTTCGTTTGTGGGACACCTTTAGGAACCGTAAGAATGATAAAACTGGGAGGAAGATGCATTCTATCTAATGTCGCTCGCGTTTCGCTATCATTTTCCTCCGTCAGAAAGAGCACTTGCAGCTTCTCCAGGGGATAATGCAAAGCTTTGATGGCCTCAACAAATTGAGGCACAATGACTGTTTCTTTGTATAGAGGGCAGAGAATGGTATAGGTCGGCCACTTGACGCCTAGCTGGTCCAGTGCATGAATGATCTTCTCATCAATCGTTTCTCCGCTACTACTATGAAATGACTTTGTGACAAGGATGCCGCTGGTGACAAACCCACATAGGTAGAGCAGGGTGACAATTCCTAAAGTGATAGCAAGCATCATCAGATGTAAGAAAATGAGAGTTATGCTCCAGCAGACCGCTAGAATGGCTATCATCGCAATCTGATCTGAAGTCATGACATGTAGTGCTGAGGTGCGCTCCTGAAATGGTGCGAAGGGACGAACCTCGTGTTTCCCCACCTTCTTGGTCTCCAGGGCAGCATCCTGATACGCCTGAAGCTTTTGTGGAGAAACCGGGAGCTTGTTGTTGAGGAGCAACCATTGAACATATCGTTCCACACGTTCGCATATGTATGGATCAACGACGGCAGATTTTATGCCGAGTAAAGGAGTAGTTGCAGGCGCTAAATAGTATGTATCTTGCTGCATCTGAGACTGTATATTGTGCGAGGAAGTCGGTGACTTCTGAAAATTTTTAGACATACCCCCCCATCTTTCTACTCCCTACTTCTTAATTTTTTCTCCCTATGTCTGTAGGGCTTCGTAGTATTTGTGTATTACACTGGTAGCTTGTGATCCCTTGAGATTAAATGCTCCCCCTGCATCATCCCATCCCCAGAAGAAACTGCCGAGAATATGCTGATCGGAAAAGATGTTCGCCAGGGCTGCATCGTACGCGGCTGCCTGTTCCACCGGATCTGGTGGCGCAGAACTGGTTGTCTCATAGGTACGGTACAGGGTATCGGCGCTGTTCCTGTACCCAATTTCTGAAATGAAAATAGGCTCGCCAAGTCTTGCGGCAAACGTGTCAAGCTCGCGTTTGACCTTTTTTTCCCAAAGATCGAAGATCTGCTGCGGGTCGACCCTTTTAGGCGTGTTGACAAGGGGGAAATACGCTGAGACACCAATCATCTTCAGATCAGCATTGTGCATCCAGGAAGGCGGTGGCAAATGCACCGATGTCCAATTCATATCGTAGGTCAATGTTCCTGGAAAGACACTCCGTAGCTCCGATATCAATCCGTTCCATAAGGAGCTCGGCGCATGCACTTGCAGCCACTCGTATTCAGTCCCCAGTGCGAATTGCTCGACGCCATTTTGCGCAGCAGCTACTACATAGGGTTTGATTGCTCGCCAGTAGCTCGCGAACCATTGTTGTTCCTGTTTGAAGGTCGAAAACTGAATGTCTCCCGCCCAGGGTTGTGGGCCACGCACCTGTAACAGCGGTGTGATGAAGATATGCAATCCCAGGACATGGGCAAAGCGGACGCCATAGTTGAGCGATGAGACCGAGGGTGTGCTCGGTCCTGGTATGACAGTTGTGGAGGTCAGAGAGGACTGAAAAAACAGGATCGGCATCTCTATCCAGCATGCAGCAGTCAACGTACGCATGTCCACCAGTTCTGCAAGCCACCTGGTATCACTCGCACCATAGCCCTTGGGGCCCCATTGTGGGAAGGCAATACCTGTCTGAAAGTAGCGCTGCCTCGAGCTGCATGACTTGGATGGATGCAACTGTGCTATAGGTGTGGATGGCTCTTTGGCCATTGGTGTCGCCGTAGCGGGTTGCAGTATAGAAGCATTACCCACCATAAACAGGTACACCAGCACAGCACTGACGATCGCGATGACTCCCAGCAAGAGGAGAAAACCGTTTTTCTGCATGAACAATGACTTCATACCCGAACCACCTCCCCAACGCAGGCACAGAACAAAGAACGTGCAACAGTAAACAAGCGTGCATTATTTATATGTTGATGTTTTAAATACTTTTTGATTAACTTCTTATTATCAAACGAATAAGTGAGCGCTTCTTAACAGGTCCCGATGTGCAGGCCAATTTCTGAGTACGCAGCCACATTGAAAAGGGTTAGGCAGAGCAGCTAGTGGGGATGAGTTGCTTTGGGATTATCAATTACCAGAGTCGGAGCCATCACCATTGTCATGCTTCTTATGACTTCCATGATGTCCGTTGCCCGGCGTAGATGTCGGACCAGGCGTGGAAGGGGCAGCGGTGGCCGTGTGCTGCGGTGTCACCGGGGAAGCAGGGCCTGGGTGACCTGCAACAGCAGACCAGAAACCCATCCCAAGACCGACGCCGATGACGAGTGCAAGTAAAACAAGGAGCAGTACGCCCAGGCTCCTGGAACGGAAGGATCGGAGTCGCTTTTGCGAGAATGCGGCTGGACTCCCTCTTCTCACTTGCATTGTAGCAGCGGATGGATCAGCAAACATCGATGGCGAGCTAAGCAGCACGGGCGATGATTGCTGTGCTTGCGGGGCATGTAATGCTCCCCAGAACTGCTCGACGGTCGAGAAGCGGTCACCGCTGCGTAGAGATAAAGCACAGTGAATGGCTTCGGCGACAAACGTGGGAACAGCCGGTACGATCTGGTTTACTGGCTCCAGAGGATCCATACCTGTATTCCCCAGTCGTGTCATACGGTGGAGGGCATCAGCGGGAACAAGACCCGTTACGAGGGCATACAACGTTGCACCGAGTCCATAGATATCGGTGCGGGTATCGGTTCCCGTGCTATAGTGTTCCGGTGCTCCATAGCCGGGTGAACAATGGCGAAGTGTTGTCGTGGTGTCATCCGGGTCATATTCCTTGGCGATGCCAAAATCAACTAACACGGCCTTATCCCCTGTCGTGGTCAGGATGATGTTGGCTGGCTTCATGTCCCGGTGGAGGATAGGCGGCTGTTGGCGATGCAGATAGGCCAGAGCATCGATGATAGGTGCTATAATGACGAAAACCTCCGCCAGCGAAAAGCTCTTCCCTGGCTGCTGTCGTCGCAGGATTTCCAGGTTCGTTCCTTCAATGTACTCCATGAGCAGATAGGCTCGATCACCTTGCTCATTGTCGAACACACGATAGACGCGGGGCAACGCTGGATGATGAAGTTGCTGGAGCAACTTCCACTCGTGGATGAGCCGGTTCCGGCCTTGCCTGCTCGGGTCGGCTATCTCCTTGAGCGCAAAGAGCTGTCCTGGAACCTTCTGATCTCTTACGCGGTAGACAGCTCCGAACCCCCCCCGGCCAAGTAACTTTTCCACCACATAACGATCTTGCACGATGATCCCAGGGGGGAGAATACCGGTTACTTGTTGCATGCTGTCCCTCAAAACGATGTACAAGCTGATGTTCAAAAATATATCGCGCATTATAGCAAATTGTACTCGTCAGGGCAAGCTGAAGAGCAGGCGCCTGGGATCATTGCGGCTCCAAAACTCAGCGCATGGGTCATTCTACGGATGTGTCACGCATGCTAGCTCTCCAGATATGCTTTCAGGTTGGAAAGCGTTGCGACCTCATCCCGCATTGTCTGCGTAATCATAGGACCCATGAGCCTGGCCAGACCCTTCGGTTCGTAATGCAGTATGAACGTCACATGGGTTGAGTCTCCAACGGCCTCAAATTTGTAAGTGCCTCTAGGCCGTGCGGGGCCAGCTGTCACTTGGAACTCGATCAACTCATTTAGCTTACACTCGACAATTTCGTAGTCACCTTCAATGCGCCTCCCGCCTGGCCCTTTCAAACCCTGTTTGAAAACCGCTCCCACACCTGATGGGGTGCCCGGCACTCGTTTAATATCTACCACCGCAGGTCGCCAATGTGGGCTATTCGTTCCATCCAGAACGAAATCGAACACGGTATTGATCGGCCGGTCAATAGTGATACTTGCTTCTGCATGTGCCATGGTTTGTCTCCTTTCAGACACTAGCGTAAATTTCTCATTGCAACTCCATGATCGGGCGGATTTCGATAGAACCGTGCAACGCGTCTGGGATCTTAGTCGCCATTTCGATGGCTTCATCCAGGTCTTTGCAATCGAGGACATAATTACCCGCTAGCTGCTCCTTCGTTTCGGCGAATGGGCCGTCAGTAATCAGCGTTTTGCCGTTGCGGACGCGGACGCTAGTCGCGGTGCTGGTTGGCTGCAATGGCGCCCCACCGGTTAAGATGCCGCGTTTCAGCGCTTCCTGAACGAATGCCTTATGAGCCTGCATCGCTGCATCGTGCTCCTCCTGTATCATCCTGGCATAGGTCTCTTCGCTTCCGTAGATTAACAACATGTAACGCATAGGTGTATCCTTTCATGAGCGGGCTATTTGGGCAATACCTTCCCCACTCTGCAATATCGACGTATGACAACGCGCTAAATCGACAAACACTAAATAACCAAGTGACACTTGGGGGTGTCGATCTTTCTACTCGTAACACTTCTCGTAACGATCAGGTGACGCGTGCTCGCTACAATAGCATTAGCACAGGCGCCATGCAGATGGTGTAAGTTTTTTATGCGCCGCCAGCTAAAATCATCTCTTCGATCCCTTTAGCGCAGGAGGACATTTCATGTCGACAAGAGTTCGGCAATCTATCATCATCGATCGACCCGTCGAGAAGGTGTTCGCCTATATAACCGAGTATAGGAATGCCTCCAGGTGGCAACCTGCCATCCTGGAAACTCGAGTTACGCCTGAGGGGCCCGCCCAGGCAGGCATGCGGGTCACCGAGGTACGTACCTTCATTGGGCACAGGATAAGATCGACCTATAAGATAACCGAGCTAGAGCCGGATGTACAGGTGAGTTTCGAAAGCATGTCGGGTCCATTCCCCTATCATGGCAACATCTTCTTTGAACCGGTGGACGATGCTACACAACTCACGTACGAACTGGAAATCGAGGCGAAGGGCTTCTTCAAGCTAGCTGGAAACTTGCTTGCAGAAAGTATAAAGCAGGAGATAGAAACCAGCCTCGGCCTGCTGAAGATACTGCTGGAGGCACAGGAGGTAAAGTAATTCGGCATGGCACCCGCAAGGGGTGCCACTACCATGACACGAATGCGTCGCCTTGCCAAGCCGTCTCATAGTAGTAGGGCCCCGATTTATCGAGGGACCAGGGCTTGCCCCTGCCATGGTTCCACGTCCGGTGCTTTTGCTGGCTCATCTGCAGCCTGTGCGTCTGATCTGAGGATGATGGGTGTACGCTGGCGTGCCAGGAACCAGTTAAAGAGGTAGGCAAGCGTCACCAGTACGAATAGTGCGTTGCGCGCCACCGTCGTCTCAATGAAACCCGGGACTATGGGGACAAGCGTAATGAGGCTCGCACGACGGTACAAATATGGATAAATAATCGTTGACAGGAGCGAGATAAGCCCCCAGCAGAGTAGCCAGAGGCCATCCAGGGCATTACTATAGGCCAGTAGGGGCATAATCCACATCAAATATTGCGGGCTGAAGACTTTTCCCGTGGCAATGAAGACCAGCAGAACCGCGATACTTGCCTGTACGATGTCGAGTTTGCCGCGCCATTGCAGCCAGATCGTATACGCATAGCCCAGTATGAAGAACGCCATACACAACAGTGAAACAACGCCGCCGAGCGCTCCGACCAGGTTCAAAGAGCCATACGAATATTCTGCATGCACAAAAATCTCAAACTGCGCTGCCATCCAAAGCAATGCACTCCCGGTCGCCTCAATTTGAATAGGCCGACCTGCAAAGTAACCCAGTTGATTCCCAATGGCCCCCTTGAAATTGAACAGCGCGAATGCGCCCGTTACCGCTACGAGTAAACCGAAGAAGATCAGGCTATTCTTCCACCGCCAGTTGCGCACTTCGTATATACTAGCTCCAAGTTCTACCAGTGTAGTTTTGAGTGCCATCACCGGGGGTGGTAAGCGGAGTCGACCCATGTCGTGTTGTTCCGCAAGAAGCAGTGGCGGGAAAAGTAGAATCGGGTAGAGTTTTAGTAAAACACCAAAGGCCAGTGCAATATAGGCAAGTGTCCAGCGCCTGCGCTCGGCTGCAATAATACAGATGAGCGTAAGTGCCGCGGGAACCAGGTCGAAGCGTCCCACTGCCGTCACCCATCCACCAATCAGCACGTAGAGTGCGAATGTCAGGGCGGCGCCACGCGGCCCGTAGCGCAGCAGCAACCAGTAGATGAAGATAGCGGTGAGCGCCATCCAGAACGCGAAAAGTAACGGGTAATCAGTGGCTTCAGGCGGAAGGAACATGCATTGCACGGCAGGTAACTGCTTCAGCGCAGCTCCCCCGTGCCAGAAGGTGAGCGCGTAGCACTGGTAACGTCCCACGTCCGTTATCGGCTCAAAAAGTAGCCAGGATGCCCCATAGAACAGTAATATGGTTGCCACCACTATTGGTATATAAGCCGCCAATCCTCCGCGTGCTAGCAGGACCTCCCACCATCCAACAAGTCTTTTCCGCGCCTTGACTCCTCGCAGCATATTGAACTCACCTCTGTTGAAGTGCTAGAATGAACAGTACGATTTCAATCTCAGATGAGAAGGCGCTTCGTGTGCGACGACATGTGCTGTATGATTTCAATCTCAGATGAGAAGCCCCTCCACCTGCGACGCCCAGGCGTAGGAGATTTGTCCCTGGGTAGCGCACATTCCAAGACGATTGGTGAGTAGAGCAGGTAACGCTTGACAGTCGTGGTTATTCTGGCCTGGTACGCCAATACTTATTTTTTAGAAAGGATGTACAGAAATGAGCAGCAACAGCCGTGCGGAAACAGCGACCTTGAAGGTTGGAGACGTCGCTCCAGATTTCACTTTGAAAACCGCAAACAGAGAAGA